>Ga0209598_10002222_pt1 | contig 15298 bp, 13 predicted proteins | sample M_140807_EF_Meta_FD_187317 | JGI IMG/M metagenome (GOLD analysis project Ga0209598, IMG submission 187317) | Freshwater microbial communities from Lake Montjoie, Canada to study carbon cycling - M_140807_EF_MetaG (SPAdes) (version 2) | ecosystem: Environmental > Aquatic > Freshwater > Lake... | reverse complement strand
TTATAGATACCGGCAATACTATCATCCTTCATTGCTAGAAGAAAGCACGATGACAGTTGCTGACGCGGTGTGCCGGCATTGAAGAGTGTCGGGGTGGCGTGCGTGAGGAACTTCTGTGATAGCAGATCGTAGGTCTCGAAGGCGCGCTCTAGACTGACGGCGCCCCAGAGAGCAAGAGATACGCGCATCCACATATGCTGCGGTCTCTCGACCGGTCGCATCTGCGCATCGCGCAAGAGATAGGACTTCTCCAGCGTCTTGAAGCCAAAGTAGTCAAACATGTAATCGCGATCATACTTAATATAACTGTCAATACGATCCTTGTTCTCTGCGACAATCTTTACAAGATCCTCATGAACGTAACTAAGCGACTCATTTGTCTGCGGCTTCACCTGGGTAGATAAGAGCTTTACTACGTCAGAGAAGTGTGTGGGCGTGTTCTTGTGGTGGTTACTGATAGCAATTCTCGACGCAAGAATTGCGTAATCGGGGTGAAGAGTACTGAGACTCGCCGCGAGCTGTGCCGTGAGCTCATCAAGCTCACTAGTCTTTACACCATCTACGATCTGGGCGAGAACCTGCTGAGCTAACGCGTCGGGATTTACTTGGAGACCGCGTGCCGCCTTACGTACACGACTGAGAACCTTGTCAAATGCCACCGGTTGAGAAATACCATTACGCTTTAAGACTTGCATACTAAAAGGCATTTTGAGAATATCTGGTTTAAAAAACCACGAGTCCTGGCGCCGCTCAATTTTCATTATGTCATTCTATGACTTAATAAAAACAAGTACATGTGTTATTGCGTCAAGATAAACGAATCGTTTGTTTACACCAATTAACAACGTGTGTTTGACTTACAAATATCTGATAAGCACTGTAAGCAACAGGATTCAATAGTATAAGAGGTGTGTGATGCCAGAAACCGTTTGGTATAGCATAGCCCAGTGCAGCCCCAAAAATAACAGCACGAATATTGTTTGTTTGTATGAATTGTGTAATATGTTGTGTGATAGGTTGATAGTAAGACATTCTACTAGACATGAACAATATAGGCAGGAACAGTTCGTTTCCCTTCTAGATATGTAGCTACAAGACGATGAGCACCATCAAGAAGAACATACTGTCCTTTTTGTTTTGCTATCCAGACAGGTTCCACTTCACCTTCGTCACGAATCTGTTTTCTGTGGTATCTGACTGATATAAGATCATTGTTTCCTCGTGGTCTATTAGGATAGGGATCTTTGGAAAGACGATCGGGGTTAAAGTTGTCTAAGTTGCGCGCAGCCGATAGGGTAAATCGCATAAAGTCTGTATTTGACATATGAGCTGTAGTCGCCGCTTTTCTAGATGAAAAAAGTTTAAGTTTTACACTTGTTTCAATAGAATCTTTTAGTGACTGTATGAAGTTCATCCTACTAGTTACGCCGTGTATATTTACGACTCTTTTTATTTTTATTTTTTCTGTTGCGTGTTATATTCCTTTTTCTGCCACCGCCACTAGTGCTAGTGGCAGCAACTAAAGGTGGTAGAGTACTTTGGGGAATACGATAAGGACTTTCATAAAATTTATTTGATCCTAAAGGAGGATTTATATTCATTATACTTTTTAAATTTTGAGCAATTTCTTCTTCTGATTTACTCATAGTTTTATTTAACCATACTAAATAATGATCAGCAAACTCATGAAAATGTTCTTTGTATAGTTGATTTACATTTTTCCCAACATTATTTTCTTTAACTAAAAAATTGCTTTCTGGCATATTCGGTTTCATTTGGCGCGCATAACTAATTGAATTATCCAGACTTATTTTTTTTTCAAAAGCATCAGGAAGATAGTTCGAATCAAAAAGATCATCTTTGTCCCCATAGGCAATTCTTAGAAAGTAAGTTATATTCCAATATTTAACTAACATGATAAATATTATAATGCGTTCATCCTTACCAACATTATTAATCCAAAATCTTTCATTGCTTATTTCTTTACCAAAACGCGCGTTATAAAGTTTATAATGTAATGCTATATAATCGAATGAATAAAGCCATATATCAGTAGGTCTTTTGTTTGTGAAATTTGTAAAACCAGCTAAAACACCAGCAGGTGATCTAAAATATAACTGTGTATTCTTGGTGTTATTATTAAACTTGCCCTCCTTTTTCTCGAGCTTCTCCAGCTGATTCTTTGCGTCCTTAATAGCAGACACAAGCGTATCTACGAAGACTGATTCTGGGTCCGCCTGCAGCATCCGCTCAAACTTTGCAATCTCCGCGCGTATCATGTCCGCTGTTAGATTATCCCCGAATATAGGTTCTGTATTATTAAATCTTTTTTTTCCTAAAGCATCTGCTTTTTTTAAAGGAAAAATAAATGGAAACTCTGTGTGCCACATTTTTAAGTAATTTAAGGAAACGCCTAACAAAATAGGAGAACCTTCTGCATACCACAATTCTATAAATTGTTTTTCCCAGTTACCAATATTATCTGTATCTTTTTCCATAACCTCACCAGTATTAAAAATAGTATCTGCATCACGTACGCAAATAGTTGATCTTGGAAATGCTTCTAAAGCCTGAAATCGTAACGTTCTAAAAACAGTACCTTCTATTTTATTTGGTTTTTCTACATCTCTGCTTGGATCTGTAAATTGATTCCACTTTACTACAGCTATAATAACTTTTGGGTATAACTTTAAAAACTTCATAAATTCAAAAGTCAATTCATCCACATATATAATAACACCCCATTTATCAAAGAAAGGGTTTGTATTGATAAACTCACAATATGCTTTCAATCCACGTCCATATTTTGATGTCTTTACACTATCTTCAAATGCCACACTATTATGCACATAAAAAGCAAATGAGAAGAGTCCATCATATGAATCTATATCTCTTTCATTACTGGTAAAAGTTATTGAACCTTGTTCGGGAAAATTTGAGCAGAGTGGGCGGGTTACTTTTACTCGTGATCTTTCAATCGCCGCTCGAGAGGCATTTTCTCCGATACTTTTTAGTATTCTTTTTATTGGACGTAGTCTTTCTTGTTTATCAGCTTTATTCCGTTCTCCTGGATTTGCAGCAAAATAATTTTCCCGAAAAGCAAGAGTATATAAACGGTCACAATATTCTCTTTGAGTTTCTTGATAATGTATATTACGATTGGGATTAAGAGATTCTTGCTTGATAAATGCTTGATATCCAGCCGTATCTTTCATACATGATGTATAGACAGCTTTTGCTGATTCATAAGCATCTGACATTTCTATTCTATACTAATATTTTATTTAGCCATCGTATCAGCCACCTGCTTCAGCAACTTCTTCTGCGTCAAGATGCGACTACTAATACTCATCGTCTCGAGCTCCTGGAGCAAGAGCTTGTACGCATAGGGGATCTCAATCGCGCTGAAGTTCGTAGTGTTGCCACAACCTTTACAGAGCCAGATACCCTCCTTCGGATTCGCAATAGCGAGCAAGCCGCAATCCCTGCAAGACCAGCATCTGAACAAGTCGGAGCACTCCATGAAACGCTCCTTAGTGAACTCCGTGATACCGTGCGCCGCGACGCAATCACGCTCCATCTCGCCAAAACGGAGTCCACCTTCACGTGCGCGCCCCTCAGCCGGCTGCCTTGTGAGCATAACCAGCGGTCCTGAGGCACGACTGTGTAACTTATCCGCCGAGCAGTGCCTCAATCTCTGATAGTAGCACGGACCGATAAAGATGCTCGTATTCATCTGACGCCCCGTGAAACCGTTATACAAGACCTCATTGCCGTGCGGCTCCATCGCGAGCTTATCCCGCAAGAATGCCTCCAGATTGTCCAGAGTCACATTGTTGAACGGTGTGCCGTCGCCGAGCGCACCCACCTTACAGCCAACCTTGCTAAACAGCGTCTCCATGAGCTGCGCAATCGTCATACGTGAAGGAATACAATGCGGATTAATGATGATATCAGGGATCAAGCCTCCAGCAGTCTGGGGCATGTCCTCCGCATTGAGAATCATTCCACAGGTGCCCTTCTGACCGTGCCTACTGGAAAACTTATCACCAATCTCAGGAATGCGGTCCTGGCGAACACGAATCTTTACAAAGGAGTAGCCCTCGCCGTTCCTGTTCTTAAAGATCCTGTCGACATAGCCGAACTCGTTGTTGCGCATGGGTCTCGACACGTCACGATACTTCTTCGTGCCGGCAGGAATGACCATGCCCGTCGGCACACGGAGAGGCACAACCTTGCCAATTAGGATGTCATCCGAACCAACGAACGCGTTCTCAGGCACAAAGCCATCAGGACCGAGCTTGCCATAATTTGCATTCTTTACATGCTTTGTGTACAAGGGATCAGGCTTGTCAAAGCGCTCTTCCTCACCACTGCTCTGGTTCTTGCGCTCCTCATCCTTGTATGTTCTGTAGAAGATCGAGCGGAACAGACCACGCTCAATGGAGCCGCGATTGATCATGATAGAATCTTCCTGATTGTAGCCTGTGTAGGTCATGATGGCTACAATGATGTTCTGCCCCGAAGGCATATCCTGTACACCATAGAACTTGCTCATATATGAGGAAACCATGGGAATCTGTGGATAGCTCAGCAAGTGCGACATTGCGTCAAAGCGCTCCTGGAAGTTCAGAGCGTACATGCCCATCGCCTGCTTCCCCATTGCACACTGATACGAGTTTCTGGGGCTCTGGTTGTGGTCAGGGAACGGAATATTACTCGCCAGAGTACCGAGAACAGTGGAGGGGTGGAGTTCACAGTGAGTGTAGGTTCTATCAACCAGTGTCTTATCGGGCATCATCGCAATGTAGCATGTCTCTGTCTCACCAGGATCAATGTATTCGATCAAGTGATTACCCTTAGGGCTCTCCCAGAGAATGAGATTCTCCCACTTCTCTAAAGCCATGATCTGCTTGTAAAGCTCATTTGTCTTGTCCTCTAGAATCTCACGGACTGCTGGCGCATAGTAGAGAGGACGCAACATCCGCCCCGCCTCCGTGCTAATCCAGATCTCCTTCAAAGGACGCTTCCAGACTATGCACGTGTGAACGTGAATCTGTGCACTCCGCTTCGCCGCCTGTAACTTATGAACGAGCGCAGTCGCCTCGCCATTCGGAATCATACCGAGCCATGCACCGTTTACGAAGAGACGCGTCTCGGAGAACTTGAGCTCAGGGCTACACTCCTTTAACGGGCGCAGAACCCCTGTATGCTTGATGAAGTCCTTCACAATGCCAGGATTACTGTAGATGCTCACGAGCGATGTGCTGCTCATATTCTTGACTACACCTACACTGTGACCCTCTGGTGTCTCACTGGGGCAAATAAACCCCCACTGCGTATTGTGAAGCTTGCGCGGAGGAATGAGCTTGCCTGTCTTCTCAATGGGAGTGCTTATTCTGCGCAAGTGTGAAATACCCGAAATGAAATTCAGGCGATTCATGACCTGCGACACGCCGATCTTGGTCGGTCCCCCGATTTTTGCTGAGCCGAAGTTGCCTGTAGCTAGACTCGTCTTGAGTCCAATCTCTACAATCGTGCTCTTAATTACCTTGTTAATGTTGCTAGGATTGAGGATCTCCTCGAAATTGCCAGACGCTTTCCAGGACCCGTTGTGAATCTCCTTGTTCAAAGAGGCGCGGATATCCTTGACCATCTTCGTGGCGAAGTAGCTGCGGAACAAGTTCGCGAGTAGAAAGCCAGGCAAATCTACACGCTTATTCGGGTAGCCGTCGCGATCATCCTTGGGAATTCTACCGCAAGAAACCCACAGAACCTTCCGCGTCATGTGACCGAGAAAGCACGCCTTTGCGTACATACTCTCCTGCTTGATACCAACGTGAGGAAAGAGCTCAATATTCAAAATGTCCTGGATCCTCAAAGGCTTCTGTGACTTGGATGACCATGACTGAATGTGCTGTGCGAGCCAATTCTGCGCCAGTTCCTGATTAAAGATGTCGGCAGACTCACTAATGCTCTCGAAGATGATGCTGTCGAACGCACTGTCACCCTCGGGACCGAGGATGAGATTGCGAATATCGTGATCGGACTCGATGCCGAGCGCCCGAAAGAGAATCCAGAGAGGAATGTCAGTCTTGATGCGCGGCATCGTCGCCTTCAGAAGATGAATCTGCTGATTCTTGGGATGATAGACCATTTTGACCGCGTTATTCTTAGGTACCTGATCATTATCAGGACCGATACTTTTGACTTCAATAACTTCAATATCTTTACCGAGATTACGATTATTACGGAAAACGAAGGGGCGGTTCTCACTCATGCGTTCTTGGCTGATGATAACGCGCTCACCGCCCTGTACAATGAAGTAGCCACCGAGATCATAGAAGCACTCGCCGAGCTGCGACGGATTGATGTGCTTCTGGTCGTGTAGAAGACAGTACTTGCTGCCGACCATGACAGGAATCTTACCGAGGTGGACGTTGGGGAAGACACGCTTTCTCGTCGTCACCTCACCACCCTTGGTATTATCAATCATGCTTGTGCTGACATGGACATCTACAAACAGTGGCGCGGCATACGTCAAGTTGCGCATGCGCGCATCGTTGGGCATCATGGGAAGAACTGCACCGTTATTTTCAAAGATGGTCGGTTTCCGAAGAGACGGGTTCTGAAACTCAACTTGGATCTCATATTCACGCTTTACGGCAACGAGAGCCGGCGCAACGGGAGTCCCAATGATGACGTCGCCCGAATTAATGGGGTTTTGCATGAGCGCATTGGCAGCGGTCGTTGATAAGCCTGTGGCAGAGGCGAGCGCAGAACGCGGACCGCTCAAGGGTGTCTCAGGACTCCCACGAACAGTAATAGGATTTACCATTGTCACAATTTCAGGAATATCTACATCCATAAAATGATTAAAAGATTCAACTTGGTGACTAATGGTTTGACGACCGTTAGACTGCTGAAAATAACTGTTCAAAATGTGTCTATGCGAAGGAAACATGATTTCTTGCTTCTCTGAACTCTGAGAAATTCTATCAATTTTTGAATGATCCATTCGCTCCGAGCCTCAAAATACTTTGTTCGTATTGTTTAGGTTAATGTCTGCCGACGAAAATATCAAAAAATTTACATTGGTGGGTGGAAAATCGGAATTGGAGGCTCTTGGAAAACAGGGTAGCCGAAAACGGCGCGGTGGTGCCGCGGGTCCTTCCAATGTCCCGCCCGGTCCTTCTTATCAAATGACTTCAGCGAATGTTCAAAAAGCGCAAGTACAAGCGCCAGTACCAGTACCTGTACAAAATGGCGCTGCTTACAATCAACATAAAAATGTAAAAGTCATCTTAACCCCGAAAAAGAAAAAGAGTGCAGTTGTACTTGAAGCGCCCAAGAAAAAAAAGCTGCCGATTACTCTTTCAAGCGGACAGAAGGGTGGCACACGGAAAGTCGCCAAGAAAATTAGAATGAATATTTCAAACATGAGCAAGCGCATGACACGTGCTAATGATATTCGCAAGGAGGCGAAAGCGATGACAATTGATAAGATTAAGGTGGCTCTCAAGGCTGCTGGTCTCATTAAAGAGACTACAAAAGCGCCTGACGCAATTCTCAAATCCATGTATGTCGATTATTTTTTGCTAAAAAATAAAGCATTATAAAAAAAATTGAATTCAATCCATACAATACCAAGCCAGTACAATGCAGATTTACGTAAAAACACTCACAGGCAGAAGGCTACAGTTTGAAATAGAGGAAACCGATTCACTGAGTATTTTGAGAGATAAGGTCATGGAAGCAGAAGGTATTGACGCGAGTCAGATACGAATGATTCATAGCGGCACTCAGGTAAATTTTACAGATACATTTGATAAGACTAAGATAAAGAGTGGAGACACTATTCATCTTGTTCTTGCGCTGCGTGGTGGTTAGTAAAATTGACAGATATAAGAAGATATATTACATAGTAATGGATCTTTTAGATTTTTTCAAACGCGTTGGAAATGGAAATGGAAATAGCGAAGAAACAACATTACTGGCGCCCACTATTCCAGTTGAACTCACAAACTATTATTTTCTCAAAGGCTCAAAAGCCGCATGTAAAGATCCAGTACTTGTACAATTTGATGGTGCATCTGATCCGAACCCCGGTCAGTCCTGTGGGGCAGCAGTTGTCTATACAACATATGACTCAAATAGTCCTGTTTTAGCAGAGGGTGGAATTTATCTACCTCTCGCCACAAACAATGTCGCCGAATACACAGGTCTTATTTATGGCTTGGAACTTGCTAAGAAAAAGGGCGCCAAGGCTCTGCTCATCGAAGGTGATTCACAACTTGTTGTTCTTCAAATGGCAAAAAGGTGGCAAGTCAAGGACATGCGTATGCGCACGCACTGGGAAAAGGCGCAAGATCTTCTGAAACATTTTGAGTTCGTCGCCATTAAACATGTGTATCGCGATTTTAACCAGAAGGCGGATGCGCTTTCTAAAGAAGGTTTAAGACGCAGGGCACATTTTGAACGTGCTTAGTATGAATTTATCATTTTCAATCTATAGAATAGAAATGTGCGAATCAAATGATATAGAACGTATAATGAACTTATGGCAGAATGAAGGATGGGGCTACGCCAATGCTGAATACGATAATGACGGACTTATTTTAGAAGCGTATCTATATCTAGGGCAGTATAATACGTATACACATATACATATTTCTTGGAGCCGGCGCTATTCGCAGTACGATTATGTTGTAACATGTAATCGTGATCACAGTGACCCTGTGTATATGAGCTGTTATAGGAGGAGTCATATGTCATATGTTCAAGAATTCGCACAATTATTACAAGAGTGTCCCGGGGCAGGCGGCGGGTCTCGAAAGAAGTCGAGAAAATCCAGAAAAACTAGAAAGTCCAGAAAAACACGCAAACACGTGCCTAAACCCTGAACACTAAATTCTAGTAAGATAGATGGCAATGTACCAAAAGTACATCAGCGAATGGAAAAAATTCAAAACAATTTATGGCGAACAAACCTGTTTTTTTATGCTTGTGGGCAAGTTCTTCGAACTGTATGATATACTGGACAAAGAAACTCAGGAAGGACAAACAAATGTTAAACAAGCCGTTGAAATTCTCGGAATTGCGCTCACGGTCAAAAAGGGTGATGGACCGAAGGGCGAGGACTGCTATTTCGCGGGAATCCCAGAAGTTGCTCTTCAGAAGTATGCCACAATTCTTACACGAGAGAACTGGACTGTTGTCGTCGCAACACAGGAAAAAGATGAAAAAGGCGCCGTGACAGGGAGACCGGTCAGCCGAATCTTCTCACCCGGTACGCATATTGAATCCGCCGGTTCGGAACCGCCCTATCTCGCAGCTCTTTGGTTGGAGGAAGGATCTCTGACCCAAAGGTCCCCTCCGACATTTGCCGCTGCAGTCTTGGATTTAACTACGGGTGCTCTCCAATCATTTGAGGGAAAGAGCCGTGGATTCCCCGACTCCTGGACCGCCGATGAATTGGTAAACTTTTTCCAGATTTACAGACCGAAGGAACTTCTCGTCTTTTGGCGCGGGGACAGTTTCACTTGTCCGACTGAAAGTTTCTTGAGAAAAACTCTGGAACTTCCTTCTGGACCGATTCACAGAAAACTGGCAAATGTAGATGAACTTGGTCCTCTGGAAAATCCCACAGTTCGCGCAGAATGTTTGAAGGAATTCTTTTCAGACCATGGACTTCTCTCCGTTCGGGAATTTATTGGAGTCCAAGACAAGGAAAAAGTTGAACGGTGTCTCACGTCTCTTTTGACTTTCGCAAAGGAACATATCCCTAGCGCTGTAAAGAATCTGAATAGCCATAGTCCATGGACTCCCGGAGATGGTGTCTATCTTGGAAACCATTCTCTTGTTCAATTGAACTTTGTATCCACAGGACCGGAAGATTCCGTATATACGTTGTTTCAAAGAACCATTACAGCCCTTGGTAAGCGGGCTATGCGTGTTCGTCTTATTCATCCTTCATCGAATGCCAAGCGCATTGAACAGCGATTGAAGGAAGTTGACTATTTTTACCAGATTGATCCGGAGCTTCAGAAACACGTTGAGACAAATCTCAGATTAATGTTCGATATTTCGCGCCTTCACCGGAACTGTATGATTTACAGTTGCACGGCGTCCGATATTTTGAATCTGAATCAGTCCTATCAGTGTATCTTAAAACTCATTGAGTTGCTTAATAAGAGTCCCTTCACTTTTCAACCGTGGCAAACAGAACTTGATGAATATATGGCGCTTTTTCACACACTCTTTGATATTCAGAAGGCGGAACTCAGTATTCGTGAAGGCGAAGTGTCATTTTTACAAGATTCCGTTGCGCCGCTAACCAAAGAATGTGAAGACAAACTTGCAGCCTGTGTCAATTCGGCGAATGAAACAATTGAGACTCTGAGACGATGGGTTGGTCTACCTGAAGAAGCCATTCGCTTAGAGGGACGTGACCAGCAGTTTCTTCAAGCCACTATGACAAAGACAACGGCAAATTTAATTAAGAGGAAACTTGGAACCTGTGAAAATATTCATGGTATTCAAGTTCATATTCGCGCCTCGAGTCGTTCGCAACTAGAATGCAGTAAACTCAATGAATTATCGGCACACTATACATGGCTTCATGCAAATTTACTAAAAACTACAGAGAAGGAACTTCCTTCTATTTGTAAACAGCTTGCGACACTTGGTGAAAGTATGTGGTCTACCTTGGAAGATTGGACTGGAAAGGTTGATTGTAATTTGACATTGGCGAAAGTCTCCAAGCAAAGGGGCTATTGTCGCCCGACAATCGTACAGCGACAGGATAACTCGGGTTTCCAGGCGACGGGTCTTCGTCATCCGCTCTTAGAGTCAATACAGACCCGCGTAGAATATGTGAAACATGATGTGTCTCTAGGTTTTCAGGACGCGGATAATCTTGGCTGGCTTCTTTATGGAATGAACGCATCGGGCAAATCATCGCTCATGAAGGCGATCGGAATCGCGACATTGCTTGGACAAGCGGGCTGTTATGTGCCGGCGGCAACTTTCAAAATCGCCCCGTTCAAATCACTTCTCACGCGAATTTTGAACCAGGACAATTTATGGGCTGGGCTGTCGTCATTCGCCGTGGAAATGTCAGAGCTCCGCGATATTTTTGCCAAGGCTGATCCTTATAGCCTCGTCCTAGGCGATGAACTCTGTAGTGGCACGGAGAGTGTGAGCGCAACGAGTCTGGTCGCGGCAGGTATCCAATATCTTACACGAGTTAAGACACGATTTGTCTTTGCCACGCATCTCCACGGATTACATAAGTTGTCGGATTTCCCTGGTCTTGGCGTCTGGCATTTACAGTGTCATTATGATATTGTAAATGATCGCCTCGTCTATGATAGAACATTACATAAAGGTCCGGGGACGACATTATACGGGATTGAAGTGGCGAGAGCCATGCATATTCCGATAGACATCGTTGATGCCGCGCTCGCCTTCAGGCGGAAGCTGGAAGATGAACCGAATTATTCGGAAGTGGCGCCGAGTCATTGGAACGCATCGATTGTGGCGAAACGGTGCGAGAAATGCGATTCTCCGAAGGCAAAAGAGCTGGAAATCCATCACGTACAGCATCGCGCGACAGCAGACGCAAAAGGACATTTTGCCGATGGCACCCACCAAAATGACCTGCGGAATCTGGCTGTTCTTTGCGAAAAGTGCCACGATGATCTACATGCGGGTCTATTTGAGATTGGACCGGTTCAGCAGACGAGTGATGGTGAGGCGCGATCCTTCACGACAACTACATCATCTAGGGCGATGATAAAAGATGAAAAACGACCGGTGATTGAAAAGTATCTACGGGAACACCCGAACATACCTTTGAAGAGAATTATACATGCGATTCAGATTAATGAAAATATGGTTGTTTCGGAGGCGATGGTGCGCTCTGTTCGGAAATATTTACAGAATGATTAAAAGATAGAAGCAGCAAGTGGAGCAGGAGCCGAGAGAGGAGCAGGCGCAACAGCCATGCTTTGTTGCTGCTGCATGGGTTGTTGCTGTTGCTGTATGGGCTGTTGCTGCACCTGTTGCTGCACCTGTTGTTGCTGCACCTGTTGTTGCTGCACCTGTTGCTGCACCTGTTGCACCTGTTGCTGTTGCTGTATGGGCTGCGCCACAGGCTGAACATACATGACTGGACCCTGAGGTCCTACAGGACCCTGAGGACCTGCAGGACCAGGCGGACCGGCAGGACCCGGAGGACCGGCAACAGGAGCACCCATAACAGGAGCCATCATCGGACGAAAAAACTTCAAAGCCACCAGCTCCTTCTTCAAAGCCTCAACATCGCTCTTTAATGCAACAATCTCACGCCGAAGGGGATTTCCATTCTGGTAATTCAAACCACTCAAGTTCAATACAGATGACATCTTCTATTACACCAATTGGAACTTCAAATTATATTTTAGACGCGCTCATCTAACCAGTGTTTCATATCCGGATACTTCGTTGTCATACGTTCAATCCAGGCTTGACCTTCTTCAAGACTCAAGCAGTAATCTCCGTGCCCGGAATCTCCGTTTGGCATTGACCACATGATACGATACATGTCAAATCTTATTTTTATTTTTATTTTTACGTGTTTTATATTCAATTTTTGACGGAGCCCACTTACAAACCCAGTCACCAACTTGTAATATCTTCTCATTTGCTGTAATTTTCTTATTATATTTTTTGATTGTATAAGGTACGACAATAACTATACAAGAACCTCCAAACTTAAATGCCCCCATATCATCTCCATGTTTTACATGATCACCCTTTTTAACACTTAATACAATGGAACCAACACATGTGGCACCAACAATAACCATTTTAATTCCGTTTGAAAATGTGACTATTTTTCTATAGTTTCCTTGTAAAACAGGAATTTTATTTAACAAAATAGGATTTACACTCTTATAAGTACCTTGTCTTTCAACTATGCTTACAATAGTTGAATTTGTCGGACTATGTATTCTGTGATATTGTTCAGGTGCTAATCTAAATATAAATATATCAGACTTACTCGGCACTGTATCAGTAGTTAATAACGTTGATAAGTTGTATTTTGCCTCCTTAATTAAAAATTCTTCAGTTGCAGAGACTTTCCGTACATAGCATTCAGCTGGACTTACAATATCATATTGCCCGGTAGCCTTTGGTAAAGTTAATGTAGGATCGATTTTACGCGAAAATATATCATTGATTGTCTTAAATTGCTTAAGACAATCAGCCGAATTCTTACTTTTTTTACATTTACGAGAAGTCCGTAGGTCTATTTTATACTTTTCAACAAATTTTGATTTTAAAAAATTGCTACGAGTTTTACCAATTGTCTTACAGCCTTTTTCTGTAAGTAAATTTGTGAAAATATCTGGTAGATATCTTTCAGCAGCAATTATTGTTTCAAACAAAGTCATTTTGTATACTTCTATTGTATGTAGATAAATATTTAAAATTGATTCCTAAAGCAATTTTATAAGTACGTATAGAATGATCACTGTTGTCCTTTGTATGAATTGTGGGAAAATCCTCGCCGATAAGTGGAGATATTACCAGGAGCGTCTTCGACAGCTCAAGGGCGAGAACGCTGAAGTACCATTCTACATGGATGGTGTAACTCTGCCCGACACCCCCGAGGGACGGGTTCTCGATGAACTGGGTTTAAAGAGACTCTGTTGCCGAAAGCACTTTCTGACACAGAAAGATCTCATGGATAAAATCTAAGAAAATAGTAAATGGAGTTTTTCCTACCGTCAATCTTACTTTTACTTATAAGTGCAGCAATCGTATTTTTTGTGATACCGCGTTTTGGACCACTCGTCTTAGCTGTCGTATCACTTGTTCTTTTAACGATTGGCATGTATAATCATTACACTTTGTTTCAAAATGAATACAGAGCAAGCACCTGGCAACTTGGGCTTGTAGCATTTGCTCCTTATATAATGATCGGGGTTGTAATCGTAATGATAATCCTGTACTTGACTTATTTATTACCTTCCGGCGCCACTTCTTCTGTACCCAATGTAAAAACGAATACAATAAATTTACCTCCTCCCGAGACTGCTACGAATGTTATTACAGAGGGTGTGAATAATGCTATACGGGCGGCTGCACCTGTGGCGAATATCAAGATAAATACTACAAATCAACCGAATGCTCTAAATAATAATAATAACAATAACAACAACATTAACAATAACAATAATGGCAATGGCAATGGACGTGGAAACAGGAATAGAAACCCCTTCTCACCGCCGCTATTATAATTGATTCTCAATAGTAAATAGATGAAGAAGAGTACAACTCTCAAACACAAAAAAGGCGTTCAAACGATTCCCCAACTTAGGAAATCATTTGATCACATGGAACGGTTTACAAAGTGGCTCGTTAACTCAGAAAAAGACAAGAGTAAACAAGTTACATCTTTCCAGAAAGAATGGAAAAAGGTCTTCTATCACGATATAGACACAACTGCCGCCCAAGGTTACATAGATTTCCAATCAAAACAAAAGCAATCAACCCGAAAGAACAAAAAAGGCAAGAAACAATCTGGAGGTCAGGCACCCCTAAGTGGCGCTCCTCTTGATTTTCAGACTCGCCCCGGATCATATGAGACACCCTATGGCAATTTCCCCGAATACATAAGCTCAGGATTCAGTTTTTACAATAAAATAAACCAGGACTCGTTTTTCCCGACACAGTGTGGAAAAGAGAATATTACGCCGACAGTCTATACGTCTACCGGCTCAAATAAGGTAGGTGGCACCCGTAGACGAAGAAAGCAACGTGGAGGATTTCCTACCTTATCAGAGTTTGCTCAGGCTCTCTCTTTTGGACCGCTGTCTCCATCAGTACCGACGAGTGCAGCCTATGATTTACAGTCTGCGACCAAAGCACAGCTGCCGCCCGCCTCGCCTTCAGCGAATACAGGCACACCTCCCTATATAAACTACACACCCCAAGCCGTTTCATATCCTTCATATGCGATCAATCGTCAACTAACATCTGAGATATCAGGTTCCAATGTTTAGATAAGTCCCGGATAAGGGCGTAGAAATCATACTCTGAAGAAACCTCAATAGACAATAGGGTTGTTCCGAGCATGCAGCAGCAAAAACCGGAAAGAAAAACAGAAACAGAAACAGAATTCGCCCGTGAACTTATCACATCTTATTTCAAAACACAGCCGTATCCATTTACACGTCATCACATAGATTCATTTGATCAATTTATGACCGAAGATTTACCGAACATAATACAATCCTCCAATCCAATT
>Ga0209598_10002221_pt1 | contig 15305 bp, 10 predicted proteins | sample M_140807_EF_Meta_FD_187317 | JGI IMG/M metagenome (GOLD analysis project Ga0209598, IMG submission 187317) | Freshwater microbial communities from Lake Montjoie, Canada to study carbon cycling - M_140807_EF_MetaG (SPAdes) (version 2) | ecosystem: Environmental > Aquatic > Freshwater > Lake... | reverse complement strand
TATTTTCTAAAGAACCGCTGTAACTATGATTCAATAAGGCATCTAGCGTATGTCGCTTCTTAATACTTAGTGCAAATGTTTTAGTAAAATTGTCGGTATTAACCCGCAATGCTGATTCGGCCCCTCCCCCCATGCGTACGCGAAAAGGGATTTCCTATCAGTAAAAACTGGGTTCAGTTTTTGAGCAACCACCCCGTCGATGCACTGAACGAGATTCCACAGGATTGGCGGCACTCAGAAGCGGTTAGGGAAGCGTGGAGAAAAGGGTGGGCGCGAGCGCTCAAGCAGAATGCGGTGCACCCCGATAAAATTCCGAAGGCGCTTTTATCCAATTCGTGGGAGTCGGTTTTCGAGGCCTTTCGAGCCGGCTGGGTTAGGGAAGTGCGCTTTGAGCCGCTGTCATTGTGGGAACTCCCTGACATCTTGAGAGAAGACAGCGCCGTGGTAGATGCTCTAGTGGAGGGATGGACCCGTCGAATTTCGGAGTTCTCAAAGGAACAACTTTGGGTACTTCCTCCGCGGGCGTGGTTGAACCCGCGCACGGTGAACCCGAGTACCGAATCCGCAGCCTCTGAAGCAACTGACAGCGGGAGTGCTCCCCATGAAGAGACGGAGATTTCGAGCGCCCCATGGCTTCGCGCCGCTCTTCCTCCGCTTTGGGGCAAGGCGGACATCGAAATCAAAAAATGTCTGACGGAAACCTTCGCAAAACTGCACCCTCATTGTCAGGCAGGGATGAAACAGGAGTTTTGCCGGCGCTTCGATCTAACCGAAGCCGTTAGTTAGAGCCCTGCCCTCAAAAGGCACCCCAGTCTGCTCATACTGTAACTCGCCGTCACAGCAAAGTGTCTCTGGGTAATTTCCCAAGCGGTTAACCACAGGAATCAGTGATGCGATAATTCCGTTAAAGCATCCTTCTCTTGAGACGACAGAAGCGTTGTCACTTTTTATGACTTTTCAGTAATTGAAATCCATACAATCCGCAGAACGCTGAAAGTATTATGTCCCCGACACCCACTCCCATTATACCCCTAATCACGTCCATTCTCGCAGTCAAAGGCAAGTACGCCGCTCAAGTTGCACCTAGAGGAAAGCTTTTCCCAAACGTGCAAAACTTCGGTCTGCCCAAAGGCCAGTGTGCCGTTCGGCATAAAAAAGGCAGCTTCCACCAGTTCGCATTACGCGCGGAACAAGACATTCCGCCTCTCCTCACGCATCTCCGAGTCGCGGATGCGGTTCGCGCTCTGGTTGCGGGCGATTTTCTGGAAAGTGCCAGACTGCTGACGGTGGAAGAGGAATTCCTGACTTACGGCCGGGACGTCCTCAATGCCGTACTCTCTCTGTGGCTGACGCAGAACAAAATCGACGTCCCTCCAGCGTATCACGGAGATCCCGCTCTTCTGGCCCCGGACCTTCGCTCCCGACTGCTTCTCACGAGAACCGACCGAATGCCATTCGCCCTTTCCATCGCTGCGGTCGGCAGCGCCAATGATACCGAATCTAGCGTCGTGCCCGAGGACTGGCTGGACCGACGCTTCGAGAATGGGGAAGAACTTTGCCACGCTATCGACACTCTTCCGCACCGTCAGGGTGAAGCGGAGGCGACCTACTGTTGTCACTTCGGCTTGAAGCTGGTTCCCGCACCGAAGTGGCTCACCGCGAGCGAAGTCGAGGGAGAAGTTCAGCCTGAGTACGGAGTTGCTGTTCTGGTAGAAAACGGGGCCGTCAAAACGTTGATCCAAAAACTCACGCCCGACACGCTGACGTCTTGGATAAAGTCTCAACCGGAAGAGGCGCGATTTTTGCACCATGAGTTTAAGCCGCCCGGTAACGAGGATGCGGGTCTCGGCAGGTCCATGCTGATGGCGTGCGATACCGCGGGGGTTTGCGAAACGGTTCCAGTTTACCAGAAGCGACGATCGGTTGGGCTGCTCTCTTCCATGATGCAGAAGTGCATTCGTCGCGGTCGTCATGCTGCACAGACGCTCGCTACAAGTCTGGATGAGTTGCATAAGGCTCCCACTTACCACCTTCCAGACGATCATTTCAAGCGCAGCAGCGGTTGTCGCCAAATGGCGTGGCGTCTCTTTATCTCCATTTTCGAGGATGCCGAGCCCTACACCGCCTCCCCAAACGGCGACTACCTGAGCATGGAAGATCTCGTCGCGCTCAGCATCCTCGCCCATGCAGAGCCGGACTTGCAGTTTAATCAGTTCATCGCCAACAAAATTCTGCGAACCGCGCTTTTGGTGCAAAGGAACGATGCTCCCGGCAAGAATTGGAATTGGCGCATCGGTGGCAAAAAGACCGCGATTACGGGAAACTCTCCATTGGAAACGCTATGCGCCGCAGCGCTCGACTTCATGCCGATGATGGTACGTGACGCGGAAATGCTGCACCAAGGCTGCGAGCATATCCGTATTAGTCATCTTAAGTTTAGCCCGTTGCCCAACCAATGGGGCAACGACGAAATGCTCCACGCCTCGGATCCCGAAGTGGAAAAAGCCGCGGTCCTTGCCTCAGACGACTTCCACTGTACTCCCGCAATTATCCTCTATCTGCAGGCTTCCCTGCCAGAGCTTTCTTCCTGCAACGTCTCCCTGACCGTAAAAAAGAAGCGTAATAAAACACCACGCACCAGTACGTTACCAGCGGTCGCGAATGAGGAGCTTCCGCCCAACACATTCAACCTGAAGCGCTTTATCTGGGAAAATGTGTCGCGGATGAACACACGCAATCCCCATCACGTCCCCGCAGCGGATCCCACATCCGTGGCGCTCATCCGCGAAATTCACTCCCTGCAACGCTGGCTCTTGAACGGGGAGTTGCCTGAGTTGCCAGTGAGCGAGCCCTATGCGAAACGCGTGTTTACGGCTAAAAGCCAATCGCCAGTGGATCCCATCGTGGCGCGCGTCTCCTTTCTCTCGATCTTCGGACAAAAAATCGAACTCCCAGCGGCCACCCCTAAATCAGCTCGGAGGTTAACCCATTCTTTTGTGGCCGTCGTGGCGGGCGCACCTCACGAGCCGATCAAAATTAAAAAGAGGGGGAGTAAACATTCCACGTATCTGACGGGAGAGGAACGCGCCGAGGGCGAACTGGACGTTGTCGATCACCTCGCGATCACCGATGGAATCGAAGTCGAACTCCCGCCGCCGCCCGCAGGCTATCGCTGGAAGTTCACGGACGATCGGAAAACTATTCGCATCCGCATCGCGCTCCGGCATGCCAATCCCCCTGTAGAAGGCGAGCAAGACGATATGGGAAACAAGTTGGTCTTTCACGCCGACGAATTGGAAGTTCCAGCCTTTGACGCAAGCTGTCTGCTCGAACGTCGGGAAGAAACCATCCCAGTGCGTCCTTCGCCCTCCGATGAGCGGCTCATCAAATGCGCTCTTTACCTCGAAACTCCAGGAGCCGAGGGCCAATGGGGAACGAATCAAGCGCTCAGACTCTTCGCGAAGCGCCGCTTGGATTCCGAGCAACCAGACTTGCAATGGCTCGACCTCGCCGCGAAAGCCCCCGTGCCGGTCGTGGTGTGGCAACGTGCCTACACGAAACTGCTTAGCACCTTCCTCGGACGGGTCATCATCGGTCCCGTAGATCGTCACGGAGACATGACCTTCGCGGCGGTGGATTACCTTTACGAAGGGACCCTGTGGCGTATTTTCAACCTGCTCGCCTTTGTTTATCCTGACTGCGTCCGTCCCTGCAAAGGGCTGGATTTCGAGATTCACAAGGAGAGTTCCTCTTACCCGCAGCTCCTGCAGGCCCTCGAAACACTCGCAGCCCCACAGGCGCAAGCATCGCATATCACAGAGCCGCCAACGGTCACCACCGCGCTCTGGCAACATCAGGCTTCTTCGGCGGGACGCATCACGGAGGGTCTGTTGAAAAACGGCAAAAAAGGCTTCGGTGACGCCTCGGATGTCGGCGCGGGCAAGACCCTTACCAGCCTCGCGATTATGTGCAATCTCGCCCTGCACAACTGGGAAACCAGAGACGAGACGGCGGAAGCCTTCCTCGTTCTTGTCTATAACGAGACGCTTATCGAAACCTGGAAGACCGAGATTGAAAAGCACACAACCGGTTTTCACTTCGTTTCTCAGGATGCATCTGGGCAATTGTCCGAACCTCTGAGCCGTCATTCAATTCTTGTCACCACGCTGGGCCGGATGCGTGACACCCCCATCACTCGGCGCTGGCACCTCGTGGTCATCGACGAATGTTTGTCCGTCCAGAACGCGAACGCCTTGTGGACCCAGGAAGCCTGGAAGCAGGTCGCCTGCTCGCAGCGCGGCGTTCTTTTGTTGAGCGCCACGTTTTTCCGTGCCCGGTTCAACGAACTGTTTTACCTCCTGCGCATGCTCCGTACTGGTCTCCCGGAAACACAGGAGTATCTCGATGCAATTCTCTCTGAGTCAATCGTATGCCACCTCCCCGAAAACACACCTTGGCACTGGACAGAGGAACTGCGCCTTCTTCCATTGGATCCAGAGACGCGGCAAGTTTATGATTCCATCCGAAAATCCGGCGGTCCCGAGAAGATGGTTTACGGCAAGCTGGACTCGTTGCTCGTGGAACGCTTCGACTTTGCAGCTCACGTCTTCTCATTGCTGGATGAACTCGAGGAAGGCAGCCGCGCGTTGATCTTTGCCAGAAGCGCGAAGGAGGCGTCCAAGCTCGCAAGTTTGCGCTCGGACGTAAGGCTCTTCCCCGACATCACCGGCCGTCACGTGGTCACCACCACAGCGACAGCCGCGCGTGGCGTGAACACGCTGGTCGATTTTAATGTTCTAATCGCGCGCCCCGTGGAGCCGGATCTGGTTCCCCAAATGAAAGGGAGACTCGCCCGCCCAGGGCAGAACTACCATCAGTTGCGCTGGATCTGGATGGTCATCGAGCAGACCATCGAGCAGGCGAAACTTGAGAGGAACCAAATGGCGGAAAAGTTTCACGACGATCACATCATGCCCCTTGCGAGCTTTTACCGCCGCGCCCTCGAAATCTGACGGCCCCCTAGAACTCGGATAATGGCGATCCCGATCCCAAGGGTTAATTACTCGGCCTCCCCCCAAAAGGCACCGGTCGTAGCCAATACTAGTTCTCCGCGCACACGAGCTTCTATCCGCTCGACTCGCGGCTGAACCCTTCCGTGAGGGGAATAGGAACAAAATCCTAATCGCAAACTAGTAAACCACCCAAAAACTATGCCATTAGATTGGTCAAACTACGACGCATTCTTCAACGTCCCGCGCCAACAAACACAAATCGATCAGACGGCAAAACAGGAGATCGAGACGCTCAGCGCCGAAATACTCCAACTCGATCCCTCCGTCTCGAACAACGTGTGGGGAGCTTGCTCTCCTCCTGGCGTCTCGGCTCAGACTGTCATACGCATTTCCGGTGAAACCTCGCATCGTTTTTCCCATTTGTCCAAAGGCAAGGCGGTGGGATTAAAACTATTCAAATTGAAAAACGGCCCAGGAGCCCCTCGTCAATCAGACGTCGCTCATGCCCACGTCGAGCTTCGTCCCAAGCTTCCCGGACTTCCTTCCGACTTCGTTCAGGAAGTTTATGGCGCGCACAACATCAATGGCCGTTATTATCTCGTTCAGGAATGGATTGAGGGCGAATCGCTCGGCGATGTTCTCGACCGTAACGACGTTTTGTCGGTTTCTGAGGTTCGTGGCATTCTTCGTGACTTGTTCGAAGGAATCTTGATCCCTCTTTGGTCAGTTGGGACTATTTGGTGGGATGTTCGTGATGATAACTACTGTCTTACTCCCGACGGCAATGGCCGCCGTCTCGTGATGATCGACACCGATTCCCTGATTGCCTACGCGAGGGAAATTGTCGAAACCCCTGAAGATTTCACGCGCCGAGATAAGACCAAAAAGCGGGCGATGCAACGTGTTAAAACCATCGTCGAAAAGCTCGCGTGGTCACCTTTTATTGGCGCAAACGTTCCCCGTAAGGAAGACGTTCGCTTGAAAGAGGCGATTTCAGCCATTCGTTCGGCCGCTGAGCAGTGTTTCCTTCAACCAGGCCGTTTGGTGGGAGGGGACGCCGCGTTCCAGCAAATGCTGAAGCGCTTCGACGCAGAGGTTTGGAACAGCCCGCTGGCATTCCACTCCCACCCCTAAAACCCACTAACCTATCCCACAAGGTCCGACGCAGGGAAATGGTGCGTGCGGCGAAGAAATCCGGAAAACACCACATTTCAACACTTCCCCAAGGCGCGACACATGAGGTTTGTGGGTGGGGAGGTGTTGCGATTTCTGGAAACCGGGGAGTGGAAATGAAGGGGATGTTTGAGGACATCCCGCGCTTCTTTGCGCCTTGATGTTGAGATGATGGTCTCGGGCTTTAGCCGAAACTTTTAGGCCGTCCCGACACCCCTCCCCTCAAAAGTGCCCCCCGTGAGCCTATAATGTAAGGCTCGACACATGGGGTTTGTGGGTGGGGAGGTGTTGTAATGTTTGGGAAAAGGGGGAGTGAAAATGACGGGGATGTTTCATGACATCTCACGTTTTCTCGCGCCTTGATGTTGGAGTTTTTAAGGCGAGTAGAGGGGATGGTGTTGGTTTGAAGGATGGTGAGGAGAGGGTGAGGAGAGGGTGAGGAGAGGGTGAGTGGTTCGTTCTTTGAAATCCTTAAACGTTGGCAGTTTTACGGTCCACTAACCCGGACCGCGATTCGTCGTGCGCTTGCTCCTTAATCATCCGTTAACGGTTGAAAGCAAGTGTGTTAACCAATTCACTAAAACAACTAACATGCGCCGACAATCTGTCGGCAACTCAGTAGGAAACCAAAACTAAAGACACTATGACAAACACTGACAAACTGACTGAAAAAGCACTTCGTCCGATCCTTAACTTTGTTTTCACTCAAAACATCGAGGACACCCAAAACGACTCAGCCGTTCTCGGGACGCCCGTGTGTATCTGGGGACCGCATGGGATCGGCAAGACCGAGATGGTGTCCGACTTGGCCCGTGAGAACGGTTGGCACTTCGCCTATTGTGCGCCGGGGCAGTTTGAAGAAATGGGCGATTTTCACGGCATGCCCGTCATTGAAGAGGGGCAGGATGGAATTAAGCGCACTCGTACCGCCCCTCCTGAGTGGGTCCCGACTCAGGAAGGTCCCGGGATTCTGCTGCTGGATGACATCAATCGAGCGGATGATCGAATCCTGCGCGGAATCATGCAGTTGCTCCAAAATCATCAGATGGGTTCGTGGCGCTTACCGAGTCAATGGCAGATTGTGGCGACCGCCAATCCAGACGGAGGCGGCTATTCGGTCACCTCGATGGATGAGGCGATGCTGACCCGAATGCTGCATTTCACGATGCAGTTTGATGTCAAGTCGTGGGCGGAATGGGCCACGCAAAAGGGCGTGGATTCCCGTGGGATCGCCTTCGTGCTGGCGTATCCCGAGACTGTGAGTGGAAAACGAACTACGGCCCGCACGTTGACTCAGTTCTTCTCGAAAATCAGAAAGATACGGGATTTGAGAAAGGACATGCACCTCGTGCGACAGCTCGGTTCGGCCTGTCTTGATGCGGAAACGGTGCGCGCCTTCACGGCCTTCGTCGCCGATGATCTCGAATTGTTACCGAGTCCGGAGGAAATCCTGACGGCGAACGAGGAACAGAGAAAGCGTTGGAGAGCCAGTGTGATTAAGGCGGGTACTGGCAAAGAGGGTGTCAAACGCGTGGATCGATTGTCCGCAATTGTGTTCCGCGTTTTGCTTTACCTCAACAAGGCAGAATTGGAGACCACGGACACGATGCTCAATAATTTCCTGGAACTGTTTACGATGCCGGAAATTCCTCGAGATCTGAGTATTGGCCAAATTCCAGAACTGATGGGAAGCGCGAAGGGCGGGCTGAAGCGTTTCTTGGCTCGCCCGAAAGTGAAGGCGGCTTTGGGGAACCAGTTTGCGGATGACTTGCTCGCGATTCGGGCGGCTTAAGTCGGCGCAAAAGGAATAAAGCCGGGGTGGAGTCGAACTTCGAGGAGGTCGGCTCTGCCCCATTGGCGTCTTTGTAACATCAACAGAAAGGGAAACTTGATAAAATACACACTCGAACGATTGGAACAGGATATTGACAGCCTGCTGATGCAGGAGCCGTTTTATGGGCACATTTTTCAGGGAACAGGCCGAGTCATCACCCCCGCGTTGGACACCGCCGCCGTGGCGTGGAACGGGCAGATGTATGTGATGTACGTGAATCCTGAGTTTTTCGGTCGGCTGAAGCTCAGGGAGAAGCTCGCGATCCTCAAGCACGAGGTGCTGCACATTGTATTTCGCCATCTGACTCGTGGCAAAACGCGTGATCCCCACGTGTTCAACATTGCGGCAGATCTCGCGATTAACCAACTGTGCGCGGGATTGCCCGACGGCGCGCTGGACATCGCAGATTTCCAACATCTTGGGATGGTCCGTAATGGAACGGCTGAGGAGTACTACGCCATTCTCCTAAAGAATCAGCCCGCTCGCGTCAAGAAACGCGCTCCGAAGAAGGGAAAAGGCGGTGGCGAAGGCGACGGGAAGGATGGAGCTGGAAAGGGAGGGAAAGATAAGCAGGGAGAGGGTGATTCCACTTGGGAAGACTTCTGGAAGGCGCAAAGTGGAAAAATCGGCAGCCATCAGAAGTGGGGTGAACAAATGGGGGTTCAGGGCGAAGAAGTGGTGGCGGATTGGAAGGCGGGGGATCTGGTGCTTCGAGCCCGGGATATGACGGAGGCGCGCCAGTTCGGTTCCTGGGGCAGGATGCCGGCCGCAATCCAATTAGAACTGCAGAAGATCGATGAAGAGCGTCGTCCCCGCGTCGATTGGAAACAAATGTTGCGCACCTTTGTTTCCGGTTCCTCGCATACAAAACTTCGCACGACGATGAGCCGCCCAAGTCGTCGGTTTGGAACTCATCCGGGAACGCGAATTAAGCGAAACAAACGTTTGTTGGTGGCGGTGGATACGTCGGGTAGTACCTGTGGATTGCGGGAGATGTTTTTCGAAGAGCTCCGGCACATTTGGAAACAAGGGGTCGAGATTTGGGTCGTAGAATGTGACGCTGAGGTGGGGGCGCATTACGCTTTCAAAGGCGAAACTCCGAAGACGCTGACCGGCGGAGGTGGAACGGCTTTCCAACCGGTGTTCGACTGGATGTTGTCAGTGCAAGCGCGCAACGCTCCGCACCGAGGGCAGTTTGACGGGTGTGTGTATTTCACGGACGGATTTGGTCCAACTCCGACTCGGCCGCCGTTGTGTCGAATTATGTGGGTGTTGCCTCCATGGAAATACAATTGGGGAGGGAGCGACGCCGCGAGTCAGAGCGTTCAGGAACGCTGGAGAGGGCTCACGCCTGGGACGGTCGTGGAGATGAGCGAGTAGCTGAGAGGCGCTCGGTTACCTGCAGATTAGTCCCAATCGGGGCGGTCAGATGGGACGTTCAAACCATGGACGTCCAGAGCAGAAAAAATATGGGGCCGTCGTGATGGCCCGTGGGGCGAAGCTTGTCGGCTTCGTCGTTGTTAAAGTCAAAAACAGAACACAAAATCTATGTCTAAAATCCTTGACGAAAATATATTAAAACGAGTCTCGGAAAGAAACGGGTTTGACCCAGAGTCGCTGCTTCAGGTCATTAAACGTTTCGACGGGTTGAGGACGGATCTCAAAGAGCAGGCAGTTGCAAGAGCGATCCAGACTGAAAATTGGGGGCAACTTGACGCATTTATTTGTTTCGGATTTTGGTCGCTAACACCTGCGCTTCAACCTCTTCCGGAACCTGTCGCGAAAATCCCAGACGTCGCTGAAGCTTGGGAGCTCGAATCTCTCAAGCAGTCCAAAAGAGCTGTCTCATTAGGGAAAGAGTTCGTTACAAATCGCTCGTGGAATGACTTAAAGCACATGCTTCAACGTGTGCCCCCAGAATTGCAGAAGCATCCGGTTATTTACTCAGAATGGCGATCTGCTGCGTTGGGAAGGCTTTGGGCAGTCATGCCGCATGGCTGGACAGAGTTCATTGCGCTAGATCCTAGGCTGCAGAAGGATCCCGTTGTTTTGCAAAAGCGTAAAATGCACTGGTTGGCGTATTTTAAGGCCGGATCGACCAAGTGCTATGTGAGTCCCAAGGAGGAGTCGGTTCAGGATTTAGAATTGTATTATCTTCCTGGGGGCGTCGATGCTGCGACGGGCGCACCTGATGCTGAATCACTCGCAAATCCCGAAGTGTACTCAGCTTGGCGAAACGCTTGGTTGAGAGTTTATCGAGCTTACACAGGGCAACCGCCCGTGCCGCCACCGCGCGAACTGCGTGAGAATTCGAAACTGCACCAATTGTGGCGAGAGGCTTGGGTGACTTATTACAAAACGTACAGACCGACTCGGACGCGCTTCGGCCTAAGTACGCCGGTCGCCCCGCCTGATGAGCTGCACCGAGATGAGGCGGTGCTGGAAGCTCTGCGTAAGGCCACCAACTAGCAGCACGCTAGCCAGAAAAAGGACGTTCGAGCGGGAGACGTCCAGAGCAGAAAAAATGTGGGGCCGTCGTGACGGCCCGTGGGGCGAAGCTTGTCGGCTTCGCCGTTGTTAAAGTCAAAAACAGAACACAAAATCTATGTCTAAATTCATTGATAGAAATCTACTAGAACGTGTCGCAACCAGAAACGGGTTTGATCCAGAATCGCTACTTCAGGTGATCCAGCGTTTTGAAAGCATGAGGCCAACCCTCAGGAAACAGGCTATTATCAGAGCGATCCAGACTGAGAATTGGGGACAGTTGGAAGCGTTTATTTGTCTGGGTTCTTGGGTGTCGTTGCGAGCGATTCAAACGCTACCGCCCGCTCTGGCAGCGATTCCAGAAGTTGCTGAGATTTGGAAAAACGAATCATTAGCGTGGTTACTTGCTGGGGTGAGAGTCGGCAGTGATCGCTCTAAAAAAATCCCGCTCGAGTGGCAGTCTTCTGAAGCCAAACAACAATGGTTACCGGGCTGGAAAAACGCTTGGAGGAAATGGGTTGAATACGAAATCGGGCAGGGGAGGGACACCCTTCGTCGGATACCAGAGTCTTTGGGTGAGGATTTGGAATTCCAGTCCCAAAGAATTTCGCTTTGGTGCCATCGCTGCATCGGGCGTTCGCACTCGGAATTACAAAGTATGCCTAAGGATGTGCGCCAAACTACTCACGGCTACGCTGCACTGCGAACTGGTGTTGTGCGATTATTCAAGGGTGGAGACCAAACGAAGTTTCTATGTCTTCGAGATTTAGCGAATCTAGAACCCCGATTGCAAAGTGACTTGTTTGTTTTGGAGTCACGTAAATCTGAATGGCTGAAATATTTAATTTCGAAACATACGGATCGGCCGGCAAATCCAGAGGCTGATTTACTTCAGGACTCCGAAGTGCATTCCGCTTGGTTTCAGGCTTGGATAAAGCATCTGGAATCAGGCATCGCCCATTACCACTTCTCGTATATTCCAACGGAACTCGCAAATGAGGGGCGGATCTTGGCCGCTCGCCGGACCGGAGCATTGGAGTGGCTTCGGACGAATCCGTCTCGAGCGGGAACTCCCGAGAAGGATTTACTCCAGGACTCCGAAGTGTATGCCGTCTGGGTTCGAGCTTGGATAAAGAACCTGAAAACGAATTTCAGTGTGAACATCCCAACGGAACTCGCGAATGAAAGCCGCATCTTGGAAGCTCGCCGAGCCGGTGTGTTGAAATGGATTCGGACGAATTGCCCGAACATAGCGGAAGTCGGGAGGCTGAAGCTAGATTTTCTCAGGACGGATGACCTAGTGCGGCAAGCGTGGGAAGAAGGATTCATCACACGCCACCGAGGAAAGCCGGTCGCGGATTGTGAGGAACTGCTTAAGGAATGGCTTCTCGGGCAGATGTTTTTCGGTAGATCAGCGGTTCCTGTAACTCGACTCTGGAGCGCTCTTGCTGAGAGAGTCGCTCTGGATCTCAATGTTGCCCCTGTAAAATGTCGTGAAGATTCAGAATGCCTGCGTTCTTGGTTGATGGGATGGATTGGGTACGTCGCCTCGGCCGATATGGACTCGATTCGAACTCTATCATCCATACCGCCGACCCTACGGGAACACGAGCGCGTGAAGGCGGCGATAAGGGATCGCTGGCTCAAGTACGTCAACCGCTCAAATACGAAAGCGTTGGATCGCTTGGCAGAAATTCCCTGCGAATTAGCCGATCATCCGAGTTTCGCGGATCTTAAAAACAGCCTCTGGAATAACGCAGTTTTATCGGGAGAGCGTACCCCATCGGCACTGCCCGAAAACGTTACTCCCTCTCCGGAACTAAAGCAGCAGTTTCAGGAATGGAGTCAGATCCCGATCGAGAGGCGCTCAGATCCGGATTTTCGGACTGCTTGGAAGCGTCTTTTTGCACTCTCCAGGCATTATTGTGCCGCTTTGGATCATCTCGCTCTGTTTCCTGCAGCTGACCGAAAGCTGGTCAGCTTCTGGCGAAACGCCACGGACCCCCGAAAACGTGACATACACGACGCGCTTCGGACGCTTCGCAGATTTCCGTGGGCGATCGATGATTTGCAAACGGATTACTTGAATCATCCGCTGATCAGGGAGTACGCCGAGGAGGGAATGTTGGAGTTAATTCAGAAGCATCGAAGCTACGAGGAGGTGGTGCCGGAGCCGCTGGCGCAAACGAATCGGATTCGAAGTTTCCTCGAAATGCGGAATGCGGAGGCTGTGACGAAGCAGATGGCGCAGGAACGCGGGCAAGCGTCGGCGGAGGGAACCGAGGCGAAAACGAGCGGTAAGAGTGAGTTGAGCCGTTGGGAACGCGAGATTAGGAAAGACGGGGTGAAGTATACCGTAATGCCGATCCGGCTGAGAGGAGAGCCGTGTTTGCTTGCGGCGCTTCGGGAGTCCGTCGGCCCGTTGGTCCGCAAAAATCCAGGGATATGGATGCAACTGCCAGCAATAATCCGAGAGGACGAATGCCTGCAGCGCGTGTTCCGAATCGCAACACGGGGGCCGCTTGCTGGGTTGGAAGTGAAGAACGCGGCTTAGTGAATCTGATTTGAGAGACAGTCAGGGGCGGACAAGTGGCCGCTCGGAAATCTCTCGATTGGGGTGCAGATGACTTATCGCTTAAGCGCGGATAATGCGGTCTTTCGCGAATATGACTGGATCAATGACCGACGGCCCCCAGAACCTGCACCGGCTGGGGGCCGACGACCATTTCTGCCGACTACAATTCCGTTCTTCTCTCGCGGGCCTCAGTTTCGTCGGCGACGAGTTCACTCATGGAGGCTGCGGCATCGTCCGTCTCGACGCCGATTGAACTCATCCGCATCGCTGTCACCTTACGGCTCATGGCTTTTTTGGCGGAGGAAATTCCAACGGCCGAAAATTCCATATTGCTGCTGTTTCGCGTATCCATCCTCATGTTGGAGGCTGTCGCGATGGCGTCTTGGTTGGCTCCCAAGAAAATGAATTCCCAAGAGTAAACTTTTTGTTGGTGTTGAATGGAACTCGAGACGTCTGTCCAAGTGAAATGACGGGACGAGTTCTCCTCGCCGTCAGTGAACACGACCACGATCACTTTTCCTGGGCGCGCCTCATCGGGAGTCGCTGCGAGCTTGCGACCGAGGGCGTTGATGGTCTCCCCAATGGCGTCGAGAAGGGCGGTTGCTCCTTCGGGAATGTACGTCTCATTGTTGAGTTCAGGCGCCTCGGAAATTGGGGTAGCGGTTTCTGGAATCGTGCAGTGATTGGAAAATAAAACCAGCGAGAGGTTGGCCTGCCCAGGCAAAGTCTTTTGCTGTTGCAGGAAGTCGTTATAGCCAGCAATAGCGGCCTGCCGGTGTCTGCCCATTGATCCGGAGCGGTCCAAAATGTAGGCGATTTCTGTAAGTGATTGATTCATGGTCGGTGATTTGTGGGTAGGTTGTGAATGGGGCCACAGCCATTATTGCACACTCTTCCGACGCAACTGGGGCAATTGACGATATCCGCATGAGCGCATCCGAAAAATGGATTGCAGATCGGGGATTTCAAACGCTCTACATCGCCCCGGGGAGCCCGTGGGAGAACCCTTACCGTGAGACATTCAATAGCCGCTTTCGGGACGAATTCCTGAATCGAGAAAGCTTCGTTAGCGTGCTGGAGGCAAAAGTGCTGGGTGAAGAATACCGTCGGGATTACAACTGCCGCCGGCCCCACTCGGCCCCAGGGCTACCAGATCCCAGAGGAGTTTGCGCAGCGCAGCCTTGCGGCAGCCTCCGCCACGCTCCAGCAGCCGGAAGGCTGTGCGCTATCCCCAAAACAACAAACCACAAACAAAGGAACCAAAACCAACATCAAATTCTCATAACGAGTGGATCAAAAACCGGGGGCACGCCAATAACGTCATGTTATTTACATTGTCTGCATTGCCACTCCGGACGATTATGAGCGTGCAACAATCGTTGGGGAGTACTCTTCCCGCTCTTACTTGGTATCATCCATGGGCTTCTTCCGATTCAGACGTAGCTTCAAAATCTTCCCCGGTATTCGTTTGAATTTCGGGAAAAAGAGCACCTCTCTGAGCATCGGAGGGAGAGGCGCGCGTTACACCTTTGGGACAGCTGGGAGTCGAACGACAATCGGTATTCCCGGGACAGGGCTATCTTACACCGATATCCACAGCAGTCATAGAGGAGTCTCCCAGCGTCACTCCGGCATCCCTCTGCCCTCCGAGGATTGGGTTCAATCCCACATGGTGAACCAACCTATCCACATACCTGACAAGCAAAAAAATGAGAGACCTATTTGTCAGGATCAGATCGACGAAATCAATAGCCTCAAGAACGTCAATCTCCACGGGTACGACATCCATTCTCTTGGCTTCGAGCAGGCCCGCAGCCTCATTATTCAGGTCAAGGAACACCAAAAGGAAGTGTCCAAGACTCTGCTCAAGAAGTTCTACGCTGAGCACGGCCATACTGTGCCGGACGATTTTATTGACCACTGCTACAACCATCCTGATCAGCCCTATCGAGCACCCAAAAAGTGGGGCTGTGGCACTTGGTTTGTGATTGGAATTGTTCTCTGGGTGTTGGTTTCTCAACTGCGCAATTAATCACTATGACTGATTGCCGCCATGTGGCGCTTCACCAAAAACAATGGCATTACGGAAGGCTTCCATCGGAAGATGAAGCTTATTCAAAGGCGCGCTTACGGCTTTAGAAACTTTCAAAACTACCGCCTGCGAGTGATCGCTGCTTGCGGTTAACCACTCCGTTCCCCCTTGAATCAACAACCTAACTCAACC
>Ga0209598_10002219_pt1 | contig 15312 bp, 9 predicted proteins | sample M_140807_EF_Meta_FD_187317 | JGI IMG/M metagenome (GOLD analysis project Ga0209598, IMG submission 187317) | Freshwater microbial communities from Lake Montjoie, Canada to study carbon cycling - M_140807_EF_MetaG (SPAdes) (version 2) | ecosystem: Environmental > Aquatic > Freshwater > Lake... | reverse complement strand
AAAATCATAGGCGCCCTAAACTTTCTGCCATCCTCCAATGTACCCTCTACAATTGGATACGCCAATGCAAGCGGGAATATGCCTTTCTCCTCTTTTATTGTTTCTTTAATGCGGTAAATTTTCAATAAAGACTGATGGATGCGCTGCAAAAAGACATCCTCCGAAAAGGAACCTTTGTACAGAGAAAAAGGCTTGCCCTTAAGGAAAAGAGAAATTAGTTCTTCAGATTTTAAGCCACAGGCATTGGCCAATCCAAACAAATCCAACTCACGATTTGGGGAAAGGTCCTCCAGATTGAGAGACCTGTTTCTTCGGCTTAAATCCATCAGCCGGTCCCGGTAAAACCTTAAAGGTAAAGCATACGCCACCGAACAAATTTATAGGAAAAATGGGTAGTAATGGTGTGGGGGTTACTGACAATACTGACCAAAGAAGAAACAGGCTATGAAGATGCCAATACCAAAGTGCAAGAGGGCAAAAAGGTATTGGAATTGCCTAAAAACTATTAGTAATTCGTAGAATAGATTTAGATTAGCTTTGTCTTGATAAATTTTAAATTAAGGAAGATTATTATGAAATTCTATTTAGGAGTAACTGACAATAATTGGTTCAAATATTTGAGTAATATCAATCCAGAAGACGTCAATTTCTGGCAGCCTGGTGGAACTGTTAATTTTAAAGTTTTGCAAGCGGGTGCACCATTTCTATTTAAACTAAAAAGACCAATTAATGTAATTGGAGGCCTTGGCTTTTTTTCAAGTCATACGTTTTTACCATTGTCAATTGCTTGGGATACATTTAGAAATCGGAATGGATGTAGTACCTATGATGATTTTAAGAGAACGATATTAAATTATAGAACTGATAAAAAGAATATAAATCCTACAATCGGTTGTATTGTACTTACGAACCCAATATTCTTCAAGCAAGATGATTGGATTGAAACCCCAATTGATTGGGGAAAAAGCATTGTTCAAGGAAAATCTTATAATTCCAATGATGCTGTTGGAAAAGAAATTTGGAGTAAAGTTGAAGTACTATTAGAAAAATATTTGTACATAAATTCAGTGGATGAAGGAAAAAGTCAGCTCTTATTGGAAGATCCTGAATCACCTGCATACGGAAATTCAATCTTAACAAAAGTAAGATTAGGACAAGGGGCTTTTCGAGTTTTAGTTACAGATGCTTATTCAAGAAGATGTTCGATAACAGGGGAAAAAACTTTACCTGTACTGGAAGCGGCACATATTAAACCATATGCCGAATCCGGACCTCACTTTATTTCAAATGGTTTATTGCTTCGTTCAGATATGCACAAACTTTTTGATGGGGGCTATTTGACAATTACAAATGATTTGAAAATTGAAGTTAGTCCTAGAATTAAAGAGGAATTTCAAAATGGGAAGGAGTATTATCAATACCATGGAAAAGATTTGCTTTTCTTGCCAAATAGGGATTTGGACAAACCAAATGATAAGTTCATAGATTGGCATAATACAAATATTTATAAAGGATGATATCTGAAATGTTTAAAACTATTTAATTGATTTAAAAATTTCGAACTGAAAAAATTCTTGCTAATTCTTTAAATATCGAGTCTTTTAAATTAAATGAAATTTTCAATGAAAAAATGTAATATAAGCAGATATTAATAAAGTAAAGAATGAACTTGCTAATATATTTTATCCTACATTTCTTATTGATAATAAATATCTATTTGAGCTAAAATAGATATTTGTTAAAAAAATTAATTAAGGCGGCCATTAATAAAGTCAAAATATTTAAATAAAAGCATAGTTAAACTTTAAATTGATGCCTATTTTGCAAAGTATAGCAGAAAATAGGTTAATTGATTGCTAGCCCTCCCTCACCCTCCCGCCCTTACATACACACCCGTAGGCAGTACTTTTCCGGAGCGTTCTTTTAGGACAAGTTCACCAATTTCATAAGTTTTGAAGGCGTTGGTGGGAAAGTTGGCGCGTACCAGGTTTTCGAGAACGAGTGCTGAAAAGCCCATGGAGTAGGCATTGAATACTAAGAAGCCCCCTTCTTTGGTGAGGAGTTTCCCTAAATTTTTTACGAGGGGCAGAATATGTTCTTCCAATTTCCATTTCTCCCCGTTTACGCCATGTCCGTAGGCCGGAGGGTCGAGGATGATGCCATGGTAGGTGTTTTCGCGGCGGACTTCTTTTTCTACAAATTTTAGGGCATCATCTATCATCCAGCGGCAAGTTTCCGGCAGCTTAGAGGCCAAAAGATTTTCATTTGCCCAGGTGACTACTTGTTTGACCGAATCCACATGCGTAACCGCAGCTCCGCCGGCGCAGGCAGCCAGCGAGGCACCACCCGTATAGGCAAAGAGATTCAAGACCCGAGGTTTTTGGAGTTTTTTGGTTTGTGCGAAAATGAAATCCCAGTGCGCGGCCTGTTCCGGAAATATGCCGACGTGCTTGAAGGCAGTCAATGCCAGTCGGAATTGCAGGGCAAGTCCTTCGGGGTTTTTGTAGGAGATATTCCAACGATCGGGCAGTTTGGCATTTTTTTTATGCCACGTACCGGCAGAACTGGAAGTGGCTTTAAAGGTGACATCTGCCAGCTTAACCCACTCGTTTTCACTTAGCCTTGGTTCCCAAACTGCCTGAGGCTCAGGCCTTCTGGTAACTACGGAGCCAAAGCGTTCCAGCTTTCCAAAATGTCCGGAATCCAGTAATTCATACTCTTCCCAATGTTTGGGAAATAAAACATTTAACATTGTTCTGCACTCAAATTTAGAAAACGAGACGTTCCCTGAGAGAATATTAGATACTGAAACTACGCTTTTTCTGAACTTTTGGCTAATATTCTCTTAACAATTCCTTTACATTATTGATACTCAGGGGAGGTATAAAAAATAGTAGTTTTGCAAACAATTTAACTTCGGATGCATTTATCCCAATCGTTCAGGAACCTGGTCAGGTTCAATTTAGTGTTCTTTATTTTTCTTTCAGTTTCATCCCTGTTTGCTCAGGATACGCTTAAAATTCTTCAGTACAATTTATTGGGGTATCCTTCTTCTCTAAATGCAACCGCAAAGAACACGTATCTGAAACCCATCATACAATACATTCAGCCTGATATTTTTGGGGTTAACGAATTAGATGCCAATCCGATTTATGCGGATAACATTTTAACCAATGTAATGAATCAGACCTCTGTAACCAGCTATAAAAGAGCGGCTTTCACCAATACGGCTTCCTCCAATATTGTCAACATGTTGTATTATGATTCGATTCGTGTTGGACTCAGAGGTCAGGATGTGGTTACCAATTCACTTAGAGATATAAATGTGTACCATCTGTATTACAATGCTCCAGATCTTGCCATTACGAATGATACCATACGGTTTTCAATTGCGGTACAGCATTTAAAAGCCGGAACCGGCAGTTCTGACGCTTCAGACAGAAATACCATGGTTACGGGATTGATGAATTATTTTGATTCAAATTTTCCATTAGGGGGCAATCTGCTTTCTATGGGCGATTTTAACATGTATTCCAGTAGTGAAGCTGGTTATCAGACCTACACGACTTGGTCGAATAATGCTGTGAAATTTTATGATCCGATAAACACGCCAGGTTCCTGGGGAAATAATTCAGCATTTGCTTCAGTTCATACCCAGTGTACCCGTTTGAATTCCATTGGTGACGGTGGCTCTACGGGAGGTTTGGATGATCGTTTTGATTTTATCCTGTGTAATTCCAGTGTTATGAATGGCAACGACAGAGTGAAAATGATTTCATCAGCCTATAATGCTATTGGTCAAGATGGTCAGCATTTTAATGTTTCGGTAAATGATTTACCGGCTAACAATTCAGTTCCATCTAATGTACTCAACTCGCTGTATTATATGTCGGATCACCTTCCGATTTATACCGAGCTTGAAATTGATTATACCGTAGGTCGTGCCGAAACATTTGGCAAGAATAATTTCTCAGTTAGAATTGCAGGCAATCCGGCGGAGGAAGAAATTGTTGCACTTTTCGAAGGTTTGGAATCTGGCAAGAATGTACATTGTACGCTTACCGATGCAACTGGAAAAACGATTCTAACAGAAGATCATACAGCAGTTCAGAGCAGCATGCAATGGATGGTTCATTCTGAAACGCTTCCTTCAGGTGTATATTTTTTACTTGTAACTCATTCAGGTACTCAAAGGGAATTAAAAATAGTTAAATGAGCAGCGGTAAAATAATATGTACGAAACCGGTTTTCCGGGGTATATTTTTATTGTTGTTTTTAACAGGCAGGACGGTTTTTGCACAGGGGTATTACGATGAAAAAGTTACTTCTGTCTCAAATGTATCTACTACTGTCAGCAATCTGGGATTAATAGGAAATGCTTTCAGCGGTAGTTTTCAAGTATTAGGATATCCATCCTGTGAGTTTCCTGCAAATTCTGGCATAGAACATTTATTTGAAGGCGGCCTTTGGCTGGGCATCAATAATGGAGGGTTCAAAGATGTAACTACCGGAGCGGGCGATGATCCATCAGGGTATTCCACCGGAAAAGCAGGATTTGAATACACGGCAGATTTGGGAGCTAAAATACTGGAGCGTTCTACGCTTGTAGACAATCCTTACTTCAGTACCACTGCTGTTTCTCATCAGGATTTTGTGTCGGATTTTACCGATAAAAATACAATAGTACCGGGATCAGGATCACCGGGTATCGCCATTAACCAGCACACCAGACCTATAAATGCAGATGTACATTTTGAAGCCTACAATTGGAATTTTTCTTTTGCTAATTTCTTTGTTGTTCTGGATTATACCATTACCAATAATGGCACCACCCCTTGGGACTCCTTTTACATTGGATATTGGTCTGATGGAGTAGTTAGGAATGTGAACATTACCCCTCCGGGAGGAAGCGCATTTTATAACAAAGGCGGAAATGGATTTATTGATTCCATTTATCTGGGATACGAGTTTGATGCAACCGGCGATGTTGGATATACAGATTCCTATGTTGGACTTAAGTTTCTGGGGGTTGATTATAACAATGATTTTTACCATCCAGATCTTACACCGAATTACAAGGTGCACTACAATACCTGGCAGTTTAGAAACACAGCCGATCCATTGTATTTTTATCCGGACCAAGATTTTGAACGCTATGATAAACTGGCCTCTGGTTTAAATGATTTACCTACCTGGAGTACAACCATCATCAATCAGATAAAATCTCCAAATAACAGAAGCAATTTACTTTCTGCCGGACCAATCCCTTCGGTTTTGCCAGGAGAAAAAGTAAGAGTTGCATTTGCCTTCGTTTTTTCAAAAAAGAAAGGAAATGATCCTGCTTCCTTAGATAATGATTACCAAAAATTAGACTTGGTAAAAAATGCTAATTGGGCACAGACCGCCTTTAACGGAGAGGATGCTAACTTTAACGGTATACTCGATCCAGGAGAAGACAGAGATAATAATGGCGTAATTACCAGATATATCCTGCCAGAGCCACCGGCTAATCCAAAGGTAAAAATTCTGCCAAGGGACAATACAATAGAAGTGTATTGGTCAAACACTTCCGAACAGTCTATTGATCCTATTTCAAAGACTAAAGATTTTGCCGGGTATAGAATGTACAAGACACAACTTGGCTTCGACATTCAAAACACACAGGATATTTTAGGTTCCTTAAACCTTACAGGTCAGTGGGATTTAACAGGAGACAGTGTTTTTGAAGAAACCGGTTTGGATAAAATCAAGTTGTCTTCTCCGGTTAAATTTGATGGAGATACTACTTCATATTACTACAAGTATGTATTCACTCAGGTACCAAATGGATGGCAGCATGGAGTTGCGGTTACTTCATTTGACAAAGGGGATAAAATCAATAATCTGGAATCGTTGGAATCCAGTTCTCTGGCAACGTTAAAGCGCGTGTTTCCAGGAAAACCAGCAAACGCAAGTTTTCAGAATGGAGATCCTTTCGTGTATCCAAATCCATATTATGCCTCTGCCTCATGGGAAGGTAGCAGCAAGTATGAAGAGGATCGTAAATTGATTTTTGCCAACCTTCCGGAAGAATGCGAGGTCAGAATTTATACAATTGCTGGTGATCTGGTAGATAAGTTTGATCACAAATCAGACTATAATGGTTCTGATATCAAGTGGTTTGAAACCTATTCAGATCCATCCAACAGTCAGTTTTCAGGCGGTGAGCATGCCTGGGATTTGTTATCCGCAAATCAGCAGTTGCTCGCAAGAGGGTTGTACCTCTTTTCAGTGAAAGACAAACGGACAGATAAAATCTACCGTGGAAAATTTGTACTCATTAAATAAGCATATTCAATTTGGTCATGAAGAAAATCGTACTTCTGCTCTCTCTAATCGCCCTTAGCTTTACGCTACAGGCACAAACACTGGTAACCATTCAGGATATCCAGACTGTTTCCTCTACTACACTAGCTACTTGCTATGACACATCTATGTACAACACCCAGTATGTTAAAGTACGTGGTACTGTTGTTATGAATGGTGGTATGGCACAATCAGCAAATGGTCGTCAGGTTTGGATTCAATCCGGACTTGGAGATTTTTCTGGTCTTAACATCCGTTTCGGAACCAACAGCCCAACTTCTCCAACAGACATGCTGGATTTGATTGCAGGTGATTCTGTTGAAATTGTTGGTTATGTTTCTGAATTTCAAGGTGAAACTCAAGTTACTCCTGATGCAACAGGTGTTTCTGTTATTGGAACTGGCACTGTTATGGGACCAGAACTGGTAACTGACATCAGCTTGCTGAATGATCAGAATAGAATTAACAACATCGTACAAGGTGAAGCTTATGAAGGTAAATTCATTGAACTACAAAATGTAACAGTTGTTTCTGTAGACAATTTCGCAACATCCCCTTGTCCTCGCTACAGCTTTGTGGTACAAGATGCAAACGGAAACAAAATCAATGTTTCTGATCGCTTTATGGCTGGTCGTGTTCCTGCATGTGGTGGAACATTTGTTGTGCCTAACGTTGGTGATATCTATACTTCTATTCAAGGGGTATTGTTACATCCTAAAAATGGTACTTGTCCTGATATTACCTGGTCTTCAGCTTCTCAGCGTGGATATGAATTGCATCCTTTTGATGCATCTCACTATGTGATTAACTCTGCTTCTCCAAGCATCACCAACATTATCAGAAATCATATCACCCCAACTTCTGCTCAGGCAATTGATGTAACTGCAGATATCGTTGATCCGGATGGTTCCATAACTTCAGCATACTTAAATTATGCAGTTGGTGTTTCTAACATTGTATATACTCAAGTAGCGATGACGCTTGTTTCTGGTAACACCTACACTGCAACTATTCCAGCTCAGGCTAATACCAGTTTCGTAAAATATTACATCACTGCAACAGATGACAGTTCAAATACTGTTTCTCAGCCAGATGTTCCTTCTTCTAATCAGAATCCAATTTTCTTTATCGTTAGAGATAATGGTACTGAAATTTATGATATCCAGTATACACCTTATGGTGATGGAAATTCAGGTTACATGAATATGGATGTAACTGTTACTGGTGTTGTTACTGCTTCTTCTTTTGATTTGGGTTATGTATACATCCAACAGGAAAATCTAACATCTTGGGCTGGTGTTTTCTGTCTTGGTTCAGGACTTGCTCCTTTACAAATCGGACAAAAAGTAACTGTTACCGGAACTGTTAAAGAAAGCTTCGGTATGACTCGTCTGGAAAACATTACTACAGCTTCTGTTATTGGTAACGGTACCATCAACTCTATTTCCTTGCAACCAAATACCTTCTCAATGTATGACTTTGCTACCAATGAGCAATACGAAGCCATGTTGGTTTCATTGTATAAGCCAAGTGGTATGGTGAGTGTTGTGAATCAAAACTGTGATGCAGTTTCTCCAAATACAACTCCTAATTTCGGCGAGTATCGTCTGGGTTATGACGTATTTGATCCAAACACAGGTTGTCGTGTATTGGCTGGTCGTCAAACCAGCTCTACTTTTTCTTCATTGAATGTATCTTATGTAAATGATACAATCTGGTCTTATACTGATGGTATTATGAATGTACCTGCTATGGTCGTTACTGTTGGTCAATCTTGGGATACTGTTCGTGGTATTATGTACTATGGTTTCAGTAACATGAAATTGTTGCCAAGAGATAACAGCGATTTTATTCTGGTTACTGGAATGGAACATTCGTTGACAGCAAATGCATACACAACTACTTACCCTAACCCAGTACAAAATAACCTTTGGGTAAGCTTTAATGCGCAAGCATCCGCAGGAACACTTTCTCTTGAATTGTATGATTTAACTGGCCGTATGGTAAAATCAACCGAACTTGGGTCAGGTGAAGGAGTTGTAGCTGTAAATGTTGAAAATATTGCTACAGGTACTTATTTCTGTAAAATAGTTACAGAAAACAAAGAATTAGTTAGCCAAAACAAAATTGTTATCGTTCGTTAACGATAAGTAAAAAATTGCTCTGAGTCTCTTTTCTGGTGGAAAAGAGCTCAGGGTTTCTTTATGATGCGGGTATTAATCATTTCCTTCCTTGTACTGATTGCATTGTCCGGATGCAAAAAAGGTGCTTTGCTGGATAATCAGGTGCCTGACACCAAAATCTATCTGGATACCATTGCTCTTGAAGGCCCAGACAGGCTCAATAGTGTTGTTACATTACACTGGTCGGGAACAGATGTGGATGGGTTTATAAAAGGCTATGACCTTTCATTTGACGGTCTCACCTGGTTTTTTACTACCCGAACCGACAGTACTTTTATTTTCTCCATTTCCTCTGGTTCAGATACAGCAGATATTCCATTTTATGTAAGAGCAGTAGACAATCTTGGCATGGCAGATCCTCAACCTGCTTATTTGAATATTCCAATTCGAAATACACCTCCAACTATTGCATTTGACCAGAGCAAACTGGCAGGTGATACGGTGTATTCTGTTGCTTCCTTTATCTGGAATGCAGAGGATATTGATGGCATCGAAACTTTGGATTCTGTTTTTATCAGAATTAACAACGGTAACTGGTATGGTCTACCTGCCGAAGTGAGTTTCCTAACACTTGTTCCTGAAAATCCATCTCAAATCGGAAGTACACAAGCTAAAGTTTACCGCGATGAAGCAGGAATTTTACAATCCGCCAAAGCTGATGGATTGGTTGTTGGAGGAATAAACAAAGTGTATGTTAAAGTCAAAGACCAGGGAAATGCCTTTAGCCCTGAAGATTCTACTCCTGCCTTTTATGTACGCCCTAAAACATCCGATTTATTGGTGATTGATGCGTATAAAAATTCGGTTTCTGCAACACAAAATCCTGACCTGATTTACCTTGATGCTATTGCAGGAGGGTATGGAGCATTTGATTATATGCCAGTTGATTCTGCAAGCAATTTGAATGTGCCTGTCATTATTACACCTACTTTGTTTTTGATGTATTCACTCTATGATAAAGTTGTTTTTTATGGAGATAATGTAATTTATAAAAATCAGTTGCTTATAGAAGCATTGTCATCCGTATTCAAAAAGTATTTAGATCAGGGTGGAAAATTATTGTGCATACAATCTTTCCCAAGGGCATATCCTGAACTGCCCTCTAATGCCAGTTCAAATGCCTACTATTTTACACTGCAGAGTCCTGTGTTTGAGTTCTCACCAATGGACAGTGTATCAACATACTCCACAAACAATGCTCAGGCCAGAATTCCGATTGATAGTTTACTCGTTCCTGACCCGGCAAATGCTAGTGCATTTCCAATTTTGAAATGTAGCAGCACAGTTACCGGAGCTGATCCTTTTTATGCAAAAGCTAATGCAGAAGTACTCTACAATGCTCAAATATTGAGAGTTAATAATTGGGTTGGTCCCAATATTGCAGGGGCAAGGATACGCAACCTTTCAGGTCAGACGAATCAGGTTTTTTTCTCTGTTGAGCTTCAGAATATCAATGGGATTTCGGGGTCTTTGCAGCAGTTGTTCACTACCATTTTAAGCAATGAATTCAACTGGTAGTACTAAAATTATTTTCCTTTTCTTTCTGGTATGCACTCTGTGTTGGACAGTTATTGCTGATGCACAAACCACTGGTTCAATATCTGGAAAGGTATTTGATAAAGATACCAAAGAACTGCTAACGGGGGCTTCTGTTACCCTTGTAGGAACATACTCTGGAGCCTATGTGGACGATGCAGGAAAATTTTCTATTTCTAATATAAAACCTGGAGAGTATACCCTTCGTTGCTACATAATTGGGTATGCAGAAAAGTTCATCAATGGAGTAAAAATAGAGGCTGGACAGACAAAGGAAATGGTCATTGAAATGATCAACGCCGAAACCACTCTTGGAACAGTAATCATTGAAGGGGAGAGAAATATGGTTGACCTTGAATCGGGGCAGTCAACTGTAAAAATTACTTCAGAAGACCTTAAGGACATGAATACCCGTGATGTGCAATCGGTTGCTGCACTTCAGGCGGGTGTAAACAAGACTCCTGATGGATTACAAATTCGGGGTGGTAGGGTGTATGAGACTTCTTATCTAATTGAAGGAATTAATGCAGCGGATCCATTGGCAGGAACTGGTTTTGGAACAGATGTAAATACGGGTTCTGTCCAGGATATCGAGGTTATTACAGGTGGCGCCGATGCTGAATATGGGGATGGAACTTCCGGAGTAATCCTGACAAGAATTAAAGAAGGAACCAACAAGTTCTCCGTTTCAGCAAATTACCTGAGAGATAATTTCGGATTCAATAAAAACCAGGGCATGCATTGGAATACCGATATTTTTAATGCCGCTCTTTCTGGTCCGGTTTTAAAAGATAAACTTCATTTTTTTGTGAGTACAAGTATGGAACTCAATGATGAGTTTCCAAATGTTACAGCAAACCAATTACATTCTTCTCTGCTAGAAAACGATTCTATTTGGGCGCCAAGACAGGATAATAAATGGTCGGGGACTGCCAAACTAAGTTGGAATATCAGTTCCGGAACCAAGCTGAATTTTACCTTGCAGAATTCTCTTAATATCAATCAGAATACAAGAAGCCTACAGATTATTGGGAACGACCAGATAATGACTCCGGGATTTCAGTATGCCTTTAGTCAGAATATGGATAATGCGAATACTTATACGCACAGATCCAATTTGATGGTTGCTAATTTTATTAAAATATTTAATGAAAGATGGACCTTTGATGTTTCTGCAGGAAGATTATTTGTAAACCTAAGGGCTGATGCCAACGGCAGACCTTTCAGAACAGAAACTGTTGATCAATTGTTTGATCCTTATTCAATCGTATCCGATCCTGTAACTTTATTTAATGGAACAGATTCTGTGATTTATGTAAATCCCGGACCAGGATTAATCAACAATGGAGGAATTGCTACTTTGTGGCATGATCATTATGCTCAGGAATATACAGTAAAATATAAGTTTTCTTATTTTCCAAAGAACAAAATACATAAGCTCACTTTTGGCCATGAACATAAGGAACAGGAATATCAGTGGATTGATGTTACCCGTCCCTGGGTAGGCGCTCCAATTGTTGTAAATGATACCCTGACAACACCTTCCACAAGTATCGGCCAAACCAACGATGTTTGGAAAGTTAACCCTGCAACCGGCGGATTTTTCTTTTCGGATGATATTCGCTACAAAGGGATTATTGCAAATCTGGGACTTCGTATGATGTACTGGGCTCCGGGAAAATTTGCTGATGATGCGGTTGCAAATCCGGAAGCACCTGTGCTTGATCAAACCAGACAGGAATATCTGGACCAGACCTCAGCATTTTTAGGAAGAAGGTGGAAAGGCAGATTGTTACCTAAAATTAGAGTTTCCTTCCCAGTTACTGAGAACAATGTTCTTTATTTTAATTATGGACATGCGACTCGTTTACCACATCCAAGATTTTTATACGCTGGTTTGGACCCGGTTTATCAAAACAGATCATTTCTTGCCAATCTCGGCAACCCAAATTTAAATCCGGAGGTGACAGTGAGTTATGAGGTAGGTCTTAAATCTCAGATTACTTCCAACTTCTCACTAACAGTGGCAGCATTCTACAATGATAAATACGATTACATTGTTTCCAGAAGTGTGCTAGTTAAAGATCAGACAGGAAGATTTGTAACCAAAACCTTTTATATCAACCAGGATTATGCAAGGATCAGAGGCTTGGAAATAAGCCTTGGTCGTAGATTTGGAAAATGGCTTAAAGTCAATTTTAATGGATCCTACCAAATTGCCACTGGCAAATCTAATACGGCCGCAGAATCCGCACTCCAGATTGCCCAGCAAGGATTTGTCTCAGCAAGTAAAGAGCAATATTTAGCCTGGGACAGACCCTTTGATTTTAAATTGGCATTTATTGTAAAACCAGATTCAACCTTCCGGATTTTTACCATACCGTTTAAAAATTTAAGAATTTTTGTTACCTCGACCTGGAAATCTGGTCTTCGGTATACCCCTCAGACTTATATTGGTGATGACCCTTTAACTGGAAGGCCTTTGTACGAATCGGTTGTCAATGAGCCTTTCTCCAAACTGGGTTCACCCTGGTTCTGGACAGATTTGAAAGTCACCAAGGATTATTATATTTCAAAAAATAGGTCAATATCATGGTCATTCGAATTGCGAAATCTTTTTGATAATTTGAATGCTGCCATTGTAAACCCTGTTACAGGTAAAGGGTATCAGTCGGGCGATCCTTTGCCTTCAGGCTACAGAGATCCCATGTATCCCGACCCACGAGATAATGGAGTCCCTCCGAATAATCCAGCCCGATGGCTTGAACCGCGTCATATGTTGATTGGCCTAAGCGTACAATTCTGATGAAAAAGATTCTACTACCCATTCTTTTTTGTCTGCCGCTCTTCCTATGTGCTCAGATATTGCCTAATCTAGGTGGACAAAGAGCTGGTATTTCAGCATTGACATTTTTAAAAATTGATGTTTCTCCAAAAGTAGCAGCAATGGGTGGTGCAACAATTGCACTTTCCGGTGATGCGTATGCAACTCAATGGAATCCTGCTGCAATAGTTGATGTTGAACATCACAGTTATGCCATTTCAAATACTTTTTGGGTAGCTGGGGTTAATCATGCTTTTGCTTCGGGGGTATTAAAAACAAAAAAAGATGGAGCTTGGGGTATTAGTCTGACCTCCCTGACTTCTGGTAAAATGAAACGCAGAACTGAGTTTCAGCCTGATGGAACAGGAGAATATTTCTATGCTTCCAATACAGGTGTTGGAGTTAGTTATGCTAAAAAATTGACGGAAAGATTCAGCTATGGTGTTACCGGCCGATATGTAAATGAAGTGCTGGATCGCTATAGCGCACACACCGCTGTTGTAGACCTTGGTTTTTTATACCGAACGGATTTTAAAGACCTGCAGTTTGCCGTCGTTCTAAATAATTTTGGCATAAACTCCAAACTCAAAGGAAGTCATGATTCCAATGGTTTCAATTCAAAACCGGTGAGTCTAAATGGTTATCCACCTCCGACATTATTTCGTATGGGCATCTCTATGATTCCCTACAATAAAAATGGAAATCAGTTGGCTGTAATGGTTCAACTTGACCATCCAAACGACAACGCAGAAAATATCAGGTTGGGTGTGGAATACCGGTATAAATCTTTTATTTCCTTTAGGGCCGGATATAAAATCAATGTTGAAGATCAATATTATCCTACCGCAGGAATTGGACTTAAAAGTAGAATAGGAAGGTACCCGTTAAACCTCGATTATGCTGTTGATCCATTGGTGTATTTGGGGTGGATCCATCGGATAGGTTTCACTTTTTCCATCAATAAAGAAGAAAAAAGATGAAAATAATAGGATATTTATTTGTTGGAATACTCTTGATTTCTGGTTGCAAGGGTTTTATGGGTGAGAAAACCGATTTGTCTTTTATTGAGATTCCTACCTACACCAACAATACCGTTGCATTCGTACCTGTGCAACCTTTTCTTGAAGGATTTTCAGCACCAACAGATCTCCTGGCAGGATATGATGAATTGCTATACGTAGCAGATCCGGGAAGTAATCAAATCATTAGTTATGACCAAAGTGGACGCAGACTTGCTTCCTTTACTGTACCGGGTGTAAAAGCTTTAGGTCAAACCAGAAATCTGGATTTGATTGCTTTGGGAACTACCGACACAATTATTGCAGGACAGCCATACACTTTGGATGCAGTATATAGAATTGATCAGAAATCTGGAGCAGCTTACGGGTTGCAGTATGCAAGAATAACTTATAAAATCGTGCATCCATTTTATTCTACAACAACCTTTTCTGCTAACCAAGCAAATGTAAGATTGAATAAAATTGCTGTATTAGCAAATGACTATTTTTACGTTACTCGAACAGGACCAGATAACAATACTACGGATGCAACTCCTATCCCTGATGATGCTGTTTTATTATTTAATGCCTCGAATGTTTTTCAAACCACGATTTGCATAAGTACACTTGCTGGGTATTACTGTGATTATTTCAAAATTCCTTCAGGTATAACTACTTTAGCCCAGCCTCCTCAGTCGCCTTTTGTAAGTTCTTCTTTGGATTTTATTTTCACTTCATTGGCGCCAAATACGCCACTTAAAGTTCAGTATATATCGGTCTTGCAATCCGAGAATGGGATAAGCTATGAAGTGAACAGTGATGTTCTATTGATTGATACTTCTAAAGCGTCAGGTTTCCTGGGGCAACCAAATAAATTCTCCTCTCCGGGTTCAGTAAATTATGGTGCTTATGGGTCAGGGTATATTTTTGTTACAGATTCTGAGAAAGATTCTGTGTTTTTGTTTACTTCCGGAGGTCTTGAAGGTGTGCCACCTCCAGCAGCTAGTGGCCTTATCAAAAATATTTCTGTTTCCTTTGGTGGTTCCGGAACGGGTCCAATGCAGTTTAATGACCCTGTTGCATCCGTTTTTCAGCAAAATACACTTTGGGTCCTTGATAAAGGAAACCGTAGAGTAAGCAGATTTAAGTTGACAACAGATTTTTAATCTGACTTTCGTTTTTCTTCAGACCATTCATGAAATGCTGCTGTTAGAAAAATATAATCTTCAGTATAACCTCCGGTTTCTGGGTTTCTAATAAATAGCCATTCTGTTACAGGCTCCGAGTGTTGTTTACTAAATCGAAAAACTACTCTGTTCGGTTTAGAATCCTTTGTGCCACTGACCATTAGTTTGGATACCAAATAAAATCCATAAAGTTTGGCTTCTAGCAGAATTGTTGCATGCAGGGGTTCCGGGCAAATAAA
>Ga0209598_10002205_pt1 | contig 15359 bp, 13 predicted proteins | sample M_140807_EF_Meta_FD_187317 | JGI IMG/M metagenome (GOLD analysis project Ga0209598, IMG submission 187317) | Freshwater microbial communities from Lake Montjoie, Canada to study carbon cycling - M_140807_EF_MetaG (SPAdes) (version 2) | ecosystem: Environmental > Aquatic > Freshwater > Lake... | reverse complement strand
TGGGCTGAAAACCGCGCCAAGATTCCTCAGGATTTCATTCGTTCAACGATCGGGAAAGTATTCGACGGCATTTATTCAACGGGCGAGCGCGATCGCTTCCGTGTCCGACTTGAAGCAGTCGAGGGCGGGACTGAAATTCATCTGAGCCATCGCGGCATGGTTGAAGTTGCTGGTGAGAACAAGAATGGCTTTGTCTGGACTCAACGGCCCAGCGATCCAGAACTTGAGGCCGAATTCTTGCGTCGACTGATGGTTCGTCTGGGTAGTGACTCCAACCGCGCGACCGCCGACCTTGCGCCTAATTCGGGTTCGTTGGTCTTGCGGGCGAGGGCGCTTCCTGACGGTGCTGTTCAGGTGGACGAATCCTTCGACCGGGCCTGGCGTCGCGTGGGGCTGGCACTCGATCGAGCGGGTTTCACCGTTGAGGACCGTGATCGCTCCCGTGGCATTTACTTTGTTCGATACGTGGACCCGGCAACCGAATCGGGTTCCGCTCGGTCGCTCTTTGACCGGATCTTCAGCAAGAATTCGGATCCAACGCCGCGCCGTTTCCGGATCGTTCTGCTGGCGTCAACAGTGGCTGGACAGCCTGCGACCGATATTCGAGTTCTTAATCGCGATGGCGGGGCGGTGGTTGAAGCAGCCGAACGTCCGGTTGCGACCCGGATCGCAAGTTTGTTGTTTGAACAGTTGAAATAAAAACCCCCATCGTCGGGTGAGATTCGCCAGTCTGGGAAGCGGGAGCGCGGGTAACGCGCTCCTGATCGAGTCGATGATTGCCGGCAGGCCTCGGCGGGTGCTGATCGATTGCGGTTTTGGTCCGCGAGAACTCTCACGCCGCCTCGGTCGACTGGGTCTGACCCCTCAGGATCTGGATGCAATCCTCGTTACCCACGAGCACGGTGACCATGTCGGAGGAGTGCCTTCCCTGGCCCGGCGTGAGGCGCTGCCGGTATATCTCACCTGGGGCACCTACAGCGCACTCTCGGCGTCCGCGTTTGGTGATGCACCGATTCACCTGTTGGATGCACAGCATGGGTTCGAGGTGGCCGGATTCGGGGTGCGGCCGATCGCCGTGCCGCATGACGCCCGCGAACCCGTCCAGTTTGTGATTGAAGACGGGCACTCCAGGCTTGGGGTCCTGACCGATCTCGGGCACGGAACGCCCCACATCACGCAAACTTTCAGTTGCTTGACCGCTTTGGTCCTGGAGTGCAACCACGACGAAGGGATGCTGCTCGCCGGTACCTATCCACCCTCGCTCAAACGGAGGATCGGTGGTCCGTACGGGCACCTTTCTAACGTGGCGGCCGCGTCAATCCTGTCGAGCCTGGACCGATCCAGACTGACCTGCGTGGTTGCGGCGCATTTAAGCGAGCAGAATAATCGTCCCGAGTTGGCCGCCAGCGCATTATTGGGTCAAGGCGGAATCGATCAATCGCTTTTGATGATTGCCGACCAGGAGGCTGGCTTCGATTGGTGTGCGGGTTAAAACCGCCCGCACATAAAAAAACCGGCGCTCAAGGCGCCGGTTTTTTCAAGCCAGAAAGAGGGATTACTTTTTCTCGTCTTTCTTTTCTTCCGCAGGTGCTGCAGGAGCGGCAGGGGCTGCAGGCGCTGCCTCAGCAGCAGGTGCTGCGGGGGCGGCAGGTGCGGGATCAGCGGCTGGTGCTGGTGCAGGTGCAGGTGCTTCTTCTTTCTTGCCACAGGCAGCAAGTGCCAAAGCGAGCAGCGAGGCGGCGAGGATTTGCTTGGTCATGATCTTAAGTCCTATTGCTTCGAGTTGGAACCCGATGGAATTTATTGGGGCAATACGTTATCCCAGACCAAAATTCTATCAGCAACTTCCCTGATTTCCGCACTTTCGTGGCGCATGCCCCACAAAGCTTGGTCTCAGGAACACAAAACCAGTGGCGAGAATGAATCTTTAGTCTGTATCTAGTTGAGCGGGTGTGACGAGCATCCACCCAGCCAGATACCAGGAGTAAACGCGCTCCGTAATCAATTCGTTGACAAGGATTCTTGCGGACTGGCTTGGAGTCCAGGCGCGTTGGTCCGCCAGCAGGCGGAGTGCGCGATCGGGCTTTACCGGATCGACTTCACCGTTGACAAATAAGTGGCGTTCGTCATAAAGCATCCGCGTCCGTCGATCCAGTGCGACACCGTGTCGCGATGCGAATTGAACGAATCGCTTTTGTGAAAGAGGGCGGCCCGGGGGGTCAAAAAAGATGTGCGCTTTCGGTTCACTCAGGTGCCGTCCAATAAACCCGTCGAGTGTCGCCAATCGGGTTCGTTCATCGGTACGCCAAGCCTCGACCCATTGGTGAAGCGTCTTTCGCAGATCCATAGGGATCTGCGCCGGATGCGCGGTTGGTTCACGTTTAGGGTCGCGGAATCGGTCATCCCTTGAGGTTCCCGTTAAATCCGCCGAAAGCTCAGCCTGATCGCCCAGCCACGCGCTCAAAAACTCATGTCGCGAGGGCGTTCGAAAACCGATCGACCAAGTGGTGCACGCATCCAGGGCGACGCCGTCATGCCCCCAACCAGGTGGCACGTACAACATATCGCCAGGCCCCAGATCGTAGATTTCAGTTGGCTCCCAATTCTGCAAGATCCGCAACGGCAATCCCTCCACCCACTGTGGCCGCGGCGCAGGGCCAATTCCCCAACGTCGGTTGCCTGTGGCTTGCACCAGAAACACGTCATAGGAATCAACATGAGGACCCACGCCGCCGCCAGCCGTTGCAAAACTGATCATGACGTCATCCAGCCTGGCATCTGGAATGAAGCGAAAACGTTGCAGGATTTTGTGGGCCGCGTCTTCGACTAAATCCATTCCCTGAACGAGTACAGTCCAGTTGCGGCGGCGGCTTGAGGGCAGGGCGTCAAACGGTCCGAATTCAACCGACCATCGTCGCGTCGCCTGGCCACGCTGGCTAACCAATCGCGATTCAACCGCGTCGCTTGCGGCATGCTCAAACAGACGCTCGGGTGGCACCATCACCGCGGCCAGCATCTCAGGAATAGCCGATCTGACCAGCAAGGGCTTACGCTGCCAGTGGCGCTGCAGGAATTGCTCTACACTCAATTCACCCAACAAGCCCTGAACTGGGCTGCTGGCAAGGGGCTTGGGATTCATCCCGGCTGTTTTTGGGGTGGAACCTTTTTTCATGACGATATGGTGATTGAAAACGGCTGTTGGGTCACGTTGCGTTATCGCCTGTTTGACCTACAGGGCGAGCAGGTTGAGGATCGGCCTCGAGAATTGCGTTACCTGCACGGTGGCTATGGCTTCGTGTTTGCCGGCGTCGAGGCGGCATTGGCCGGGCAATCGGCGGGCAGTTCCCTGTCGATCGTTCTTGAACCCGAGGATCATTTCGGGGACTACGATGCCAACCTGATCGAACTCGTACCCGTTGATCAGCTCCCGGAGCAGATCGAAGTTGGCATGAGTCTGGACGCGCTGCCGGGTACCGCCGTTGGCGGCGACCAAGACCTGGATGATGACCCGCCGGAGATGTCAGAAGATGATCGGGTCTGGACCATTACCGACATCGCTGATGGCGTGGCTGTTTTAGACGCTAACCATCCGCTGGCGGGACTGGCATTGCGCTTCGAAATCGAAGTCATCGAGGTTGAACTGGCGTCAGAAGACGAGATCGAGGTCGAACGTCAGCTATCTTCATTCTCCTAGTTCACTGCGCAGCGCATAGAGCGCCTCGAGTGCGTCGCGGGGTGTCATCGTGTCCGGGTCCAACCCGGCCAACTGGTCACGCAGGGCGCGCAAAGTCTCCACCTCCGGGTCGGCGCCCGCTTCGGCCTCTGGCATTACCGACTCGACGGTGAGCCCCACGGATGGTTCCATCAGATCGCCAAACAGGTTGCCCTGAGGGTCATGCTGACTCGATTTGCTTTCCAGAACAATGAGCGATTGTCGGGCCGCTCGAATCACGGCTGCTGGTAAGCCCGCCAGTCGGGCGACCTCAAGTCCATAACTCTGGCTCGCGGGTCCTGCTTCGACGCTGTGTAAAAAGACGATCCCGCCCGCATGTTCGATCGCAGACAGATGCAGATTGAAGGCTCCTGCATGGGTGACGGCCAATTGTGTGAGCTCAAAATAATGCGTCGCAAACAACGTCAGGCATCGGTTGCCTGTCAACATCCGGGCGGCAATAGCGTGGGCAAGCGATAGTCCATCGAAGGTCGACGTACCGCGACCAATTTCGTCCATGAGCACCAATGAGCTTGGGCTGGCAGCATTCAGGATGGCCGCTGCCTCGGTCATTTCGACCATGAATGTGGATCGTCCACTGGCGAGATCATCACTCGCGCCAATTCGGGTGAAAACGCGGTCGATGGGTCCGAGAATGCATTCGCTGGCGGGTACAAAACTCCCAATGTGGGCCAGAATCACAATCAACGCGGTCTGGCGCATGAAAGTCGATTTGCCCCCCATGTTGGGACCCGTGATCACGGCGAGTCGTCGATCGTCCCGAAGTACACAATCATTTGGCGTAAATCGCTGGCCCGTGCGTTCGAGCGCCTGTTCAACCACTGGATGTCGACCGCCGCGGATCTCGATCCCGGGGAGTGGTTCGAATCGAGGTCGATTCCAGTTCAGGGTGTCCGCCCGCTCAGCCAGATTCTCGAGCACATCGAGGTCGGCCACTGCGCTTCCGAGGGTTTGCAAGCTTGCAATCGACGGTTGAAGCGCGGCGATCAGTGCCTCCCAAAGCGATTTCTCGAGGGCCAGCGCTCGATCTTTGGCGGATAAGGCCCGGTCCTCGAATACCTTCAGTTCCGGCGTGACATAACGCTCGGCGTTCTTCAGTGTCTGTCGGCGCCGGTAATCATCGGGCACTTTTGTGCTTTGACCGTTGGTCACTTCAATGAAAAAACCATGCACTCCGTTGAAGCCGACACGAAGGTTCGGGATCCCCGTGCGCGCCCGCTCACGGGCCTCAAGTTCGGCGAGCCAGGTACCGCTGTCCTGATCGAGTCCGCGCAAGGTGTCGAGTTCGGGGTGAAAACCGCCCCGAATCACGCCGCCGTCCCGAATCTGCGCACCTGGTTCGTCGGCCAGTTGCGCTTCGAGCAGGCTTGCAGCCAACTGGGGTCGTTCTAGTCGTTGAACTATTTCTGCGAACGTGAGCCCCTGCGGATCGATCTGATTCAATGCGTCCTGCAAGGCCCTGGTCGCTTGGAAACCATCGCGCAGCGCGGCCAGTTCGCGTGGCCTGACGCTCCCCAGGGCGATTCGGGCTGCGATCCGTTCAAAGTCAGCGGTTGCGCGTAAGAGGGGTCGCAGCAGAGCGCCTTGGCGTATGTGCGTTGGCCGCTCGAGCAGTGTGATGATGCAACGCTGGCGGGCAAGGATTCGAGTCGTGTCGCGCAGCGGCGTATCGACCCAGCGTCGCAGCCGACGCCCCCCAGCTGCAGTCTCACAGTGATCCAGGACAGAGAGCAGCGTGGGTTCGGTCTCTCCCCGAAGGGTTTCAACGAGCTCGAGGTTGCGACGGGCAACCGAATCCACGACGAGAAATTCCTGAGGGTGATGAACCCGTATTTGTTGAAGGTGGGACGGCGCCCGGCCCTGGGTTCGTCCGACGTAAGCAATCAGCCCGGCGGCGGCGGCCAGAGCGGTATCCAGTGGGTTCGCATCGGTGCCGGCCAGATCTGGGACCGAAAGAGACTGCGTGAGTAATGCCCGGCCACGGTCGGCGTCGAACCCGTCCGGATCGCTCTCGACCAGCGCCAACAAACGTCCCGCTGCACCAAGGGCAGTGACCGCGGCCGCGCTGACGCTCTGGGCGAATGGCGACGAAGGTACGAGCAATTCAGCCGGTCGCAAGCGCTCGATTTCGCCGGGCAGCATGGACAGTGGCAGCTCGGCAAGCCAGCACTCGCCGCTGGCTAAAACGATCCAGGCCAGACCAATGATGGGGTCTTTCGGCGCGGGCCCGCGCGACTTGCGCGCTGGAGCGATCGCCAGAAGCGGTCGGTCATCACGGTCCGGCAGCAGGCTGGCATCGGTCAGCGTCCCTGGCGTGACAATCCGAACCACCTTGCGCTCGACCGGACCCTTGCTGGTCGAGGGGTCACCGATTTGTTCGCACACGGCCACGGATTCACCGAGCCGAAGCAATTTCGCCAGGTTTTGTTCGAGCGACACGACGGGCACGCCCGCCATCGGGATCGGCTCGCCAGCGCTCACGCCTCGCCGGGTCAATGTGATGCCGAGCAGGGGGGCCGCGCGCTCGGCGTCGCCGTAAAACATCTCGTAGAAATCGCCCATGCGATACAACAGCAGGGCGTTGGGGTGATCCGCCTTGATCCGCAGAAACTGCTGCATCATCGGCGTGTGTTTTTCGATGCCTTCTGCGCGGGGATTACTGGCGTCCATCGGTGCTGTCATGGTCGGGCGCTATCGTCGTCAGCTTGAAAATCCGAGGCCAGATGTAGTTTTGACCATTCAAGTGCGCGGCGCTCTCCCTTGTGCGCTAAGAAATTTTTGCAGCACTTCTAAAGTGTAGCCTGAGACCCCTATGAACATCGGCGTTGTCGCGGCACTCGGTGCTGCTTTTTTGTTTGGTGCCGGGACGCCGTTGGCCAAATGGTTGTTGGCGGACACGACCCCTTGGATGCTTGCAGGCCTTTGTTATCTGGGTTCTGGAAGCGGACTCATGATCTACCGCAGGATCATCTCGGCTGCGCCCGTGCGCCTACCTAGGGCCGACCTTGGGTGGCTTGCGGGGGCCACTCTCTCGGGTGGGGCTATTGCTCCGTTGCTGTTGATGAGCGGTCTGGCGAGGATGCCGGCAGGCCCCGCCTCCTTACTGCTTAATGCCGAGGGCGTGCTCACCGCGTTGCTGGCTTGGGCTGTTTTTCGCGAACATGTGGGTCGGCGCATTGCGATTGGCATGGTTGCGATTGCGCTCGGGGCCTTGCTGCTCAGTTGGCCCGGCGATCTTGCCGTGCTTGATCTCTGGCCGGCGTTGGCGATTCTGGGGGCCTGTCTGGCATGGGCGGTTGATAACAACCTGACCCGCAAAATTTCCTTGAGCGACGCCAGTTGGATCACTGCGATCAAAGGTCTTGTGGCGGGGAGTGTGAATCTGGTGCTTGCCTTTTCGCTGGGCAACCAGCTCCCCGCGCTCCCGGTGCTTGCAGGGGCGATGACGGTGGGATTTTTTAGCTATGGCGTCAGTCTTGCGCTCTATGTGGTGGGGCTGCGGCATCTCGGGACGGCGCGAACGGGGGCGTATTTTTCGATCGCGCCCTTTGTTGGAACGGCTCTTGCTGTCCTGTCGGGCGAACCGCTTAGTTGGCAGCTGGGCGGCGCCGGTGTCTTGATGGGTGTTGGTGTTTGGCTGCATTTGACTGAGCGCCATCATCACGAACATGCGCACGAGGCGATGGCGCATGAGCACGAGCATGTTCATGACGAGCATCATCAACATGACCATCCAGACCAACCTGATTTGGTACTGACGACCGGGTTCCGGCATAGTCATCGCCATCATCATGCGGCGCTCGTTCACTCGCACGAGCACTACCCCGACACCCATCATCAACATGGGCACTAGCCCTGGCGGAACCCATCTGATGAATTCAATACGCGTTGTCTTCCGGCTGATCGCTGTTGTATTGGCGCTGACGGGTGTTTTGTGGATTGCCCCAGCATGCGCACAGTCCCGTTTTGATTTTGATACAACGCCGGGCCGCCTGAGCAAGATGGTTCGGCCTTCGCACTATGCGATTACGCTCAATCTCGACCCAGAGTCCGATCAGTTTTCTGGCGAGGTTGAGATCGAGGTCGCTGTGCGAGCACCTCTTTCGGAGTTGATGCTGCATGCGCATCATTTGACGGCCAAGGTGGCTTCAATTCAACTGATCGGGGCTGGGTCAGCGGCCTCGAAGCCGATCGAACTGCGGGTCGAAGCGAATGAGAAGGCGCAGCTATGGCGCTTGGTGCCGATCGGGACACCCACAATCGCCCGGGGCTCGTACCGGCTGCAAATGCGCTACCGCGGACGGGTCAATCAACACGATGCCGGACTGTATCAGGCGCCGCACGAGGTGGATGGCCGGCCAGCGCGGATGCTCGCGACACAGCTCGAAGCTGTATTTGCACGGATGTTGTTTCCGGGGTTCGACGAACCCGCCTTTCGCAGCGTCTTCGATATCACCGTACGTGCGCCCAAGGCTTATACGGTCGTCTCCAATATGCCTGTGCAGAGTAGTTCGCCAGCGACTGATTCCGCCGACCAGATCGTTCATCGATTTGAACCGACCCCGGCCATGCCAACGTATCTTGTTGCGGTCGCCGTCGGTAAATTCGATGTGTTGGAGGGACAGTCCGGGCGGGTCAAGTTGCGGATCCTGACTGCCCCAGGCAAGCGTGATCAGGGCGCTTATGCACTATCTGCAACCCAGAAAATTCTTCCTTTTTATAACGAATATTTTGGCATTGATTATGTTTTGCCAAAACTCGATCAGTTCGCGGTACCCAGCACACGTGATGGCGCGATGGAAGACTGGGGTCTGATTTCCTACAACGAGGCTGACCTCCTGTTCGACCCGCTCAAAAGCGGCCCGGAGACGCAGCGCGATATCTTCAGCGTCGTCGCTCATGAGATCGCCCACCAGTGGTTCGGCAACCTCGTGACTGCAGCCTCCTGGGAGGAGATCTGGCTCAACGAAGCCTTCGCGACCTGGCTGGCTGAAAAGGCGACCGACCGTTTCAATCCAGAGTGGCAAGTCGGGCTCCGCCGGCGCTCGCCGATTGATCGCACCATGCTCGATGACGCAGGCTCTGCCACTCGAGCCATTCGCTCGGGTCCGGTTGGCGAAGATCACGTATTCGATGTGTTTGATGGCATCACCTACGTTAAAGGGGGGGCTGTCCTGAGCATGCTTGAAGGCTGGATCGGACCCGAAGCGTTCCAGCGGGGATTGGCGGCCTACATGAAGGAGCGCAGGTTCTCGAATGCCACCGCCGGAGATCTTTGGTTTCATATGGGTCAGGCCGCTGGGCGCGATGTCAACGTAGTGGCCAGTAGTTGGACTGACCAGAAGGGATTTCCCCTCGTTAGCGTTACCGCGCGTTGTGAGCAGGGGACGCTGACAAAACTCGATCTGACTCAACAGCGCTTTTCTCAGGACCGGGCAGCGGCGCCGGATACGACGCTATGGAAGATTCCGCTGGTTTTGTTGCATGACGGTCAGACTCGCACCGTACTGCTCGAAACCGCCCAGCAAACGATCACACTGCCGGGCTGCCCCTCGCGTCCGACGATCCTTAATCCAATGGGGCAGGGCTTTTATCGTGTGGCCTATGCAGCGCCCGAACAGGCTGCATTGGCGCGCGTTTTTACGGAACTCCCAGCCGCTGCCCGAATCTCGATCGTCAGCGACACGTTCGCGCTCGCCGTGGCGGGGCGTTTGCCCATGGCGGCTTTTCTGGATCTATTGCCGGCGATTCGACAGGTTCAGGGCTCCGATCGTCCAGCGTTGATGGCGGTTGCCCGTGAAGGCCTGCATTTTCTCGACGAGGCCCTCATCGGGAGCGTTCAGCAAGGCCGGCTGCGTTCGTTGGCTCTCGATTTTCTGCGGCCAGAACTCGCCGCATTGGGTTGGACTGGCGGCGACAACGAGCCGAGTGAAGTTCAGTTGTTTCGAAGTGGCCTGATCCAGGATCTCGCCCGTTATGGCGACCAGACGACGATGGACTATGCCCGGCGCCTGTTTGAGCAGGAGCAGACGGGGCGAAGTCCAATCCCGGGCAATCTCCGTGGCGCGGTTATTCTGGCCGCAGGGTGGGGTGCCGACGGCGCGCAGTTTTCGCAGTTGGTCGATCGCCTGAAGGCTGCGCAACGCGAGGAAGATCGATGGCTTTTTGCTGCGTCGGCCGCAGCGGTTGCTGACCCGGCGCTCGCCGAGCAATTACTGAAGATTTCCATCGCGGGAGGCCTGCCGAACAATATCGCGGCGCGATTGCCCGCCATGGTCGCGACTCACGGGCGCCACCCAGAACTCGCCTATCGTTTCACGTTAGATCACTACGCGGCACTTGCGGCCATTGCTGGTGACATGTTCGGTGCTTCCGCATCCCTACTGCCTGGCGCTGCGAAGGCCTTTAATGATCAATCGAAGGGGGTAAGGCTGGTCGCCGATCAGCAACGCCTGAATGGCGAGAGCGGGAAAATGCCAGCGGCGAAGGCGGCGGCCCGCATTGCCCTCAAGGCGGCGGTGCTCTTACGAAACAACTGAGCTTGCGTTCTCAGGCGGTTCTGTTTTGCGGGTAACGGCCTCGCTCCACTGAGACGGGGCAAGGCAGGCCACTTTGGGACAGTCCGCGACCATCGCAACCAGGGCTGCAAATACTTTGGGCGTCCCCGCGAGGACTTGTTCACCGAACAGCCATTCGGTTTCACCCTTGAAGTCGCCGACTAACCCGCCGGCTTCGGTCACCATCAATGCCCCGGCGGCGCAGTCCCAAGGGGCAAGCCCAAGTTCGAAAAATCCGTCATAGCGTCCGCATGCGACGTAGGCCAGATCGAGCGCAGCGGCTCCGGGCCGACGTACCCCGGCGGCCAGTCGGCTGACTCGGGCAAATAGCTCGAGGTAGCCTTCGAGATCGTCTACGCGTCGAAAGGGGAAACCAGTGCCCAACAGCGATTCCTGCAGGCGCAATCGCTTCGATACGCGGATCCGGCGATCATTCAGAAAGGCACCACGACCACGGCTGGCCGTGAATAATTCGTCTCGGTTGGGGTCGTAGATGACGCCCTGGGTAATGACACCGCGCTCCATCAACGCGATCGATATCGCATATTGGGGCAGACTGTGAATGAAATTCGTGGTGCCATCGAGCGGATCAACAATCCAGACGTGCTCGCCCAGCCTCGGATCGCCTTCAACGGCTCGGCCCTGCGCGTCAACATGGCCAGACTCTTCGCCGAGCACGGTGTGGCTGGGAAAGGTCCCGAGAAGCGATTCAATAATCGCGTCCTCGGCGGCCCGATCGACCTCGGTTACAAAGTCGTTGGCTTGTTTACGGGCAACGCGAACGGTGTCGATATCAAACGCCGCACGGGTGATGATTCGACCGGCACGACGCGCCGCCCGAATGCCCACATTGATCATAGGATGCATGACGTGATTGTAGAGGAATGCCTGACCCGAATCAGGGTTGTTTTGGTGGAACCTTCGCACCCCGGCAACATTGGCTCGGTTGCGCGGGCGATGAAAACGATGGGCTTGACCCGACTCGTGGTTGTGGCCCCGCGGGAGCCTGGGTTTGCGCGGGTGCCCGAGGCCGTTGCGTTTGCCTCCGGTGCTCATGACCTCATGGAAGCTGCGGTCGTGGTGGACACCCTGGAGCAAGCCCTCGCTGGCACCGTCCTACAGATGGCCACCGCAAGCATGCCGCGTGAATTTGCCGCACAGCCCCTCGACCCGGATACGGCCTCGTTGCAAATGCTCGATCAATTGCGGCTCGCGGCTGACCCTGTAGCCTTGGTTTTTGGAACCGAACGGGTCGGCCTGTCGATGGCTCAAGCCCAACTCTGCAGTCACTTCGCCTCAATACCCACTGCGCTGGGCTGTGATTCGCTTAACCTTGCACAGGCGGTCCAGGTGTTCGCTTGGTCGTTGCGACGCGCTGCTCTGCAAGCCGTTGACTCGGATGCACAACCCTCATCATTGGTGCGTAGGGCCCAACCAACGGGTCGGTCTGATTCAGACTACGCGACCCATGATCAAGTCGAGGGACTTTATGCCCATCTCGAGTCAGCCCTGATTGCGATCGGTTTTCTTGATCCGGCTGAGCCAAAGCGCCTCATGCCACGCTTGCGAAACCTATTCGGCCGGACCCGATTACAGCGCCAGGAGGTCGATATTCTGCGCGGTGTCTGCACGCGGATGGTGTCCATCTCGAAACCAACCTCCACCGGGCCGGGTGGGTAAATTTTGACCCTGCTCCGCCGCTTTGCTGCATTTTGGTTGCATGGCCGTCCGCGCACCGGCACTCTGTTGGGTTGATGAGAACCGAACTACCACCTTCATGCTGATGTTCGACCGCCTTCGCGACGATATCCTCGCCGTTCGCAGTCGTGATCCCGCCGCACGTTCGGTGCTCGAGATCATCCTCTGCTATCCCGGTATCCATGCGCTTTTTTTGCATCGTCTGGCGAAGCGTCTTTGGCAGATGCAGTTTTGTACGATGGCCCGCTTTGTTTCTCATGTAGCTCGTGTCTTCACTGGGATCGAAATTCACCCAGGCGCAACGATCGGTCAGCGGGTCTTTATCGATCATGGAATGGGTGTTGTGATCGGAGAGACTGCGGTCGTAGGTGACGATTGTACGATTTATCAGGGCGTCACGCTGGGTGGGACCTCGCTCGCGCGAGGATTCAAACGACACCCAACGCTAGGGCGCGGTGTCATCATCGGCGCAGGCGCTCAAATCCTCGGTAACTTCACGGTGGGTGACGCAGCCAAGATTGGGTCCAACGCCGTGGTGGTTAAGGAGGTGCCCGCGGGTGCCACTGCGGTCGGCAATCCAGCGCGCGTGCTCTTGCGGGAAGACCAGCAGCGGCGCGAAGAAACCGCAGCCAAGCTGGGTTTTTCCGCGTACGGTCTTTCGCCCGACGATAACGATCCCTTGTCATTGGCGCTGCACGGCCTCATCGATCATGCGGCCGCTCAGGAGCGAAGAATCAATGAACTGACCGAGGCACTTCAACGCGTCGGCATCGAAGTGGCGGCAGAAACCCAAATGGTCGATGATCCCCGGCGCTTAGATCGATTGGTGGACTGAGCCGTCCGCTTGAACCCATAAACCGCTACCCCGGGCTGCGTTGCCTGCGAAGGCCTCATCCACGGGGACATCAAAGTCCCAATCAGTCAGCACGAAGCGTTCGCCCTGCGGGTACTCGTGGCGGGCCGGCCGATGGGTGTGACCGTGAATCATTCGGCGGACCTGGTGCCGCGTCAGGAGCGATTGAGCCTCCGCAGGGTTGGCATCCATGATGGCCGAGGCTTTTGCGGCGCCGGCTGCCCGACTCGCATCGCGCATCTGTGCCGCAATTGCGCGACGCTCGACATAAGACCGGGCAAGGAATGCCGAGATCCATTGCGGCGTTCGCACCTCGCTTCTGAATGTCTGATAGGCCACGTCATCAGTGCACAACGTGTCGCCGTGCAGGAGCAACGTTGGTACCCCACCGATCATGACCTTGGCGGGTTCTTCGACAATCGTGATTGACGTTGCCAGGGCAAACCGCTCGCCCAGCAGAAAATCGCGGTTGCCTCGAATCAGGCGGATCTTGCCCGGGCCGCGTCCATCGAGCGGCGCGCTGAATGCTCGCAACGCGGACAGAATGGGTTTAAGCCACTCGAGTTCGTGCGGATCATCGATCGTATCGTCGCCGACCCAGACCTCAAACAGGTCACCCAGGATCCAAAGATCGCGGGCGATGTGGGCGTGGCTCTCGAGCCACCCAATCATGTGTTCACAGGTCCGCGGCGTCGCCGCGCTCAGGTGCAGGTCGGATATGAACAGACTGCTCATGGGCCCAAATCCAACCCGCATTCAAGCCGGGTATCAGCGTCGTTTGGCCGACTCGATCAAGACCGTTTCAGCGGGGACATCCTTGTGAGGGAATGTAGATCGCGTCTTGACTCGGCGAATCTTTTCAACTGTATCCATCCCTTCAATCACTTTGCCGAAAACGGCATAGCCATTGCCATCGGGCTGCGGGTGGTTGAGGCCTGCGTTGTTGACCGTGTTGATGAAGAATTGCGAGGTCGCTGAGTTGGGATCACCGGTGCGGGCCATTGCGAGCCAGCCGATGTCGTTGCGCAGGCCATTTTTTGATTCGAGTGTGATTGGCGCGCGCTTGTTGGGCTTCTCGGCCATGTCTGCGGTCATTCCACCGCCTTGAATCATGAAATCAGCGATCACTCGATGAAAAATCGTTCCGGTGTAGAAGCCATCATCGACATAGCGCAAAAAATTCTCGACCGTGACTGGTGCTTTTTCCGGATAGAGCTCGACCGTAAAGTTGCCCATTGAGGTGCGGAATTCAACTTGCGGCGTCGGGGCGGCAGCAGCCCCATCAGCGATCGTGCCGAGCGTTGCAAATACAGTGAGCCATTGCAGCAGACGAGGTTTCATCAGGAAGGTCCTTTCAAGGGGCTGGGAATTGAGGAGTGGAACTGAGGGATGGGACTGAGGGATGGAACTGAGGGATGGAACTGAGGGATCGAATTTAGGGGTTGGAATTTGGCGTCGGGGTGGCAGTGACCCCCCGCAAGTATCGCGTCTTCGGTGGGTCGGCGGCTGAACTGGGACTCCTCGGGCCCAGATTTCGCGAAGCGAGATCGCGCGTAACCAGATCTCTTGCGAGGCTGAGACGTTCCTGTACCCGGGCCGCTTGTGCGGGGTTCAGAAATTCCGCGTGCTCCCAGGCGCGTTGAGCCAGTCGCAGATAAATGTCGCCCAGATTTTCATGGGCGAGCCCATACGAGGGCAGGACCCGAGTCGCCGCTTCGAGCGTCTCGCGGGCGGAGTCCAGATCCCCCCCGCTGGCTTGCAGTACAGCGAGATTGTTATAGGGTTCAGGAAGTTCCGGAAAATCCTGGATCATCTGACGGAACAGAACGATCGCGTCATCCCGACGCCCGAGTTCGGTCAACAACACGCCACGCAAAAATCGCAACTGAGTGTCCTTAGGGTCGGTGCTCAGGGCCTTGTCGACCCGGGCCAACGCCCTCGAACGCTCGCCCGAGCGGTAAATCTTGAGGGCTTCTGCGTGGGCAACGGCGGACTCAGCGGGCGCGATGCTCTGCGCGTGGGCTGCGGGCAGGATGAAGGAGGCCGAAACCATTCCGGTGATGAGCGCGATCCACAAAAGGATCTTGGTCGCGGGAATTCCAATGGGGAAAAACCGATCGACCCTGGGTTCAGCCGCTGAGGAGGGCTTTGATAAACTGCCGCGCATCCCGTGCATTCTAGCAATGGGCCTGAGGTCACCGATCGACATGCTCCGAATTCATAACTCGCTTACTCGCCGCAAAGAACCGTTTGTTCCCCTCAAGGCTGGCCACGTTGGCATGTATGTTTGCGGGATGACCGTCTACGACGTTTGTCACATCGGGCATGCCCGCGTGTTGGTTGTGTTTGACGTTGTTCGGCGCTGGCTTCGGTGTCAGGATTATCAGGTCACTTACGTTCGGAATATCACGGACATCGACGACAAGATCATCCGTCGCGCGGTTGAGAATGGCGAGACTATTTCCCAGCTCACGGAGCGCACGATTGGCCTGCTGCATGAGGATGCCCAGGCCCTTGG
>Ga0209598_10002204_pt1 | contig 15360 bp, 13 predicted proteins | sample M_140807_EF_Meta_FD_187317 | JGI IMG/M metagenome (GOLD analysis project Ga0209598, IMG submission 187317) | Freshwater microbial communities from Lake Montjoie, Canada to study carbon cycling - M_140807_EF_MetaG (SPAdes) (version 2) | ecosystem: Environmental > Aquatic > Freshwater > Lake... | reverse complement strand
CCCTCCGCTGAACATTGAACAAAGGATTCGAACTGGCGCAACTGCAACAGGGGGCCCCAAAAATGTACTCGGCGTGAGCGTAAATTTACGGCTGAAGGATAACTGATCAACGCTTAAAACAGTCGTGTTTCTGCGCAGATTCAACGTTTAGCGCGATCCAACCGATCCATGGCGATGCCCGCTATGATCAGAGGCATCCCCGGACCTGAGGTCGAGCCATGCCCGCCCTACCCTCACTACGCCAGCTTTCTTATCTCGTCGCGCTTTCAGAGACGCTCAATTTCACGCAAGCGGCGCAAGCCCGTTTTGTCACGCAATCCACGCTCTCGGGCGGCATTCAGGAACTCGAACGGCTCTTGGGCGCAACACTCGTCGAGCGTGACCGCCAGCAGGTTCGCTTCACGCAGCTCGGGCTCGAGGTCGTGGAACGGGCCCGCGTGCTTCTGGCCCAGGCAGGCGATCTCGCGTCGCATGTTGCACGTTGTGCAGGCCCACTCACGGGGCTGGTCCGGCTCGGAGCGATCCCAACGCTTGCCCCCTACCTTTTGCCACCCCTCATGCGGGCCGCGCGTGAGCAGTTGCCAGATTTGCGCATCGCATTGCGCGAAGAGCGCACGACAACGCTCCTTACCCAGGTTAACGACGCAAGCCTCGACTTTGCCTTGATCGCTCTCCCCTACGAGACATCTGGGTTACTGGTGATCCCGTTATTTGAGGAGGAACTCTGGCTCATTGGGGCCGACGACGACCCAGCCACCCGAACGGCCCGGCCAACGCTGGATTCGATTGACGCCAGCCGACTGCTGCTTTTATCGGAGGGCCACTGCCTTCGTGAACATGTCCTGCAAACATGCCGACTGTCAGAACCATTACCCGAAATTGAAGCAACCAGCCTAACGACCTTGGCTCAAATGGTTGAGGCCGGCATGGGTATCGCGATCATCCCCGAGATGGCAATCCGTGGCGGTTTGGTCAAGGGCATGGCGATCACCGCACGCCCCATCGGGTCCCCTGCGCCGCGGCGCGGAATCGCATTGGTCGCCAGGCCAACCAGTGCCCGCCTTGAAGCCTTCGAGACCCTGGGTCGACTGGCAACCGAACTCGCGCAATCCGCCGCACGAGGGCGGATATACACCAAGGCAATCAGGCGCCCACCGCGTCCTTGACGCATTTCTTTAAGAAACTGTTCTTCGCGGCACCGGCAAGCTTCCGATCGGTAGCCGAGGTTTCACAGGTCGCGGTGGCTTCTCGCTCGCATTTCTTCATAAAGCTACCTTTAGCAGCACCAGCCAGCTTTTTATCGGTCGCTGTAACCGAGCAGCTGGGGGAGGCAGTGGCGGGCTGCGATGCTGCGGGTTGAGCAGCGGCGGGCTGAGCGGCGGCCGGAGGCGCAGACGCGGGCTGGGTTGCGGCAGCCTTCCCAGGCGACTGCGCGTGGGCAACCAAACAAGCCAAGGCGAAAAATGGGGCAACTACGCATGAGGGGCGAATCGCACGAATCATCACTAGAAGGCTCCAAAAGAGATTTTGAGATCGGTTTTTGTTCGGATGAGAATGCCATGCCGGGACCGTCAGATCCACCTCATCGCGCCAAAGACGATCACGCCGGCAATGAGCGCTTGCATCGCGTTGCGCCGCCAGGCCCCTACCGCAAGGACAGCCAGTGCAGAAGGCAACCGACCGTCCTGAGCAATCTGGGCCATTGCGGGTCCAAACTGGAAGCCTTCAGGGGCCAGAAGTATCTGGCGTAATGTTCCCAAGGCGCCTGGCGCAACAATGGCGACCAACGCCAGCGCCGGAACAAAACTGAGCGCGACGCCGGCCCGACCCCGCGGCTGCCAATGCTCGGGTAACCATAAAAATGCGGTGCGGGTCATGATGGTGATCGCACCCATGCCAAACAACAGCGGCCACAAGAGTGACTGGTCAATCATCGCTTGGTCGGCTCTCTGCTTAAACCTCTGGTAGGCCATTCATTAGCCAATAAATAATGACCAATCAACCCCGCGCAGGCCCCGCACAAAGTTGCAAGGGCAAGACCAATTCCAGCGGGCAGATTCACACTCAGAATTGCCACGATCGCGGTCACTGCCACCGCGCCTGTCGAGCCCGTCACGCGCAAAAGCGGAGCCCCGATCGCAAGCACCGCAAGTTGTCCGATCCACATCCAGTCTGATGACGTCGGTACAACGCCAGCACCAAAAATCCCAACCAGCGTGGCGCCTTGCCAAAGCAACCAAATCGCGAGATTCGCGCCAAGCTTGAACTGCTCGCGCTGTGCTTGGGTTCGCCCATCACGCCCCCGCAGGAGATAACCGGCGAGGGTCGCCTCGACCGTAAAGACACCGATCAAGAACCGACGCATTGGTGGCAAGTGTCTAAAGTCCTGCGCCAGAACTGCGCTGGCCATGACGAAACGCAGATTGACCAAAAGCGCCGTGAGCAAGATCGATGCTGGCGGCGCCCCGGCTGCTAGAAGCGGCAAGACCGCCAGTTGAGCTGACCCCGCATACATGATCAGGGACATCCCCACCGCTTGCGCTGGATCGAGGCCGGCTTGAATCATGGCGAGACCCGTCACAGTCCCCCAGATCACAATCCCTAGCAGGGGTGTTGCCATGGCGACGACCCCGGCCTGAAAGGCGGCTCGGTCCTGAATTGAGACCGCCATCAAACAACCAACATCAAAAAATCAACATTTCGGGATCGACTTCAGTGCTGGTGTTCAGCCGATGGTGGCGCGGGCAGAACCCGGACATTCACCGACACGGCCCCCGCCTTCTCAAAGCGAAGCGTCATCGGAAAGCTGTTACCCACCTTCAGCGGCGTCTTCAGGCCGATCAACATGACGTGCATTCCCCCCGGCTTGAATTCGACCGTTTGTCTGGCTGGGACTTCAACTGAATTCAGTTGGCGCATCCGCATCACGTCACCGTCCATACGCATGGTGTGAAGTTCGACCGACTGCGCGATATCCGCTGAGACACCGAGAAGCCGATCGTTGGTGGCTCCGCCATCGATTCGAAAGTACCCCCCTCCAACAGTCTGCCCCTGAACGGTCGGCCGCGCCCAAGGGGCTTGCACCAAGGCCTGTGCCTGTGCCTGTGCCTGTGCCTGTGCCTGTGCCTGTGCCTGTGCCTCGGGGTTACAAACCAACAAGAGCCCTGCTAAGGCCATCGCACAGCCCCGCCCGAAAATCCAAGATAAATGATTCATGTGATCTCCGTTTAGTGCTGATGTCCACCGCCACCGCTCAACCCAGGCAGCACCTCGAGCCGGGCCGCAGGCGCCTTGAGTCCCTTCGTGCTGGAACCCGTGGATGGAACCTCAGCCCAGTTCAGTTCGCCCTTCTCGCAAACCTGCTGAACCTTGAACCAAATCACACCCGGTTTGGGGGGCGTCTGCCCGCGCAACACGAACTCGTCATAGTGGGCATCGGCCAGAAATGCCTCCGGTGACTGGGCGCGCCAGATCACTTCGGAGACGGTTTCGTCGATCTTTCGACCGTGGCTATCGTAGGGCTCTGCGAGTTTCACCCGTTGCATTTCAAGCTTCCAACCTGGCTTGGGAATGGGCTTGGTTCCGACAAATCCGGCGGGAATCTGGACCCTCACCGTATGAGTTGCAGAACCTTCGCAACCGTGGGTGACCCGCAAGACCGCCTTGTACCCGGTATTTGCCACCGCCGCTGGTTCTTCAAGCGTGACGTGAGCCTGAGTTCCCGCACTGATGAAAAACATCCCCGCCGCGAGTGCGAAGCCTGGCCTCAGGGACCGCTCCAACACCGTCTTAAATATTGGATTCAACATTGAAGTTCTCATGATTTACAGATTGATTTTAAGTTCAGCCACAAAGGTGCGCTGCGGATAAGGATGAAAGTTCCAATACTTGTCATTATTGAGGTTGTCCACCCCAAACGCCAGGGAGTGACGTTTGTCGATCTGATAGCGGGCGCGCACATCAACCACGAAGAACTTGCTGACCCCTTGATAGGCAAAACCATTGACATCGCTATTGTTGAGCGTCCGGAACTGCGGGCCACTGTAACGCGCTCCAATGCTGGTCACCCATTGTGGATCCCAGCGATAACTCGCCAGTGTGCTCGCCCGCCATCGCGGGATGTTTGGTTGGCGTTTGTTCAAGGTGTCGCCGGCGGTGACCACGAACCCGTCGTTCTCCTTGATCAAGGAATCTGCATAGGTCAGACTGGCCACGAGATCAAGCCCCTTCGCCAAGACATCAGAACCCACATACGAGAGCTCCGCGCCTTGAGTCGCAATGTGTCCGACATTCTGGACTCGGCTAATTGTCTTGTTGCCCGCCAAGGCATCGACAATTGACTGCGAATAGAGTGCATCGTGCGTGTCTTCAGAAAAGAGTGTTGCGCGCAACAACCCACCCGGAATGTCCTTTTCGGCACTGAGCTCCCCAGTCAGCGAACGCTCAGGGCGCAAATTCGGATCGTTAATGTATTGAGAATTAGTCGTCGAAGTTGCTCCATAGAGTTCGGCCACGGTGGGCATCCGCACCGCCCGTCCCAACGAGGCCTTAAGCACCAGATCATCGCGCGCGGCAAAGGAAAGCGCGGATTTGGGCGAGACAAATGAACCCTCACGGCTCGGATGCGAAATGCTGCTGGTTGCCGAAAAATTGGTCAGCCCGCCCGTGGCGCTCCAGTCTTCATAGCGGGCCCCGAGGACGGTCTTCCAACGCGGACCCAAGGCCCAAACGTCTTGCACATAGAAGCTTCGGAGGCGGGTTTCACCACCCACGTTGCTCAGGAGCTCCCCAGCGGGGTCGCTCAGCCAGTTGCCCGCAATCGAAGATGTCCGGTAGCGCAATTCGTAATGATCTTGTTGCACTCCAAAATCCACTTGATGCGCCCCCCGAATGCCTTCAGGACGCCAGATGCCCTTGAGGGCAAGGGTTTGCCACCCCGTTCCACGACCGTCGGCAATCGTGCCAGCGCCGCCCTGTGAAGCGGCCGGTAAGGTGTTCGCAGAACCGTTCTGACGTTTGAGATCCGTGCCGTATTCATAGAGGCTGGTAGCCAATTCCCAGTCGAACACCCCTTTGGTATTGCTTTTGACGGACAGGCCATGCATCGCGTGCGTCAGCGACTCATTGGTGAGCGCGAAATCGCCGCCGGTCAGGGCTGAAAAACTGCGTCCTTCGATGTTGATGACACCGCTGGTGACCGGACTGCCAGTTGCGGTCTGCAAATAACTCCGAGGGCGACCCTCAGAGGTGTTCTGCCACACCCCCAGGGTGTACGAAGCACGAAGCGTCGGGCTCAGGTCATATGCCAGCTTGAGCTTCGCGTGGTCCTGCTGGGTTCGGAATTCAGTCCCGGTCCCAATGATGTACCAGGGCGCATTCGAATTACTCAGCCCGGCGACGGCCCCTGTCACCGGGGTGCCCGAGGCCCCCACCGTGCCTGCACTAACCAGACGGGTTGCAAAAGTCAGCGGTTGGCCATGACTGTCGGTGTGGTTGAAATTAAAGAACCAGGACCAGTCACCCGACCGACTGCCCGCCGAGGCACTGGTCTGCCAGGCCTGATAAGTCTCCCTCGTGTTGTAGAGCTCGAAGGGTTGCGAGCTGAAACTCACCTTTCCGTGCGCCTCGAACTGAGTCGGCATGCGGGTCACGTAATCCACCACCGCACCCACCGAATTGCCCGGATAGGCGGCCGAGAACGGGCCGTACATCACATCCACACGTTCGATTTCTTCGGGAGTCACCAGGCCCCAACGCGGGACGAAAGACAGCCCACCGATGCCATTCTCGAGAAAGTTTGAAAGCAGAATGCCGTCCGCATAGACTGCCGACCGCGCGCTGTTGCCCGTACCCGAGGCGCGGCTCGACAAAATCGCATGGTTGTAGTCGCCGATGTAGCGCTTTCGGACCAGAAGACTCGGGAAGTATTTGATCGCGTCTTCGCTATCAGTGGCGTTGATGCGGTCCTCGACCTCGCGCCCAGTAATCGACTCCATGGTCGTCGGGATGTAAGTCGGCATCGAACTGGGATTGGTTCCGGTCACCACCACGACGCCGAGACTGCGCTCCGACCCGTGGTCAGCAAAAGCGGCAGGTAAGGGGCCAAATGCCATGGCGAAGGCCATCGCAAAGGGCGTTAATTGAAAACGGCGAGACGAAACCGCGCGAGTCGCGACCGATTGATCCAGATACATGATTCAAATTCCTGAGATCGCTTGCACACGCAATACCCAGCGTGTGCAGAACATCAAAACGGCAAGCGCGGCTGTTCTTGACAACCCGCTCGGGGTTCAATGACGTTCAGGAAATGTGTGGAGGACCTCGTGGCCGCGCCTGCAACCAGGCGAACAATGGGCGGGGCGCCAGCAGAAAAAGTCGAGGCGGCGCATCGCTGAGCCCAGATAATTTCGACACCGACTGCAACGGTGGCGGCAGAGCGGAATGCCCCGACTGACCGCACATCGGACAGTGCTCCGCATTCAGATCATGTGACGCGGGAAGCGTCTTCGATTCAACGTCTATGGACTCGTCGGCCAGTTGCAGGCCGGGGTCCATCGAGATGCGTTCAACACCCCGAGTCGTACAGATCTCCATCTCCATCGCCGGCCCAGTTTGGGACGAAAAACGAACCATCGCGTGGGAGATCGTGGGCATGACGGCCATCGCAATCATTGCCCAGAGCGCGGCCCAGACGCCAAAACGCTCGAAGACTCGAGGCAAGCTCGGGTAGGAACTTCCTGACTGCCTCGATGGGCAGCGTGCGCGTGGTGCTGCCTGGGCCATGTGCGGACGTTATCGCAGCGGTCTGAATGGTGTCAATTCAATTCGGACTAAAACTGAGTACGAAATGACCGTGCCGAAGTCTTTTCGGCGGGCGTTGTTCGGCGCTTGACTAGCGAGACCTTCATCGAATTGATCGCGCGTGGCGTGCGTAACACCTGCGGTTGGGGAAGGTTTTGTTTGATCAATTCTTGACCGGCCTCAGACGGAACAAACTCCAGCGAAAGGCAATCGAAGCGATATTCGAACCACCCCAGGTACCAGAACCATTCGGTGTAATACAACCAGGAATGTTCATTAAACGCCCTGACATGGGTCGGGTCCTGCCATGCACCGTGCGAAAGATCATAAGGAACCAGGATCTCAAAGCGCCCTCCCTCCTTCAGCAAAGCGAGACAATGGGTCATGAACCGTTCCAGATCTGGAACATGCTCCAGCACATCAATCGCGACGATTTCGTCTAGGCTTGCCTCCGAGAATACAATCTCGCCGTAGACGTGCGAATTGACCGTCACGGGAAACTCAGAGACCGACGTCAGGTCAAAGACAAGATCGGGGTTGGTGGACCGATTGATGTCCACGTTCAGATACCCCGGGCGATAGTCTTTCCCGCTGCCAATATTCATTCTGGTGGGCGCCGACGCAGTGCGCGAACAGCCATGCTTGCCTGGGACCTGCGACTCACCAAGGACCTCTCGCACCGTTTCTGTCAGTGCGCGACTAAATTCCCCATGGTCCAAGGAAAGGCGAAAGGTTTCGGTTTTCTTTTGCGCGCGCGCCGCAAACCCTTCACGATCCTGAAGTAGTCCCGCAACAAATGCTTCGAAGGGTTCGGCGCCGGGGGTAAAAACCGTGTCCTGATAGATGGCCGGGGCGGACTCGATAGGGAAATTCTCCGAAATCACCGGGATCCCGTTAATCAACGGATAAAAGGCGCGGATTTGCTGGAAGATCTGGCTGTCGTAGAAGTGTAAATTCAGTAGAGCCCTGGTGTTGGCGAGCAGGACGTCACGCTCAGGGCCATAGAGTCCATAGAAATCCAGGACTTTTAGTCCGTGGTTCTCGCGCAGAGAACTCAGGACTTTCTTGCGACGATCATTCAACGAGCCGTAAAAAAGCAGATCGTATTCGGGGACAGCCGTGGTAGCGATCCGATTCAATGCATCCGCATGATGAAAGCAGACCACCTGCTTATGATCGTGTTTGATCCTGACCAGATTAAATTCGGAGTAATCCCAAATGTAATGTTGGTTTAGTACCTGCTTATAATCCGCATTGATCCAGGCACTCTGTTCAGGCAACTGTTCACTATTGAAGACGACCACGTTCTGCCCCAGATTCAATTGCGATTTGGGGTTGATGTGCGCGCCGAAAACAATATTTAGCCCGGTCGGCAAGATCCGGTTCTTACTGAGGCTGGCCTCGAACCCAACCTCACGAGACTTTGCAACCACATATTCCGCGGCCTCGAGGAGTGCCAGCGCGTGGATATAACCTGGGGGCTGCATCAGGCAGACGTTGATGTGGGGGCGCAATGACGACATCTCTAACTCTCCGAACCAAACTTACCAACTGGATCGCCCTGAATTTTGTTGGGGCGTATTGATTCTATTCGTGCAACAAAAGATCACCAGTAAGGCATCCCTCGACTGCCCCACCGGACTCGCTAGACTACTCCACGTCTGTCGTAAGATCAGACGCGTGCCAAAGTTATCGACAACGATCGTCACAGCCAGTCCTCGACCGGGATGAAAGCGAAACATCCAAACAAATCGAATGTCGGTGCCGGGGATTCATTTCAGCGCGCGACCGCGCTTCATCAACGCGGGGCGATAGCGGAGGCAGCAGCACATTATCAAGAGTTGCTGGCGAAAAATCCCCGCCATGCGGGCGCAATCCATGGTCTAGGCACGATCGCATCGCACCAGCAGCAACATGAACGGGCTATCAAGCTCATCGGGTTTGCGATCAGCATCGACCCGAACAACTACACCTACCACCATAACAAGGGTAGTGCGCATCAGGCGATCGACGAACTCGAGCACGCGATAAACAGTTACACCCGGGCGCTACAACTCAACCCGAGTTCCCCGCTCAGTTGGTACAACCGGGGCGTGGCCTACCTTGAATCAGGCGAACCGACGCAGGCCGCATCAGATTTCAGCGAAGCGATCCGCCTCGCCCCCGAGCACTCGCAGGCGTTTTTCAACTTGGGCAACTGCTTTCGCATACTCAAGAACCCAGATCAGGCAATCGAGGCCTACGAGAGAGCCATCGAACTCGACCCGGCGGATCTTCCTGCAAGGGTCAGCGAGGCGGCAATTTTGCAAGAACTCGGGGAGTTTGACCGGGCGCTCGAAACCTATGACGAAATTATCCGGCGGTCGCCCAATGCCGAGGCATTCTGTAACCGCGGGACTTGCCTGCAACGAATGGGACGACATGCCGAAGCGATCGAAGACTTCAAACGCGCGATCGCCGTCAATCCAAACCTCGCCGAAGCATTGTGCAATCTGGGCATCGCGCATCGAAGCCTGGGCGACATCCCAGCGGCTCTCTCAGCGTATGACAGAGCCATTGAAATTGCTCCATCGATGGTCGAGGCTTACTGTAACAAGGGTGTCGCGCTCAAGGAAGCCGGCCAAATTGACCAGTCGATCCGCGCATTCCATCAGGCCGCATCCATCTCACCAGATCACCCAGAAACCCATGGAAATCTGGGTGTCGCGCTACAGAGAGCGAAGCAGTTCGGCGCCGCCATTGCCAGTTACACCAAGGCGATCGAGCTGAAGCCCGACTATATCGATGCTCACTACAACCTTGCGCTACTGCATCAGGAGTTAAACCAACTCGAATCTGCCCTTCAAGGATTTGAAAAGGTCCTGTCCCTCAATCCAGACTACGAATATCTGGCTGGAACGATTCTCTACACGCGCATGAGACTCTGCGATTGGACGAATTACGACGCTGATCTGGAACGACTTAGCATTCAAATCGGCGAGGGCCAAAAGGTTTCGTCTGGGTTTCCAGCGGTCACCTTGCTAGACTCTGCATCAATCCAACGACGAGTCGCGGAAATCTGGATCAACGACAAACACCCCTATAACCCGCGCTTAGGGCCATTCGCATCCTTAACCGCGGGTCCCTCGCGAACCACCCATGTTCGACGAGGAAAAATCAGGCTAGGGTACTACTCTGCCGATTTTTATAACCATGCCACTTCTTATCTGATGGCAGAGTTATTCGAGCGACACAATCAACTGGAATTTGAATTGATTGGATTTTCGTTCGGACCAAAAGCAACCGACGCAATGTCCGAACGTGTCGCCGATGCATTTACCCTTTTCATCGATGTTCGCTCCAAAACAGATCTCGAAATCGCCCAGTTATCCAGAGACCTCGAAATCGATATCGCAGTCGATCTTAAAGGTTTCACTCAAGGCCAACGGGCCGGGATCTTCGCCCATCGCGCGGCGCCCGTTCAAGTGAATTACCTGGGATATCCAGGTACGATGGGTGCGGACTACATCGATTATCTGATTGCCGACGCGCAATTGATTCCCCCAGATCAGCAAATCCATTATTCAGAGAAGATTGTTTATTTACCTGATAGCTATCAGGTGAACGATCGCAAACGAGCGATATCGGACCTAGCGTTGACCCGCAACGACGTCGGACTGCCTGCAAAGGGTTTTGTCTATTGTTGCTTCAATAACAGCTACAAAATCACGCCCAACGTGCTTGACCGCTGGTGTCGTATCCTGATGGCGGTTGAAGGGAGCGTTCTTTGGCTCCTACAGGACAGCGACAAAGCCGCCAGCAACGTTCGAATCGAGGCAGCCCATCGAGGTTTAAATCCGCAACGCATCATATTTGCCCCTCGGATGGACCTCGAAGACCACCTTGCGAGACATCGCCTGGCCGACCTTTTTCTGGACACGCTACCTTGCAACGCCCACACAACCGCCAGTGATGCACTTTGGGCTGGGTTGCCCGTGTTGACGCTCCCCGGGCAAACCTTCGCGGGACGGGTAGCTTCGAGTCTGTTAACCGCCATCGAATTGCCTGAACTGATCGCAAAGTCCGTGCAGGACTATGAATCAATTGCGGTCTACCTCGGGCATCACCCTAACGCACTCGGCGCGCTGAAATCCAAACTCAATGCCAACCGTCTGTCGAGGCCACTCTTCGATACCGCGCGCTACACCGAAAAACTTGAGTTCGCTTTTCGGGAAATGCACCGACGGTACATTTCAAGTGCCCCTCCAACACACCTCGTCATTCCTCCATGAGACCGAGGTAGGCAGCCTCAAGTTTGCGAATATAAGAAACCGAGTCGAATAGCGGTGCCGTCATTCGGCCCAAATTCAAACGCTCCTTGAGCGCGGTCACCAAAGCCGGATTCCGGCCAAGCTCAATCGCCTCACTCACATAGCCGTCGCGGGTATCCATGATCAACTCGGGGAGATCAACTGCTCGGAGCAGGCTCGCCCCCACCCTAGCGGCGAAGCTCTCACCCCGCAAGGTCAGCACCGGTAAGCCCGCCCAAAGTGCATCACTGGCGGTGGTGTGTGCATTGCAAGGCCAGGTATCCAGAAAGAGGTCGGCCAACGAATGCCTGGCCAAGTGATTCGCGAGGGGGACCCGGGGGGCAAACACGAGTCTTTCAGCGGGTAGCCCCCGGGATTCGGCCTCGAGTCGAAGGTTGCGTACCGAACTTGGATTATCGGCAAGAAGCCACAAGACGCTATGGGGGACGTTTTTCAGAATCTCAACCCAGGCATCAAATACTTCGGGATTAATCTTGAAATTGTTATTAAAGCAACTATAAACAAAACCTTCGTCGGGAAGGCCATATTCCGACCGGGTCACAATACCCGCTGAAATAGTTCGCTTCCGATCATTCGGCTGATAACTCCCTGGCAGATAGATGACCTTCTCGGTATAGAAGGGGCGCGATGCCTCAGGAATCAACTCACGATCTGCAATGATGTAATCGATGTAATCTGCCCCCATTGTACCGGGGTACCCGAGGAAATTAATCTGTATCGGAGCGGCACGGTTGGCGAAAATTCCCGCTCTCTGATTTTGCGTAAATCCCTTGAGATCAATCGCAATGCCAACACCAGTAGATCTTGAAAGTGCGGCAACTCCGGAATCGCTGAGATCACTGACATCAAAGAAAGAATCGGCGGCAATCTTAAGCCGACGTTGCATCGCATCACCTGTCACCGGACCAAAATTGAACAACACAATTCTGAAGCGATGCCGATCATGGAGCTCGAGAATTTCGGCAATCAAATAAGCCGTTGCATGTTCATAAAAATCAGCAGAGTAGTACCCGACACAAATACGCTCGTCGGGGGAGCGATCCCGGTCAGGCAGGGCCCCCAATGAATTTTGCAGCGGATGCTTATTAGCCGCCCAGATTTCCGCAGCCCGACGTTGCGCCAAAAGAGAGTCTGTCATTGACAATACAGCCCATGGGGGCACGCATTTCGCACCCCGCTGACTCAAATCAGCAAGAAGCAAGTCAACCTGCGACTGATAATTTTTCCAATCGCAGACTCTTAATCTTGAAAAGACAAGAGCCCCACGTACATATTCAAATTGAGGATCGATTCGAATTGCACTCTCGAAACTCTTAATCGCGCCTTCAAATTGATTGAGTTCAATAAGCGTGTAACCAAGATTTGAGTGGGCATCCACATAATTCGGCCTCAAACGAATGGCCTCCTGGAAGTCAGTCAGCGCAGCTTCCGCACTCCCAAGTGCCCGCAGGGCATTTCCACGATTATTGTAGGGCTCTGGTTCATTTGAATTAATCGAAATTGCCTCACTAAATGCTTTAATTGCCTCGTCTAGTCGATACAAACCAACGAGCGCATTTCCGAGATTATTGTAAGCCTCGGCAAAACCCTCCCTGAGTAAAATAGCACGACGAAATGATTCCTCAGCGCGTGCAAATTGTCCGCTAGCCTGGAGCGCGTTACCGAGATTGAGTAAAAAAACGGGATTTTTGGGTTCGAACTGAGCCGCCTGAGAAATTAAATGAACTGCTCGAACCGCATCGCCGGATTGGAAAAATAGGACGCCCAGCAGGTGCAGCGCCCCGGGATGCTTTGGATCTCGACTCAGTACATCGGCATAAATTTGGGCCGCCTCGTCGATGAGGCCCTGTTTATGGAAGTCAAGTCCCTGTTCAAGGAGGCGGTCATGCTTACTGGATCGCGAGCGTGATTCCGCGCGCGATTTCGTAACGGAACCAGATGAGCTGGACTTGGTGGACATAGGATCTTTCGCGAACAGATGCGAGCGCGGTTCAGCAAGGCCAGATAAGCGTCAAACCCAGTCTAGCATTCGTCCTACGCCTATCCCTGCGCCCCTGTTTCGCCGTTTATAGAACAAATTCCGTTGTGAGAATCTCATGCGCTATTCGGTCGACTTCTGCGAACGCGAGTACAACAACCGGCTTCGTGTTCCCGAATGTCAGCAGATTTTTTCGCGCTGGGCCGAGACAGGCAAACAGTTTCGGGACCTGCACCAACACGACAGCGGTACCCACCTGCACCGCGCCTTCGGTGACGCGGATGGCTCTGAACTTGACTATTTCAGTTGTGGCCCTTCGGGGGCACCACTCTTTGTTTTTATCCATGGGGGCTATTGGCGGTCCCTCGACAAGCACGATTTTTCGTGGGTAGCCGGGCCGTTTTTGAGCGCTCACATTGATGTTGCGGTGATCAACTACGCGCTGTGTCCCACGGTGTCGATCGAGGACATCGTGCACCAGTTGCAGGACGGCTGCGCGTGGCTCTATCGCAATGCCGGTGCACTTAAGTTTGATCGCAATTCGATCACGGTCGGAGGTCATTCAGCCGGAGCACATCTCGCTGCAATGATGCTATGTGCCGACTGGACCAAGTTCGGCCCAGATCTTCCATCAAACCTCACAACGTCAGCGCTGCTAGTGAGTGGTCTCTACGATCTGGAGCCACTGCTATCGGCACCGTTCGTTCAGGGTGACCTCAAGCTGGACATGACTTCGGTGGCTCGCTTGAGTGCCGCCTATTTGCCGCCCCACCCGGACAGTTCAGTCATTACGGCCGTTGGCGGACTCGAGAGCAATGAATTCAAGCGGCAAAATCAACTGATTGAGCAACATTGGCCAAGCCACTTCCTCGAAGACATTCCAATGCCGGGGACGGACCACTTTACGGTTGTCGATGCGCTAATCGACCCTGAACATCCATTGACGCAAGCGGCCATTGACCTCTGTCGGAAATCGGACGCAACCTGATCCTACGTACCCGAGCATCAGGATCGAATGTCGACCCGTCGCATGTTTAACCTTCAAATGTTGACCGGTCCTATGTTCACCCGCACCGCCAGCTTCGCCATTTTGGCCCTTTCAACTGCGCTGATGCCCCAGCAGTCGCAGGCTGATATGCGTTGCTGCATGGCCGAGCCGAAGATTCTTCCGGATGGATCGTTTAAATACACCGGCATCCCGTTTCGGCTGACCCGTCCGGCGACCGCGATTCAGGGGTTTGCGCCGTTTACCCCTTCTTCGCCACGTCAGCCGGATGCACCGACGCTGAACGCTCCTGCTCCGCTCGGCGCCCCGCAAGCCCCGCGGGCGGATTTTGCTGCTGCGCCCATGCAGGCGCCGGGCGCTCCGTTGCGTTAAACCAAGACGTCGGCTAGGCGAATAGCCGCCCCGCCCAGCGCTCGGTCAAACCCCATTTCCACCACCCGCGGATCCAGGGTCAGAAAGGTCTCGGCACACCGGCGGGCCATCGTCGGGGTGAGTGGCTCGTTGGCACCGCTCATCGATTCGGTCGCGACCTGGGTTTCGAGTGAATGTTCCAGGACCGAGAGTGTGTGCCAGGCCGATTCGAGCCCGGATCCAACCACGAGGAAGCCGTAGCTTCGCAGGATCAAGACCTCGCGCGATCCAAGGTCTTTGACGACGTCTGCGCATTCGGTCTCTTCAAAATCAAGCCCGCCAAAGTCATGGCTCGCGATGCGTCCAGCCAGTTGTGCGCCCCACGCATTATCAATACGCAATCCCTCGCCCTGGCAGGCCACTGCCAACGCTGCAGGCGTGTGGATACGCAGTACACACTGTACGTCGGGCCTCGCAGCGTAAAGCGCGAGGTGCAGGCGCAAACCAGCCATATCGACCGAGGGGGTCGCGCCGTCGGGGCGCTCGCCGTGCAATGATTCCAACGCGTTCCCGTCGGGCCCGATCCGCACCAGATCCGAAACGCCAACATCACTCAATGGAACGCCGAACGCAGGTACGAAAATCACCGGGCCATGACTCCCCGGAACTCTCAATGTGACCTGAGTGATAAGCGGCTCTTCCCATCCCAGCTTGGCCATCAGGCGACAAGCTGCGGCGAGACGCACGCGGCCGATCCATTCCTGCGCCGTGATCTCGCCGGCGCTCAACAGGGCAGCGAAGGGCGGAGTGGGCGCGGGCGGCAGCGGCCTTTTTGGCAGGGGTGGACTGAGGCGGGGGCCGCGACTACCAGGACTAGCCTGTGGGCCGTTAGCGGGGCTATTCATGACGATGGC
>Ga0209598_10002203_pt1 | contig 15366 bp, 12 predicted proteins | sample M_140807_EF_Meta_FD_187317 | JGI IMG/M metagenome (GOLD analysis project Ga0209598, IMG submission 187317) | Freshwater microbial communities from Lake Montjoie, Canada to study carbon cycling - M_140807_EF_MetaG (SPAdes) (version 2) | ecosystem: Environmental > Aquatic > Freshwater > Lake... | reverse complement strand
GCCTGGTCGATGCGCAGGCCTCCGAACTTCTTCTTCCATCGGTAGTAGGTCTGCTCCGTCACACCGATCTTCTTGACCGCCTCCAGCACGGTCTTGCCCCTACCCACCTCTACCTCGACCTCTCGAAGCTTGGGGATAATCTGCTCCGCCAGTTCCCTCTTTCCGCGTGGCATTGGTTTGCCTCCCTTGGTTTGCTCCACCCCCAGATTCTCGCTCTGAAAGTGGTGCCGTTTAAGGGGGGCAGGTCAGAATACCGTGGAGCCGCCGACGGAGAAATCTCGGCCAGCATTTTTGTTGAATGTGCCGCCAGTCCGGATTCGTGTTTTGACGAGGCCCGATGGGCACTGGACTTTGCCTCTGATCCGGCAAACCGGATTGCTGGTGTGGTGGCGTCGGTCTGGCCGGAGAGGGAGGATTTCCCCGGCCTGCTGCTCGCCCTGTCGTGCAATCCAAAGCTCAAAGGGTTAAGGCGCGTCCTTCACACTGAGTCGGACGAACTTTCGCAATCATCGCTTTTTAGAAAGAATGTCGCGTTGCTTGCGCAGCATCAACTCGCATTCGACCTCTGCGTTCTTGAAAGGCAGTTGCCGATGGCGATCGATTTAGTGGACGCCTGTCCGGCTACACAATTTGTCCTCGATCATTGTGGCGTGCCAGACATCAGTTCCGATTCCCCGGACTTCTGGCGCGCCCAGATCGGCGAGTTGGCTAGGCACCCGAACGTGGCCTGCAAAGTTTCCGGCCTCCTTCTTTACGCAGGCGAGACCCAGCGCACAGCAGAAGGAATCTTTCCTTGGTTCTCTCATGTGCTCGAAGCCTTCGGCTGGGACAGGCTCGTCTGGGGCGGCGACTGGCCGGTCTGCACGCTCGCCGTGACTCTTGAGCAATGGGTTGACGTCACGCACAGTCTGCTGGACATGGTTTCCGCCACACCAGCGCAGCGAAGCGGATTTCTCGACGGGAACGCGACAACTATTTACCATCTTTGATTCGCAACATACCGGACGATGCAAAGTGAACCAACCACAACCGCGAGTGTGTTACGCGCAATCCCCCATGTCCAAGGACGATATGATGGCGTTCAACCCTCTTGTGCGAACACTCGCTCTCTTGGCAATTGCGGCATTGACGCCTAACACAACGGCGAATGCGAAAGACCCAGTCGGCATACCGGATTTCACCCAGGGTGCGAAAATCCGGAAGGGCGCAAAGCACGATTGGAACCTTGGTCCAACTGGTCTTCGGGGTTGGATCTATTGTGACCAACTTGTGACAACGGATGCCCGGCAGATTCTGATCACGAAAGTCGAGCAGGGTTCGCCGGCTGCGAACACCTTCCAGATCCGCGACGTGATTCTGGGGGTCGGGGGCAGGCCTTTCTCCTTTGATCCTCGCACGGAGTTGGGCAAGGCGATCACTTCAGCCGAGTCAAAAGCGGGCGCTGGCAAGCTCCGGCTCACTCGCTGGCGAGCGGGCAAGTCGGACGAGGTTGTGCTCAATCTACCAGTGCTGGGCAACTACGCCGCGACTACCCCCTTCGATTGCGACAAGTCAAAACTATTGCTCGATCAGGGATGGAAGTCACTGGCCGCACGAATGTCCACTCCAGGCTACAGCGAGATGGACGCTATCCCTCGTTCGTTGAACGCACTCGCCTTGTTGGCCAGTGGCAATCCCGAGCACCTGCCGCTGCTGAAGAAGGAAGCTCAGTGGGCTGCCCGCTATTCAGACAAGTCAATGCAGACCTGGTACTACGGCTACTGCATGTTGTTCCTGGCTGAATACGCAATCGCGACCGGCGACGAGTCGGTGTTGCCAGGCCTCACGCGGCTGGCAATGGAAGCTTCCAACGGGCAAAGCGCGGTTGGCTCCTGGGGCCACGGCTTCGCTATCCCCGACGGCCGCCTGGGCGGTTACGGCATGATGAACTCACCTGGTGTCGTGCTAACGATCGGCTTGGTACTGGCACGAGAGGCTGGGGTAAAGGAGACAATCGTCGACGAAGCGATCGAACGCAGCGCCAAGCTGTTGCGTTTCTACATCGGCAAGGGATCGATCCCGTATGGCGATCACGCTCCATGGATGGAGGGACACGAAGATAACGGCAAGTGTGGCATGGCAGCGGTTCTCTTCAACTCGCTTGGCGAGCCGAAGGGGGCCGAGTTCTTCTCGCGGATGAGTGTCGCCGCGCATGGGCCTGAGCGGGACTGCGGCCACTGCGGCAACTATTTCAACATATTCTGGGCAATGCCAAGCGTGGCTCTGTCCGGCCCAAATGCCAGCGGTGCTTGGATGAATGAGTTTGGTACCTGGTACTTCGACCTGGCACGCAGTTGGAATGGCAGCTATCCACACCAAGGCCCTCCGGAAAACGAGCACGACAGCTTTGACGGCTTCGATGCCACGGGCACTTATCTGTTGGCTTACGCCATGCCGCTCAAGAAGATTCGGCTGACCGGCGCAGGCAAATCCTTTGTCCCGAGCCTCGATAAAGCGGCCGCGGAATCGCTGATTGCCGATGGCCGTGGATGGGACAATAAAGACCGAAACAGCGCGTATGACAAACTCACTGTCGATCAACTTCTCGCGCGGCTGGGCAGTTGGTCACCGATCGTACGCGAGCGGACTGCGATGGCGCTCAGTCGTCGCCAAGAGCCACCGGTTTCAGCGATGGTCAAACTGCTCGACGCACCCAGCCTCGAGGCCCGCTACGGTGCCTGCCAGGCTCTGAGTACGCTTGGTCAGCAGGCCGAGTCAGCGGTGGAACCGCTGCAGAAATGCCTCAGCGATCAAGACCTCTGGCTCCGAATCAAGGCGGCAGAGGCATTGGCCACGATTGGACCGGCAGCCAAACCTGCAGTCCCCGAGTTGTTGGAATTGCTGGCCAAGGTGGACAAGCTCAAAGATCCCCGCGGCATGCAACAGCGTTATCTCACCTGTGCCCTATTCGAAGGGGACGGAATGCTCGCTGGCTCTCTCGACGGCGTCGACCGTGAAGCGCTGTACCAAGCGGTGCAGGCTGGTCTTGCGAATGAGGACGGTCGCGCTCGCGGAAGTCTCAGTTCCGTCTACCGGAACCTCTCCGCTCAAGAGATCAAGCCGCTGTTGCCCGCCATCTATCAAGCAATCACTGAACCTGCGCCAAGTGGTGAGATGTTTGCTGACGGAATTCGAGTAGAGGGTCTGCGTCTCTTTGCCAAACATCGCATCGCAGAGGGCATACAGGCGTGCGTACGATATGCTCGGCAGCAGAATCCGTGGGAAAGCCAGTTACGAACGCCGGAACTCATGGAGATCCTGCGCAGCTACGGTACCCATGCCAAAGCCGTCATACCGCAACTGACCGAGCTCGCCAACTACTTTGAGAACGAAGAGCCCGACTTCCCCGAAGAGCTCATGAAGCAAAAGGCCAAGTCGGTCCGTGACACGATTCGAGCGATCGAAGCGAGCACCGACACACCGGAGCTCATCAGCATCAATAAAGACCAGGCGACCAACTCGAGGCATTGATTCTGTCGTGCTTTGCTCTGCCCCCTGCCAGCTCGGCTGGCAGGCGGCGGAGGGTCGCGGTCATGCTCATTCCACAGCGCCACGCTTTCATCCTCAAATGGCAATGACAATGAAACCGATTGCAATCGTAACCACAGTCATGTTGCTGTGCTGTGCCTGTTCGAACTGCTTCGCTGAGACGCTCAAGGTATTCATCCTGGCTGGACAGTCGAACATGCAGGGGCATGCCAGCATCTCGACGTTCGACTCGCTGGCCGACGACCCGATGACGGCTCCGCTCTTGCAAGAGATGCGCGGTCCCGACGGCAATCCGCGCGTGTGCGAAAGAGTGTGGATCTCGTCAGTCGGCTGCCTGGGTGACGCCTACTCCGACCTGACCGAGGCGAAAGGCAAACTGACGGCTGGATTCGGCGCACCTGACGACAAGATTGGCCCTGAGTTCACCTTCGGCCTAACGATGGAGAAACAGTTGAACGAGCCGGTCCTCATCATCAAGACCTCGTGGGGAGGGCGAAGTTTGCACACCGACTTCCGCCCGCCGAGTGGCGGAGCGTTTGCGTGGAACGAAGCCGAGTTGGCTGAAAAGCGAAAGCAAGGAGAAGACGTCGAGAAGATGAAAGCAGAGAAGACCGAAGCCACTGGCGTGTTCTACCGCGAGATGATTGAGCATGTGCAGATGGTGCTCAAGGACATCAAGCGAGTGGTGCCCGATTACGATGAGGAGCAGGGCTACGAGTTGGCTGGGTTCGTCTGGTTTCAGGGCTTCAACGACTATGTCGATGGCGGAGTGTATCCCAACCAAAACACTCCTGGCGGTTACGACCTCTACGCCGACCTACTCGGTCACTTTATCCGCGACCTGCGAAAAGATCTTTCCGCCCCGAAGATGCCGTTTGTCATCGGTGTCATGGGCATCGACGGCCTGAGAGGTAACAAGAATGCCCCCATGATGTACTTCCGCGAAGCGCAGCGAAAACCTTCCACCCTTGAAGAGTTCAAGGGAAATGTGATCGCCGTGGAGACGGCTCCATTCTGGGACGACGATCTTGAAAAGCTCCTGGAGCGGATGGATGGCTACTGGCCAACGGTCGATGCAAAGGTCGAAGAGGAGCAGAAGGATAATCCGTCAGCGGATGCTTGGGAGAACAAGATGAAACTTATGGCCGAGAACTTCACCCCTGACGAATGGAAACGCCTTGCCGGAGTTTCGAACGGTGGCTACCACTACCTTGGGGCGGCCAAGATCATGGCACCAATCGGCAAGGCCTTTGCTGAGGCAATCGTCGAACTCAAAGCGGTCAAGGAGCCTCCTCCCAAGCTACGCCGATAATACTCAAGTGATACTCAAGTAATACTCAAGAGGTCGAATTGCCGCTTGGTAGCATAGTCAGGTTCCCGTGCCTCACCTCTCGCGGGCTACTCCGGTTTACCCACTCCAAACAGAGAAGAGCCATAAATATGTTGTCAATTTTTCCCAGCGAAAGATATCTCTCCAGAACCATGAAACTGCTCCTCCTCGTTGTGGCAGTCGCCGCCCTCTCTTCCGCCGCCCTCTCTTCCGCCGCAGCCGCGCCGCCGCCCGGGGCGATCGCCGCGTGGGATCCCGCGAACTCGGAGTCGCGCGGAGATTCCGTCGCCATCCTCGACACCGTCGGCACCAACGCCCTCATCGTCGGCCCGAACAGCGGGGGCAGCATCGTCGACGATCCAATGGGCGGGGGGAAAAGGGTGCTGAAATTCGCGGGGGTGAACGGCGGCAAGATCAACTCGGCCTTGCCCTTGGTGGGCGAAGCCGACTGGTGCATCCGAATGCGCGTGATGCCGCTGGAGGGGGGCGAGAAAGCGCAGACGCTTCTCGATATGATACAGGTCGAGTTGCGGCTTGATGTCTCGCGCGAGCAACTATCGCTCATCGTCTACCCCGACCCCGGCAAGGGCCGTCCCGTGACGGTCTCGGTATCGTTGCCCAAGGACCGGTGGAGCGACGTCGTCGCGAGCATCAAAGGCCGGGAGTTGACCCTCCGCGTCGGGGAGGAGAAGGCGACCTTGGAGATTCCCGATTCCGGCCTGCTCGCGCCTTTCAAACTCCCGTTTAAGCTCGGCAGCCGGGGCAAAGAGGGCACACGCCCTTTCACCGGCATGGTGTCGGACATCAGTTTCGGGAAACCCGAATGAAAGATCGAGCTCGACGACGTCTACCAGCAGACCTGCCTCGTCCTCTGGCAGAAACGGGATCAGTTCGACCCGAGCCGGCCTTTTCTGCCTTGGGCCTATGCCTTCGCACGTAATGAGGCCTTCAGTCATCTCCGCCGGGAGGGCCACCTTGCCGCCGCGACGGCGACGACCGCCGCCGCCCTAACGATGCGGCTCCAACGCATCGTCCGGCCAGCAACCCGCAGCTTTCAAGTTGCAGGTCGATTTCATGATGCTTGACACACTTTGGAAACCATATAAATTAACTACGGTTCCGAATGGTTTTAGTGTCATTGCATGAGCACCGCCTCGTGGCGCCGATGGTGACCAAGGGGACGTCGCGCTCCGTGCTGATACCCCCCGGCCGTTGGAAGGCTGACGATGGGCAGGTGTATGGAAGACGACAGAGTGAGCAGCCGCCGGGAGCGGCATTTCATGTTGGAGCAGGCCGCGCATCGAGGACTTTTTTCGGTCGTCGCCCCGGGTCGGGTCAACCTGATTGGTGAACATACCGACTACAACGATGGTCTCGTGCTGCCCATGGCGATCGAGCCTCACATCCGGCTCGACGTCTCTGCCCGCGCCGACCGGTGGATGGTCCTGTCTACCGACCGGGCCCGGACACCGGAGGTGTGGATAGACTTGGAGCGTTCGCTCACGGCCGCCGACCACGCGGGCTCGTGGGCGGCCTATCCCTGCGGCGTCGTGGCGGGGCTCATCCGACTCGGGTGGGAGATTCCAGGCTGCCATGTACGGATTTCGGCGACCCTTCCCGCGGGAGCAGGGCTCAGCAGCAGCGCCGCCCTCGAGGTGGGGATGGCGACGGCGTTGGAAGCGCTTTGTGGCGCCCGGCTCGATCCCGAGGAGAAGGCTCTCCTCTGTCAGCGAGCCGAGCATGAATTCGCGGGTGTTCCCTGCGGGATCATGGATCAGTTCGCAGTGACCTTCGGCACGGCGGGCCACGCCATCCTGCTCGACTGCCGCACCCGCTCGATGCGGCATGTGCCCCTGGCCGCCGAGGCGGTGGCGGTGCTCGTGATCCACAGCGGCGTCAAGCACAGCCTCGCCGACGGGGAGTATGCGAAACGAAGAGCTGAGTGCCAGTCGGCCGCGAGGCTGCTCGGGGTCGCCTCACTCCGCGACATCGAGGCATCCGATTGGCACCGGTTGGCCCCGTCACTGCCCGACGTCGAACGCCGCCGCTCGCGGCACGTTGTCACCGAGCATGCGCGGACCCTCGCCTTCGTGGCGGCACTGGAAGCGCGGGACTGGCGTGCCGCCGGCGAGTGCATGTACGGTAGCCACGTGTCGCTCATGCACGACTATGAGGTGTCCTGCGGAGAGCTCGACGAGATCGTCGAGCTCTCGAGGCAAATCGACGGAGTGTTCGGCTGTCGCATGACCGGAGGAGGTTTCGGGGGGTGTGCGGTGGCCCTGGTCGACGCCGGGCAGACCGGCCGGATTCTGGACGAGTTGCGCGGCCGATACCGCCATAGGGCCGGCGTCGACCCGACCATGTTCTTGACGAGAGCCGCCCCCGGGGCCTCGCTGTTTTCCTAGGCGGTCTTTCAACGGAGTACCCGGCCGATGCACCTCGCCGATCTTCTCGTCTTTCTCGCCTACTTCACGCTCGTCGCCGGCTACGGTCTCTGGATCTACTATCGGAAGAGGGGCGAGTCGGCATCCGCCGACGAGTTCTTTCTCGCGGAAGGATCGCTGACGTGGTGGGCGATCGGTTCGTCGATCATCGCGTCCAACATCTCGGCCGAGCAGTTCATCGGCATGAGCGGCGCAGGATTCGCCCTCGGGCTCGCCATCTCCGGGTATGAATGGATTGGAGCGGCCACGCTGATCCTCGTCGCGGTGTTTCTCATTCCCGGCTATCTGAAAAATCGCATCTATACGATGCCGCAGTTCTTGAAGCAGCGTTACGGACAGCTCGTGGCGACGATCATGGCGGTCTTCTGGCTCCTGGTGTACGTCTTCATCAACCTCACGAGCATCCTCTATCTCGGCGCCCTGACCGTGGAAAGCCTCTCAGGGATGCCCTTCATGGCCTGCGTAGTGTTCCTCGCGCTTTTCGCGGTCGTGATTACCATGGGGGGCATGAAAGTCATCGGCTACACCGACGTCATCCAAGTGGTGGTGCTGACGCTGGGCGGTCTGGCAACCACGGTACTGGCGCTCGACCTCGTGGCGAGGCAGTTCGGGCAGACAGGTGCCTTGGCCGGGTTGCTGCTCCTGCAGCGGCAGGCGCCAGGCCATTTCCACATGATCCTCGACCGGTCGAACCCCCATTACCAGGACCTGCCGGGACTGGGAGCGGTGCTCGGGGGGATGTGGATCGCCAACATCAGCTACTGGGGCTGCAACCAGTACATTACCCAGCGGGCCCTGGGCGCGAGTCTCACGACGGCCCGCGCCGGCATCCTCTTCGCGGCTGCGATCAAGGTGCTGATGCCGCTCATCGTAGTGCTGCCGGGGATCGCCGTTTACGTGCTTCACCAGAACGGCCACTTCCAGTCAGAAATGCTCGATGCCACCGGAGCGGTGAAGCCCGACAAGAGCTATTCCGCCCTCATCAACCTCCTGCCCACCGGCCTCAAGGGACTGTCGTTCGCCGCGCTCACCGCCGCCATCGTCGCCTCGCTCGCCGGGAAGGCGAACAGCATCGCGACCATCTTCACGCTCGATCTCTACAAGCGATACGTCGATCCGCTGGCCAGCGAGGAGACGCTGATCCGCGTCGGACGCTATGCGATCTTGGTGTCGTCGGGAATCGCCGTCCTCCTTGCACCCCAACTCGGCCGGTTCGACCAGGCGATCCAGTACATCCAGGAGTACACCGGCTTCATCAGCCCGGGCGTGTGCGTGATCTTTCTGCTCGGCTTCTTCTGGCCGCGGGCCACGGGAGTGGCCGCCCTGGCGGTGACGCTATCGACGATCCCGCTCTCGGCCGGCTTCAAATACCTCACGCCCGGGATGCCCTTCCTCAACCGTATGGGCTACGTGTCCGCGATCTTGACCGTGTTCATGGTGGTCATAAGTCTGGCGACGCCGCGGCCAGGCGACGAGGTGAAGGCAATGCGCTGGGACCGCGACGACTTTCGGCCGGGGGCCGCGTTCGTCGTGGGATCGGTGCTCGTCATGGGCACTTTGGCCGCCTTGTACGCCGTCTATTGGTGACACGAATGGACCATCCGCACCGCCGCTTCAATCGCCTGTCGGGAGACTGGGTGTTGGTTTCGCCTCACCGAGCGCAGCGGGGCTACGAGATGCTCGGCGAGGCACATCGCGACATCACGCCGGAGATCGCCGCGGCCCGGCTGCGTAACTGTTCCGACAACTGTTCCCCGGGGGCCAAGGCATGAAACTTCTCGTCACGGGCGGAGCCGGCTATATCGGCAGCATCACCGTCGAGCAGCTCGTGGGACGCGGGCACGACGTCGTCGTGTTCGATAACCTCTACCAGGGGCATCGCGAGGCGGTTCATCCGGACGCCCTGTTCGTCCAGGGCGACCTCGCCGACCGTGGTGCGATCGCCACCGTGCTCGCGGAGCACGAGCCGGAGGCGGTGATGCATTTCGCTGCGTACTCTCTCGTCGGCGAATCGATGCAGCGACCCTTCAAATACCTCCACGAGAACGTGTCGAACGGCCTCAACCTGCTCGAGGCGATGGTCGGGGCCGGCGTGCGGAAGTTCATCCTCAGCTCCACGGCCAACCTGTTCGACGACCCGGAGATCCTGCCGATCACGGAAACCGCGAGAATCGCTCCGGGGAGCCCCTATGGCGAAGGGAAGCAATTCCTGGAACGCGCCCTCGGCTGGCTGGAGAAGACGCACGGACTGCGGTTCGCCTGCCTGCGGTATTTCAACGCGGCGGGCGCCTCGGAGGCCCGCGGCGAGGACCACAACCCCGAACTCCATCTCATCCCGCTGGTGCTGCAGGTGGCCCTGGGGAAACGCGAGTCCATCGCTGTCTTCGGCGACGATTACCCCACGCCGGACGGGACGTGCATCCGCGACTACATCCACGTGCTCGATCTCGCGCAGGCGCACATCCTCGCTCTCGAGGCGCTCGATGCCGGCAGCCGCACCTACAACCTCGGCAATGGGTCGGGGTTTTCGGTGCAGGAAGTAATCGAGACGGTGAGGGAGATCACCGGCCATCCGATCCCCGCCCGCGTGCAGGCACGCCGCGCCGGTGACCCCGCCATCCTGGTAGCCGGCAGCGACAGGATAAAGGCCGAACTCGGATGGAAGCCCGCCCACCCCGGTCTCCGCGAGATCATCGCCTCCGCCTGGAACTGGCATCAGCGTAATCCTACCGGGTATGTCACGCGATGAAGCGGCAATAAGAGGGGGGAGACCGAGTTCCTGACGATTCCCGTCGGCGTCTTCGACCGCTTTTCGACCGGCACTGCGAAAGCCGGCATCGATTTCATAGAGCTCGTTTACGAAGCCTCGTTTCGTTAGGTATAATTGTTGGAAAACCGCTCACAACACGATGTTTTGGACCCCCAAATGAAGACTGAACGAGCGGAGCCCGCCCTCCTGCGGCGAATCAACGAACGAAGGATTCTCGAGGCGATCCAGCGGAGCGGGCCGTCGTCACGGGCAACCCTCGCCCGGCTGTCGGGACTCACGCCGCCCACGGTCTCGAAAGTCATCGATTCCCTTCTGACTCGGGGCCTTGTCGAGGAGCTTGACCAGGCCAGGCCACCGCTCGGGCGGCCCCACAAACTGATCACGATGGCGACCACGTCCGCCGCCGTGCTCGGCGTCGTCATTGATGCCGTTAGCTGCTGCGTGACCGAAACCGGCCTCGACGGCCGGGTCACCGAGGAGAAGACACTCCGTTTCCCTACACCCGACACCTACGAGAAACTGCTCGACGAGTTGGAGGTGCGGTGCCGGATGCTCCTCTCCCGCACCGCCGCGGCGGCCCACGGCGTGGGTGTGAGCGTTCCCGGCCTCATCAGCGAGCGGCTGAATCAGGTCGTTTTCTGCCCGAATCTGCATCTGCTCGATCGCCGGAATCCTGCCCGAGATCTGGAACAGCGGCTCGGGATCGAGTGTCTTCTCATGCACGAACTGCAGGCACTCTGCCTGGCCGAGCGGAAGTATGGCGGCGCCCGCGGCCTCGACAACTTCGCGATGCTCGACGTGACGCTGGGGCTGGGGCTGGGCGTCGTCGTGGGCGGCGTGATCCTCGCGGGCCACAGCGGCATGGCCGGCGAGATCGGCCACATCACCGCAGATCCGACCGGCATCCGCTGCGGCTGCGGCAACCGCGGTTGTCTGGAGACGATGGCGACTGACGCGGCGCTTGTGCGGATGATGCGGGAACGACTGAAAAAACCTCTCTCGTTTGCGGCAGCCGCCGCCCTTCTGGAAAAGCGGGAAGCCGACTTTCAGACCGACATTGACGCGGTGACGGAGTATCTGGCCATCGCGATCGCCGCGGTGATCAACACATTCAATCCCACGACGGTCTTCGTGCACGGCAAACTCCTCGTCGAAAAGCAGGAGCGTTTCGATCTAGTTCTCGCCCGTGTCCGTGAGCGGACGCTCGAGCCATTGCTGGCCGAATGCACCATCGTGCCCACCCGTTCGAGCAAGCGGCAGGGGGCGATCGCCGGGATCATGCACTGGCTCACCGAAGGCCGGACACCGGGCCTCGGCCGTCGCCGCTAATCGGCTGCTTCAGCCGCCGGTCCTCATTCGAGCCGCCAAAGCTGGGAGTTTTGCGATGGAGATGTGGGGCTTGACAACACCCTAAACCTGCTTTCTATACTAGGGATACTTGGGGGGCTGAGCGTTCGTTTGCGGACCACCCTAAGACGGTTGTCACCGCTGAGCGAGTTGCAGGGGCGGAACCGAGAAATTCCTGGAGAACAAATCATGTCGATGCCAACAAGGAATGGTGTTCGCGGAGTCGCCCAGGGCTTCACTCTCGTCGAACTGTTGGTCGTGATCGCCATCATCGGCACGCTCGTCGGCCTACTTTTGCCCGCCATTCAGAGGGCGAGGGAATCAGCGCGACGCTCCTCATGCGTCAACAACATCCGGCAGATCGCGATGGCGATTCATAACTACCACGACGCCCGGCGAGTGTTTCCATATGGAATGATCAACCCATTGACCTACAGTCTCCAAGCAGATGGCACCTACAGCGCGGCCTCGATCGCAGGCACCAAGCGTGACCGCCGCTGCTGGATGCTGGCGATTACCCCCTTCATCGAATTGACGGACGTCCACGATCTCGTGATGAACAGCGTGACGGCCAACAACGCCTGGCCTTTTCAATTGGCTGCCGCCAGTCGCAAGTACCCGACATTCATGTGCGCCTCCGATCCGAATGCCGGAAAAATCTCGATGTGGGTGGTCACCTCGTCCCGCGGTTTCTGCGGCAACTATCTCGCCTGTGCCTCCTCAGGCTAATTCGGTCCCGCCGGCGGCGGCACCGATCTCGACGGTATTTTTTACTGCGTGTCAAAAACCAAAGCATCCGAAGTTACCGACGGCCTCTCGAAGACCGCCCTGCTCGCGGAATGCATCGTCGTGCCCGATCCGCCGAACGGCATAGATTGTAGGGGCGGCTACTTCAACGCCTTTTACGGCGAAACAATGTTTAGCACCGGGAACCCTCCCAACACCACCGTCGGGGATGGTATGTCTTACACCCGCAATTGGCCCCCGCTTGCGCCGACTGGCTCGACAGCACACGTTCAGTACACCCGGTCGATGCACACAGATGGCGCGAATGTCGCGATGGCGGATGGTGCCGTGCGGTTCGTGACCAACTCGGTCAACGCCGCGGTCTGGACGGCCACGGGCTCGCGCGACGGCGGCGAAATCCCCGGAGCACTCGATTGACAAGCCTTGTGATGTCCATGCATCGGTTGATCCCGCGGGTCGGGCACCGCCCCGGCCTCCGGTTCGTGGCCGCAGTGGCTCTCGTCGCAGCCGCTACTGCCACCGGATGCAGCCCGCGGGATCCGCGGGTGACGATCGAGGGCCAAGTCATGCTCGACGGTAAGCCGCTCTCGGAGGGCCAGGTTATCTTCAGGCCCGAGGACAAGGCACTCCGGGCCGAGGGCGCGGCCGTGAAGGATAGCGGCTTCAAGATCCGCGTCCACAAGGGCCCGCATCGGGTCGAGATCAACGCCCAGGTGGAGGAGAAGCGAAACGCCGGCCCGAACGCGCCGCCCGAGGCGGCCATCGTCTCCCGGAGCATCATCCCGCCCCGCTACAACGAGAAGTCGACGCTCACCTTCGACGTGCAGTCGGCGAAAGATAAGCCAGTATTCGAGCTGATGAGCGAGAAGTGAGCGTTGTTGCGTTCGTCTGGTGGCCGCGGCACACGTCCGAGGTATTTCAAGGAACCGGCAGGCCCCGCTGATCAACCTCGTTCGCGCACGCTCATCCTACCTTTCCCTCATCGACATGCCAGATCTCGGCCCCACACCGTTCCGCCACGCCCTGCCGGTCCCGAACCGGCTTTTCAACGAGCCGCTCTACCTCACCCACGCCGGTTGGGAGCGGATTTCGCCCGGCCAGGCCTATCCGCTGCCGGAGACCGAGCTCTATGCATTCCAATACGACGCTGGCCGCAGTCTGCCCGAGTTCACCCTCTGCCTGATCACCGAGGGGACCGGCGAAGTGACAACCGCCCCCGACGAGAAACGCGTGCTTACCCCGGGCGATGCTTTTTTCCTGATTCCCGGCCAATGGCACCGCCACCACCCGTTGCCCGATACCGGCTGGACGTTGTACTGGATTTCCTTCAATGGTCATCTTCCCCATGACTGGCTGAAGGAAGGTGCTTACCGGCTCGATGGTGTCAAGCCCATCATCGAGGACCCAGCGCTTTACCGCGCCCAGTTCGAACGCCTTTTGCTCACCGCCCACCGCTCGACCGCCACCAACTCCCGCGAACTCTCCTGGCAGGCCATCGGCCTCATCTCCCATTTCCTCACCGATCCCAACAGCGAGTCCCTGGAAACCCTTCACCTCGACGACGACGTCTCCAAACTCGCCATCGATTACATCTGGAATCACACGCACGACGAGGTCGATATTGCCAAACTTGCCCATCGCTTGGAAATCAGCCGCCGCACTCTCGAGCGGCGCTTCAGGCAAGCCACCGGCCGCAGCCTTCTGGAGGAAATCCAGAACTGCCGCGTCGAACGTGCGCGCCGCCTGCTCCTCGAAACCGACATCCCGATCAAGGAAATCGTCTTCCGCGCCGGTTTCAAAAACCGCGAACAACTCCGCCTGGCATTCGCCAAAGTGTTCGGCCAGTCCCCGGATGCGTTCCGGCATCAAAACGCTCCGCCCAGTGGACGTTGAGCCAGCGGGGGACTGGCTTTGAAATGTGCTCAGTGTGGCGCGAATTCAGGCATTAGAGACTCATTTTTTCCATGATTACTACATTTTGCCAGTAATGATCTGACGCAAAATCGGGCACAAAACCTGTTGCTCTCAAATGTTGCTCTCAAACCGGATTCTGATTAGATTGCTCATGGCAGGACTAGAAGCCAGTGCTCAGAAATCCAAATTAAACAACCCTGGGAAATCCATGAAACTCCCATCCCACCTCACCTGCCGCGGTATCCTGGCCACCGCGATCACCTCGTCGCTTTTCCTCAGCTACGCCCACGCCGCCAATATCACTTGGGACGCGGGTGGCGGGGCCGACAAAAACTGGTCCACAGTCAGCAACTGGAGCGACAACGCCGCCGCCACGGGAGATGATGTCACCTTCAATGCCACGGGTGCATTGGCCTCCGGCACCACCAATACCGTGGATGCGAGCATCTCGATCGCCTCGCTTACCTACAACCTCGAGAGCTCCACCCTCAAGCAAACGACTTCCATCGCTGCTGGTCAGACTTTGACCGTGGCCGGAAACTTCCTCCTCGCACCTAGTATCAACGCTTCGACTACGGCTAAGACAGATGTCATCATTACCGGGGCCACGGGTGCCCTCATTGTGAATGGCACTTCATTCCAAGTCGGGCAAACGGCAAATAGCACCTTCAGCCAGCCCAGCCATAGCCTGGACATGAGCGGACTCGGTACTCTAACGGCGAATTTGGGTTCCAGTGGAATTTTCCGCATGAACAGCGCGGCGGGGACTGTTACCGGTCCCTCTACTACCGTCGTCAAACTAGCTGCAAACAGCACCATCACCGCCAACGTAATCGGCGTTGGTGACACTACGGGAAAAGGGGCCACATACACCCTGAAATTGGGTAGCACTGCAAACACCTTGAACGCCAATACCATCTCCATCGGTCAAAGTGCAGGTGGGCGTAGTTCTGGGGAGCTCTCGTTTGAAACAGGCACCGGAACCTTGAAGCTCCGTGCGGCGGACGGGACATCGGCTGTCACCGCGATGAACCTGATCAATAGCAGCCTTATCGGGACCGCCAACTTTATTGCGACCGCTAACTTTGCCGGGCACGACGTCGATGCCAATATCACCACACTGACCATGGGCAGACGGACTGGTGCCGGAACACTAGCCTCCGCCAACTCCACTTTCACTTTCGATACTGGCATCCTTGAAGTCGGCACGCTCAACCTCGGTGAGATCGCCAATGCCACGTATAACTCAGGCACGATCAATGCCATCATGAACATTGGCGGCGGCA
>Ga0209598_10002202_pt1 | contig 15370 bp, 22 predicted proteins | sample M_140807_EF_Meta_FD_187317 | JGI IMG/M metagenome (GOLD analysis project Ga0209598, IMG submission 187317) | Freshwater microbial communities from Lake Montjoie, Canada to study carbon cycling - M_140807_EF_MetaG (SPAdes) (version 2) | ecosystem: Environmental > Aquatic > Freshwater > Lake... | reverse complement strand
ACCGCCTACTGGATTTACGCCAACGGCGATGCGACCGCAGCCTGCTTCGATCAAACCTTGCGGTTCCGGATGACGGTGATCCCCTACGAGGGATCAGATGACTGGGTGGAGTCGCACATCATGGCCGCGCGGGCCTGCCTCATGAAGGACGTGCCGCCCACACCTGCCGAAGACTGCGGCTATTGCGACTTCGCAGTAAGCCGCGCAGGTTACAAAACCAACTGTCCCTGACAGATGATCAACTGATCGCTGTACACCGAAAACGATCACTCCGGCGGCTTTTTCCGCCGCCCTTCTCGTTTCCGGCTCTCCCGCCGCGATTCCTCGTCGTCGATCGCCGCCTGGGCAACGCGGTTCATGGCTGCCTGAGCCTCGTCTTCGGATGCCACGCCCATCTTGATCAGCAGGGTGAGCCATCCGGCTTCGTAATCGTGAAGTCGGTTCTTCGCTGGTCCGATCATCTCATTCTCCCTCTAGTGATTTCGCTGCTGCAGTCTTTCCATCACGGCCCACACGTCGTGCAGGGCATCGACGTACTTGTCATCGCCTGTTCGGGATGGCCGACGCCTTGCGACGTCGTGGCGCAGAGCAGCGACAACCTTGATCCGTGATGGTCGCAGCCCAGCGATCTAGAGTACCCGACTATGACACGCTTCAGGGGGCCTCCCCCCTTGCCGTACCGGTAGAATAACGCCTCGACGCAAGGCCGAGCGACACCAACCGCGACGCCACTTCTCCGGAGCACAATCATGGCCGGCTACGAAACGTACGATCGACAACAGGTCTACAAGCAAGCCTACGACCGCTTCATGAACATGGCGGTGCCGCCCTGCACGAAATGCGGTTCCACGCAGACCGCATCCGTGCAGGTGGGCGTCGTCTGGGTGACGATCCAACTCGCCGCGACCTGCCCGAAGGTCAAACTGATTCCTAATGGCCCGAAACCAGGCAACTGGTTCTGCAAGTCGTGTAGTCACTTCTTCGATGTCCCCGCCGAACCTGAGAAGGGAGTCCCCGCATGAGCCACCAACGCGTTTTGACGCTGTATCCCTACCTGCTCGACGGCACCTGCTGGGTGTTTGACGACGAACGCACGGGGCTCAAGGAGGAGGCCTTCGTGCTAGGGATGACCGAGATGATTTCGCGGGCGGTGGATGGCAAGGGCGTCCACGACGCTGCCAAGGGATTCGCGCTGTCGTTTTCCGACGAACCGTTCGACGGCCACGATGTCGAACTGCACTGGCTCCGCTCGGATGGATGCGCGGGCAACTGGTATGAGGGCACCGTCGTGGGCCAGCGCATGGAAGGCTGGCTGTGCCCGGCGCTACTCCTCTACTTTGAGCAGGCCCCCCGACGGATTTTCATCCGGTGCGATCCGCTACCCACCGGGGTGAATCCGATCTGGACGCCAAAGCGCGGCGATACCGTTCGCCGGTTCGTGGAGGCGCCGTAGGTTGCGCGCTCCGGGGGCTCCCAGAAACGGTGAGGGGGCGGCTGACTCCGTGGCCCGCAGTGTACGCACCGGTGGGACAACCTTGGTCCCAGCCAAAAACCCCGCAGGCCGGCCATTGACAAGAAACTAAACGTGCGTACAGTCTCTGACAATCAGCCGAATGCCTGGCCTTGCGGTGCCCAGTGATTCCTCCCTTCCTGCCAGACGGTCGGCTTCCGGAAGGCCTCCATATCGCCTCTGAGGGCGAAATGCTCAGCCGGTTTGCCACAGGCTCGCCCCAGCGAAGTCTCTTGGGCAGGACGATAAGCCACTGGATTAGGCTCTGCAGATCGGCGGGAGCGACGCGACTATGTGTCGACGGCAGTTTCGTGACCGCGAAGGAGGTGCCGAACGATGCCGACGCGGTCGTTTTGCTCGGGCCGGATTTCGCCACTCGGATCGCGCGCGGCAATGTCGACGCAATTCTCTTGGCCGAAATCCTCGATTCACGACCGAATGAGCATTTGTTCGCTGCGGAAGATCGCCGGGACTGGGACGACTGGATAGACTTTTTCAGTAGGACGATCGATCCGACGGTCCGCAAAGGACTCGTGGAGGTGACGCTGTGATTTCGAACGCCGCGGAATACGAGAAGGCCCATAGCGATCTGCGAATCCTCGAGCAGCGCATAGCGGACCTCGAGCGCGAGCATCCCATCGGTGAAAAGGGATTCACCAAGGCGGGTGTGCGGAAGATGATCGCCAAGATCAACGAGGAACTTGCCGCATTTGAAGGCCGTGAGGAAGCACGGCTTGCCGCATCACGAACCTGAGCGCAGCGAGAGCGGGCGGCCCCGCGGGACAACGTTGGTCCGGGTAGAATCCAGCCGTTAGGCGGTAGGGAGTTCGAGGGGTGATGATGCACCTGGCTGCCCTCGCGCCACTCCACTGCGACCCATTCGATCGGTTGTTGGTTGCTCAGGCGATCCAACACGGGCTGACGATCGCGACTATTGATCCCGAGATTGCCGCGTACTCAGTCGGAGTGCTTCCAACAGCGTGACAGTCTGCCACCGTGCTCAATGCTGTTTCTCACTTTCATGCCAAAAGTGAGAAACAAAGCCGTTTGTCGTTAACAAGTGAGAAACCAGGTTTGGGCCTGAATTCGCGACACTTCAAGTGTGCCGCGATGCCGTGGCTGGCTCCATGGCCGGCAGTGTACGCAACGGAGGGACAACCTTGGTCCCGGGCCCCAAACATGGCCCCGCCGGAGTTGACGGACTACTGTACGCCCGTCCGCTTCTGGCCATCAGCGGCGAAGACAACCGCAAGTTGCCAACATATCGCATCCGATATATACTCCCAGTGCTTGAGAACGAGCAGCGAATGCCGGTCGTCTGGCTGCACGGTCGCGTGAAGACGACGCGGTGATCGTCGTGGACGTGTTTCCCAAGAAAACGCAGCGGTTGCCTGATGAAATCGTCCGCCAGTGCAAGCAAAGGCTCAGGGCCTACGAAGAAGCGTGCCGCAAAGCAGCCGAACGGTGACCCCATGACCATGAAGAGCAAGAAACGAAAGGCTCTTGCGACCGCCGGCTGGCGGATTGGAGAGGCGGCGGATTTTCTCGGGCTCACCGCCGAAGAGCGACAACTCGTCGAGCTTCGACTCACGCTGGCTCTCGCCATTCGTCGGCAACGCCAGGCGAACGGCCTCTCCCAGAAGCAGCTCGGCGAGCGCATCGGCACCACACAGCCGAGGGTCGCCAAGATCGAGGTCGGGGCTCCGGATGTCTCGCTCGACCAGCTCGTGCGGGCCTACGCCGCCGCTGGCGGACGAATCCAATGCCAGCCGCCACGGTCTCCCATAACGACGAAGGCGAGCCGGCTGAGGGTCGCACTATGAACGATGAAATTGCAGCACTGGTCGCCGCCGCAGCACGGTTGCCCGCTGCCGAACGACACGAACTGATCGAAGCGATCGCAGATACGCTCGCCGACGAAGCATGCGAACCGCTGTCTTCGGAGTGGAAGGCAGAGCTTGAACGGCGAGTGGCGGAGAGCGACGCTGGTATCGGCGAGACCGTCCCCTGGGAGACGGTACTTGCAGAGGCGCTTGCCCGAGTGCCCCACGGCGATCAACTGGATCGACTCATCGAGAGCGACCCGGCCGTGATGCTAGGCAAGCCGGTGATCCGCGGCACACGGATCACCGTTGAGTTGATCCTGCGCAAGCTAGAGGGCCGCTGCACCGACCTGCCGGGACAGCCCGAATCGCCGATTCGAGACGATAAGTCTAAACCCACATAGGCGATTCGATGACAAAGCCCAACGGCGAAAGACGTAGCCCGGAGCCGACGCCCGCGGAACTCACCCGCCTGCAGGCCATCCGCGAGAGCATCGCAGAGGAATTGCTTGATCTCGTTGCACGCGACCAGCGACCGTTTGGCGGCTACGATCAGTTTCGAGGTGTGCAGGAGCAACTGAGATCGATCACCATGATTCAGGAACGTGACGAAGTCGTGCTCACGTGTGATCTGCCGGAGCAAAAGCTTGCGGCCGGAGATACGAAGTTGAGTTCATGACGCTCGATGGCGAGACGATCGGCGTTTCCACGCTCCGGGCAGACCAAGTCCGGCAGGCCGATTGGGACGGTTGCCGCTCGGCCTGATTTGCGGCCGTTTCGCTATGACACTTTTCGTGGCGAACCGGTTCTGGGCACGCTCCGTATAATACAGAGAGCATCCGTCTAGAAGCGGTCGCCCCATGCGGGCGACCGTGCCAACCTGCGACAGCAAGGTGGCGACGGCGACCGGCAACGGTCTCCGAGGATGTGCGTCGGAAAACGTTTCCGGCGAAACAACGAAGCCCTCTTTCGCATTGAAAGGGAATCCGCATGCCTCGGGGACATCTTTCCGTCCGTGTTGACGCGTCTAACCGTCACCATCACCTCTGGAACAACAACGGGGTTTGGTGGGTTCACTACACGCTGAACTTCGACTGCCGAACCCGTCGAGTGAGACGTTCGCTGAAGACCGGATCACTCGATGAGGCGATTCGCCGTCGAGACGATCTCTTCGCCCGCCTTCAAGCAGAAGGCGAAGACTTGCCGGAACGTGCAACCGAAACCGAGCAGAGCGCGGACCAAATGCCCACACGGCAGCGATGGTTCGAACTCTGGGCCTAGAGATCCTCACCACATCACAAGGAGAACCGACACATGAGCATTGAAAGAACTGCGCGACGCCGGATCCACCTCATCAAACGGGCCGAGTTGCTCAAAAGCATCGCCGAGGGCTGCCTGAGCGATGGTATTGATGCACCGGAGCCATCGTCGCTGCCCCATGCCGTGAAGTGCGCTGCCAAGTTCTACGGACTGGCTGCCAACGAGTACCGGTCTGCGGGGCTCGGCCTACTGGCACGGAAGTGTTGGAGAGAAGCAGCAAAGAACTATGCGCAACTGAAGGTCAACGAGGAGGCCGAGCGATGCCTCGCCGCTGCCGCAGAGGTGCAGGAGTACTGGGAAGGGGGTGCGTCGTGAGCGATCGCTTCTACGTCCCCACCCATGGCTCTGCGTTGGCGACATTCCGCGCGATGAGGGCGTGGATCGAGGCGTGGATGAAAGCAGAGGGGAAGACGCTTCCGGACTTCTGGTACGCGGACGGTCCGGAGGACATGCCAGAACTGTACGAGGATCACAACCCCGAGCCTGAAAGGGAATCGCCGTGGATAAACAAATAAAGATCAACGTGTCGAGTAGAATCCGGTGAGCGGGACGATATGTGTCTGGACCCAGAGTGACCCTGAAGTCGGAGTGATCATGTACAAGGCCTCTCTCAAGGAACCCGACTCGAGCCTGCCGCCGCGATGCCCGCGGTGCGGCGCGGATGGCCTGCCCGTCGGCCCTGAAACGCTACGGGCCCACCTAGCCTCGGATGCGGCCGAGTCGCTCGGCGAGCCGGCCTATTGGTGCACGACCGACGCCTGCCCCGTCGCCTATTTCGACCTCTTCGAGCGGAGCGTGGATACAGACGCCGCCCACGGTCTCTACTGGCCGAAGGATCCGGCCGGACCGCTTTGCTGCTGCCATGGCCTCACGGTAGATGACGTCGATGCCGACCTTGCGGAGTCCGTGCCCTCGCGGGTGCGGGCGGTGGTGCAGATGGCAGGCCAGCCCGATGCCGCCTGCACGACGAGGAGCCCCGACGGCCGCCCATGCGTGGCCCGCGTGCAGCGGTATTACATGCAGCAGAAACAAAAAGGCTAACTACGGTCACTGGCCCTGACTGAGGCGGTAGTGCAGGACGGCCGAACCGATCGAGCAACAACCGGACGAAAGGCATGAACCACTTGCCAGAAGAAGAAGCAATCAAAGGGGCATTTTTCGGTGCCCTTGTCGGCGACGCCCTCTGTCTTGGCAGTCACTATGAATATGATGCCGCCAAGATTTTTAAGGCCTATGACAATAAGCCGATCGACAAGTTCATGTCACCTGGTGAACTGATGGGTGGCCACACGCATGGAATAGGATGGGGTGAGCGCAATTACCATCCGGGCAAAACGGCCGGGGGAACCACCGACTACGGTGATTACAACATCCTCGTTTTAGAGCATCTAGCGGCCACCTCCGACCCCCCGAGAGCCTTGAGTGTTGCAGCGATGATTCCGCATTGGATGAATCGTCTTGAGAACGGCTGGGGTTCATGGATTTGCACCATGACCCAAGAGACCTATGCGCAAGTCAAAAGAGGAACCCCGATTGAACATCTTGGCGGTATCTCGAACGCGATGGCTATCCGCCATGTTGCAGCCCATGCCTACTATGAAACCGAAGAAGAATTGGTGGACGCGGCAAGAAAAACCATGTTCACCCATAGAGACGCTCACGCATTAGGCGGAGGAGAGTTTTTCGCGCGCGTCACCTACCGAGTTATGAATGGTGCCACCCCTCTCGATGCGATTGAAAGCGTGGCATCCTTCATGGGAGGATTTTTCGAGCACAAAGCGGCTCAAGCCATCGCGAAATGGAAAGAAGAGGCAGATCCCAGCTCGGCGCTCTCTCAAGAGGCTTTCTCAGATGATCTAGCCCTCACGAGCATGGCACGACTGTGGGATATCGGTCGCTCGGAACCGATCAAAGTCGGCAAAGCCAGCCCAACCGAGGGAACGCTTCCAGGCGCGCTCTATTTTATTCTTAAGTATGCAAACCAAGAGGACAGCTTGAAAAAAGCGCTTCAGGCTAATGCAATGGTTGGTGGCGATAATGCATCACGGAGCATCGCAATCGGGATGGTATTGGGTGCCTATAAAGGGGTTCATGCGATCCCCAAGGCATGGAAGGAGACGCTGGACCAGTGGGAATACTGTGAGAGTCTGCTCAATCAGTTGCCACTGCTAAAACACCGACCTCTGTCCCTTGAGAGCCCGCCGTGACCGATTTTCTGGCTGCACCTCTGGCAGGAATAGTCGTACAACGGCATGGCTTCGGCTCCTTACCGCGAGGAATCCAATTTACATGGACACGTTTGACGCCATCAACCAGCGGCGGTCGGTCAAGGCTTTTGATCCAACCCACCGATTCACCGTCGCTGAAGAAACCAAACTCCTCGAGGCTGCGATCCAGTCGCCGACGTCGTTCAACATGCAGAACTGGCGGTTCGTGATCGTTCGCGACCCGGAACTGCGGAAGCAGATTCGGGCCGCCGCCGTCGATCAGGCGCAGGTGACCGATGCGTCGCTCCTGATTGTGCTCACCGCCGACCTCAAGGCTTGGAAGAGGTCACCCGAACGGTACTGGCGAAACGCCGCGCCTGAGATCCAGAAACTGGTCACGGGCTGGATGGGGCCGTTCTACGAAGGGAAAGAGCAGCTGCAGCGGGACGAGGCAATGCGGTCGAGCGGGATCGTGGGGCAGACGATCATGCTCGCGGCCAAGGCCATGGGCTACGACTCCTGCCCGATGATCGGCTTCGACCAGGCGAAGGTGGCCGAGATCATCAACCTGCCGAACGACCACGTGATCGGCTTCATGATCGCCGTCGGCAAGGCTGTGAAACCCGCCATGCCGAAGGGCGGCCAGTTGGCCCTGTCCGAGGTGGTGGTGCAGGACCGGTTCGCCTGACGGGGCGAAAGAAGTTCTGCCCCCACTATTGATTCCCCTTCGCACAAAAAAGTGGCACCCCGCACGGCGATCCTCGCCGCGGCATATACTCCCCTGATTCAGACTCTTTCTCCTGGAGCTTTGCCCATGGCTGAGAATCACCCCAACAACTGGCCGGACCTGCTGATCGGCCTCTACGACAACCTCACCGGACGGCGGGCGGAGATCTCGTACGAGTTCGACAACATGCACATCAAGATTCCGAGCGGCACGGGTCCGTCGGCGGAGCATGCCGAGTGGGTGTTGCACGGTACGCTCAAGATCCGCACGCGGGACACGGGTTCGTCCCCAAACTGATTTTGGCCGGGCGACTCACGGGAACGCTGGATGGTCGCCCGGTCGTGATCGATGCCGATGGATCAGGACTCACGGTTTCGTTCGCCATGCTTCGCACGGCGTGGACCGCGCGGCGGTCGGCAGCGTCGCTGCTGCCGGTGCTGGGCATCGCGAAACGTTATGGCGTTCCCGTGCGGTTGAAAGTAGCCGGGCTCGTGTCGCTCGAGGTGCTCCCTGTGCCGAGCACGCTTCTCCGCATGATCGCCCCCGGCCTCGAGACACTGGCCTGACGGCGATGGGATCTGTTCTGGGCACACTCGCCTGAGGCTCGACGAGCGAACGTGGGTCAGTCGAGCGGCAGGAACGCCCAGAGCGAGGGGCGGCCGCAGTTGCAGTGCACTGCCCGCCCAAGGAGCCCGAGCCCGGCGGCGCTCAGATACACCGCGGTTCGCGCGGCATCCCAGCAGCCGTGGCCCCCGGTTGATCGCGGGCCCCGCAGCCGCGACTGCACGCTCGGCACCGGATGGAAGATCGTCTCGACGAGCGAGCTCCGCGCCCGCTCGCGATCCTGGAGATCGTCGAGCAGCCCCATCGTGCGGGCGAGCACTGCGCGCTGGCAGCCGGCGGCGAGCATCCGCTGATCGATCTCCTCCACACCGCGGCGGCTGGGCGTGGGGAGCGTCAGCAAGCCGAGAAACGACCAGATGGTGAACGCGAGGCTGAAGGTGACGATGCCTTCGGCCGTGGCCAGCCGCTGATCGCCGACAATAGCCGCAACGATCGCAATGCCGAGAAGCGTGAAGCCGATCGCGAGCATCCGGCCGCGCCACCAGGCGCCGCTCTGCACGGCCATCTGCCGCCGCTCCACCGCCGTGGCGAAGGCGTCGGCGTCGAGCACTTGGCGCCAGCGCAGCGGCAAGAGGTGGAGCTGGGGCCGCACCACGCCCACCACCGCACCGGTGAAGCCCTCGTCGTCCGACTCGCCCATGAAGGTCGGCAGCATCGGCGCGGCTGGTGTGTCGCCGAACGGCTCGTCATTTCGACTCGGCAGGCTTGGCGTGAGCTCGAGGGGCGATAGTGCTGTGGCGACGGCGATCCGCAACCCGAGCAACACCAGCACGAGGGCCGCCCCGGCCGTGAACACTCCGAACGCTCCACCCGCCCGACCCGCGAGGAGCAGCGTCAATGCCGCTGTGAACAGCACGATCGAATGGACGCCCACTCCACGGGCCAGCCCGAGCCAGAAGCGTCCGAGCGGCGGATGCCGCCGCGCGTAGCGGCGCGGCAAGAGATATCCGCCGAACAGGTCGAAGGGCACATGCAGGCCGGCGTAGGCGAGTACGAAACCGGCCAGACGGAACATCTCACCGCGGAGCGATCCTCCCTCCTGAGGCAGGAGCCGGGCGGGCAGGCCGAGGGCGAGCCCGGCGATCGACAGGACGACGATCGTGCCCACACCGCTGATACCCAGCCACAGCCGCGCGCGTCCGTAGCCGGGCGTGGGATCCTGTGCCGGGGGCGCGCTGCCGGGCAGCGATTTGGATCGCTCAAGTGCCTCGGCCGTCTTCTGAATGCCTCGGAGCATTCCGCCGAAGACCAGTTCGTGCAGCGGCACGACGGCATACCAATACAAAATCCCGAGCAGGCCGCTGGGGCGAAAACGGGCGGTCATCACAAGCCGATGCAGAGGCGGCTGGGCCTGGGCATCGATGTCTTCGATCGCGAAATCGAGTTGGGCTTCGCCCGGCAGCTTCATCTCGGCGCGAAGCGAGAGCGACCGATCGCGGTCGATGCCCACCACCCTCCAGAAGTCGAGCGCTTCGCCGAACTCGACGGTCTCCGGATGCCGCCGGCCCCGCCGCAGCCCCGGGCCGCCCACCAGCTTGTCCATCCAGCCACGCAACTGCCAGAGTACGTCGCCGGCATACCAGCCGTTGCCCCCTCCGATTCGGCAGACGGCCGCATAAATGCTCGCGGCATCGGCTTCGATATCGACCACCCGCCGGTCAGTGAATACCGTGCCGCCCGCCCATGCCGGGTCGCCCGGAACCGGCCCCGCCACACTCCAATGGGTTTCCACCGCCCGTTGATCGATCTTCACTTTGGCGCGGTGGATCGCCTCGCGCACGCCGAGTGCCTGGTGGGGCATCAGCCGCTGCGTGGTGTCGTCGGTCACGACCACGCGATTTTTAAGCCCCTCCGCCAGCGGTCGGGCGATCCGGTAGGACACCGGCGTGACAAAATTGATCCACAGTGAGCTCAACCGCGGCGTCAGCACCGGCACCGGCAGGATGATCCGACGGCGAAGCCCGAGTTCTTCAGCCATCACCCGCATCAAGTCGCGGTAAGGCATCACGTCGGGGCCACCGATCTCAAGCGCTCTGCCCGCCGTCTCGGGCACTTCGAGACAGCGGACGAGCCAATGCAACACGTCGGCGATCGCCACCGGCTGGCACTCTGTGGTCACCCATTTCGGCGTGACCATGATCGGGAGCCGTTCGACGAGATAGCGGAGGATCTCATACGACGCCGAACCCGAGCCAATGATCATCGCCGCCCGGAAGGTGGTGACCGGCACCCCGCACGACGCCAACTCTTCTTCGACCTGCCGCCGCGAGCGGAGGTGTTCGCTCAGATCCGGCCCCATCTCGCCGAGGCCGCCGAGATAGATGATGCGCGACACGCCCGCATCCCGGGCCGCCCGGGCGAAGCCGGCCGCAAGCTCTCGATCTTGATCGGCGTAGGCACCCCCCGTGGCGACCATCGAATGCACCAGATAGTAGGCGACGCGGCACCCGCGCAGGGCTACGGCCACTGCCGCGCTGTCGCCGAGGTCGCTCGTGAGCACTTCGACGTGCGGATGGTTCCGCCACGGCCGGGCGTCGAGTTTGCGCGGTTCGCGCACGAGGCAGCGCACCCGGTAGCCAGCTTCGAGCAGGGCGGGCACGAGGCGGCCACCAACGTAGCCGGTCGCCCCCGTCACGGCGATCGTGTCGCCTGCGGCGATCACCGGGCTCGGGTGTTCATTCATGTTCGTCTATCCGAGGGATTGTGGGGTCCGCGCGTTCACTCGTGTCGGCGGCATCGTCAGCATCGAATGGTAGCCTGCGCTGCGGATCGGGTATCTGCGGCAGACGGCTGTTCCTTGCGGCTGAATCGCGGGCGAGCGCACGCCGCACCGGGTCCTGCTGCATCGCCCCCCGGCGATCGCGGCGGCTGCCGTGGCGCCTGGCGACGTCACGCGCCTCGACCCGGGCCTCCGGATCGCCCCGCACAGCCGCGAGCCGGCGCTTCGCCTCGCGCACCGCGGCGGCATGATCGACAAGCGGTGCAGGATAATCGCGGCCGATCACGCAGCCTGCCGCCTGCTGCACGTCGGCAGACATAGTCCACGGCATGTGCACGTAGGCCGGCGGCACGCCGGCGAGTTCTGGCAGCCAGCGCCGGATAAAAGCGCCCCGCGGATCCTGCTCGACCGCCTGCTTCGTGGGATTGTAGATCCGCAGCGTGTTGATGCCGGTCGTGCCGCTTTGCATCTGCAGCTGCGACCAGTGGATGCCGGGCTCGAAGTCGAGGAATAGGCGGGCGAGGTGGAGGCCGGTGGGCCGCCAGTGGAGCCAGAGCGAATAGCTCGCGAACGAAACGACCATAGCCCGCATCCGGAACGTGAGCCAGCCGGTGGCTTCGAGGCTCCGCATGCAGGCATCAACGAGCGGATAGCCGGTGCGGCCAGCCTGCCAGGCTGTGAGCCGGTCGGCCGAGGATTCCTTCTCCCGAAGCCCGTCGGCCGCCCGCAGCATGTTGTGAAACTCGATCGCCGGCTCGTCCTCGAGCTTCTGCATGAAGTGGCAGTGCCAGTGGAGCCGCGATTGCACCGCCTTGAGGCTCCGTTGCCACGCCTTGAGTTCCACCCGCTCGCGGGGCTGTGCGGCCGTGGCAAGCGCGGCGACGACCTCGAGCCGCCGGGCCTCGCTCGCCTGCCAGACCGTGCGCATGGCGATCGCACCGAACGAGAGATACGCGCTCAGACGCGAGCAGCTCGTCGGGGCCGACAGCGGGCTCGAAATACCACCGGAATAGTGGCGACCGCGGCGTGTGAGAAAGTCGTCGAGCACATCTCCGGCGGCCGCTTCGCCGCCGCGCTGTCGGTCCTTCGTGTCGGCGGGCTGGCCGAGTTCACGGCAGCCAAGAAGCCCTACGGTCTCGAGCCGCAGGATCGTTGCCCGGCCGCCTGTTCCACTGCTTCGTGGAAGGGGCACAGCCACCACATTCATCCGTTTTTCCCACACCCGGTTCCAGCCATTGCGCGAAGCGAGCCGGCGCACGACGCCCGTCTGCGGCACCTCCAGAAACTCGACGCTGCCCTCGCGGGCCCAGCGACGCACGCGGCGGTCGCGGGCGTACGTCACGCCCGTGCCGGTCTCTTCGTGGGCCACGAGGAGCTGGAAGCCCGTCTCGCGGCGGAGCTGCTCGAGCGTCTCCACCGCCTCGCCGCGACGGGTGACGAGCCGTATGCCGAGCTTCCCGAGGGCGGCCTCCACGTCTCCGAGGCATTCGCGCTGAAACTCCGTGTGACTCGAGTCCCACTCAGGCTGCGCAAACACCTCCGGCTCATACACAAATACCGCAAATACGGCTCCGCCTCGAGCCCGCGCACAGGCCTCGGCGAGCGCAGCATGGTCGCGGCTGCGCAAATCTCGCTTCAGCCATACGCATACCGGCGGCGCGGAATCACGCATCACGTCACCATTCGGCATGCAAGCCATTCATTTCGTTGAATAGTCTCGACGCTGTGTGACCTGCCCCCGTGAATGGAACCAGTGTCTGTCATCAGGGTAGACTTGCCAAGGGATCGCCCCTGTCCGCTCGGTGAGGCTACGCCTCACCGAGCGGACAGGGGCGGCGTGACACCGGAGGCGGTTCGAGTGGTTCGCCCAAGCGCGTGAGGATCTTGCGGATGGGCCCTGGTTCGGTGATGAGCGCGATCAGTCGGATGTCGCCGCCACACGCCGGGCACTCGAGCGGAAACTCCTCCCCCATCCTCGCCATGAGTTTGACCCACGAAATCCGGGAAGTGTCGTGCTAGCGGGGCTGTTGCTTCGCGTTGCAGCAGCTTTCCGAGCAGCGCCGCGATGGCCTCTAACCCGTCGAATAGAGGTTCGGTTCCCTGAACCTGAACACCTGGAAGGAATTTGGATCCCCGTTGGGGTCTTCCACATGCTTGCTAGGCAACGTGATCGTCAAGAGCTTTGCCCGAGCCGGAACCGCTGGAAAACTCAGATCGTGCATGTTGTCACCGTCGTTCAGGTCGCCGATTTCCAGCGGCGCCACGGTAATGGTTTTTCCCCGATGCAAGTACGTCAAGCGATAGGCCCGCGTCACAGCAACATCGACTTCGTTCCCTGTCGGAAAGTCCGTGATGCCCCCCGACCATACGACGCGGACAAAAGCGGAGCCGACCGTGCAGGCGTTGGCGTCGTTGGTGAGAAGTGCAGGATCGATCCGCCATGCATCCACGATGGAGGGGCCGGCCGAGAGGCGCCTGATGGGGGGAGACACGAGGCCAGAAAACACCTCACTGCGTTTCGAGTTAGGAGGGCTCCCCAAGAGCTGTCCGACCAGCCGCACGCGAACAGGCCGGACACCTGACGCAGCATCCCCGAAATCGCCGGTCAGCAGGATCGTCTGCGTCTCATTCGACTCATTTGCAGGACGGAGCGTGGCAAACGCCGGCACGGTGACTGTCCCATCGCTGCGGATCACGTTGAAGTCGGCGGGGTCAATCGATGCTGGATTGATGAGCCAGGAGAAGGTGATCGGCATGCCATCCAACGCGGTTGCGGTCGAACAGATCTGCTGTGGCATACCGTCATCGAGTCCCCAGAAAGCGCTCAAAAACCTCGGGGCTTCGGCGCGGACCGTCGCCACTTGCTTCAGCGTGCCGCTCGAACCGCCAATGATCGTCGTCACGGTGGCCTTCAGGGGCCCGGTTCTGGAGGGCGGCGTGTCGATGCTCACCGTCAGCGACGTCGCAGTCGCCACAGCCACGGAGCCGACCGCGCCATTGTCAAACGTCACCGTGTTCGCCGACGGGACGCCCGGAACGAAACCTGTGCCCCTTATGGTGATCCGGGACGCATCTTGTGAAAAGGTCGCCGTGCTCACCGTCACGGTCGGTGCCGCGATCCGGCCCGGTGGAGTCACGATCAAGTTCTTCCAGATGCTGCCGTAACGGCCGTAGCCCGTGAGGCTCGCAGCACGAATGGCCTTCGCACCAGCCGCCGCGAGAGCAAAGGCCTCGGTGCCGACGTTCGGTGCGTTGCCAACGAACCTGACCCTCGTCAGCGCTGCGTTGTTGCCGAAAGCGTGGTTCCCGATGCTCCTGACAGTGCCCGGGATCTTTACGGCTGTCAGGCCGGCGCCATCGAACGTACTGACCCCAATAGTCATGACGCGGCTGCCGAACGACACTGTCGCCAGTTTGGAACTATTCTGGAACGCGCTGTCGCCGACAGACGTGACGCCGTTGCCGATCTTCACGCTTTCGAGCGACGACATTCTTTGGAACGCTTTGTCGTAGATCAGAGTGACACTGTCGGGAATCACGAGGCTGGTGATCGTGCTATTATTTTCAAAAGCTCCTAAGCCAATCACCACGACCGGCACCCCGCCAATCTTCGACGGGATGTCGACAACACCACCGGCACCCGTGTAGCCCGTGATCGTGCCCTGGGAGAAAACGAAGTCGCTTTCCGACGCTGTCAGCACGATCCTCCGCTCCAGCACGTCGCAGCCCAAATGGATGCTCGTGCCATACATCGCCGCACTCTGGCCGCCATCGAACTGGGCGGAGAACACCTCGCGGCGGCGCACGCCACGAGGGCGGGACGGCTTGGCAAAAAGGGAAAACAGAGATCGCATGAGAGCCTCCAGTTGGTGTCTCTGGTTTTTTCGTCAGAAACAAGGGCAGCAGGGGGATGGCCCCACGTCAGCCGTACGACCCCAAGGATAGCCCGGTCAATGGCACCTCCGCGACGGTCTTCGGGCTGATGAGCGACTCGTGAGCCTCGGGAGGAGCGGCCCGGGCGTCCGGAGCGGGTTTCTCGAAACGCCCCGCACCCGATTTGGTGGCGTTCTTCTGGCGTCTGCGCGGACCGCGTCCCAGTTCGCAGTTTCCCGACATGCGCGGGTTGCGTCTGGCGCCGCTCAGAGGCTGTGGATGTCGATCGCGGGCAGGTCGTCGGGTGAAGCTTGGAAGAATGCCCGGTTGTCGTGGACTTGCACGAACTCGCCCCAGTCGGTGGGCGGGCCTCGGGCGGGTGACACCGGAGGCGGTTCGAGTGGTTCGCCGAGGAGTGTCAGGTTGTTCTGGCGGCTCGGACGCAATTCCAATGGTGGAAATGTGTCCGAGCCCGGCTCCCGTCACCCTTCTCCTCCATGCGCGCACGTTTTAAAAGCTCAGCGCGCACACCATGCAGCTGGCCAGTTCGCCCGCTCCGCTCCGGTC
>Ga0209598_10002197_pt1 | contig 15388 bp, 15 predicted proteins | sample M_140807_EF_Meta_FD_187317 | JGI IMG/M metagenome (GOLD analysis project Ga0209598, IMG submission 187317) | Freshwater microbial communities from Lake Montjoie, Canada to study carbon cycling - M_140807_EF_MetaG (SPAdes) (version 2) | ecosystem: Environmental > Aquatic > Freshwater > Lake... | reverse complement strand
CGACGGTAATTTCCTTGATCAGACGCGTGAAGAGCTTGCCGCGCCGCTCATCCTGGCGCCCCTTGCGGTGCTGGATGTTTGCCCACTTGGAATGACCAGCCATGGCGGATGCATTTCCTCAATGAAAAGCACAAAATTCTAGCATCGGTCGGAAATCGGTCGAAAGTCGATCAGAACGGTCGCCCTGAATCACTGGACACCCCATGACAAACGCCCCTACGAACCCAATTGTTGAGACAACTGAACCCCTCGCCGCTTTGCCGATTGTCAAAGTGATGGACCACGAGTTCGGGTTATTACCTGCGTTTGCCAATCGACATGGACTGATTACCGGCGCAACCGGGACCGGGAAAACAGTCACGCTGCAACGGATCGCTGAGCGATTGAGCCGCGCTGGCGTTCCAGTTTTCATGGCAGACGTCAAGGGTGACTTGACGGGGATGTCGATGCCGGGCGCTGAGTCACCGAAGTTTCGAGAGCGTTGCCAGCGGCTTGGGGTTCCGTTACCGCGTTTCGCGGCGTGTCCGGTGGCACTGTGGGATGTTTTTGGTCAGACGGGGCACCCGCTGCGAGCCACGATTTCCGACATGGGGCCGCTGTTGCTGGCCCGCATGATGGGTCTTAACGAAACCCAGACGGGGGTCCTGCAACTGGTCTTTCGGGTCGCCGATGACAGCGGATTGTTGCTGCTGGACACCAAAGATCTACGGGCCATGTTGATCCATGTCGCCGAGCATGCCGAATCACTTCGGACTCAGTACGGCAATGTCTCGAGCGCATCGGTCGGTGCGATCCAGCGCAGCCTGCTGAGCCTGGATGAGCAGGGCGGTGATCAGTTTTTTGGCGAGCCGATGCTGGAACTTGACGATTTGCTGCGCACCGATGATCGGGGTCGAGGCGTCGTGAACATTCTCGCAGCCGACCGGTTGCTGCAGGCGCCACGCCTCTACGCGACGTTCCTGCTCTGGTTGCTCTCAGAGCTCTTTGAACAACTTCCCGAGGTCGGCGATCTCGATCAGCCGTTGTTGGTGTTCTTTTTCGACGAGGCGCACCTGCTGTTTGACGGCGCATCGCCCGCACTGGTTGAGAAGATCGAGCAGGTCGTCCGTTTGATCCGCTCCAAGGGTGTGGGCGTTTATTTTGTCACCCAGAATCCATTGGATGTCCCCGAGTCTGTGCTCGGGCAACTGGGCAATCGGGTCCAGCATGCCTTGCGGGCGTTCACGCCCCGCGACCAGAAAGCCGTTCGGGTTGCGGCCGAGACCTTACGGGCCAATCCCGCGTTTGATGCGACGGTCGCCATCACCGAATTGGGGGTGGGCGAGGCATTGGTGTCCTTTCTCGACGAGCAGGGTCGGCCGACTCCGGTCGAGCGCGGGTTCGTGTTGCCTCCTGCTTCGCGGATCGGCCCGTTGACCGAGGCCGAGCGCGGTCAGATCCTGGCAGCATCGGCCCTGGCCGGAAAATACGAACAGCCGATCGACCGCGAAAGCGCCTACGAGCGCCTCCGGCAAAGGGTGGGCGCAGGCCCGGCGGCCTCGACTCAATCGACTCAATCGACTCAATCGACTCAATCGACTCAATCGACTCAACCAGAATCGTGGTCGGATCGTTTGTTTGATCGAGGCAATGGGGGTACCAGTGGGGGTGCAAGCGTGGCCGTCAGTGTGGCTAGCTCACTGATCGGAGCGGTCGCGCGGAGTGCCGTTCGAACGATCGGATCGCAAATCGGTCGCGAGATCGTCCGTGGCGTTTTGGGCGGAATCCTGGGGGGCAACCTCGGCGGCGGCGGTCGTCGACGGCGTTGATCGGTCGATACGCGCCAGCCCTCGGCTGAGCAAGCCCGTGGCGATCAGCACCACGATCACCGAGGAAAGGGGCGCGGGGCGAAAAGGCGCATCCGCGGGCACCACCGCGCCTGCACCTGCGCCCTGAACGATGTGCAAGGCACAGATCAGCCAGAGCGCCGCCTTGAGATCAGAGCGGGACGCCGCACTCGCCCGACCGTGCATCACGCGCCACCCGCCCCAGAGCGCCACTGCGGCCTGTGTTCCAGCAATGAGCCACATGAACAGTGCCAGTTTTGGCCACCAGGGCGTCGGATAGCCAACGCTTTGAAAGGCCTCAGACAAACCCGATAGCGCGACCTGAGCATGGATCAGGACAATGGCCGTCAGGGTCAACGCGGCGATAGCGAGGCTTCGAATCAGCATGGCTGTGCGGGTTGGTGAGTGGCGTCCATTGTGCCGCGCGAATCGCCATCGCGTCGATCTGGGCTAGCATCGACGGTTTTAGTTTCAGGGTGGAATCGAGTTTGCAAGCCCGTGCCGAACCGGTCCAGCGCCGGCGATTTCTGACCGGTCTGGGACTGGGCCTGCTGGGATCGATTCTGTTTTCAGGCAAGGCCATCATCGTCAAACTGGCCTATCGACACGGTGTCGATGCGGTTGCTTTGATCGCATTGCGCATGTGCGTTGCGCTGCCATTTTTTGTTGCCGTGGCCTGGTGGCAGTCGCGCCTCGTCGCGTCGATGGATGAACGCTCGAGGTGGCTGCCCGGAGATGTCTGGCGAGTTATTGGTCTGGGTTTGACCGGCTACTACGCTGCCAGCTATCTCGATTTTCTGGGCCTGCAATACATTTCGGCGGCGCTGGAGCGGGTCATTTTGTATCTGAATCCAACGATGGTCCTGCTGCTGTCGGTGGCCTTGGGGGGTAAGCGCCCGAGCCCGCGAGAACTCGTTGCGTTGACCGTGGCCTACGCGGGGGTCCTGGTGGTTTTTGGACATGACTTGATGACTGTTCCGCTCGCACGGTCGGATCGTGGGCTAGAGGGCGGGTTAGATGGAGAGTTCAAAGCCGTCATGATCGGGGCTGCCCTCGTGATCAGCAGCGCATTCTCCTATGCGATTTACCTGGTTGCCGGAGGCCAGCTCGTCGCTCGAGTAGGCTCCTTGCGATTAACCGCCTGGGCCAGTATCGTCGCCTCGATTGCGTGCATTGGCCAGGCGCTCTTGATCAGCCCGAACGCACTCTGGACACAGGCGGCTCCGGTTTACTGGCTATCGCTCCTCAACGGGACTGCGTGTACCGTTCTCCCCGTGTTTCTGGTCATGATGGCAATTGAGCGATTAGGCTCGCGGGTCGCTTCTCAAATTGGCATGATCGGGCCGGTCTCGACGATTGTGATGGCGGCCCTGATCCTCGATGAGGGGATTGGTGTTGCACAATTGGCAGGAACTGGGGTGGTACTCGTCGCGGTCTGGATGTTGAGCCGATTGCGTTGATTGAGCATAGGAGAGAACTGAAATGGATTTAGGAATACAGGGTCGCTGGGCTCTCGTGTGCGGTGCCAGCAAAGGCTTGGGCCTCGGCTGTGCTCAGGCGCTGGCAGAGGCTGGCGTCCACATCGTCTTGAACGCCCGCAATGCTGAACCGCTGGCACAGGCTGCCGCGGCTATTCGCGAAGCAACTGGGGTGACGGTCATTGAAGTCGCGGCCGACGTCACAACTCCGGCTGGCCGTGCTCAGGTTCTGGCCGCACATCCGGATCTCGACATTTTGGTTACCAACGCGGGCGGCCCGCCGCCTGGCGATTTTCGGGGTTTCGATCGCGAGGACTGGATTCGGGCCCTCGATGCCAACATGTTGACGCCGATCGAGCTGATTCGTTCGACGATCGACTCGATGACCGCGCGCGGCTGGGGCCGGATCGTCAACATCACCTCGAGTTCAGTGAAGTCACCGATTGGCGCATTGGGACTTTCGAATGGCGCCCGTTCGGGTCTGACCGGATTCGTGGCGGGCCTCGCGCGGCAAGTTGCCCGCCAAGGTGTCACGATCAACAATTTGCTACCAGGCGCGTTTGACACCGACCGGCTTCGATCCAACATCGAATCAGCGGCCCGTCAGGGCAATACAACTTTCGAAGCCGCGCGGGCCCAACGCATTGCTGGGATCCCTGCCGGTCGTCTCGGTCACTCGGAAGAGTTTGGCAAGCTTTGCGCGTTTGTTTGCAGCCAACATGCAAGCTACATGACGGGGCAGAACTTGTTGCTGGACGGGGGCACCTTCCCCGGTACGTTTTAAATTTTTGTCAATGGAGAGCGAGATGGAAAAAAAAGCCGTGCGAGCCGTTCGTCTTGAGCAGCTGGGTGGTCCTGAGGTCCTTCAACTCGTAAATGTCGAGCTTGGGCAGCCTGGGCCAGGTGAAGTAATGGTGCGCCATCATGCAGTTGGCCTGAATTACATCGACGTCTATGGCCGCATCGGCCTTTATGCGTTAAATCTGCCGTCGGGTCTCGGGCTCGAAGCCGCAGGCGTCGTTGAAGCCATCGGTGCCGGCGTGAGCCATGTTGCCGTTGGCGATCGGGTGGCTTATGCGGGCGGGCCGGTGGGTGCTTATGCCGAGGCCAGAATCATGCCGGCCAAGCCATTGGTCAAACTCCCGGACTCGATTTCGTTCGAGACCGGCGCCGCGATGATGCTCAAGGGCATGACGGTTCAGTACCTCCTGCGTCGAACCTTTCCTGTGCAGGCGGGCCAGACGATTTTGTTTCACGCCGCCGCTGGTGGCGTGGGTCTGATTGCTATGCAGTGGGCCCGTAAGCTCGGCGTGACGGTCATTGGTACGGTAGGCTCGGACGAGAAAGCCGAGTTGGCCAAAGCGCATGGTTGCGACCATGTCATCGTTTATAGCCGAGAGAACTTTGTTGAACGTACGAAAGAGTTGACCAATGGCCGCGGGGTCGATGTGGTGTACGACTCGATCGGTAAAGACACGTTTGACGGGTCACTCGACTGCCTAGTGAAGTTCGGCACGATGGTGAGCTTTGGTAACGCATCGGGTCCGGTTCCACCGATGCCGCTCACGAAACTCAAAGGACATCTCTTCCTGACGCGCCCGTCGCTGATGCCCTACACCGACACCCGTGAGGAACTCGACTCAACGGCTGGCGAGTTGTTTGAGCGAGTCAGCGCGGGGGATGTCCACATCCGGATCGATCAACGCCTGCCGCTGGCTGAAATTCAGCAGGCCCATATCGATCTCGAATCCCGTCGCACAACAGGCTCTACCGTATTGCTGCCCTGACCGACCGGCGTTTTACGTCTGTCGGGCGACTGCTCGGCGATCACGCCCTCGAACGTCTGCGGGGCGCTCATGTCGTGGTCGTTGGTCTCGGTGGAGTTGGATCTTGGGCGGCTGAAGCCCTGGCGCGCAGTGGCGTCGGTCGCCTGACCTTGATCGATCTCGACCACGTCGCCGAGTCCAACCTTAACCGTCAACTCCACGCCACCGTCTCGACGATAGGCCTCGCCAAGGTCGATGCCATGCGCGAGAGGATTCGCTCGATTGTCCCCGACTGTGCGGTCCAGACCGTCGATGCGTTTGTCACGCCAGAGTCCGTGACCGAACTCCTGCCCGCGGGATCCAATGTCGTGATCGATGCCATTGACGCCCCCCGCGCAAAGGCCGCCATGATTCGGTGGGCGGCAGATTCAGCCTGTGCGATCGTGGTTTGCGGGGCTGCTGGCGGACGCAGAGACCCCTTGGCCCTAAGGCGCGTCGATCTCGCGGATGCCCGAGGTGATCGATTACTGGCGGCTGTCCGGAGTCGACTGCGGCGCGATTATGGGTTCCCTGCGCCAGGGCAGCGATTTGGCGTGACCGCCATCATGGCGGAGCAACACAACGTTCAGGTCAACCCTGTCGACGTGGGTCAAGGGGCGCCTTTGGCCTGCGCCGGATACGGTTCAATTGTGACGGTTACCGCCGTCATGGGGTTCGCCGCTGCGGCCGCCGCGATCGATCAACTGCTTCAGTGATAGGAGGTCACAAGTTCGACCTCCGCGCGAGACCCTAAAAAGACGGCGACGCGCTGATGCAGCCCGGTCGGTTCGATATCAAGGATTGCCCCGTGGCCGTCGGTTGCCATTCCGCCCGCCTGTTCAATCAGAAAGCTCATGGGGTTGGCTTCGTAGAGCAACCTTAACTTGCCGGGCTTGCCAGGTTCTCGGGCATCTCTTGGGTACATGAAAACGCCACCTCGGACCAGAATTCGATGGACATCGGCCACCATGGACGCCACCCAGCGGGTGTTGAAGTCTTTTCCCCGCGGCCCCGAGGCGCCCGCCAGGAGTTCGTCGACATATCGTTTGACCGGCGCTTCCCAGTGGCGGGCATTCGACGCATTGATCGCGTACTCACGGGTCTCTGAAGGAACCGACATCTGGGCTTCGGTCAGCCACCAGGTACCAGTCTCGCGCTCGAGGGTAAACGCAGCGACACCGTCGCCGACGCTTAACACAAGCATTGTGGACGGGCCATAGACCGCATAACCGGCCGCAATCTGACGCCGCCCGCATTGAAGAAAATCCTTTTCCGTGGCGACACGCTGGTCATGTTCCGGCATACGTAAAACCGAGAAGATTGTCCCGATCGACACATTGACATCGATGTTGCTGGATCCATCCAGGGGATCGAATAGCAACAGGTACTCACCTGTCGGATAGTGATTCGGAATGAAAAATGGATGGTCCATCTCTTCCGAGGCCATCGCCGCCAGGCTGCCGCCCCAGACATTCGCATCGAGAAGTGCATCGTTTGCAATGATGTCGAGTTTTTTCTGGTGCTCACCCTGGACGTTATCTGAACCAGCTTCGCCCAGCACATCGCTCAAAGCCCCCCGACCGACCGACTGGCTAATTTGGGTACAGGTCTGCGCCACGGTTTCAAGGAGCTGCTGCAGGGCGGTTGGCACCAGTCCCTTGCTGCGATGGATTTCAACCAGATGACGGGTGAGTGAGATGCGATTCATACCGGGGTCTCCTGTGAGGCTTCAGCGAGTGCTTTGCGGACAATCTCGAGGACGTCGGGCGACTCTGCTCGGTTTAGGACGGTTTGCAACGCGACTTGCATGCGTTGCTGCAGGTTTGGGGTGAACTTGCGCCAGCGATCGAGCGCACGCGCGAGTCGGGCTGCGATCTGGGGGTTGATGACATCAAGGGCCAGAACCTGTTCGATCCAGAATTGATAGCCTGCGCCATCGGCGCGGTGAAACTCCGCCAGATTGCCGTGGCAGAAACTCCCGATCAATGCGCGCACTCGGTTGGGGTTTCGGGCTGAATAGGCGGGATGCTGGATCAGCGTCCGCACCCGCTCGAGGACCGCAATGTCGCCGGTCTGATGATGCAACATGGCCTGATGGGCGAACCATTTGTCCATTGCCAACGGCTCATCCGACAGCAGATGCTGGAAGGCCTCGATTGCTGGTTCGCGGGCTGCCGCAGGTGCTCCCCCGAGCGCATGTAATGCACCCAGGCGGTCAGTCATGTTGTCGGCGTGCAAGAGCTGGTCGCTCGCCTGCGCCATCGCCTGGCACTCTCCAGCCAGAATGCGCATCCGGAGTGCCAGGTTGCGCAATGCGCGCCTGCTCGCAGAAACCGGGTCGGGTTGATACGCGCCAACGGGCGCTGTGGCCTGCCAAGCCCGGTCCCATTCGGCGCTGGCGTGTCGGGCCAGGTGCCGCTCGACCGCGTCGCGCGCGTCGCGCAGCGTAACGGGGTCAACCATCCCGATTTGTTCGGCAACATAGCCCTCCGACGGGAGCAAGAGCATCTGCGCCTTGAAGTCCGCGGCGAGATTGGTGTCGCTCAGGATCTCCCGCAGTACATTGACCAGGGCGTCAAGGGGCTTGGCCTCGCTGACCCGACTGAACTCCTGGCCGCTATCCAGAAGGCTGACAATCGCGGTAACAGCTAGCCGCTGCGCGGCTTCCCAGCGATTAAATGGATCGCTGTCGAATGCAATCAGGTGCACCAGATCCTGGGTTCGATAAGGGAAATCAAGAATGATTGGTGCTGAGAAGCCTCGACCCAGCGAGGGGACTGGTTCTGCGTGAATGCCATCAAAGGTGATTTCTTGTTCCGCCTGAGTCAGTTCGATGAGCTGCGTCCCGATCAGATCGGTTCCATCGGAACCGAGTAATCCGACGGCAATTGGAATGTGTAGTGGGCGATCCGGCGCCCCTGCCACACGACCCGCTACGGCGGGTAGCCATTGAGCAAGGTGTAGCGTGTAGCGCTTTGTGTTTGCATCCCAATGCCCGCGAGCAAATACGTGGGGTGTTCCAGCCGTTTCGTACCAGCGCCTGAATTGATCAAGGTCGCGGCCGTTGGCGTCCGCGATCGCGGCGACGAAGTCATCGCAGGCGACCGCCTGGCCATCATGGCGGGCGAAATAAAGGTCCATCCCGCTACGAAAACCCGCTTGTCCGACAAGGGTCTGTAGCATCCGGATGACTTCGGCGCCTTTTTCGTACACCGTGACGGTGTAGAAATTGTTGATTTCTTGATAGCTTTCTGGCCGGATGGGGTGGGCCATTGGGCCCGCGTCCTCTGCGAACTGCTGGCTTCGTAGGAAGCGCACATTGTCAATGCGCTGAACCGCACGTGCACTCGCGGCCATCGCATCTGAACTGGCGGACTCCGCCAATAAATCGGCTGAAAATTCCTGATCCCTGAAGACGGTCAGTCCCTCTTTGAGTGTCAATTGGAACCAGTCGCGGCACGTGATCCGGTTGCCGGTCCAATTGTGGAAGTACTCGTGTCCAACCACCGAGGTAATGTTGAAATAATCGTCGTCGGTTGCAATCCGGGGGTTTGCAAAAACGTAGCGCGTATTGAACAGGTTAAGGCCCTTGTTCTCCATGGCGCCCATGTTGAAATCGCCCACCGCAACAATCATGTAGCGATCTAGATCGAGTTCCAGTCCAAATCGCGTTTCGTCCCACCGGATCGCTTGCTTAAGCGACGCCATGGCGTGTGCAGTCTTATCGAGGTTGCCCGGTTCGACCCAAACCTGGAGCAATGCGTCGCGCCCCGATCGGCGTTGCCAGCGCTCTTCGTGAACCACGAGCCCGCCTGCCACCAAAGCGAACAAATAGCTTGGCTTTGGAAAAGGGTCTTCCCACCGCGCCCAGTGGTGCTTGTCACCCGGCTCGACGCCCTGGTCGATCAGGTTTCCGTTTGAGAGCAACACGGGAAACTGGGCGCGGTCGCCGCGCAGGGTGACCCGATAGCGGGCCATCACATCGGGGCGATCCGGGAAAAATGTGATCCGGCGGAATCCCTCCGCCTCACACTGGGTATAGAGCGATTGGCCGGATACATACAAACCGCTGAGGGCGGTATTTTGAGCGGGCGCAATCTCCACCACGGTTTTGAGTTGAAACTGGATGCCGAACCGGTCGTCGCAGTATTTGGCCAAGGTTTCTGGAGTTAACACCAGTGCGCCGTCTGGCGCGATCTCCCATTCGGCTGCGGACAACCGGTGCGTGTCGATTTCGACTTCAAGGAGTTTGGGCCCGTCGCCAGCAAATCGAAGGGGAATCCCTAGGGAGGCCAATCGCCTGACTGACATCGACGCCTCGACCCGGGTCGTCTCGCAGTCGAGATTAAATTCGAGGTCAACGGTGTCAACCGTGTAAGCCGGCGGCGCGTAGTCGGAACGTTGGATCGTGACTGGCTGATCGGTTCTCATGGGGAATTCGTCATTTTGGGACGCGAGGCTGCCACCAGTTTGGCTGCGCGGAGGCGTAACGACCACCTTGTTGCAGGCGGTTGGCTAACTCGAGCGCCGCGAGCCCGGGGGGTGAAGCGACCAACCAGATCCGATCGCCAACAATCGCGCGCACGGGCGTCAGCCCGTCGGATTCCAGTTGCAGCCTTGCGGCGTTGGTCTCGGTCGGGATTTTGAGTTCAACAAGAACCCCGCCTGGCAGCGCGCGCGGGGTTCCATTCAGTGCGGGGTTATCAAAAAAAAGGGGGGATCGTTGCGCCTGTGAAGGCTGGGTGGCTGCCTGGGGTGCTTGTTTAGGCTGAACGGTTCCGCCGCCACGCGTGGCGAACTCGGCCTCGCGAGTAGGATCAAGCCAAAGGCCGCGCGTTTGACGCCCATCGTGCCAGGAGGTGACCGGAGCAACGGTTGGCGGCTCGGCCCCGGCCGACGCAGCGCCACTGAATACGCTGAAGATAAGAACCCCCAGCATTTGAATGATCATTCCCAGATGAGGGCGCCGATACATGGGTGGCATTTTCATGATGGAACCGTCACTTGCCGTAAAGGGTGAGAGACCAGCTCGATAGGGCGCCGACATCCTGCGGACCCCGGTCCGAGACCTCGAGGGTCCAGGGCCCGAGTGCCTGATTTGCAGTCAGTGGCTCACCCAAGTGTCGGACGCTGCCAAAACGCCAATCGTTGTAGCCGACGCGGCAAGGATTGCTCGCATTCGGCACATTGCTGCCGCAAGCGCGCTCATTGGCCAGTTCACTCACGAGATTGTTGGGGCTGATAAGCCGAATGCGGAGGTCGCCGGCATAGGGGTGATTGGAAGTGAAGTGAACTTCGACGAACTCAAGGTTGGTGATTCCACAATTTGGAGTCGACATAAAGTCTGTAACGGCACTCCCCGGGACGCCAAAGCTGGGACTGTCGGGTATCTGGACGCCAGGGGAACGTATGAAGGGACCGCAGACCTTTTGTTCTGCGCTCCCACCGACCGACACCCAAGTCCTCGCGGCGCGGACTGCAGCATCGGCGTCAGCGACACCAAAGCCATACCGATGATTGAATCGAGTCCCACCGGCCGTTATCCAGCCGGGATCAGCAGGATGATTCTGTCGCGCCGTGGTTGCCAGGATGCGCTGAACATCGCGCCAGGTGAGGTTCGGGTTGGCCGCTAGCATCAAGGCGGCAGTCCCAGCGATCATTGGGGCACTGGCCGACGTTCCCGAAAAATCTGTCCGGTAATTGCCAAGGATTGCCGTCGTGACAATGCCTTCGTTGCGACCCTGACCAGGCGCGCAGACGACCAAATTCGCCCCCTTCTCGGCGTAGGTCGGCGCGATGCCGCGGTCGTCGACGGAACAAACTGCAATCACGCCACGCTTGTTGGCGTAACCATCCAGATTGGAATCATCGGCAATCGTGGCAGCAATGAATCCGCTCGCGCTTCGAACATCGATCCGGCCACCATTGCCGCCTGGAAAGACGAAGATGGCGCCGCGCCCCGAGCGGGCAGATCGGAGGCCTTCGTCGATTGCCTGTTCCCAAATTCGCGGCGCGGGTTCGGGTCTGCCTTCATCGGGAGAGCCCCAACTGTTATGCCAGATTTGGTTATTCTTGCCTCGCGTCATTGCGTCGGCCAAGGACGCATCATCATTGGCGGAAAGGGCGTTATAGGCAACCATTGAGGCCTGGGGAGCAACCCCTGCGCCGCCGACGCCGTTGCCATCGCGCGCGACTGCAATCCCTGCGACTGAGGTGCCGTGGGTGTCTTGGTTGGTGCATGGCAATGGCCAGACCGAGTTCGCCAGGAGGTAGTTGTAGCTCTCATTGGCAATCACGTTTGGAGCCAAGTCCGGGTGAGTAATGTCGATCCCGTCGTCGGTAACCGCGATCCGGACACCGGCACCCCGGCTGGTTGGCCAGGCAAGGGTTGCACGCAGGTCCTCGCCTGACGTCCCACCGCTCTGGCCAGTGTTGTTGAGATGCCATTGCTGCACCAGGAGTGGGTCGGTGCCGGTCCCTGGGGCTGCGCTGGGCACCTGGAAACTCAGGAGGCAATTCGCTGCGGTGCGCACCCTGCCGCTGGCGTCCGGCTGGCCGATTCCGCTCAGGGGTTCGGAGCTTGGCCCTCCGCCCGCACCGGAGGTCCCGCTGCTACCCGAGGTGGAACCGCCACCGCCGCAACCTGCACAGGTCAGTGCAAGACTCAGAGCCAGAGCCGCGAATATGCGAAGGGGCTGGAAGATTGACAGGGGCATCCGCAAAGACATTTGGAAAAGAAATCGATAAACCGACCGTCCTATTTTGACCCGTCTGCGTGAGCGCATGGTGACGAAAGAGCGCTAATTTTTAGTTTCATTGCAGGACTGTTCGATGCTGAAGATGAAGAAGCACACGCTTTCTGTGCCCTTGCCTTTTCTGTCTTCTCCGTCTTTTCCGCCCTCTCCGCCTTCTCTTCTGGAGTCCACCCATGAATTTGCTACTTCGCCGCGATCCCTACACGCTCATTGACGAGATGTTTGATGCGTTTTCCAATCGAGCCATGCTGGGCTCGCCCGCTCGATTGGCAGATGGCGCAGCGCTTACACGTGCGCGCCTTGACGTCATTGAGCGCGGTGATGCCTACGAAATCAAGATCGACATGCCCGGCGTCAAAAAAGGCGATATTCAGATTGATCTGAATGACAACCATGTTTCGATTTCGGCCGCCTGCAAGCAAGAGCGCGAAATCAAAGACGATGAGCGCGCGATCTACACCGAGCGCCAGACCGCTCAGTACGCACGCAGTTTCGATTTGCCCCAACCCGTTGTCGAAGACAAGGCCGATGCCATGTTTGAAGATGGCGTTTTGACCTTGAGGTTACCGAAGAAAAAGGCGCAGCAGGGCAAGCGGCTGGCCATTCGCTAGTCCATTCGCTAGTCCACTCGCCAGTCAATTCGCTGGCGATCAAACTATTTGATTCGGGAGCTTTCCCTCATGTTTACTCGGATTCTTGTTCCCACGGACGGTTCTGATCTGGCAAATCAATCCGCTGCCAATGCCATTCAAATGGCCAAAGCGCTGTCTGCCACCGTTGTCGCAGTCTCGATCCTGCAACCGCTCGCTTCGATTCCGTTTTACGAAGGGGTGGGCATCGTGGGCGCGGGAGCCGATGATTTGATGACGGCGCAGGCACGCAAGCGCGCCGATCAGGCTGTTGAAGCAATCGGTGCTGTCGCTCGTGGGGCGGATGTTCAATGCGAACTTCGCGTACGCGAGTCCGATTCAATTGTTCACGGAATTGTCGAAGCGGCCAAGGAATACCGCTGTACTTTGATATTTATCGGTAGCCATGGTCGCCGTGGGCTGACCGGTTTGTTGATGGGCAGTGTGACGCGTTCGGTTCTGGCAGATGCTCATTTGCCGGTTCTTGTGTGGCGATCCTAATCAGACCACTCCCGTCAAGCCCAGGATGGCGCCCGCAGCTAATAACCAGAGCGGATTGGGGTTATGTCGAATAGTTACTAACAGGGCCAAAGCAGCAAGCAGGTAAGAGGTGGTGGCCGAGGTCCCGGTCTCGCTCGCACCTCGAGCCAGCAACAGGCTGCTCGCGGCAACAAGGCCAACGGTCACGGGGACGAGCCCTTGTTGAATGTTGCGAGCCCATGGTGCCTCGGCAACGCGGTCTCTTAGCGTCGCAACGCCCCCAGCCAATAGCGCCGAGGGCAGGCAGATCGCGCTCAGACTAACAATCGCCCCCGGTATGCCAGCGACTTGCCATCCGATCGCAGCCACGATCAGTACGTTCGGTCCTGGAGCGCCCTGAGTGATGGCAAACAAGGTCGTGAACTGGGCATCGGTCATCCAGTGGTAGGTTTCGACGACCAGTCGATGCATCTCAGGCAGTAAGGGGTTGATGCCGCCGACAGCCATTAGCGAGAGCCTGGCAAATACCGTGGCCAGTTCCGCAAGCAGGTTGTTATCCACGTTGTCTGAACGCCAGGAAAATTCCTAGCCCACCGCAAATTAGCAAGGTCGGGAGCAGGTGCCAGCCCAGGACTGTGATTCCCACGATGCTCATCATCACCAGACTGAGTTTGGGAATCCATCGCGTTGCATCGCCTTGGATCAGGGGTTGCGCCATTCGCCAGGCCATCGCGCCCACCAAGCCGGCGGCGACGGCGGCGATGCCGTGCAGTGCCGCAGTGATTTGGGGCACATCGGTGCTTTTTGCGTAAATCGCAAGCAGGCTCAGGAGAATGACCGTCGGCATTGCCAGGATCGCCGTAAATGAGGCGATCGCGCCGGGGATTCCCGCAAACCGCAGTCCAATTGCGACGCTAAGATTGACGATATTCGGTCCTGGCAGCAGCTGGGCGATCGCCAAATCCTGGCTAAACGCCTCTTCAGAAAGCCAGCGCCTCCGCTCGACAAGAGCCCTGCGGGCAATCGGTAGTACGCCACCAAATCCGGTGATCCCGATCTGCAGGAAGCCAAGGAATAGCTGACCGATCGTCGGTGGGGAGAGTTTCATTGAGGGCTGGGATCCGAGGAGCGGTTGGATCCGGAATGACGTAGCATTAGGAGTTGTGAAATATTCCTCTAAAACCCGCCCATCCGTCGAATTCAAAGGATTCGAAACACCCGCGTTGCGTGCGGTGCTTCGAGAGGCCTCTGCGTCGACGTTGAAGGAAACGCTGGAGAGGATGTGCCTGCAGCAGCCTGATTTTTTTGGCTGGCAGCCGGTCGTGATTGACCTGACACGGCTCGGCGATGACTCTGAAAATCTGGATTGGCCTGCGATTTTGAATGCCTTTCGCTCGGCGCAACTGCATCCCGTCGCTGTTTGCGGCGCGCCAGAGTCATTCCGAGAGAACGCCGATGCGCTTTGCCTCGGATTGGCCGATCTCCCAGATCCAGCACCCTATTTGAGCAGGACCCCAGGCGATGCGCCGGCCCCTCAGTCGGCTGAGACTTCGGCCTCGGCCTCGTCCTCGGCCTCGTCCTCCCCCGCCTCTCGACCGCCAGCGCCTCCGCCAGAGCAATCACTGAAGCCAGCCCAACCGCCCGAACTGCCCCTACTGGATGCGATGATCATCGATCGTCCGATCCGATCGGGCCAGCAGATTTACGCCCGCGATCGCGATCTGATTGTGATGGCCGTGGTCTCGCCAGGCGCCGAAGTGATTGCGGACGGCAACGTGCACGTCTACGGATCGCTCGCAGGCCGGGCGATCGCGGGCGCGCGCGGGCGTCGCGATGCGAGAATTTTTACCCTTGACCTGCGGGCTGAGATCGTGGCGGTTGCAGGGCTTTACAAAACGTTTGAAGAGGGCGTCCCCGAAAACTTGCGTGGCAAACCCGTGCAGATCGCTCTGGGCGCGGAAAACGCGGACGCGCTCGAAATTCGTCCAATTTGAATGGACGTACACGCATTGATCTATCCTTTATTCAACCATTTCGAGAAAGTGTCAGCATCATGAGTCGAGTCATCGTCGTCACCTCCGGCAAAGGTGGCGTGGGTAAAACCACTACGTCTGCCAACCTGTCTGCCGGACTCGCCTTGCGTGGCAAAAAGGTCGTTGTGATCGACTTCGACGTCGGTCTTCGTAACCTTGACCTGGTGATGGGGTGCGAACGTCGGGTCGTCTATGACTTCGTCAATGTCATTCAGGGCGAAGCGACTCTGAATCAGGCGTTGATCCGCGATAAGAATGTCGAGAATCTGCACATTCTGCCGGCCAGTCAGACCCGCGATAAAGACGCGTTGACCGAAGCGGGCGTCCAGAAGGTCATTGAAGATCTGAAGGAAATGGGCTTCGATTACATCGTCTGTGATTC
>Ga0209598_10002196_pt1 | contig 15391 bp, 13 predicted proteins | sample M_140807_EF_Meta_FD_187317 | JGI IMG/M metagenome (GOLD analysis project Ga0209598, IMG submission 187317) | Freshwater microbial communities from Lake Montjoie, Canada to study carbon cycling - M_140807_EF_MetaG (SPAdes) (version 2) | ecosystem: Environmental > Aquatic > Freshwater > Lake... | reverse complement strand
TCTCGCGGGCGCTCGTCCAGCCGTCCACGCCCCAGGGAGGCACGCCATGAAGTTCGACGCGCTCGACGCGGCGGTCGACGCCCACGCCGCCGAGGGTGTGGCGCTGCGGCGCGCCCTGCATCGACACCCCGAGCTCTCACGCGCCGAGCACGCGACGACCGCGCGAATCGAGCGCGCCCTCGAGGGGGTCGCGTGCCGCGCTCGCCGTGGCCCCGAGGGGGTCGGCCTGATCGTCGACCTCGGACCGCCCGGGCCGCGGCCCTGCCTGCGGGCCGACATCGACGCGCTGGCGCTGACCGAGTGCACCGGCGTGCCCTTCGCGAGCGAGACCCCGGGCGTGATGCACGCCTGCGGCCATGATGTGCACACCGCGGTCGTGTTGACCGCGCTCAAGGCGCTCGCCCAGGCCGCCCCCGACAAGCCGTTTCGTTTCTTGTTTCAGCCCGCCGAGGAGGCCACGCCCGGCGGCTCGCTCGACCTGATCCGCGCGGGCGCGGTCGAGGACGTGACCGGCATCCTTGCGCTGCACTGCGACCCGACCCGCGCCGTCGGGCGGGTTGGGCTTCAAGCGGGCGCGCTCACGGCGGCGGCCGATGTCTTCGAGGTGCAGCTCTCCGGGCGCGGCGGCCACAGCGCCCGACCCCACGAGACCGAAGACCTCGTGCTCGCCGCCTGCCAGCTCGTCACTCAGCTCCACCTGGCCTTCGACCGCGGCGTGGACGCGCGCGCCCCGCTCACGCTCACGGTGTGCGTCTTTCAAGCCGGGGACCGCAGCCCCAATGTCATGCCCGGGCGCGTGCGCTTCGCCGGCACGCTGCGCACGTCGTGCCCCGAGGCGCGCGCGCGCAGCGAGGCGGTCTTCGCCCGGGTCGTCGAGGCCGCGCGGCTGACCTCGGGCGCGCGCGTGGACTACACCCTCACCCGCGGTGCGCCGCCCGTCATCAACGACACCACGCTTGTCGAGGCGCTCCGGACCGCGTGCGTGGACGTCCTCGGGGCGTCCGGCGTCGAGCCGATCGGCCTGCCGAGCATGGGCGGCGAGGACTTCGCGTGGTACCTGAACCACGTGCCGGGCGCGTTGCTGCGCGTGGGCACGGGCGTCGGCGCCCCGCTGCACAGCCCCGAGTTCACTGCAGACGACGCCGTGATCCCGCTCGCGGCCCGCGTCATGGCCCGCGCGCTCAACGGCCTGACGGCTTAGCGCCGGTCGGCGCGAGCTCCGCCAGGAGCGCCTCCAAGCCCGCGCGCGTCGAGCGGGCGCGCTCATTGTCCAACGCAGGCAGCGCCGCGAGGGCCGCGGTCGCGACCGTGAGTGCGCGCGCGCGGTCGGGCGCGCGGTCGGCCCGCAGGAGGCGCGCCCAGCGCAGGCCGGCCACAGACACGTCCAGCCGCGCCTCGAGGCCCACGCCCGGGCTGCTCGCGAGCTGCTGCGCCACGCCATTCGATCGCTCCGCCGCGGCGCGCGCGCGGTCGAGCTGTTCGATGCGCGCGAGCGCCTGCGCCCAGTTGCCGAGCGCGGTGTGCAGCGTGCGGCGGGCCGGGCCCGTGAGCGCCTCGGCGACCCGAGCCGCCTCGGCGTGCGCGGCCTCGGCCTCGACCAACGCACCCGTGGCCGTGTGGTGCGCCCCGAGCCCGGACAATGCCCGCGCCAAGTCGAGCGCCGCGTTGGCCTTGGCCTCGCCCTGCGCCGCTGCCCAGCGCGCGCGGCGCGGCCCGACGGCGGCGTCGAGCCAAGCCCGCGCCTGCGTGGCGTCGCCTGCGGCGCGCGCCGTGTCCGCGGCCTCAAGCCCGCGCGACTCCAACGCTCGCTGCGCGTCCGTATTCGGGCCTTCTGCAGCCGCACGGCGCGTATGCCAAGCGACGGCTCGCTTCTCCAAGGCGAAAGCGCCGACTGCGTCGTCGGAACGCCGCGCGTGGGCCACAGCGGCGTCAAAGACTGCATCCGCCTCGGCGGTATCTCCCGATGTCGCCCCCGAGGACCAGGCCTTTTCCGCCGCCGTCCAAGCGCGCTCAAAGGCAGCCTGGGCCTGTTCGCCGGTGTGCATCCCCGCCAAGCGCAACCAGCTCCGAGCGGCCGCCGCCAGCATAGCCTCTCCCGCGACCGGCGCTCGCTCGAGACGAGACGTGAGCTCCTCGAGCCTCATGCGAGCGAGCGGACGCTGCCCACCAGCGCGCTCGAGCGCGTCGACGAGCTTGTTCGTCATCGCCACCGCGTCCAGCACGGCCCGCGCGTCGCCGGGCTGCGTGTCCAGCAGCCTGTTCGCCCGCTCGGCGCCCCGAGTGAGCAGCGCGAGGGCCGCCTCGGGGTGGCCGCGTCGCAGCGCCACCTCGACGGCCCGGTCCGCTGCGGCGAGCCACGCCCGCGTCGCGGCGGCGTCGCCCGGCGCCTCGAGCAGTCTCAGGTCGAGGGTGTCCATCGCCGCGGTGAGCGCCGCCTCCGCGCGGTCCAGCTCACCCCGCTGGGTCGCCTTCTCGGCGTCTCGTAGCTCGAGCTCCGCGCGCACGTCGAGCGGCAGTGAGGCCCGCGAGGGCTCCAGGCCGCGCTGAGCCACGACCGCGACGAGCGCCAAAGTCGCGACGACGGCCGCCACGATGAGCGCAACGACGCGCTTCGGGAGCCGCTCCCGAAGGTGGGTCGGCGGGCCCGCGTTCATGAGCGACGGCGCCACACGAGGGTCTTGACCGTGCCCGCGGCGTCCTCGGGATGGTCAACCGGCATCGGCCATCCGCGCTCGAGCTCAAAGGCCTCGCCCAAGCCCCGGGTCACCAGACCGGCGAAGGCGGCGGGGCCGGTCGCGCGGTGGTTCGTGATGGTCCACATCGCACCACCCGGCGCGACGAGCGGCGCGGCCAGGGCCGCCAGCGCGTCGTAGTCACGCCCCGCAGAGAAGCGTTTGCCGTTCGCGCCCAAGCTCGTGCTCGGCGGGTCGACGATGACGAGATCGAAGCGCTCGCCGCGCTTGGCGAGGCGCTTGAGCCAGTCGAAGACGTCGCCGTAGATGGTGTCGTGCCGCTTGGGGTCGGGCGGAACGTCGTTGAGCTCGAGCTGCGGGCCGATACGCGCGAGCCACGCACGGTCCAGGTCGACGCTGACCGTGCGCGCTGCGCCGCCGACAGCGGCCGCCACGGAGAAGCCGCCCGCGTGCGCGAACGTGTTCAAGACGCTCATGCCGCTCGCGTGGCGCGCGAGCCAGGCGCGTCGGTCGCGCTGGTCGAGAAAGAGCCCCGTCGACAGGTCGCCGTCGCCCAGCCGGACTCGATATCGCACGCACGCTTCGAGCACCTCGAGGGCCTCGGGCGCAGCCTCGCCGCGGACCAGCCGGGGGGGGGCTTGCTGGCCGCGCGAGCGGTCCCTCACCGCGTCGACCTGGTAGACTCCGCGTGCGTCGAGCGCGGCGAGCACAGCGTCTGCCGAGGCGTCCGCGTCGACGTCGCGCTGCACCCAGAGCCAGTCGCCGTAGCGGTCCACTCTGAGCCCGGGGCAGGCGTCCGCGGCCTCATGCACGAGCCGAAACGCAGTCGTATGCGCGCTCGCCGCCAGCTCGGCCCGAAGACCGACCCGCCCCGCCTCGCCCGGTGAAACAAAGCGCGCGAACACCGCGGGCGGCGGCGCCTCGAAGCGTTCGACGCGCCCACCCGCGATGAGCTCGAGCCGCCACGCGTGCAACATGAGTCGCGGCGCGCGTCCATCGAGCGGGTCGCCGTATCGCAGGTCCCCCAGGATAGGGCAGCCCAACTGGGCCAAGTGCGCGCGAATCTGGTGCGTGCGCCCCGTGATGGGCTGCGCCTCGATGAGCGTCCAGTCGCCCCCTGCGCCTCCCCGCACCACGGCGCGCCATCGGGTCTCGGCGTCGCAGCCCGGTGCCTCGGGTACAGGGCCACGGACCACCCCCTCGCGCGCCGCCAAGTGCCCCGCGACGACGGCGAGGTAGGTCTTGACCACGCCGCCGCGCTCGAAGGCCTCAGCGAGCCGCCGCGCCCCGGCGGGGCTCCGGCTAAACGCCAAGACACCGCTCGTGTCGACGTCGAGCCGATGGTGTACGCCGAGCCCACCGCCCAGATGCGAGACCACGTCGGGGCGCGTCGCCTCGCCGTCGGGGTGCGTGAGCCAACCCGCCGGCTTGTCGACCACCACAAGATCGTCATCCCGCTTGAGGACAGTCAGCGCGCTCGGCGCGTCCCACGCGAGCGGGTACGTCCGCATCGAGGGTACGAGCCCACGAGCGCGCTGCGGAGCCTCGCGCGGCGTCGGCGCGCGCACGCTCAGCGGACGCCGGCCCGCTCGAGGTGAGGCCCCAAGCGCCCCGCGAGCATGAGGCCGTACATCCGAAAATCCGCCATCAGCGACCACAGCGGGTACTTGAACGTCGCGGGCCGGTTGCGCTGAACGACGAAGTGCCCCGCCCACGCGAAGCCGTAGCCAAACACGGGCGCGAGCGCCCAGACCATCGGCTGCGCCGCCAAGACCGCGATTGTGCCGACCCCGATGACGCCCGTCGTCCCCACGAAGTGGAGCGTGCGGTTCAAGGGGTTGGAGTGCTCCTGCAGGTAGAACGGCCAGAAGGCCTCAAAGGACGCGTAGCGGGCTTCGCTCATGGGCGCGTGAGTGTAGACGCCTCGGCGTCGTCAGACAATCGAGCGCAGCCCGACTCGCGCGCGAGCCGCCCCGGCCGGTCGGACGCGACCGCGCGCAGCTCGATGCGGTCATAGCGCGAGAGGTCGAGCCAGTCACGGTTCGCGTCCGTGACGTCTCGGTGCTGCAGCTCCCAAGTCTGCAGTCCGTCCACGCCGCACACTTGCGCTCGCGTTCGGCCCTTTTCGTCGAAGCGCCGCGACACGACACGGTGGCCACCGAGCGGCCCGCGCTGCGCGCTTGAGAGCGCGAACCACGTCGCCTTCAAGACCTCGCGGACGTGCCCGATGCGCTGATCGACGGCGCGCAGGTAGGCGGGTCGCTCGAAGCGCCACTCCGCGTGGCACCAGTCATCGGGCCGAGCCCGCATGGGGCACGCCATGTGGTGGGTGCATGGCCCGAGCAGCGACAGCCCGGCACGCACGCACGCGTCTCGGAACGCGAGGACCCGCCGCGACTTCTCCTTGGAGGCCGGCTCGACGACCACGAGGGTGCCCATCGGCGTCAGCAGGCGCCGAACGCGCTCGACGAGGCGCTCATCCTGCGCCTCGGGCAGCTCGTTGACGACGTTGAACATGAGGAGCAAGTCGGCCGGGGCCGGCTCACCCGAGCTCCCGAGGGCGTCGAACACACCGACCTGCGCGTCGCGCCACCCCAGGGCGTCAAAAAGCGAACGTGCCGAGCCCGACGCCTCCGCGAGCGCGTCCGTGGCGTGCAGCGAGAAGCGGCGTCCCCGTGACTCCGCCCACAGTCCAGCGCCGACGCAGCCCGTACCCGGCCCTGCCCCAAGCTCAAGCACACGCGCGCCATCGACGGGGGCAACGCCACGCGCCTCGAGAAAATCGAGCACAGGCCACAGCTTCGGCGCGTTCACAGGCAGGTAGTAGGCCGTATACGCGGAGCGCAGCGCCGCGTCGCGCAGGTAAGGCCCCGGGTGGTCTGGCTCGCCCACCAGACGCGCAGACAAGCGCGTGACCCCGGCGGCGATGCGGTCGAGCACCCGCGCGCGGTCGAGGGGCTCGCCCTCAACGACAGCGAGCGCGTCGAGCAGCCGGTCGGGCAAGGTCAGGGTCGGGCCTGCGCGGCGAGCGGAGCGGGTCATGCGCGTCAGCGCGGCGCCGCGAGGGTCACGCGGGCCTCATACCGCGCGCGGTCTCGCACATAGGTCACGACGACCGTGTCGCCGGGGCGTAAGCGCTCCAAAGCGCTCAACAGATCGTCGGCCCGGCGAACGGGGCGGCCGTCCACCGCCACGACGATGTCACCGAGCGCCACGCGGCCGTCGGCGGACTCACGGACCCCACGCAGGCCCGCACGCGCCGCAGGCCCCCCCTTTTCGACCGTCGCGAGCATGACCCCCTCGAGGCCCGCGCGGCGCATGATGCGATCGTCGGCCAAGCGCACGCCGAGAATCGGCCGCACGACGCGCCCGAACTGAATCAGCTGCGGCACGAAGGTGTTCACTGTGTCGACGGGGACGGCGAAGCCAATGCCTGCGCTCGCGCCCGACGGGCTCTTGATCATGGTGTTCACGCCGATCAAGCGACCGCTGCTGTCCAAGAGTGGCCCGCCGGAGTTCCCGGGGTTGATGGCCGCATCGGTCTGAATGCAGTCCTCGATCTCTCGACCGCTCATGCCGGTAATCGACCGCCCGAGGGCGCTCACCACGCCGGTTGTCAACGAGTGGTCTAGGCCGAAGGGGTTGCCGATCGCGTAGGTCGACTGACCCACGACCAGATCCGCGCTCGTCCCTACGTCGATCGGGCGCAGCGGCTTGCGCGCCTGTACGCGCAGCACGGCCAAGTCTTTGTCCGGCGCGACCCCGACCACGCGCGCCGGCAGCGTCGTCTCGTCGTCGAGCGTGACCTCGACGGCGCTCGCCTCGGCGATGACATGGAAGTTCGTGACAATGTGGCCCCCCTCGTCCCAGACGAAGCCTGTGCCCGCGCCCTGAGGCACCTCGGTGACGTTCATCGACCAGCGGTCCCGGTATCGGGACAGGCTCGTCACGAAGACGACGCTCGGCGACACGCGGCGAAAAAGCTCAATCGTAGCCTGCTCGGCGGGCGAGAGCGGTCCCCGGGGCGCGATGGGGCGTGGGCTGGCCGTGCCCCCTTGAGCGACCGACGCGCGGGTGGTCAGCAGGATGACCCCCCAGAGGGCCACGGCGAGTGCGAAACGGAGGCGCTGTGTGTTCATGCTTTCAAGACGATCGCGACGCGTTCAAGGCCGCGGACATGGCTGCAGATGACCTTCGTAGCGACTGTAATCGGGACGGCGAGGACGGCGCCAATCGGGCCCCAGATCAGGTACCAGAGGAGCATCGAGACGAAGACGACGAGCGGCGAGAGCGAGAGCGCGCGACCCAAGAAGCGCGGCTCGACAAATGTGCCAATCGCCATGTTGATCACGACGAGTCCAGCGCAGACGAGGCCCGCCTCAAGCGATGACAACGACGGCTCCACCACCGCCATCAACATGGGCGGAACGCTCGCGATGGTCGCCCCGAGCGTCGGGATGAAGTTCATCGGGAACGCGAGCAGCGCCCAGAGTGGCGCGAACGGAACGCCGAGTGATGCGAGGCACAGCCAGACAGACAGCGCGGTCAGCAGGCTGGTCAGCGTCTTGACGACGACGTAGAGGCGCACGTCCCGCTCGATCGCTTCGAGCGAGGCGAACAGGGCGTTGTCCTCACCGAAGGCCTCACCGAACTTCTCGCGCAAGCGCGCCACCTCGAGTAGCGCGAAGAACGCGATGATGAGCGTGAGCGCCGCCGCGCTGAGCATCGCGCCGACAGACTGCGCGAACCCCTTGACGACCTCGCCGCCGAACTCCAGAGCCCGCGGGATGACCTCGGAGCGCAGCGATGCCTCGAGCGCCACGCGGCGCTCTCCCTCGGCGAGATGGGACACCACCCACTCCAGCGAGGCTGCGAGGTGGACCTCGAGGCTGGCTTGGTAGCGATCGAACGCGTCGACAAATGGCTGCGCGCTGAGCAAGAAGAGCGTGACGATCCCGACGAGCGGCACGGTCGTGATGAGTTGTCCGAGCGCGACCGACGCGCCGTAGGGCAGGCCCCGGCGCTCGAAGAAGCTCACGACCGGATGAGACAGGATGGCGAGCATCAGCGCCAAGACGATCGGCACCAGGAGTGGACGCGCCCAGACCAAGCCCACCACGATGAGCGCGACCGCCGCGAGCCGAAACGTCGCGCGGCTCGTGACCGTCGTGCCCGGCATCGTGCGCTCAGGCAAGAGTGAGCCAGTCGGCATCGACGATCTCCTCGGCGTCCTCGTCCGCCAGCGCGCTGGCGAGCTCGTTCAGCTCGCCTCGCCGCGTGTCGGAGAGCTCGGCGAGCGCGCTGACGACCGCACCGAGCGCCCCCCTCACCGCCTCGAAGTCATCCACGCTCAGGTGCAGGACGACGGCGCCGCGCGAGACAAGCACGCTCGCGGTCGTCGGTGCCCCGCTCAACAGGGAGAGCTCGCCGAAGACATCGCCCTCGCGCAGGACCGCGACGCGGGCGCGCTCCCCGTCCGACGACCTCACCCACACATCGGCGTCTCCGTGCAGAACGACGAACAGCCCGGGAGGCGGCGCGCCTTGGTCGACCAAGCACGTCTGCGCCGGCACGACACGAACGTTGAAGCGCTCAGCGACACCCGCTGGAAGGACGCCGCCCACGAGACCTGAGAACACGGCGCTCGTGCGTGTCAGATTCGCGAGCAAGCGTCGCTTCACGACACCGGCCAGGTGTCGAACGACCTCGGGATGCTCATGACCAAGCCGCTCGACGGTCTCCCCGTCGAGCACCCACGCGAGGACCGGTGAGGCGGCGACGACAGACGCGCGGCGCGCCACGGCCGTCAGCACCGCCATCTCACCCACGAGCGCCGGCGCGGTTGCGGTCGCCAGAGTCACCGCGGGCGCGTCCGCTTCGGGCTCGACACGCTCGATGCAAACCGTGCCCTGAGCCAGCACGAGGACCCGGCGGTCTTCATCACCCTGGCGAATGAGCGCCTGACCCGTTTCGAAGCGCGCCTCGACCAGCGAGCGCGCGAGCGCGACGAAGGCCGACTTCGGGAGCGCAGAGAAGAGGGGCATCTCCGGCAGCGCCGCCGACGCCTCGAGGAGAACCCCGCCGAGGTCTGTGCCGAGACGCACCGCGGCATCAATGATCGTGTCTGGATCAGCAGGGGCGACGAATACCCTGGGCTCGGGCATCGGGGGCGGTCGCCGCGTGGTCGACTGCGGCCGCGCCGCGCCGTAGATGTCCGCGAGCTCTTCGAGGAGCTCCGCCTGCCGCGCGCCCGAGAGGTGGCGTCTCGCGAGCGTGAGTGCGGCGTGGAAATGGCCACGCCGAGCCGCGGCGCGAGCGGTCGCCATCCAGACCGCCGCAGCGGCCGGGACGCCGAGGGCGTCGAGGTGGTGCGCGAGGGCGGCGCGGGCGCCGATCGACGCAGGCTGGGCCGCCACGGCGGCGCAGAGAGAGGCGAGAGAGGGCTGAGGCTGTGCGACCATGGCCACACCGTACGCGCGCGCGGCGTCGTGAGCAAAGTTCTGAGGCTGCGGTCTCATTCCCGAGGCGACGATCTGTTCATGACATGCCGTTTTTTGATTGCACCTGTCATCCTGTGTGCCCATTCTCCGACCGCCAAGGCATCATGCCTGACCAGGAGAACAGACGATGTCGTCGATTCAGATTGAAATCCCGCTCGACGCGCTCAGCCGACCGAACGTCGCGCGCGCGCTCGCCGACCTGACCCTCGCGCTCGGTGGGCACGCCGTGGGCGCCGCGGCGCCCGCCGCCGCCCCAGTAAAGACCGCCGCGCCCGCCGTGGTCGTCGCGGAGACGGCCGCCGAGGCCGCGGCTGCGACCCCCGCCAAGGCCGAGAAGGCCGCCAAGGCCGAGAAGGCCGAGAAGGCCGCCAAGGCCGAGAAGCCCGCCAAGGCCGCCAAGGCCGCCAAGGCCGCCAAGCCTGCCAAGCCTGCCAAGCCCGCAAAGGCGCGCCCCGCCACGGGCAAGACCGCGCCGCGCCCCGAGCTTGAGGGCCTATCGGTCGACGACCGCTGGGCGGCGTACTTCAAGGAGCTGCCGGTCAACTCGCAGCGCTTCTTGGACCTGCTCAAGGAGAAGGGCCGCCTCACGCTGCCCGAGGCCGTGGTTCAGCTCCAGCTCGATAACCCCAAGGCGATGGGCGGTCTGACCGGCGCGATGGCGCGCTGGGCGCCCAAGCAGGGCGTGAAGGTCCCGTATGACACCCTGCAGGACGCGAACGGCACGCGCTACTGGGTCTGGAAGGGCATTCAGTGACCTAAGGCGCGGTAGAGCGCCGGGCGACGGTCCGCCAAGAAGCCAAAGCGAGCGCGTGCCTCGCGGACAGCCTCTGAATCGACCTCACCCCGAATCAACGCCTCGGTCCCCGAGGCCTCGCTGATGACCTCGCCGAAGGGCGAGAGCAGCGCGGAGTCGCCCGAGTAACTCAGGCTGTTCCCCGCGCCCACGCGGTTCACGCCGAGCACGTAGCATTGATTCTCGATGGCGCGCGCTCGCAGGAGCGCACGCCAGGCCTCGCGACGCGCCTCCGGCCAGTTCGCGATCACCACGAAGAGGTCCGTTTGTAGAGCGGCGACTCTAAATGGCTCGGGGAACCGCAGGTCATAGCAGACGAGCGGGGTCACGCGCAGCGGCCCGCGCTCAGCATCGACGGTCACCGTGTGCAGGGCCTCGCCCGCGTCGAAATGTGCGTGCTCGTTCGCGAGCGAGAAGGGGTGGAGCTTATGGTACCGCGCGCGCTCGCTCCCCGCTGGATCGAAGACGCCCGCGGCGTTGCGCGGGCGCGCCGGCCCCCGGTCCGCGAAGCCCGCGACCAAGAACACGCCATGCCGCCGCGCGAGGGTGCGGACGCCCTCAACGATCACGCCCTCGTGGGCCGCCATCTCATCAGCACGCATCGAGAAGCCCGTCGCGAACATCTCGGGTAAGACAACCAGACCCGCCCCGTCCGCCGCTGCGCGCGCGACATGCACGTCGGCGCGCGCCAAGTTCGCCTCGGGCGCCTCCCAGTCGATGTCCATCTGCACACCGCAGACTCTCATGCGTGCCCCCCCGACTGTGCTGCAGACCATCGATGCAGCCGCTCCGCAGCGGCCGTGAGCGTCTCCGAACGCTTGCAGAAAGCGAACCTCAGCATCCCTCTGCCGTCGGCCGATGCCGAATAGAAGGGGCTCGGTGGAATCGCGGCCACGCCCGCTTCCGATACGAGGCGCAGCGCAAGCGCGCGGTCGTCGACGCCCGCGCCCGCATGACGCCCGAAGCGCGCGAGAACAAAATAGGCCCCTTCGGGGCACAGGGGTTCGAAACCCGCCTGCGCAAGGGCGTCGACCACGAAGTCTCGACGGGCGCGATACGTCTCGCGAAGGGTGTCGTAGAAGCCCTCGTCGAGCGTCTCAAGGACCTCGGCGAGCGCGACTTGCGTCGGTGTGTGTGTCGCGAACGTGACGTACTGATGCGCCGCCTGAGCCGCCGCGACCATCGGCGCGGGGCCCATGCTCCAGCCGACCTTCCAGCCCGTCATGGAGAACGTCTTTCCCGCGCTGGAGAGGGTGAGCGTGCGGTCCCGCAAGGCCGGCAGAGTCGCCGGCGGCACAAAGTCGACCCCGTAGGTCAGGTGCTCGTAGACCTCGTCCGAAATGAGCCACAGGTCATGGCGCTCGCAGACCTCTGCCAGCGCCTCGAGCTCGGTGCGACTGAAGACGCGCCCGGTCGGGTTGTGCGGCGTATTGAGCAGGACGACGCGCGTCCTCGGTGTGACGAGGCGCTCGACCTCGGCCGCGTCGAGTCGGAAGTCCGGCGCGCGCAGCGTGCAGAACTTGGCGACGGCGCCGGCGCATGCCACGCCGACGGGGTAGCTGTCGTAGAACGGCTCGAACAGGATGACCTCGTCGCCGGGCTCCAGCAATCCGACCAAGGCGCAAAAGATCGCCTCGGTACAGCCGCTGAACACGCCGATGTGAGTCATCGGGTCCAGAGTGAGGCCGTGCGTCTTCGCGTAGCGCGCCGCGAGCGCGCGGACGAGCCGAGGGTGCCCCTGCGAGCGCGCGTACTGATTCTCGCCGCCCCGCGCTGCCCGCTCAAGCGCGTCGACCAACGCCGCTGGCCCGTCAAAGTCTGGAAAACCCTGCGCGAGGTTGATCGCGGCGGCGGCCTGAGCGCGCTGCGTCATCTCGCTGAAGATGCTCGTGCCAAAGGGCGCGAGCCGACTGCTCAGTGGTGCTCTCACGCCCCGATTAAGCCGCGACCCGTTTCGAGACGCAACGCCCGCGCAGCCGGTGCTAGACTGTCAAGGCTATGCAGACGGACCCGACTGACCGCACCGCCGCGCACGCCCTCGTGCGCTACATCGAGCGCTCCCCGACCGCGTTCCATGCCGTCGAGACGACGGCCGCAGCGCTCCGAGCCGCAGGCTTCAAAGCCTTCGACGAGGCCGAGCCGTTCGGTCACAGCCCCGGCGAGCGTGGCTTCGTCGTTCGCGGTGGCGGCTCCATCATCGCTTGGCGCTGCGGGCGCGTAGCCCCGACGCGCGGCGGCTTTCGGGTCGTCGGCGCACACACGGACTCACCGAATCTGCGCCTCAAGCCCAGGCTCGCGCGGGCCCGAGAGGGGTACGCCCTCTACGATGTGGACGTTTACGGCGGGGTGCTCCTGGCCACCTGGACAGACCGGGACCTGGGCATCGCGGGTCGCGTCCTCGTCGACGTGGACGGCCGCATCGAGGCGCGCTTGCTGCGGCTGGAGTCTCCCGCCGCGCGCATCTCGAACTTGGCGATTCACCTCAACCGCGAGGTCAATGACAAGGGCTTGGTCGTCAACAAGCACCAGCACCTTGGGCCCGCGTTTGGGCTCGGCGGAGATACTGCTGCGGCGCGCGTTCGCACGCTCGAACGCATCGCGGCGGCGGCCGGCACCACACCCGACAAGGTCCTCGGCCAAGACTTGTCGCTCTTTGACCTGCAAGCCCCGCGGCTCGGCGGCGAGGCAGACGCCTTCGTGCTCGCGCCGCGCCTCGACAATCTGGCGATGTGCCACGCCGCGCTCGAGGCGCTCCTCGCCGCGTCCGAGTCAGACGCGACCGCCGTCGCTGCGCTCTTCGACCACGAGGAGGTCGGGAGCCTGACGGCCCGTGGCGCGGACGGCAACCTGCTCGAGGACGTCCTCGGGCGACTGGCGGGCCCCGAGCACGACGCGCTGCCTCGAGCGATCGCGCGGAGCTTCATGGTGAGCGCCGACATGGCGCACGCGGTCCACCCGCACTACGCCGACCTGCATGACCGCGAGCACATGCCGGTGCTCGACTGCGGCCCCGTCATCAAGACGAACTTCAACCAGCGGTACGCCTCGGACGGTGACAGCGCGGCGGTCTTTCGGCGCGCGTGCCGAGACGCGGGCGTGCCGTGTCAGGAGTTCGTGAACCGCCCCGACCTCGCGTGCGGGACCACGATTGGGCCCATCTCGTCGGCACGGCTTGGGCTCCGGACCGTGGACGTCGGCAACCCGATGCTCTCGATGCACTCGATTCGAGAGCTCTCGGCGAGCGGCGACGTGCAGCGGATGATCGACGCGATGGCCGTCGTCTTGGGCGGCGGCGCGACGTGAGGCGCCCCGCACACGCTGCGCTGGCGGCGGTGGGGCTCTGGGTCGCCGCGGCGTGCGGCGACGATGCGCCTCGAGACGCTCGACCTACGGACACTGGGCTCGGTGCGGTGGACACTGGCGTGGTCATCGCGCCGCCGACCGAGCCCGCGCAAGACGTTGACGCCGTGAGGGACGCCGCGCCGCGACCGACGGACGCTGCGCCCGCCGACGGGGGCCTGCCCGCAGATGCGTCGCCGCCTCCGCCGCCTGCGTCCGACCCGCCCCCACCCAGCGAGGCGCCGCCCCCGACCCCCCCCGGGGATGCGCCCGGCAACGTTGGCTGGATCGGCGCGAGCTGCCTGAGCGACGACGCCTGCAACTACGCCGACGCTTTCTGCTTGAGCCCCGCCGAGGGCTGGCCCAACGGCACGTGCAGCCTCGACTGCGACCGTTTCTGCCCAGACAGAGGCGGCGCGTCGACGACCTTCTGCATCGCGGAGGTCGTCGCGGGGGGCGCGTGCGTGCAGCAGTGCGACTTTGGCGCCTACCCGACGACAGGCTGCCGCCCAGGCTACGGCTGCCGACCGCGCGCGCGCTTCGCCGAGCCCGAGGTGCGCCGCGAGGTCTGCACACCGGGCGAGGCCGCGCCGTCGCCCGACCTGGCCTGCGACGGCGAGCTCGCCCGTCTCGGCCTGTCCTACCTCGCCGCGGAGAACCCGATGGAGCACCCCGCGGGCCGTCCGGACCTCACCTGCGAAGTCGAGGGCGCCATCCGGCTGAGTAGCCCCGTGCGCGGCATGACCTATGCGTCGTCCTTCTCGGGCGCGTCGTCACCGATGTTCATGCGCTGCGAGCTCGCCGTCGCGCTGGCCGCCCTCGCGGACTATCTCAGCGAGCTCGACATCGTACGCGTCGCCCACATGGGCACATACAACTGCCGCACGATCGCGGGGTCGGACAGCCTGAGCATGCACGGGCTCGGGCTCGCCATTGACATCGCGGGCTTCGTCGACGCGCAAGGCGTGGAGTACTCCGTCCTGAACGACTGGGAGGACGGCGTCGTCAGCCCCATGACCGACAAGGGCCGCTTGCTCTACGAGATCGCGCACCAGATGCTCGAGCGCGGCGTCTTCAACATCGTGCTGACGCCCGAGTACAACGCAGCGCACGACAACCACTTTCACGTCGACCTGACGCCCGGCGCGGACTTCATCGGCTTCGGCCCGAGCCCGCGGCCCACGGTGGGCACGAACCCGAGCGGCGAGTGACGCGACGTCGCGCCCGCAGGGGCAGGGCCCCGCTCCTGTGGGCGCTCGGTGTGACGGCGGCGTTCTCGACGATCGTCGCCCTGCGGCTCAGGTCACACCCCGCAGCGTCTGCACAGGCCAGCGAGCCGTCGAGCGCCCCACCGACGCAAGCCCCGCCCGAGCGCGCCGCGCCTGCCCGACCTGACCGCGCCGCGCTCCGATGGCGCGTACAGGGCGTCGAACTGCCGCCTGCAGGCACCTTCGCGGCCTGTCTCGAGGCCCAGCTGGACGCGCCCGTGACGGTCTCGCAGGCAACGCCCGATTCGCTGACGGCCATGTGGTCGCCCGCCGCCTCACCGCTCGTCTTGACGGCGCTCGAGAGCGGGCGCTTGGACGTCGTGACGCCGCTCGACTCGCCGAGCAGCGCGCCGCTGCGCGCCCATGCCGGGGCGCTGAACTGCCTGCGCGCGGGCGCCACCCGACTGATGGACTTGGACCTGGGCCGCACGTTTGACGCGGTTGAGTTTCGCGCAGGTGCTCGACCTGGTGCGCTCGACCCCGAGCGCTTCTTCGGCGTGGAGGCGCTCAATGGGAGCCTCGTGACCCGCGGCCTGGCGCGGTTTACGGGGTACGAGCTCGAGGTCGTCCCGGAAACCGCGCGCGGTTGGCCGCAAGCCCGCGCCCTCGCGCTCTCGGCGGTCTCGGTCGTGCTCGCGGAGGGCGCGAACCTGGACGGTCGCCCGCTGAACATCGGTGACCACGGTGGGTTCACGCTGAGCGCTGTCGAGGCGCCGGCGGGCGTTGAGCGGGTGGTGCGACTCGCACCACTCGACCCACCGCAGGCCGCCCCGCCGACCCCTCGCGCGCCGTCTCCCA
>Ga0209598_10002195_pt1 | contig 15394 bp, 15 predicted proteins | sample M_140807_EF_Meta_FD_187317 | JGI IMG/M metagenome (GOLD analysis project Ga0209598, IMG submission 187317) | Freshwater microbial communities from Lake Montjoie, Canada to study carbon cycling - M_140807_EF_MetaG (SPAdes) (version 2) | ecosystem: Environmental > Aquatic > Freshwater > Lake... | reverse complement strand
CGTGGATGGCGTCGTCGAGTGAGGAGATGGCATCAAAGGTCGCTTGGGCAGCTTTCACCATCCAATCCTTCTCGTTCGGCGTCCAAGCAATCCCATCCATGTCGGCCCGGAACTTCATCCAGAGTCCCCGCTGTTCTTCTCCATGGGGATCGAGATAACGAAAACTGGTCGTATCGCTTAAACCCCAAGCTTTGGCCAAGGCCTTGGCGATGAAGCGGGCTCCATTTTTGCTGCCCTCAAAGACATAGTAGATGCCCATGAGAGTCGGGGGCGTGGCTTGTCGGATTTCCCGAATCAGGTGGGAGGCCCCCGGAAGAGGTTGGATCGATGGGAGGTCGCTTTGCAGTCGGGCCAGATCCGATTCTAGGTTTTTGGTTTGATATAACGAGGGAAGATGGAGGGATGCCAGGCGGGCATCGGTTTTTAAGGCCCTGTCGGTGGCCGCTTCCAGCTCCCGATGAATCAACCAGCGTTGGGCCAGATATTTTTGGTATTGGGCCTGGCCAATGGAGCCCTCAATCAGGGCTGCTTCGAGGGGTTTGGATTCGGCCACCGCATGTTGGGCCGCCGTGCCGGCTTTAAGGCGGGCCATGATGCCGTCCGTATTCGGAACGGCAGGGGGGGTCATTTGGCGCAGCTTCCTAAGATTAGGCCGGGAATCGCGAGCCAAAGAATTCCTTTGGCCAAAAAGAAGGAGAACGCGGCCAGACCGGCCCACTTGCCGAACTTCGACCAACGATCGCGGGTGTGCGCCTCCTGCATCGAGTGATTTTCGGGTAAATCAGGCATCAGGCAAGACAGGGAAACGATTTATAAGTTTGTTCTGCCAAGTTGATTAAGTTTTCTTCCGTCGGAGTTGGAGGGTAGGGCAGCCGCCGGGTCCAGCATCCCCTTGGGAACAAAATCCGGCATGCCGACTCCTGGAAAGGCCACATCGCTGTCTTGGGAAGAGCTGGTGCCTGAGGTGGCAGGGGGAGGAGGGGCAGGCTGGGCCCCGTTGAAAACGGCGCAGATAGATCCTGACTTGGTTCGGGCGATCCCAACTCCTCCGAGGGTGCTGGAATCGCGCAGGAGATTTTCGCGGTGGCCCGAGCTTCCCATCCACGCCTGAAAAATCGCCTTGGCCGATCCATCCCCCGTCGGACCGTAGATATTTTCGGAAAGGTTTTTCCATCCATTAGAGTTCAGTAGGGCTTTGGAGAGTGGGCGATGCTCCTGGCTATTTTTGGAGGCCATCACTCCGGCCCATTCGGTGGCAAGCTGGTCGAGTTTGGGGCTGCGGGTGAGGGATGCGACACCGGCCTTCGTTCTCTCCGCGTTGATCAGGGCAAAAAGACGATCTGCCGGCGAGGAATCTTCGGCCAGAGCCGAGGATGGATATGGGATACGGGATATAGAAGATAGGATTACGAAGAAAGCGGCGGAGTAGAACAGGCGAGTTCGCATATTTACCAGAAGTACCAGTTGCGGGAGATCAGGACGTAGACGGCGAGCCCGAGATTGGCGGCCGCGTGAAGAATAATGACCGCCTTGAGAGATTTCGTTTTGAGAAACCACCAACCGGCAATCAGGGCGAAGAGGATTGCGGAACCGATCTCTACATGAACGAGGGCAAAGGCCACAGTGGTGATGTAAAAGGAGAGTGGTTGAAAGGTGGCCAAGGGAACCTCTTCAAATTCCGGCTTAATAATCGTCCGCATCAAATAACCCCGCCAAAAAAGTTCCTCGGCGATCGGAACTACGACAACCGCCCCAAACATCCGGAAGAGGATGGCCAGAACACCCGGCACTGTCCCCAGTTGGAAGGCGGCTTCGTAGGGGAAGGTGTTGTCACGGGTTCCCGTGCGGGGCATCCACGGATCCAGGGCGATCCAGAGAACGATGGCCCCAAGTCCCAGAAGGATGGAGTGGCGAACCGGAACGGGAGCGGGATCTTGGCCGCGGTAGCGGGGTCGAAGCCAAAGGATCAGTCCGAAAACCAAAAGGGAACAGAGTCCGTAGAGCCACCATCCCTGAGCTTCAAACTTTTGCCGGAGAAAGAGCAATCCCATGAAGAGGGCGAAAGGAGCGACAAACGGAAAGCCCGGACCTGCGATCAGTTTCTTCATTTGAAATAAGTAGGGAAGGATCAGAGTTTGGCCAAGGCATCCGTGGCGGCGGCGGATTCGGCCGCCTTGCGACTGCGACCCGTTCCCCGGCCGATTTCTTTTTCGGCGAGGGAGACCTTCACGGTAAAGGTTTTTCCATGATCGGGTCCGACCGAATCAAGTAGTTCGTAAACGGGTACGGGTTGTCCTTTGGATTGGAGAAGTTCCTGAAGCTGACCCTTGGGATTGGATTGATCCGCGAGCTTGTCGGCCTGCGCCAGACGGCCGGCATAAATCTTTTGCACCCATTCCCGGGCCGTCGGATACCCGGCATCCAGAAAAATAGCCCCGAGAATAGCCTCCCAGGCATCGGCTAAGGCACCCACGGAATGGTGGATCCGATCGCGGGCGGCATCGGTGCCGACGCGTAGGTGGCTGGCCAGATCCAGTTCGCGTCCCAGTTGGGCAAGGGTATGACGGTTGGCCAGACTGGCCCGCATGGCGGTCAGCTCCCCTTCGGGCGCGGCGGGGTGTTTTTCAATCAATAGATCGCTGAGGGCGGCTTGGAGCACGGCGTCGCCGAGAAATTCCAACTGTTGGTTGTCGCCAGAAGGGCCGGGACCGGTGCGGGCGGAGGAGTGGGTCAGGGCCCGGGTCAACAGATCGCCGTTTTTGAAGGTATGGCCGAAGCGGGCACTCATGGTTCGTCTATCTTTTCTGTGCCCGAGGGTGAAATCGGTCAAACGTCGCCGCCAAGCGATCCTCATCCACGTGGGTATAGATTTCGGTTGTGCCGATGCTGGCGTGGCCCAGAAGTTCTTGGATCACCCGCAGGTCGGCCCCACCGGACAGGAGATGGGTGGCAAAGGAGTGACGCAGAAGGTGGGGATAGACGCGGGTGTCGAGTCCGGCGGCTTTGGCGGCCTTCTTGACGATGCCCCAAAGGTGGGAGGTGGTGAGGCGGCGTCCGTGATTCCCTAAAAAAACCTCCCCGCCGGATTTCGATCGGACGAGCTTGGGTCGGGCGGAATCGAGGTATCGGCGGATCGCCTCCTCGGCCGCTTTGCCCAGCAGGACGAGACGCTCCTTGTTGCCTTTGCCGATGACCCGGGCACTGCCGGATTCCAGATCGAGCTGTTCGATGCGAAGGGTGAGGATTTCGGCGGCCCGAAGTCCGGCGGCGTAAAGAAGTTCAAGGAGGGCGCGGTCGCGCAGTCCGAGTGGGGTTTTAACCGATGGGGTCTCGATGATACGGCGGACCTGATCGGCGGTGAGGGAGGGAGGAAGTTTGCGGGAAAGTTTCGGGGAGCGCAGGCCAACGGTGATATTGGTGGGGGTCCGGCCCATCCGGTGTAGGTGGGAGCCTAGACCGCGTAGGATGGAGGTTTCCAGCCGCAGGGTGGTGGGACCGACACGCCCGGAGTAGCGGCGGTAGGAAAGGAATTCGCGGAGGTCGTCGGGTTTGATCTCGCGCCAGTCTTTACCGACAAGTTTGCGTTCCATCCAACCGGTGAGGCGTTCCAGGAGTTTTCTTTGAATGGATTGGGTGCGCAGGGCGTGGCCCCGTTCCATCGCCCCGGAAGCGAGAAAGTCCTCGACGGGCCGGTGATCCAGCGGACTCACGCTTTCGGTAGGGTCGGCTCGCTTCCCGTCAGCAGTCGGCAGGCCTCACGGTAGCGGTCGAGGGTTCCTTGGATCACCTGCGGAGGGAGAGCGGGACCTGGGGGTTGTTTGTTCCAATCCTTCAGGCTGGAGAGGTAGTCGCGGACAAATTGCTTGTCGAAACTGGGCGGGGAGCCTCCGGGCCGGTAGGCGTCGGCAGGCCAAAAGCGGCTGCTGTCGGGCGTAAGGAGTTCATCGATAAGAAGGAGGCGATTTTGGGTATCGAGTCCGAATTCGAATTTGGTGTCGGCCAAAATGATCCCGGCCTTGGAGGCATGGGTGCGGGCGTTTTCGTAAAGGGAGAGACTGCGTTCGCGAACTTGCTGAAAGAGAGTTGTGCCGAGTTCCTTTTCCGCCTCGGCATCGGTCATGGGCAGGTCGTGCCCGGCTTCGGCCTTGGTCGTGGGGGTGAAGATGGGCTGGGGAAGTTTTTCGGACTCTTGCAATCCCTTGGGGAGGGGGCGACCCCAGGCGGAACCTTTCTTTTTATATTCCTCCCAAGCGCTGCCAGCGAGGTAGCCGCGGACAACGCATTCCACCGTGAGAGGTTTGGCCGAGAGGCAGCGGGTGAGGCGACCGGTATATTTTTCGGGGTTGGGAACGCCGGAGGGAACATCGAAACCGATCACGTGATGCGGACGGGCGGCGGGCAGGGTTTCGAACCAGAATTTAGAGATGGAAGTGAGGAGGATGCCCTTGCCCGGAATCGGGTTGGGGAGGATGACGTCGTAGGCGGAGATGCGGTCGGTCGCGACGAGCCAGATTTCGTCGTTCCAGCGGTAGATGTCCCGGACTTTGCCGGAACGGAGGAGAACGGGAGCAGAGGGCATTTCTGCAGATGGTAAATGGAAAATGGAAGATGGGGAGTTTAGGATTAACAGGGAGGATAAGGATTAAGATTAAGATGAGGGCAAGGTTCGCCAGCGTGGTAGGCCCTGCCTGAGGTGCAAAGTGGGCCGCGGCCCGCCTGGAGGTAGAACCCCACTTGGCGTGAGCGTTCGATAACGTGGGGTTTAGGTAGGGCGGCCTCGATGAGGCCGCCGCGGCAGGGTCATCGACCCTGCCCTACCAGCTTGACCACTGACTGCTTCTGGAGGATTATCTTATTGCGCTTCTTATCGAGAGCAGTGGAGGGGCTGGCCCTGAGAAACTGCGGCAACCGGGTTCGTCTTTGGCGAACTGACGAGGTGCCAAACCCAGTCAGGCGCGTTTCCGAAAGGGAATGCGTCGGAGAGGATGAGAGGATCCGCATACCGCGTTAAGTCGCGATGTGATCCCCGATTCCTTGCAGGCGAACGGACCGGCCATGACCAGGTTCGGAATCGGGAAGGGGTGCGAGAAAGAGACCATGGCCGGAAAATTCTTTTCCCAGCTGAAGTGTCGCGAATGCGGACGGACCTATCCGGCCAAAGCGGTCCACGTCTGCGAATTCGACTTCGGTCCCTTGGAAGCTGATTACAACTACTCGGCCATCGGTTCCGTGCTGAACCGGAAAGTGATCGAGTCGCGTTCCGATTCGATGTGGCGTTACCGGGAGCTTTTGCCCATTGAGAACGAACCCACAGTGGGCAAGCAGGTGGGATTCACCCCGTTGGTGAAGGCGGATCGTTTGGCGAAGGCAATCGGGGTGAAGGCCTGTTACGTCAAAAACGATACGGTCAACCATCCGACGTTGAGTTTCAAGGATCGCGTGGTGGCAGTGGCACTTTCGCGGGCGCGGGAATTGGGCTTCAAGGTGGTGGCTTGTGCCTCAACGGGGAACTTAGCCAACTCGGTCGCGGCCAACGCCGCCAGCGCCGGACTGGAGAGCTGGGTGCTGATTCCGGCGGATCTGGAACAGAACAAGGTACTCAACAGCATCGTGTATGGGACGAATGTGGTGGGGATCGAAGGAGCCTATGACGCGGTGAACCGACTCTGTTCCGAAATTGCCGGAAAATACGGGTGGGGTTTTGTGAATGTAAATCTACGCCCGTACTACGCCGAGGGTTCGAAGACCGTTGGATATGAAATTATGGAACAGTTGGGCTGGAGGGTTCCGCGTCACACGGTCGTCTGCATGGCCAGCGGCTCCTTGTTGACCAAGGTGCACAAGGCGTATGGCGAATTCACCAAGCTGGGGCTGATTGAAAAGGCGCCTTTCACCATCCACGGAGCGCAGGCGACGGGTTGCAATCCCATCACTGCGGCGAGGAAGAGTGGCACGGATTTGATTCGACCTATCCCGCATCCGAAGACCATTGCCAAATCGTTGGCGATCGGGACGCCGGCGGACGGCTATTATGCTGTCAAATCGATGGCGACCACGGGAGGATGGTCAGAGGACGCCACCGATGAGGAGATCATCGAGGGGATTCAGCTGCTGGCCGAGACGGAGGGAATTTTTGCGGAGACGGCTGGAGGAGTGACGGTGGCCTGCGCAAAAAAGCTGATTGAGACGGGGAAGATTCCGAAGAATGAGGAGGTGGTTCTTTGTATTACCGGACACGGATTAAAAACAGTGGAGGCCTTGGCCGGGCATCTGGGGGCACCTTCGAAGATCAAGCCGACCCTGCGGGATTTTGATGCTCTCCTTTCGTCCGGACTCGCCAAAGCCCACGCCAAGGCCTAGAAATAAATTATGGCCGTTTCCGTCAGCATTCCGACTCCGTTGCGTGCCTTGACCGGGCAGAAGGATACCGTGGAGGTGGAGGCCAAGGATGTGCAAGCGATGCTGGCTTCGCTGGAAAAGGCCTATCCCGGAATTCACGACCGGCTGGTGGACGAAAAGGGAGAGGTCAGGCGCTTTGTGAACATTTATGTGGGGGGTGAAGACATCCGCTTTTTGCAGAACCAACAGACTCCCCTCAAGGCGGGCGATGAAGTGAGCATAGTTCCCGCGATTGCGGGAGGTTGATCCCATGGCCGCTAAGAACGTGAGTCTCCGGTACTGGCTGACCTTCGAGCCGGAGATCGGAAAGAAGCCCTTGCTCTATCTCATGAGTAAGAAATTCGATGTGGAGTTTAATGTAAGGTCGGCCTCGGCGGATCGTGACGTGTTTGTTATGGCTTTAGAATTCACCGGACCCCACGAGAAGATCGACGAAGTCGTGAAGTGGTTTGAGAAGCAGGGCGTGCAGGTGGAGCCGGTCGAGATCAACACGATCGAGGGATGAAGATCGGGGTGAAGGTCCTGATTCTCGGGGCCGGGGGGTTGACGGGGCGATATCTGGTGAGGGAGGCCAAGCGGAGGGGGATGGAGGTGGCGGGATTGAGTCATGCGGAGCTGGATATCACCCGACCGGATGGGGCGAAGCAGGCGTTGGCCAAGCACCAGCCAGACTGGGTCATCAACGCGGCTTCGTTGACGAGTTTGGAGCTTTGCGAGGAGGATCCGGCCCGCAGTCGAAAGATCAACACGACGGCTCCAGCGGAATGGGCTAAAGAGTGCGGCAAGGCGAGGGTACGTTTTGCGCATCTGGGAACGGACTACATTTTCGATGGGAAGAAGGAGGAACCCTACCTGCCCACGGATCCGGCCAGCCCGCTTTCGCGGTATGGGAGCGACAAAGCCGAGGGGGAAAAGCAGGTGTTGCGGGCGAACCCAGCTGCATTGATCGTGCGTTTGGCTTGGGTTTTTGGGCATGGGGGGAAGACCTTCATGAGCAAACTGCCGGCGATCTTGGCGGAGAAAGAGGTGGTGGAGTTGGCCGGGGGACGTACGGGATCGTGCACCTATGCGGGAGAGGCGGCGCGAACCATCCTGGATTTGGCGGCGAGCGGAGCGCAGGGAATTTATCACGGAGTGCAGTCGGGAGTGACCACGTGGAAGGGGTTTGCGGAGAAGGCGGCGGAGGAGATAAGAAACAAAGGGAAAAAGTTGGCTTGTCGGGAGATTCGGGAGTTGCCTGCAGAGAAGATTCCCGGGCTGAAGGTGCCGAGGCCGGCGTATTCCCCCTTGGATGTTCGGGAGACAGAGAGCGTTTTGGGGAGAAAGATTCCGGGCTGGGAAAAAGGACTAGAGGAGTACCTGCAGGAGATTGGATGGTAGAGGGACCGTTCGGTGCATTAGTTTAAGGGAGCGATTCGCGTAGAAAGTTTGGGTCATTCAGAACCGATTGAAAGTGCGCTAATTTTTCGGCAATCTAACCGGATGTCTGAAAAAATCTCACTCTTGGTCATGGCGGCGGGCATGGGAAGTCGTTATGGGGGGCTCAAGCAGTTGGATCCCGTGGGTCCCTCGGGAGAAGTCTTGCTAGATTATGCGGTCTTCGACGCGAGAAAGGCAGGTTTTGGCCGGGTCGTATTTCTAATCCGCAAGGATCTGGAGGCAGATTTCCGGAAAGCCATCGGAAAGAGATACGAGGGCAAGATCGATGTGGATTACGCTTTTCAGGAGCTTAACGATCTGCCGAAAGGATTTGCCGTGCCGGAGGGAAGAAAGAAACCGTGGGGCACGGGTCAGGCCATTTTAGCGGCTGGAAAGGTGATCCGGGGTGGGTTTGTGGCGATCAACGCCGATGACTTTTATGGTGGTGAATCGTACCGACTTTTGCACGGGCATCTGATTTCGTCGGAGGGAACGGGGAAAGGGGAGTTTGCCATGGCGGGCTTCCGATTGGATCAAACCTTGTCGGATCACGGTACGGTGACGCGTGGGGTGTGTCAGAGGGATGCTCATGGGTTTCTCGTCGGGGTGGAGGAGTTTTTCGAACTGAAAAAGGAAAACGGAAAAGTTTCGGGAAAATCGAGTGTCGGCAAGCCAGGGAGTTTTGCGGGGGACGATCCGGTCTCGATGAACTGTTGGGGATTCAATGAATCGATCTTCCCCATGTTGCAGGAGGGGTTTGAGAGTTTTTTGAAAAAGGAGGGAGGATCGGAGAAATCGGAGTATCTAATTCCTAATGCGGTGGGGGGGTGGATTGGTGAGGGGAAGGCCAGGGTTAAGGTATTGCCGACGGGGGAAAAGTGGGCCGGTATGACCTATCCGGAAGATAAAGGATTGGTTGCAGCCTATCTCAAGGGTCTGACGGATCGTGGCGTCTACCCGAATCCACTTTTTTAGATCCGGATATTTGAAGTCGGCTCGTCACTTGCTTTGAGTCGAGCGGGGGTGGTGGTAGGATGGGGGATGAGGAAAATGGGGAAAGTGATGATGGGATTAGGAGTGCTGGTCTTGCTGGCGGGGTGGTGGTTTTCGGGGCAGATTGGGGGAATGGCCCAAGCGAAAGAAAAGAAGGGAGCACCCGCTATGGTGAAGGTTCGTCTGATGAAGGAAGACGGGAAACCAGGATCCGTCAGGGAGGTGCCCAAGGTGGTGAAATCGGACAAGGAGTGGGCGGCGAGGTTGACGATCGAGCAGTTCCGGATCGGGCGAACGGAGGGGACAGAAAGGGCTTTCTGCGGGGTCTTTCACGACAACCATCGGAAAGGGGTTTATTTCTGTGCAGGGTGTGGTCTGCCGTTGTTTTTCTCGGGGGACAAGTTCGACTCAGGGACGGGGTGGCCGAGCTTTTTTCAGCCCTTTGCGGAGGAAAATATCGGGGAGCAGACAGACAGTGCCTTGGGAATGACCCGGACGGAGGTGCATTGTGTGCGTTGTGACATGCATCTGGGGCATGTCTTTCCGGATGGGCCCAAGCCGACGGGGTTGAGGTACTGCATCAACTCGGCGGTGTTGAGTTTCCAAGAAGAAGGACCGGCTCCTGGGGTCGAGACGATCTATCTGGGGGCGGGCTGTTTCTGGGGCGTAGAGGAAGTCTTTGCGCAGTTTCCAGGAACGAAAAGCACCGAAGTTGGCTATGCGGGGGGAGAGACAAAGAATCCGACGTATGAATCCGTCTGCTCGCATACCACGGGGCACGCAGAGGTGTTGAAGCTGGATTACGAGACCAAGAAAACGGATACGGCGAAGGTGCTGGAGTATTTTTTTAAGATTCACGATCCGACCACGTTGAACCGGCAGGGCCCGGATGTGGGGGATCAATACCGCTCGGCGATCTTTTTCACCCGACCGGAGCAGGAGGAGGTGGCGAGGGAGGTCATCGATAAGTTAACGGCCAAGAAGGAGTTTTCTCGTCTGATCGTTACGCAGGTGGATTTGGCCGGGCCCTACACCAAGGCGGAGGAGTATCATCAGAAATATTTTCAAAAGCACGGTGGCGGGGGGTGTCACGTTCCGCGCTGAGGAATGGGATATTGGATATGGGATATCGGAGATAGGGGAGGGAAGAGGTTTAGGTAGGGCGGCCTCGATGAGGCCGCCTGAGTTGAGGATTCAAGATTTTCGGTTTGGGCGCAGGCGGGATCATCGAACCCGCCCTACCTTAGCTTCATGATTTGAGTTATCTGGGGTGCCTGACGTGTCGAAGGTGTGAGTCAGATTATGTTCGGTGAATAAGTGAGGTGTGTGAAGAGAGGGATTTTTCGAGGGGAAACGGGTTGTATTCGCCTTTATTTGAAGCATATCGGCAGGGTAGAAAAAAAGTTTGGGACGGCTATTGACACGTAAAAGACTGATACTACATCTAGTCATCTTGAACTCATTCAACACAACTCAATGGTGTTGCGGGCGCCATATACAATTTACGTATATTAGCGTATTTAATAACCAAAAATCCACTTTGGGAGGTGGTTTTGCGGGCCGTTTCTTGGGAGTTCGTAAGGGAGAAAAAATATGATGCAGACTGAATTCACAGTGGGTGGACGGAAGTTCGTCCTCGATAAGAAAAAAGCGGAAGCGGCGTTTGCCGGCAAGAAAGTCATTTTGGGCAAGGAGACGATGACCTTCAACCTGCTGCCTCTGAAGTACACATGGGCGTATGACCTGTATCGCAAGATGAAGGCGAATCACTGGGAACCCGAAGACATCGGCATGGGGAAAGACATTGAACAGTGGAAGGATGGCAAGGTGGTGAGCGATGTGGAGCGCTGGATTATCCGGATGGGCATCGGTTATTTCTCAGCGGCGGAGGGGATCGTGGGCGACAACATCCAGCACGTGGTGCGGGAAATGGTGACGGCCCCGGAGTTAAAACTCGTTTTGGGTCGGCATGCCCACGAAGAAAACATTCACGCGGATTCGCTCCTCTACATGATCAGCTCGCTGGGAATCAATCCGCACGAGTGCGAGGCAATGTTTGAGGACGTGCAGTCCATCGTGAAGAAGAACGAATTCGTCACGGGGATTTCCCGCGAACTGCGTCGCGATCTGGATCTGAACCAACCAGCCAACAAGCGTCTCTTGGCCAAGAACATCTTTGTCTTCGGGCAGTGCATGGAAGGGACGCAGTTTTATGGTCTGTTCGGTATGGTGCTGTCCCTCTATCGGCAAAACAAGTTCCCGGGAATCGGTCAGATGTTCCGCTACACCCTGCGGGATGAATCCAACCACATCGAGGTATTCCGCAACCTGTTCATGGATCTGGTGGAGGAGAACCGGGAAATCTGGAACGAGGAGTTCAAAGAGGAACTTCGCCAGACGATGGCCACGGCGGTGGAACTGGAAAAGACCTTCATCAAGGACTGCCTGCCGGTGAATGCGGTGGGGTTGAGTCTGGAGGATTTTCTCACTTACATCGACTACATCGCGGACCGGCGGTTGGAGGGCGTAGGGTTGAAGCCACTACACCCTGAAGTAGCCAACCCCCTGCCTTGGTTAGCGGAGATGATGGACATCAAGAAGGAGCAGAACTTCTTCGAAGGTCGGGTGACGGAATACCAGAAGTCTTCGGCGTTGGCGTCGGTGCACGACGACGAGCTCTGATTTTTAGAAACAAACCAAAAGACCGGGAAGGAACCTGCTTATGAAGATGGATCGACGTGATGTGGATGTGGATCAAGCGATGAAGCGTTTTCTCAACCTTCCGGAGGGAAGCAACCCCGCCTGGGCCAAGTCGGTGGAGGACGTACAAGTCGACCTGCCCGAGATCGAGGTGATCGACGGGGAGGCGCACCGTGCGTTCAGTCTGGCCGAGGTGGCGGAGATGGTGGGTCGGAGTCTTTCGCGTTGGCTCAAAGCCAAGGGGCAGGATTCCATTTTTACCGAGACCAACCGTCGCTGGGTTGCCCGGATTTGTACAGAAGTTGGTCGCAACCTTGCACGTCAGGCGCTTGCGGAGCGTCCTTTGCGCCTCAAAATCGAAGATCTGCAAACCCTCGTGGAAAAAACCCTTGTCGACAACAATGCGTATGACGTGGCCCGGAGCCTGGTTTCCGAACGACGAGATCGGCTTGTGACGGCTGCCGGAACCGGGGACGCTCCAGTTTGCACCGCCCGTTTGATCCGGCGACAGGGTCAGGTCGTGCCTTGGAACGAGGCAAAAATTGAAATCGCGGTTTGTCAGGCCTTCTTGGCCCTTAGAATGGATGCCACGGCTGCACCTGAGATCGCGCGTGCGGTGACCGGGCGGGTGATGGAGCTGGGGCAGGCGACAGTTCACATCGAGGAGGTTCAAGATTTGGTCCAGGAAGAGCTGATGCGGGCCGGCCACTATAAGGTGGCGGAGCGGTACATCATTTATCGTGCGATGCGGACGGAACAGCGTGAGCGCAAGGCTCGTGGGGAAGTGAATGAAAGCACGGAGGGGCATGCCGAAGGCATGGTGGTGGTGACGAATGCGGACGGATCGACTTTCCTGTGGGACGGGGCGGATCTGCGTGCGCGAATCGAGTTTGCTTCGATCGGGCTGGATCTTTGTTTGGGTTCCGGGGAGATCGAAAAGGAGCTTCGGCGCTCCGTGTTTGACGGGATCAAGCGCGCCGACCTGAACAACACGATCAGCCTGAATGCCAAGACGCTCATCGAGAGGGATGCGGATTTCGCCAAGTTTGCCGGCCGGATCCAGCTTTCTTTCATTTATGAGGAGGTGCTGGGTTGGGACATCCTGCGGGACGGGGTGGGGGCCTTGCGTGATTTTCACCGCAAGAAGTTCCGTGAGGCCATCCAACGGGGAACGGAAATCCAGCGTTACAGCACGGATCTCCAGAAATATGATTTGGACAAGATGGCAGCGGCCTTGGACCCGTTGGCCGACCTGGAACTGGACTTCTTGGGAGTCCAGACTTTGTACGACCGGTATCTGATCGTGGACAAAAAGGCGGAGGTGTCCCGCCGTCTGGAAACCCCCCAGTTCTTCTGGATGCGAGTGTCCATGGGGCTTTTTCATGCCGAACCCAAGGACCGGGAGGTTCGGGCGATCGAACTCTATAATCTCTACAAGAGCCGACGTTTCTGTTCCTCGACGCCGACGCTGTTCAATTCGGGCACTCGCCATAGCCAGTTGTCCTCCTGCTATCTCTACTGGGTGGATGACTCTATTGAGGGAATTATGCAGCGGGGGGTGGCGGAGAATGCGATGTTGTCGAAGTGGGCGGGTGGATTGGGTGGTTCATGGACTAGCGTCCGCGGCACGGGCAGCTACATCGGCGGCACCAACGGCGAAAGTCAGGGGGTGATCCCGTTCCTGAAGCTGCACAACGATCTTTTGGTGGCGGTGAATCAGGGAGGGAAGCGGAAAGGGTCGGGTTGTGCCTATCTGGAAACGTGGCACAACGACCTGTTTGATTTCCTTGAGCTCCGAAAGAACACCGGGGACGACCGGCGCCGGTGTCACGACATGAACACGGCCAACTGGATTCCTGACCTATTCATGAAGCGGATGGAGGCGCGGGAGGACTGGACCTTCTTCCGGGCGAGTGAGACCTCGGATCTGCATCATCTTTACGGGAAGAAATTTGAAGAGCGTTATACCGCTTATGAAAAGATGGCGGATCAAGAAGAAATCTGGGGTCAAAAGGTTCCGGCCATCGAGGTGTGGAAGCGGATGCTCTCCATGCTGTTTGAAACGGGTCATCCGTGGATCACCTTCAAGGACGCCTGCAATGTGCGAAGTCCCCAGGATCACACTGGGGTCATCCACAGCTCCAACCTTTGTACCGAGATCACACTCAATACCGGCAAGGACGAGACCGCAGTCTGCAACCTGGGGTCGATCATTCTCGATACCCACCTCAAGGCGGACGGCTCGCTCGATCTGGCAAAACTGCGCGAGACCGTGCGGGTGGCGGTTCGGGCTTTGGATAACGTCATCGACATCAACTTCTATCCGACCGAAGCGGCCAAGACAGCCAACATGCGTCACCGACCGATCGGGTTGGGGGTGATGGGACTGCAGAACGCGCTTTATATGAAGGGGCTATCCTTCGCGTCCGAGGGGGCGGTGGAGTTCAACGATGAGATGATGGAGGCGATTGCGTATTATGCGTATGAAGCCTCGAGCGATCTGGCGGCGGAAAAGGGGACCTACTCGAGCTACCGTGGTTCCAAGTGGGATCGGGGATTGATGCCGCAGGACACCGTGGATCTGTTGGAGCAGGAGCGCGGAGTGCCGGTGGAAGTTCCTCGGGGCGGACGGATGGATTGGAATCCGTTGCGCGAGAAGATTCGGAACCACGGGATGAGAAATTCCAACGTGCTGGCGATTGCGCCGACGGCGACGATTTCCAACATCACGGGTACCTCGCCCTGTATTGAACCGACCTACAAGAATCTGTTTGTGAAGAGCAACCTTTCGGGTGAGTTCATCGTGCTGAATCCGTTCCTAGTAAAGGATCTGAAAAAGGCCGGGTTGTGGAACCAGCAAATGGTGGACCAGCTGAAGTACTTCGATGGAGAGCTGGGCCCGGTGGAAGGCATGCCGGAGGAGCTGAAGAAGCGCTATCTGACGGCGTTTGCGGTGGGATTTGAGTGGATTATGGCGGCGGCGGCCCGGCGTCAGAAGTGGATCGACCAGTCCCAGTCGTTGAACCTGTTCTTGGGGCAACCTGATTTGAAGGTCTTATCCAGGATGTATCGCTTGGCGTGGCATCAGGGATTAAAGACAACCTACTATCTGAGGACCTTGGGTGCTTCGAACATCGAGAAGGCAACCGTCAAGCTGAAGAAGGAAGTTAAAGCAGCTCTGCAGGAGGGGGAAGCCCCAGCCGAAGAGGGCAAGAAGACCTTTACCGCCGAGCAGAAGATGGCTTGTTCGATCGAGGCCATGCGGAACGGCGGCGAATGCGAAGCTTGCCAGTAGTGCCTTAAAACCCTCGGAAATGACTTGTAGAAATCGGGGGCTCTTTCAACCTTAGGGGATGAACAAGCAACAGATTCAATTCATTAGCAACCTTTGTTTCGCACTGGGTTTTTTGTCGATCGTGGCATCGATTTTGATCTGGTTTTCAGCTGGGGGGCAATTCGGGGCTCCGGGAACAGGGGATGTGATGGTGGAGCTTAAGAGAGCCTATGCGGAACGGTTTGGGATCTTTGTAGGGCTATGGGCGCCAACGTTCTTCATTATTTCGAATCGGCTTCATCATTACGCGGAGAAGAAGTCGTAGGCGGAAAGGCCTTAGGCTACAGACCACAGGCTGGTAGGTTTGTAGGGAGCATCGATCTCTCCCCACCTTTGGTTAGGGCTTGGGAGGTTCGAGGTATTGGTAGGGCGGCCTCGATGAGGCCGCCTGAGATCATGGTATTGGATTTGCAATTTGGGCGCAGGCGGGGTCATCGACCCCGGCCCCACCAAGAGCTGGAAGTCTAAGTCCTAGCAGCGGGCTTCGCGGGCAGAACTGGGTAGGAAGCGGACGACCTGAACACCGCTGTTATCGGCTTGGAGGACTTT
>Ga0209598_10002185_pt1 | contig 15417 bp, 13 predicted proteins | sample M_140807_EF_Meta_FD_187317 | JGI IMG/M metagenome (GOLD analysis project Ga0209598, IMG submission 187317) | Freshwater microbial communities from Lake Montjoie, Canada to study carbon cycling - M_140807_EF_MetaG (SPAdes) (version 2) | ecosystem: Environmental > Aquatic > Freshwater > Lake... | reverse complement strand
CTAGCACCATCTCCGTTTGCCCTATGACCTCCGAAGCACCCGACTACCGCGCTACCCTCAATTTACCGGACACCCCGTTTCCCATGCGGGGCGACCTGCCCAAACGCGAGCCCGCATGGGTCAAGACTTGGGAAGAGCAAGGCACCTATAAAAAGCTGCGCGACGCCCGCCGCGGTGCGCCCAAGTTTGTGCTGCACGACGGCCCGCCCTACGCCAATGGCCAAATTCATATTGGGCACGCCGTGAACAAAATCCTCAAGGACATGATCGTCAAGTCGCGCCAGTTACAGGGCATGGACGCGCAATTTGTGCCCGGCTGGGACTGCCACGGCTTGCCTATTGAAAACGCCATTGAAAAACTCCACGGGCGCAACCTGCCCAGAGACGAGGTTCAAGCCAAAAGCCGCGCGTTTGCCACCGAACAAATTGCAGGCCAAATGGCCGACTTCAAACGCTTGGGGGTGTTGGGTGCGTGGGACCAGCCCTACCGCACCATGGACTTTGCCAACGAGGCCAACGAGATTCGTGCGCTCCAACGCATCATGCAAAGGGGTTTTGTGTACCGTGGCCTCAAGCCTGTGTACTGGTGCTTTGACTGCGCCAGTTCTTTGGCCGAATTTGAAATTGAGTACGCCGACAAAAAAAGTACCACGCTGGATGTGGCGTTTGAATGCGCCGAACCCGACAAATTGGCGGCCGCCTTTGGCCTGCCCGCACTAGGCTGCCCTGCCTACGCCGTGATTTGGACCACCACCGCTTGGACCATTCCCGCCAACCAAGCCCTAAACCTCAACCCCGAGATTGAATACGCTCTGGTTCAAACCGAACGGGGTTTGCTGGTGCTGGCAGCGGTGTTGGTGGAGTCTTGCATGGCGCGTTACCAGTTAGGCGGCGACCACAATGGCCAAGTGTTGGCCACCACACTGGGCAAAAACTTGGCCCTTATCAAATTCAAGCACCCGCTTTACGATGTGGCAGACGCCAGTGGGCACTATGGATACCGCCGCTTCAGCCCTGTGTATGTGGCCGACTACGCCACCGCACAAGACGGTACTGGCTTGGTGCATGGGGCCCCCGCTTACGGTGTGGACGACTTCAACAGCTGCAAAGCCCATGGCCTTAACTACCACGACATCCTCAACCCCGTAGGTTCCAACGGTGCCTATGCCGCAGACTTTGCGCTGTTTGGCGGGCAACACATCTGGAAAGCCGTGCCGGTGGTGATTGAAGCCTTGCGTCAAGCGGGCAGGCTGATGGCTACACAAGATATTCAGCACAGCTATCCGCACTGCTGGCGTCACAAATCACCCGTGATTTACCGCGCAGCTGCCCAATGGTTCATCCGCATGGATGAAGCCGATCAAGCGGGTACTGAGGGCGTATTCACCCAAGACAAAGCGCACCAAACCCTGCGTCAATTGGCCCTAGCAGCGATTGAAGAAACCCGGTTTTACCCCGAGAACGGCAAAGCCCGCCTGCGCGACATGATTGCCAACCGGCCGGACTGGTGCATCAGCCGCCAGCGCAGCTGGGGCGTGCCCTTGCCCTTTTTTATTCACAAAGACTCTGGCGATCTGCACCCGCGCACCATGGAACTCATGGACCAAGCGGCCCACATGGTGGAGCAAGGCGGCATTGAGGCCTGGAGCAAAGTGACCGCCGAGCACATGCTGGGGGCGCAAGACGCCCAGCATTACAACAAGGTCAACGACATTTTGGATGTGTGGTTCGATTCCGGCACCACCCATTACCACGTGCTGCAACAAAGCCACGCCGAAGCCTCTGTATGGCCTGCCGACTTGTATTTAGAAGGGCACGACCAGCACCGCGGTTGGTTCCACAGCTCTTTGCTCACGGCCTGCGCCATGTACGACCATGCGCCCTACAAAGGGCTGCTCACCCACGGCTTCACGGTGGACGGCAAAGGCCGAAAAATGAGCAAGAGTGTGGGCAATGTGGTGGCTCCGCAAGAAATCAGCAACAAATTGGGCGCTGAAATCATTCGCCTCTGGTGCGCTTCTACCGACTATTCGGGCGACCTTAGTGTGGACGACAAAATTTTGGCGCGGGTGGTGGACGCTTACCGCCGCATTCGCAACACCTTGCGCTTTTTATTGGCCAATGTGAGCGACTTCAACCCCGCCACCGACGCCGTGCCACTGGAGCAACTCCTTGAGGTAGACCGCTACGCCTTAAGCCGCGCCGCTGAACTCCAAGCCGACATCTTGCGGCACTATGAGGTCTATGAATTTCACCCTGTGGTGTCCAAGCTGCAGGTGTATTGCTCTGAAGACTTGGGCGCTTTTTATTTAGATCTGCTCAAAGATCGGCTTTACACCACCGCACCCAAGTCATTTGCAAGGCTCAGCGCCCAAACGGCCTTGTGGCACATCACCCACGCCATGCTGCGTTGGATGGCTCCGTTTTTAAGCTTCACCGCAGAAGAGGCTTGGGAGGTTTTTGGCACGTCCGACTCCATCTTTTTAGAAACCTATGCCCAGTTGCCTGAGCCCGATACCCAGTTGCTCACCAAGTGGTCCCGCATTCGCGAGATTCGCGACGCCGTCAACAAAGACATTGAAACCCTGCGCGCCGCGGGCCAGGTGGGGGCGTCTTTGCAAGCCCAAGTGCACATCACAGTCAACGCTTCCGACCACGCCCTGCTAAGCAGTTTGGGTGCAGACCTGAAATACGTGTTGATTACCTCAGGCGTGACCCTGAACTTGGGAGATGCTCTGGCCGTGCAAACCCAAGTCTCGCAAGACCTCAAGTGCGACCGCTGCTGGCATTACGCCGCAGATGTGGGGCAGCATACTGACCACCCCAGCTTGTGCGCACGCTGCTTCAGCAGCCTGTTTGGCCAAGCCCACTACCCCAGCGCTCAAGAGCGCCGTTTTGCCTGATGGCCCAGCGCCCGTTCAGCGCCAAGTCTCAGCCCAGTCTTTTGTTGTGGCTGGGCGTGGCCGCCGTGGTGCTGTTAGCCGATCAGTTCACCAAAATTTTGATTTTGGGTCACTACCAACTGGGCGACAGCACAGTGGTGACCGGGTTTTTTAACGTGGTGCGGGTCCACAATGCCGGTGCGGCCTTTTCGTTTTTGTCTGACGCCTCTGGCTGGCAGCGCTGGTTGTTTGTAGGTATTGGTGCGGTGGCCATGGTATTGATCTTGTGGATGCTGCGCTCAAACCCCACTCAGCGCTTGTTCTCGGCCGCGCTGGCCCTGATTTTGGGCGGCGCTGTGGGCAATGTGCTGGACCGACTGCTCTACGGGTACGTGGTGGACTTTATAGACGTACATTGGGCGGGCTGGCACTTTCCCGCCTTCAATGTGGCCGACAGCGCCATCTCTTTGGGTGCAGCGGCCTTGATCGTTGACGAACTCTTGCGAGTTCGGCGTTCTTAAAGCGTCAAAATCGTGCAGCCCGTGGTTTTGCGGGCTTCCAAATCAAGGTGCGCCTGCTGAATGTTCTCAAGTGGGTAGGTTTGGTCAATGTTGATTTTGACCTTGCCGCTCACCACCACGTCAAATAAATCGTTGGCCATGGCTTGGGTGCTTTCGCGGGTGGCAATGTGGGTGAACAGGGTTTGGCGCGTCACGTAAAGAGACCCCTTACCGGCCAGTGAACCCGGCGCAAAAGGCGGCACAGGGCCAGACGCATTGCCAAAACTGGCCATCAAGCCAAAGGGGCGCAAGCAATCCAACGACTTGTCCCAAGTGTCTTTACCCACCGAGTCGTACACCACCTTCACACCTTTGCCGCCAGTAATGTCCTTCACACGCGCCAAAAAGTCTTCTTTGCTGTAGTTGATAGCAAAGGCCGCACCATTGGCTTTGGCCAATTCGCATTTGGCGTCAGACCCTGCGGTACCAATCAATTGCAGGCCCAAGGCTTTGGCCCACTGGCACACAATTTGGCCCACGCCGCCCGCTGCGGCATGAAACAGCACATGGTCGCCGGGCTCCAAGCCTTCTACGGGCCGCACTTTTTTAAGCAAGTACTGGGCGGTCAATCCCTTGAGCATCATGGCCGCACCGGTTTCAAACGAAATGGCGTCAGGCAATTTGCACACACATTTGGCAGGCATGACCCGCACTTCGCAATAGCTTCCAGGGGGCTGGCTGGCATAGGCCGCACGGTCGCCCACCTTCAAGTGGGTCACCCCATCGCCCACGGCTTCCACTACGCCAGACGCCTCCATGCCCAAATTCAAAGGCATGGGCAGTTGGTACAGGCCAGAACGCTGGTACACGTCGATAAAGTTCAAACCCACCGCTTTATGGCGGATGCGAATCTCCCCAGGGCCGGGGTCCCCCACCGTCACCGTGGCAATTTTGAGCTGCTCGGGGCCACCGTGTTGATCAATTTGAACAGCGCGTGAAGTTGAGGTCATAAGAGGTCTCCTAATATGTTTTGGGGTTGATCTGGCTCAAATTCTATAAGGGCGGCTACATGCAAGATCTGAATGCTCCAACGCCATGTCCCAAACATCATCCCTTGACCCCAAAGCCTCGTGCAGCCATAACGCGCAGCGCTTGCTGGGAGAAAACTTGGACCAATTTTTTAAATGCCTGCAAGCCATACCCAGCTCTGATGACCCAGAACTGATCCGCCAAGCGCGCAGGGCATGGCGGCGCTACCGCGTCCTTTGGCACTTGTTCCAGGCTGTAGACACATTAGGTACACCTTGGGCAGACCTTAGCCCACTGCTCAAACTTCTGGGGCTTGTGCGTGACCTTGACGTTGCCCGACTCGAAACCTTGCCCCAGCGCCTCAAAGCCGCCCCCTTATCCCCCGCTTACTTGTGGGCTCAGCAGGCTCTGCAAGCGCTTTCAGACTCAGCTCGTCTCCAGTTGATCGACCAAATCGCCACACTCCAGCCGCCCAAGTTGCACCACTTGACCCATTGGCTGGCAGCACTTCAAATCAAACCCCAACACCCGAAGTCTTGGGCCAGCGCCAGTGCAAAGAAATGGGTGGAAGCCTTGACGCTCAGCTACGAAGAAGCGCAAATACAGCCTTTTAGCGCCAAAAGGTGGCACTTGGTACGCCTGAGAGCCAAGCGACTTCGCTACGGCATAGAGGTTCTCAAGCCTTTGCTGCCCCATCGCTTGGCCGCGCCATGGCACCACAGTGCACATCAACTCCAAATCCGCTTGGGGCAAGAGCGGGACGCACTGCGACTCACCGAGTTGTTACAGTGCACGGCATGTCCACCCAAGCGCCCGCCCGACTCACCCCCGCCACCGTCCTGCTCCTGACCATCCCGCCCCTCATGTGGGCCGGCAATGTGGTGGTGGGCCGGATGTTGAGCCCGCATATTTCTCCGGTCACGCTTAATTTCATCCGCTGGGCTTTGGCTTTTTTAATTTTGTTGCCCCTGGCGTGGCGTGTGGTGCTTCCGGGCAGTGGTTTGTGGGCCAGCTGGAAGCGCTTTACCTTGCTGGGTTTGCTGGTCGGTTGCTACAACGCGCTGCAGTACATGGCGCTGGAAACCTCTTCGCCACTCAACATCACCCTAGTGGCGTCCAGCAGCCCGATTTGGATGATGGCTATAGGTCGCTTGTTTTTTGCAGCGCCCATCAGCCGCAGGCAAGGCCTAGGGGCGGTGTTGTCCATATTGGGCGTGGCCTTGGTGTTGAGCCGCGGCGAGCTCGACGCCTTGCTGAATTTGCGCTTGGTGGTGGGCGATATGTATGTGCTGGTGGCCACCCTGTCTTGGGCGTATTACAGCTGGATGCTGACCCAAAAAAATCAAGAACCGGCCCATATTCGCAACGATTGGTCAGCATTTTTGCTGTCTCAAATTGTGTTTGGCATGAGTTGGGCCGGTGTGTTTGCAGCGGGCGAATGGGCGGCAGACCGCGCCTTTGTGCATTGGAGCTGGCCAGCCGCAGCGGGCATGTTGTTTGTGGCGCTCGGGCCAGCACTGCTGGCCTACCGTTGCTGGGGCGCCGGCGTGCAAAGGGCGGGGCCCGCTGTAGCTTCATTTTTTTCCAACCTCACCCCTTTGTTTGCGGCCTTGGGGTCCCTGGCTTTGTTGGGCGAAATGCCCCAGTACTTTCACGTGCTGGCTTTTGCATTCATTGTGGGGGGGATCGTGGTATCTTCAAAACGTTCCAAATGACTGCGCCTTCTGCCATGAAACACCCAACTCAAGCTCCTGCCCAAGTTTTTGATGGACAAGCTGCCCGAGCTGCTGCCCGAACTGCCGTTTCTTGCGCGCTGGTGTTGCTACTGAGCGCCTGCGTCGGCACCACCCCTTTGAATGAGAGCAGCACCAATGCAGCACCCATTTCTCGGGAAATGAACGACCTGATCAACAACAACCAGTTGCCTGCGGGCGCCAAAATCAACCACGGGCAGTCGCTCATCATGGGCGCAGGCGACAACTGGGTGGGTAGAGTCGTGATGGAGCTGAGCCAAAGCCCCAACGCCACCTACAACTTTTTTCTAGACCAATACCCCAACCAAGGCTGGACCTTGGTGACCGCCGTACGAGGCAAAACCAGTCTGCTGGTCTTCACCAAGGCCGACCGCAGCGCGTCGGTGGAAATGGTGGATGGCGCTTTTGGCGCCACCCAAACCACCTTAACCGTCACCCCCAAAAGCACGCTGCCTGCCGCGGCATCAGCCGGCCCCGCTCGGCGTTAGAGCCTAAGTAAGGACCTTAGTAGGTTCCGGGGTAAGCCCCACCGTCAGCCAACACGTTTTGGCCATTGATGTAGGCCGCTTGCTGGCTGCACAAAAACGCGCAAATAGCGCCAAACTCTTGAGGATTGCCAAAGCGTTGTGACGGAATTTGCTTGCGGCGCGCATCCATCACGGCCTCCAGCGGTTGACCGGTTTTTTTAACGGCATTGGCAAAGTTGCCACGCAACCGGTCGGTGTCAAACGCACCAGGCAAGAGGTTGTTGATGGTCACGCCATGGGCGGCCAGCTTGGGGTTGCGGGCCACGCCCGCCACAAACCCGGTTAAGCCGCTGCGCGCACCGTTAGACAAGCCCAAAATGTCTATCGGCGCTTTAACTGCGCTGGAGGTGATGTTGATGATGCGGCCAAACCCACGGGCCGCCATGCCGTCTACCGTGGCCTTGATGAGTTCAATAGGGGTGATCATGTTGGCGTCCACCGCCTTGATCCAAGCCTCGCGATCCCAGTCGCGGAAGTCTCCGGGGGGTGGGCCGCCTGCGTTGGTGACCACAATGTCAAATTCTTGGCGCTGTGCAAACACGGCCTGCCGCCCCTCGGGGGTGGTGATGTCAGCCGCCACGGCCAACACCTCACCTGCACCCTGCAGCGCCTTGAGTTCGGCTGCAGCAGCGTGCAGAGCTTCAACACCACGAGCCACGATCAGCACATGTGCCCCTTCTTGGGCCAAAGCCTGAGCACAACCCAAACCCAAACCTTTGCTGGCACCACACACCAACGCCCATTTGCCTTTGATTCCTAAATCCATTTTGCTTTTCCTAGTTCAAATAAAAAATAACGCTCAATAACCTGCAGCCAAGCCATCGCGACGCGCATCGCTGGCAGCCACATAACCTTCTACCTTAGGGTCACCCGCACGCCAAATGAACTGACCCGCACCAAAGTCCTGGTAAGAATCGTTGATGACTTCCATTTGGTGGCCACGCTCGGCCAAACCTTGCACCGTGGCGGCCGACATACCCGCTTCTACGTTGATTTCCAGACCCGCGTTGTAACGCCACCTTGGGGCGTCGCAAGCGGTTTGGGGGTCTTGCTTGTAGTCGAGCATGCGCACCAGCGTTTGCATATGGCCTTGCGGCTGCATGTTGGCACCCATCACCCCAAAGCTCATCACAGGTTGACCGTTTTGAGTCAAAAAGGCAGGGATGATGGTGTGGAAAGGCCGCTTGCCCGGCGCCACCAAATTGGCCGGGTTGTGGGCGTTGGCTTGCAAGTTGAATGCATGGCCGCGGTTTTGCAAGCTCACTCCAAACTCAGGCTCCACGCACCCTGAGCCAAAGCCCATGTAATTGCTTTGAATAAAGCTCACCATCATCCCGTTTTCGTCAGCCGTGGTGAGGTAAATAGTGCCGCCCTTGACGGGGTTGCCCGCTCCAAAGTCTTGCGCCTTGTTCATTTGAATCAGCTTGGCGCGCGATGCCAAATAAGCGTCATCCAACATTTGCTCGGCGCTCACTTGCATGCTGCCGGCTTCGGCCACATAGCGGTACACATCGGCAAAAGCCAGCTTCATAGCTTCAATTTGCAGGTGCTGAGAGTCCACACCATCCACCGGCAAACCCGCCACATCCAGCTGGTTCAAGATACCCAAGGCAATCAAGGCGGCAATGCCCTGACCATTGGGTGGAATTTCGTGCAGGGTGTAACCACGGTAGTTTTTGCCAATGGGCTCTACCCACTCAGGCTTGTAGGCAGCCAAATCGCTGGCCTTAAGGCTGCCGCCATGCTGATTCGAAAAACGCTCCAGCGCCTGGGCGATTTCGCCGCCATAAAAGGCCTGCCCTTTGGTAGCTGCAATGGCACGCAAGCCCTTGGCTGCAGCCGCAAACTTAAACAGCTCGCCCACGCGAGGGGCCCTGCCCCAAGGCAAAAAGGCCTGCGCAAACCCCGGCATGCTCTGCAGCTCGGCGGTGGCGGCTTCCCACTTTTGTTGCACCACCACGGGCATCAGATAACCGCGCTCTGCAATTTCAATGGCTGGGGCCAACAATTCGTCAAAAGGCAACTTGCCAAAACGCTCACTCATGGCCACCCAACTGGCTACGGCGCCTGGCACGGTTACCGCATCCATACCGCGTTTAGGTGGTTGGTCTTTTTCACCGTATTTGGACTTGAAGTACTCCGGAGTCCAAGCCTGCGGCGCACGACCAGATGCATTCAGGCCATGCAAAGCCTTGCCGTCCCACAAAATGGCAAACGCATCGCTGCCAAGCCCATTGCTGACGGGCTCACAAATGGTCATGGCCGCTGCCGCCGCAACCGCTGCATCCACCGCATTGCCACCGCTTTGCAAAATACGCAAGCCCGCTTGGGCGGCCAAAGGGTGCGAGGTGGACACCACGTTGCGCGCAAATACGGGCAAGCGGGTGCTGGCATAGGGATTGGAAAAATTGAAATGCATAGCGACTTAGAACCTCAAAGCAAACAAACTTTTAAATGAACCATTAAACGTACTATCAAACGTGCAAACGGCACCCTAAGGTGCCGTTTGGAGATTGCAGTGTAAAAGAACTCAGTCTTCTACAAAGGCTTCTTCTCGTTTGGCCTTCACAGAGGGCAACAGCACAATGATCAGCAACACCGCAGCCACCGCAAGCAAAGATGCGGACAAAGGCCGCGTGACCAACACGCTCCAGTCACCGCGAGATAGCAGCAGCGCACGGCGTAGGTTTTCTTCCATCATCGGGCCCAAAATAAAGCCCAGCAACAAAGGTGCAGGCTCCACACCCAGTTTGATAAAGATATAGCCGATGACACCAAATATCGCCACCATCCAAATATCGAAGGTGTTGTTATTGGTGGTGTACACACCCAAGGCGCAGAACAGCACGATGGATGGGAACAACCAACGGTAAGGCACGCTGAGCAGTTTGATCCAAATGCCAATCAATGGCAGGTTCAAAATGATGAGCATCAGGTTACCGATCCACATGGAGGCAATCAGACCCCAGAACAGCTCGGGGTTGCTGGTCATCACCTGTGGGCCAGGCTGAATGTTGTGGATGGTCATAGCGCCCACCATCAAAGCCATCACGGCGTTGGGTGGAATACCCAATGTCAGCAAAGGAATGAAGGAGGTTTGCGAACCCGCGTTGTTGGCTGCTTCCGGAGCCGCCACACCGCGAATGTTGCCTTTACCGAAAGGCACTTCACCCGCTCTGAGCTTGGTTTTCTTTTCGACGGTGTAGGCCGCAAACGCTGCCAACAAAGCACCGCCACCAGGCAAGATACCCAGCATAGAACCCAAAGCCGTACCTCGCAAAATGGCAGGGGTCATGAGCTTGATATCTTCCCAGTTGGGGTAAAGGTTGCTCACCTTGTCAGTGAACACCTCGCGGTCTTCTTCTTTAACCGAGAGGTTGGCAATGATCTCGCCATAACCAAATACCCCCATGGCAATGATGATGAAGCCAATGCCGTCGGTCAGTTCAGGAATGTCAAAGGAGAAGCGTGCCACACCGGAGTTCACGTCGGTACCGACCAAACCCAGCAGCAAGCCCAAAATGATCATGGCCACCGCCTTGAGCAAAGAACCCGAGGCCAACACCACCGCACCAATCAGGCCCAACACCATGAGCGAAAAGTACTCAGCAGGGCCGAACTTGAAGGCGACTTCAGTCAGAGGAGCCGCAAAGGCCGCCAAAATCAAAGTACCCACGCAACCGGCAAAAAAGGAGCCAATACCGGCAGCCGCCAAGGCAGGACCCGCACGACCGCGTTTGGCCATTTGGTGCCCGTCAATGATCGTCACCACCGATGAAGACTCACCTGGCAAGTTCACCAAAATAGCAGTGGTAGAGCCACCGTACTGCGCACCGTAGTAAATACCGGCCAACATGATCAACGCGGCCACTGGGGGCAGCGCATAAGTTGCAGGCAGCAACATGGCGATGGTGGCAATGGGGCCCACACCGGGCAACACGCCAATCAGGGTGCCCAAGAGACATCCGATAAAGGCATAAATCAGGTTGGTGGTGGTAAACGCAACACCAAAACCCAAGCTGAGGTTATTTAACAAGTCCATTTAGGGTCTCCTCAACCAGTAATGAAAGCAGGCCAAACGGGTAACTGCAACTTCAGCAGCAACACAAAGGCCAAGTAACTGCCAATCGACAAAACCACACTGAGGATCAACACCTCTTTGAGCTTGAAGACTTCACCGGCCAAGCTGGCCACAATCACCAAACCAAAAATAGCGGCAATCAAACCCATGTAAGGAATACCCAGCTTGGGCAAACCGCCGAGCAAGAGACCAAACAACAAGTTAGAACAGATAACGAAGAACAAGGGCTTCCATGCCCATTTGCCAATCTTGTCGCCACCTTCTGCTTTGGACGTAAAGCCGGTCACGGTGATGAGCACACCCAGAATGGTTAAGACGGCCCCAAGCAAGGTTGGAAAGTAGCCTGGGCCCATGCGGGCACCGGTACCTAAGTTGTAACTGGAAGCGCCATAGACAAAAGCCAAGCCCAACACAGTAAACATGAGTCCGGAATAAAAGTCTTTCTGACTCTTGATATTCACAAAGGGTCTCCTACAAATTTCTAGAAGGTCGCATTCTGCCTTGTATTCATGCGCCTTCTGGATGTGGATACCACCTATTTGCGCCATCCTAGGGATATCCCTAGGCCCAGACTCAAGATTGGAGGTCAACCGGCTTGAAGCCTTTGATCCATTTCAGTGCAGGCAAAGCCCAACGTGCTTGTATGAGCTCGGCACGTTGCACCAAGAGCTTGCGGTCGGGCTGCTGCAGAGTGCGTTGAGCCAGCACCACGGTGTTGCCCTCACGCGTGGCCTTAAAAGCCCACAAGGCATCTGACCCAAAGGCCTTGGCCATTTTTTGAAGGCTGCGCTGGTAGCTGGACGAACGCCCAAATAAATTGACTGTCATGCAACCATGCTCCGTTAAGGTGGCACGGCAATCGGCATAAAACGCTTCGCTGTCCAGCACAGGGGCAGCGGCTTGAGCGTCGTACAAGTCCACCTGCAAGGCATCCACACTGGCCTGCCAATGCGCCTGCCGAATTTCTTCAGCCGCATTGCCCAACACCACTTGCATGCGTTTTGTGTTGGCTGGCAGCTTGAACCAACCGCGGCAAGCGGCAATCACCTGCGGGTTGAGTTCAATAGCAGTGGTCTGCATGCGCAGCACCTTGTGGCAAAACTTGGTTAGAGACCCTGCACCCAAGCCCAGTTGCAGGGCTTGGAGACTGGGCACCTTGTCGGCCTCTACAAACAGCATCCAAGCAAACATGCGCTGTATGTATTCATGCACCAAGGCGGTGGGGTCATCTATGCGCATAGAACCCTGAATCCACTCGGTTTCCAAGTGCATGTGCCGCACGTCTCCCCAGTCCGAAAAATGCACCTCGGGCAAAACCACGGCTCCTGCTTGAGCAGCTTTTGAGACTCCAGCGGATTTGGGAGCGCTTTTGCTCACAGGTAGGGCTGCACCCACTGCTCACTGCGCTCCCATAGCGCGCGGGCCAGGCTTGCGTCTTGCCCCAAGGGGGTGGGCAGCACGGGCTTGCACAGGTCGTAATAAAGACCCGTTTCATGTGCGCATTGCGCTGAAGTGGCGCAGAACAGCGAGGTGCGAGCACCTTCTTCTGGGGTGATCATGCCGCGCAACTTAAGCAAATGCCTAAAAGGCAGGGGTACAGCTCGCCACACATCAGTGGACACCACGCCGGGGTGCAAGGCATAGCTGGTCACGCCTGTGCCCTGCAGGCGTCTGCCCAGCTCTGCACTGAACCAAATATTGGCCAGCTTGGAGACGCCGTATTCCTGAATGCCTGTAAAGGTATGGGTGGGTTGCTGCAAAGCCTCCCAGCTCCAAGCCTTGGCCTTGCGGTGGGCCCGACTGGCCACCGTGACCACGCGCGCCGAACCATACGCAGAGGCCGTGGCCTTGAGCTTAGGCAGCAGCAACTGCGTGAGCAAAAAGTGGCCCACATGGTTCACGCCGAATACTTTTTCAAACCCGCTGGCCGACAAGCCGCGTGCACCCGCCAAACCCGCGTTGTTGATCAAGATGTGAAGAGGAAACCCAAGGCTCAAAAAAGCTTGGGCACAAGCCTTTACAGAACGCAAGTCACCCAGGTCAAGTGGCAACCATTCGACCTGTCCCAATCGCGGCCCCGCTGCAGCGCCGTGTGATTCGGGCATCAGCGTGGGCCAGGACCGAATTTCGTCCAATACCGCTTGCGTTCTTTCTTGTGACAAACCTGCCAAAAACACCCGGGCACCGTGGCGGGCCAGCTCTCGGGCTGAAACGCGGCCTATGCCGGTGTTGGCGCCGGTGATCAAGGCAACTTTTCCGGTCAAGTCTGGCAGGGTCAGCGGCGGTGTGTTCATGGCGTGATTATCTTTGGGTGAATTGGCTTGGGGGCGCTTGGGGACAAAAGCGCGCGCAGCTTGGGTAAAGCGCTGCAGGCATTGGCTAGCGTTGCAGCTTGCAAGACGTCTAAGCTGATGCCCCGCAAATCTGCAACTACCTTTGCAATTCGAGGCAATTCTGCAGGCTCGTTACGGCCCTGCGGCTGGCCCAGCGCCCGGTCGGCGGCGGTGGTGTAAAGCCAGTGCGGCGGAATGTCGGGGGCATCGGTTTCCAACACCAAGGCGCTAATGGGCAAATCCGTGGCGAGCCGTCGCAGTTGTTGGGCGCGCTCATAAGTTACGGCACCGCCAAAACCCAATTTAAAGCCCAGCTCTAGAAAGCTTTGGGCTTGGTGTGCACTGCCATTGAAGGCATGGGCAATGCCCCCGATGGGCTGGTGTGTCCTAAGCCCCTTGAGCAACAGATCTGCAGACCTGCGCACATGCAAGATCACGGGCAGCTGGTGAAGTGCAGCCAGTTGCAACTGCGCCTTATAAAAATACAGTTGCTTGTCCCGCATGGCGGGCGTGCACAACTCAGGCACAAAAAAATCCAAGCCTATTTCGCCCACGGCCACCAAGTGCGGATCATGGCTGTGGGCACCCAAAGCTTGGTCCAACACATTCAAGTCAGATTCCAGCGCCTGCGGCACATACAAGGGATGAATACCAAGGGCGTAACTGTCTTTAAAGTGGAGGCCATTTAACTGCACGCCTTGGTGTGCCAAATGACGCACGGCTTCAAAGTTGGCCACCTCTACCGCTGGCAACACGCAGTGCACCAAACCCAGAGACGCTGCGCGCTGGCGCACCTGCATGTGCTGCCCCAAAAATTCCGGGGCGTCTAGGTGGCAGTGGGTGTCGATCCAGCCCTTCATGGCAGGGCGCTTAGAGCTTTGAGAGTCGGCCTTGCACCAGCTGACACTGATGCCCGCAACGTTGCGCCAAGGCGGGGTCGTGGGTCACCACCACAAAAGCGGTGCCTTGTTGTTGGGCGAGGTTCAGCATCAGGTCCAACACGCCTTGAGCGGTGGAGCGGTCCAGGTTGCCCGTGGGTTCATCGGCCAACACGCAGGCGGGCTGGGTCACCAAAGCCCGGGCAATGGCCACGCGCTGCCGCTCACCTCCTGAAAGTTCTGAAGGCCGGTGGTGCAAGCGGCCCGACAAACCCACCGCCGCCAACAAGTGTTCTGCCGCAGCAGCTGCTTGGGCTTTGGGCTGCCGACGTATCCACAAAGGCATGGCCACATTTTCTAGCGCCGTAAATTCTGGGAGCAGGTGATGAAACTGGTACACAAAACCCAGGTGCTGGTTGCGCAAGCGTCCAAGCTGCGCTGCGCTGAGTCGACTGATGTTTTGACCCAGCCAATGCACCATGCCTTGCGTGGGTGCATCTAAGCCCCCCAGCACATGCAACAGCGTGCTCTTGCCCGAACCCGAGGCCCCCACTATGGCCCAAGTTTCTCCGCGTTGCACTTGCAAGTCCACCCCTTGCAGCACCTGCACATCCAACGGGCCTTCATGAAAGCGCTTGCTTATGCCCTGAGCATCCAGCACCAGACTATTCATAACGCAGTGCCTCAGCTGGGTTCACTCGGCTGGCTTGCCAGCTGGGGTACAAGGTGGCCACCCAAGACAGCGCCAAGGAAATCAAGGCGATGGGCACGATGTCTGCGCTTTGTGGGTCGCTGGGCATGCGGCTGATCAGGTAAATGTCTTGCGGTAAAAAACTCGCGCCCAACAAATGCTCTAGGGCGGGTACCAGCACATCAATGTTCAAGGCCACAGCCAAACCCAAACCCAAACCCGCCAACGTGCCCATGACGCCCACCGCAGCGCCCTGCACCACAAAAATGATCAATATGCTTCTCGGTGTGGCGCCTAGGGTTCGCAAAATGGCAATGTCCGCACGTTTGTCAGTCACTGACATGACCAAGGTGGACACCAAGTTAAAAGCCGCGACCGCCACGATCAGGGTAAGGATGATGAACATCATGCGTTTTTCAAGCTGCACAGCGGCAAACCAATTGCGGTTTTGGCGGGTCCAGTCGCGCACATAAAACCGGTTTTCTAAGGCCAGGCTCAACTGCTCAGCCACGCGCGGGGCTTGGTGCAGATCGCGCAGCTTCAAGCGCAGACCTGTGGGGCCTTCGAGCTTGAAAATGCGGGCGGCATCGTCCACATGCACCAAAGCCAGAGAGGCGTCAAATTCAAAATGACCCGAATCGAAAGTGCCCACCACCGTCATTTGTTTAAGACGAGGCACCACGCCAGCAGGGGTCACTTGGCCCGATGGGGCCACCAAGGTCACTTTATCTCCGGTGCGAAC
>Ga0209598_10002184_pt1 | contig 15418 bp, 9 predicted proteins | sample M_140807_EF_Meta_FD_187317 | JGI IMG/M metagenome (GOLD analysis project Ga0209598, IMG submission 187317) | Freshwater microbial communities from Lake Montjoie, Canada to study carbon cycling - M_140807_EF_MetaG (SPAdes) (version 2) | ecosystem: Environmental > Aquatic > Freshwater > Lake... | reverse complement strand
CGCGATGCGCTTGCCGTTGCCCGCGAGCGCCGACCCATCGAGCTGCCACCCGATGCTCGCCAGGGCGAGCGGGCTCAACATGTCGGCCAGTCGCGCCAGCACTCCGCCGAGCGACTCGGGCACCACCAGCACGAAGCCCTTGGCGTCGACATCGTCGCGGAGCGCCGACATCGTCTCGATCTCGTCGATGGGCTGCCCAAGGCCGTGCCACAGGAAGACCACGGGCGGCGAGGCGCCGTCGGGTAGGCTGCTCGGCGTGTAAACGCGGAACGTGCGCGCCTGCCCCGCTGACTCGAAGGCATTCTCCCCCGCGACGAGGTCAGGGCACTGCTCCGCCGCGAGGCGCGGGAGCTGGCTGCCGCCGCCTTGGGAGTCGCACGAATAGGGCGGCTCGCTGCCCGCGTCCTCGGCGGGGACACCGCCAAAGGTGCTCATCGTGAGCGCCTGGTCGAGGGTAATGATCTGGCCGGTGACCGTGCCGCAGACGAACTCGGGCGAGCGGACCTCGCCGCCGAAGACGACGCTCACGAGGACGTCGCTGCCGGTGATTGTGAACGCGCCCGGCAGGGTGACGTCCTCGAACGGCGCGTTGAACTTGCCGTCGGGCGCGACCGGGATGTCCGTGAGCGAAGCCAACACGTCGCTCACGGTCACGCCGTCGGGCGCGATGGCGCGCAGCGACAGGCTGTTGAGGACGCCGCCTCCCCCTGCGGCGGGGGTGCCCACCAGGTCGACCTGCAGAGGCAGCTTGTAGCCCGAGAGCTCCGCGATGCTCGCAGTGAAGCGCCACTCGCCGTCGTTCGGGAAGTTGACCCGCTCGACAGGTGGCACTTCGCCGCCGACGGGCGCACCACCGACCGGCGCACCACCGACAGGCGCGCCGCCGACAGGCGCGCCGCCGACAGGCGCACCGCCCGCCCCGGCATCGCCCGTGGAGTCCCCGCCATCGGACTCGCCACACGCAGACAGACTGAAGCCGAGGAGCGCGGCGACAAGGGCGCCGCGGCCGAGACGAACAAACATGGGGAGCCTCCGGGTCAAGCGTTATGGAAATGCGCCGGTCGCTTCTCCACGAAGGCGGTCATGCCTTCGCGCGCGTCGGCGGAGTCGAAGAGGTTGGCGAAGGCCTCGGCTTCGAGCGCGTTCCCCAGCCCGACTGGGCCATCGAGCCCGCGGCGGAGCACAGCCTTCGCGGACCGTACCGCAACGGGTCCCTTCGACGCGATACCCGCAGCGATCTCGCGGACCTTGAGCATGAGCACATCCGCAGGGAAGACGTCGAGGCACAGCCCGACGGCCTTCGCCTCGTCCGCCTTGAGCGTTCGGGCCGATGCGACCAGCTCGAGCGCGCGCATCGCGCCCACCCGACGCGCGAGCCGCTGCGTGCCACCGAAGCCTGGGATGAGCCCGAGGTTGACCTCGGGCTGACCGAAGCGCGCGTTCTCGCTGGCGTACACGAGGTCGCACGCGAGCGTGAGCTCGCAGCCGCCCCCGAGCGCGAAGCCGTTGACGGCCGCGATGACCGGCACCGGCAGGGCCTCGAGCTCGGCGAGGACGCGGTGGCCCAACGCGGCGAAGTGGCGCGCGGTCCGCGGGGTGAGCGCGGACATCTCAATAATGTCAGCGCCCGCAACGAAGCTCTTCGAGCCCGCGCCCGTCAGGATGACGCAGCGGAGCGCGTTGTCGGCGGCAAGCCCCCGCACGCACGCTTCGAGCTCGAGGAGCACGTTCGCGTTCAGCGCGTTGAGCGCCGCCGGTCGGTTGATGGTGAGGACGGCGACGCCAGCCTCGACGGTGGACAGGACGAGCGGTTCGGTCATGGTGATCTCGCGTCAGCCATTCGTGTCGTAGCGGTGAAAACCGCGCCCCGACTTGCGCCCGAGCCAGCCCGCGTCGACATGCTGCCGAAGCAGCGGACACGGTCGGTACTTCGCGTCCCCGAGGCCCGTGTGCAGGACCTCCATGATCGCCAAGCACGTGTCGAGGCCGATGAAGTCAGCGAGCTCGAGCGGGCCCATCGGCTGGTTGGTGCCCAGCTTCATGCCGGTGTCGATGTCCTGGGCGGTGCCGATCCCTTCGTACAGGGCGTAGACCGCCTCGTTGATCATCGGCATGAGCACGCGATTGACGATGAACCCGCCAATGTCGCGCGAGGTGACCGTCGTCTTCTGCATGCGCGCGCACAGCGCCTGCGTGAGCGCGTTCGTCTCGTCCGAGGTCGCGAGCCCGCGGATGATCTCCACGAGCTTCATCACGGGCACAGGGTTCATGAAGTGCATCCCGATGACGAGCTCAGGTCGCTTCGTCGCGGCGCCGATGCGCGTGATCGGGATGGACGACGTGTTGGAGGCCAGGACGACGCCGGGTCGGCACAGCGTGTCGAGGCGCGCGAAGATCTCCTTCTTCAAAGCCTCGTTCTCGTTCACGGCCTCGACGACGAAGTCCGCGCTCGCAAGGCCCTCCAGCCCCTCGACGGCTTCGATTCGGCTCACGATCGCGCGGTGCGTCTCCGCGTCCAGCTTGCCCTTCTCGACCGCCTTCGCGAGCCGCTTGTCGATGTCAGCGCGCGCCTTCTCAGCGCGGGCCAAGCTCACATCCGCCAGGCGCACGGTCAGGCCCGCTTGCGCGGCGACGTGCGCGATGCCCGCGCCCATCTGGCCTGCACCCAGGACCCCGAAGACCTCGACGTTTGTCACGGTGGAGGTGGTCATGTTCAGCGCTCCACCGTCAGGGCGACGGCCTCGCCGCCGCCGATACAGAGGCTCGCGAGGCCGCGCTTCGCGCCGCGGTCCCCCATCGCGTGGAGCAGCGTGACCAAGACGCGGGCACCGCTCGCGCCGATGGGGTGACCGAGGGCGATCGCGCCGCCGTTCACGTTGACGCGCTCTGCAGGCAGCTCGGCGATGTGGTTCACCGCGAGCGAGACGACCGCGAAGGCCTCGTTCACTTCGTAGAGGTCAACGTCCGCGGGCGTGAGCCCCTGCTTCTCGAGGACCTTCTTGATCGCGTAGGCCGGCGCCGTCGTGAACCACTCGGGCGCTTGCGCGAACTGGGCTTGACCCGTAATCGTCGTGAGCGGGGTGAGGCCATTCGCGCGCGCGTAGTCGCCGCTGCACACCACGAGGGCCGCGGCGCCGTCGTTGATCTTGCTGGCGTTGGCGGCCGTGATGGTGCCGGCCTTGTCGAACGCGGGGCGCAGGCCATCCATCTTCGAGAGTTGCGCGCGCCCCGGCTCTTCGTCCGCGTCCACGCGCACAGGGTCGCCCTTCTTTTGAGGCACGAGCACCGGGGCGATCTCTCGGGAGAACGCGCCCGCCTTCTGCGCGGCCAGCGCTGCCTCGTAGCTGCGCTTCGCGAAGGCGTCTTGGTCGGCGCGCGAAATGCTGCAATCCTTCGCGCAGATCTCCGCGGCGTTCCCCATATGGAAGTCGTTATAGACGTCCCAGAGGCCGTCCTTGATGAGGCCGTCGAGCACCTGCTGATGGCCCATGCGGAAGCCGTCTCGAGCGCCCGCGAGGTAGTAAGGCGCCTGCGACATGTTCTCCATGCCGCCCGCGACCACGACCTCGGCGTCGCCGGACCGAATCGCCTGCGCCGCCATCATCACGGCCTTCAGGCCGGAGCCGCAGACCTTGTTGAGCGTCGTGCAGGGCGTGCCCTGCGGCAGCCCGGCCGCCAAGGCGGCTTGCCGCGCCGGGGCCTGCCCCTGGCCCGCGGGCAGCACACAGCCCATCAGCACCTCGTCGACCGCGGACGGCGAGACGCCCGCCCGCTCCAGGGCCGCCCTGATGGCCACAGCGCCGAGCTGGGCTGCGCTCACACTCGACAGCGCCCCCTGAAAGCTCCCGATCGGGGTTCGGGCTGCGCCCACAATGACAACATCACGCATGACGTCCTCCATCGACTTCGGTCATTCTCAGGCTCACGTTCACGCGGTCTTTTCCCGCGCCACCCCACTCGCTATCAACCAAGAACGAACCGTGACACCGAAGAATCCGGAGATCCTTGCGCCTTTCGCGGCTGCGCTCGTCGCGGCTGCGCTCGTCGCGTGTCAGCCGATGGCTACGACGGCGCCCCTAGACCTGCGCGTCGAGCGAGCCCCCCTCGCCAATGAGGGGTGCGCCGTCGCCCTACCCGTCGCCGGGCTGCCCGAGGTCGCCGAATCCGTGGTCGTGCAGGTCACGGTCCCGGGGGCGGCGCCCTACACGTCCCCGCCGATCGAGGTGACCCCAGCGCTCCGTGCCGGCCGCAGCACGCTCGTGGAGCGCCTCCCCGTCGATCCCGACGGCGAGGCACAGCGCTTGACGCTGCATGTGTGCTCCGGTGGGCAGACGACGTGGATGGGGGGCGCCGCCGTGACGCTGCGCGAGAACGCCAAGACCCCGGTAACGCTCCGCCTGAAGCAGGTCAACGCGCTGAGCTGCACGGGCGGCAGCCGCAGCGCCGAGCAAACGCAGGTGGCCGCGCCGGCGCGCGGTCGCGCGTTCGCGCTCGAGGTGCCGCTGGCGGACGGCCGAACGTTCTTTGGTGCGGGCGCTGCGGCCTTGAGCGGCGCGCTGGTGTCATCGACGCCCCTGGACGCTGACTACGACGTGTATGACCCGGTCGCGACCGTCTTCGACCCGTCGGGCGACCGAGGCTCAGCGGAGGTCGGACCGAGGCTGTTGGCGCCGCGTATCGCTGGGACTGTGATCGTCGACTCGGCCGACGACGACGCAGTCCTCGTTTTCGGAGGGTCGAACGAGGCGGAGTGGTTGGGCGGGTTCGCCTTCGGCCCACTCCGGCCCAACAGCCCCCCGCGCCCGTTCGCGGAGCGTCTCGTTTGGCGCAAGGACGTCTCTGCGCCGCTCCGCACCGCCACAGGCGAGGCGATCGAGCCGCGGATGATGCCGTCTATCGGTACGGACCCTGTGGAGAGGTCGAGCGTCATCCTCGGGGGCTTCGCCTACGACGCGTCGATGACGCCTGCGCCGAGCAAAACGCTCGAGATCGTCAAGGGCGGCCGCGTGTTTCGAGACACGCTCCCGACCCCTCGCGTGGGCGCGTCCGTGACGCCTTTGGGCGCAGAGCGTTTTCTGGTGTGGGGCGGCGACGTGGGGGCATGCGGCGGTGACCCCGGGCTGCTGATCGACCTGAAGTCGAGTCAGCCCAAGCAGCCCCTCGCCATCACGGCTCAAGGGGGGCTCCCGGTCTGCCGTGGCGACAGTCGAAGCCGCGCGTGGTGGTCGACGGGTTTTCACCGCGCGGCGCGGCTCCCCGACCTGCCGGACGGCGCGCAGCGGGTGATCGTCATCGGGGGTCTAGAGGTCCTCGAAGGGCGCCTTGAGCAGACGCCGAACATCGGCGGTGATGAGGCCGGTGCGAACGCGATTATCCTGACGCTCCCGCGCGAAGTCGCTGCCGGGACGCCGGGGAGCCCCTTCGTTCCGGATGCCGGCGCGCCTGTCCCGTCATCGTCTCAGCCCCGCCTGATCGTGCAGCCCCTCGACCTGGCGGGGAGCCCAGAGGCCCGCGCTGCGCTGCGCCGCATCTGGCATGGCCTGAGCGTCGTGGATGATCGGGTCGTGGTGTCGGGTGGCTGGACTACGCCCGGGGCGGCGACCTTTGGCGAGGGGCCCACGCCGACGAAGTCGCTCGTGGTCTTCCGAGTGGCGCCTGATTCGCAGCTCTCTCGTCCCCCCGATGTGGACCCGGGCGTGCGCACTGTCGAAGCGCTCACGGTCACCGAGATGACCGGACCCCGCCTCGGGCACCTGTCTTCGTCCGCCGTCGATGGCGCGGTCGTCTTCGCGGGGGGCATCACCGGCGAGCCGGGTGCGCAGACCCTGTCGACATCGGCAGAGCTCTGGCAGGCCCCACCGAGCGTGGACCCGTGCGTGGGTGTGGTCGCGCCGGCGACGATGAGCGACGCCACGCTCGCCTTGCCCGAGGCGTCCCTGCCGCCCGTCCCCGGGGACGACGCGGCACTCGACGCGGCAGGCCTCGCCGACGCCGCGCTCGATGCTCAGTCCGTCCAGTAGACCTCGACCTGCCCGGGGCCCGGCACCTCGACGTCGATGGTGCGCTGCCCGCTCGGCAGCGTGAGCTCAGCGGTCCAGCGACCCACGCCAACAGGCGGTGCGTGGACGCGGGGCGCGCCCTCCGCGAACCACGCCCGGGCGACCTCGTTTCGGTCTGCGTCACGGAGGACGACCCGGAGTGGGCCGGGCGCCGCGTGGTACGCGACCAGCACGTCTGGTCGAGGCTCGGCGAACCGCACCCCGAGGTAGACGAAGCCAGCGAGCAGCGCGTAGCCCGCGACCCGCTTGTTCACGCCTGCCCGCCTCTCCCCGCGTCGGCGCCGAGGCGCTCGACGGGGCCACGCACAAAGGCATGACGCTCGGGCGAGTAAACGAAGCGCTCGATGGCAGAGAGCGCGCCGTTGGTGATGACGTAGACGTTGAACTCGGCCATGTGCCCGACCGCGAACCGCGAACCGCTCGCGACCTGAACGACGGGCGTCTCGACCCCCGGCAAGGTCTGGCGCAAGTACACGTGGTTGTGGCCGTGAACGACCAGGTCGGCCCCCCCCTGACGGAGGACGTCGACGACCTCGGCCGCGTCTGTGAGGCGCCGGAGGTGGTCGAGGGGGCGGCTGGCGTCCGGACGGACGGGATGGTGGAGCGCCACCAGCTTGAAATCGCCCTCGGCCTTGGCCTGAGCGAGCGCGCGTGCGGCCGAAGAACATTGGGCACGCCCCACAGTCCCTGTCGCGAGAAACGGCGCGCTGGGCGTTGCTGTGCTCAGCCCAACCAGCGAGATGCCGCGAAACCTGCGGAGGACGGGGTACGTCGACGCAGCCTCGAACGAGGGGATCCAGCGCCCGAAGGACCGCTCGAACCGTCGACTCTCGGCGGCGTCGCGCGCGTAGAAGTCGTGGTTGCCGGGGACAAGCGTCAGGGCGTCGTCGGCGAAGCGCCGTGCCAAGAGCGCCTCGACACGCAAGAACTCGGCGTCGAGGGCCAAGTTCACCAAGTCACCGGTGCACACGGTGTGGTCGGGCGCAGCGGCGTCGAGGCTCTCCAAGAGCGCCTCGAACACCTCGACCCGGTAGTGGCGCGCCCGGTTCAGCGCGAGGTTGACCGCGCCCGTCGCGCGCTTCCCGAAAAAATCCGACGCCCGCGCGCCCTTGAGCGACAGGACGTGAACATCCGAGAAGTGCGCGATCCGCGTGACCCGCTCCGGGCCAGCGGTCACGGGAGGGTCCACGCCAGCGTGTAGGTGTTCTCGGCGTCCAGGAAGCCGTCCACCCGCACCAGCACAGGCCCAGCGGAGTCGACCACGAACGCCAAGGACTCTTCGCCGAGCTCTGTGCGGCTCGAGGCCAGGAGCGTCCCGCCATCCGCCGAGTAGACCTCGAGGTCCAGGTCACCGACGGCAGCGTCGAAGGTCAGGCTCACCGAGGCATCGCCGGCGGCGGTGGCGTCGAGCGCGAACCAGTCCTCGCTGTGGGCGCAGACTACGCCGCCCTCCAGCTGACCCGTGGCGCCCTCCAACGGCGTGGCGGTCCCCGGGCCTTCGTTCGAGCGCGCGTCGTCGTCAACGCACGGTGCGCGAACGGACAGGGGCGCCGAGCCTGTATTGTTCGCCCGCCGCGGGTCCGCGACGACACTGAGCGGGTCAAGGACGACGACGATGTAGTACGCCCCCGCTTGAAGGCCGCGTGGCAACCGCGCGCGCCCGGAGACGCGCGCGGCGGCTACACCTTCAAGGCGTGGGAGCACGACGTTCGTGAGCTCAGCGTCGTCGTTCGACGGGAGCGCGTCACGCGAGACCACCAGCCTCGCGGCCGCGCCGTCGATGCGGTCGCCGAGCAGGTTGCGCGCGCTGAACGACCACCTGACCTCACCCTCTACGGCGACGGCGCTCGGGGCGACCGCGACGTCGCTGACCTCAAGGTCGAAGCCGCTCGCGCCGCGCACACGCAAGCTGTAGGCGGCGTCGCTGGCAGGCCCCGCGCCCGCGGCGCTGACCTGGAGGCGGTAGTCACCCGCGAGGTCGGCGTCCCAGCCGACGCTCGTGTCGTCCTCGTCGAGGACCGCGCCGCTGGGATCGAAGAGGCGCAGCGTGAGGGCGCTGTCGGACTGCGCGCGGAAGCTGACCGTGTTGCCCGGGGCCATGCTGAACACGAACCAGTCCTGGGTGCCCGCGCAGAGCGACAGGACATAGTCGCCGTCTGAGATGACCGCGGCGCTCGCGCGCTCCGCATTGGGGGCGAACGCGTCGTCCATGCACTCACCGGCGCGGCGAACCTGAACATCCATGTCGTAGGTCGAGGCGGATGCGCGGTCACCAAACAGGTAGACACGCACGAAATAGGTCCCCCCGATCAACGCCCGCGGGAGCTCCACGCTCTCGGAGTTCGACGCCCCGGCGCTGACGTCGAGCTGCGTGTCTCCGTCGACGTCGAAGAGCCGCAGGTCAATGTCGCCGTCTGCGTGCTCGAACGCGATTGAGACGGTGAGCCCGTCGCCCGGCGCGAGCTCGACGGCGTACCAATCATCGTCGGATGCGCACACCCGAAGGCCCACGTAAGCGCCCTCGCTCAGCGGCGCAGGGCGCGCTTCGTCGCCGTCGAAGTTCGACCGGTTTGGCTCGAACGCGTCCGGTGCGCAAGCGAGCGCGGCCGAGATCGTCAGGTCGAGCCGCACGGCGTTGTCATCGCGGCGGACGTCAGCGGTGAGGGCGTCGGGGTCAAGCGTCAGGGTGACCGCATAGTCTCCATCGGTCAGGTCCGCCGGAAGAGTGACCAGCCCGGCGACGCTGACCGACGCCCCCGCGGCGACGCCCGGCAGCGTCACCCGCCCCGCCTCGACCACCGCGCCTTCAGCCGAGGTCAGGGATACGCCGACCTCGCTCGCATCCGAACCTTGGGCGCCGAGATTGACGGCCTCGAGGCGAATGTCGAGGGGGCCGCCGGGCGCAGCGGGAGCGGGGGCGATCCGGGCGGCGCGCGGGCGCAGCGAGACGCCCTGCACCGTCTCGATAGACGAGACGCCAAGCGTATAGGGCCCGTCGAGCGCGCCGAGCACGCCGATGAGAACCGCACGCGCGGGGCCGGGGGCGACGAAGGCGGACTGAGCCGTGCCGACGCCGTCCGTGGGCGCGATGGCCTCACCGAACGCGTCCGCGAGCGTCAGCGTCGCACCCTCGGTGATGGCCGCGAGCGTGACCTCGAGCCCGACGCCGGCCTCGAGCTCGACGCGCGCCCAGTCGGCGCCGTCGCAGAGCCCGAGCGCGGGCGTTTGTCCAAAGCCCAGCGCGCGGGCGTCGCCGACCGCATCGTCGTCCTCATTCTCAAGGTCCTCGGGACAGCCGCCTGTGGCGCCCGTCACGTTCAGGTCAACCGACGAGAACGCCGCGTTGTTCTCTTCGCTCCGCTCCGATGTCACACGGTTCGCGGGGTCAGCGACCAATGCCACTCGCCACGCCCCCACGGACCGGTCCAAGTCCGTCGGCACGATGATGTCGACGCTCACCGGGCGCGTCTCGCCGCCGTCGAGGCTGGCGACATCGAAGCGTTGGACGACCGGATCGCCCGCGCCGAAGGCGACATCTGCACTGAACACGATCGCGGCCTCGAAAGGGCCGCTGGGGTCAGTGCCGAGGTTCTGGAGCTCCCCCTGCACCGTGAGCGTCTCGCCCACAGCGATGTCGGTGTTCGACAACATCACGCCGCGGCTCGCGAGGTCGAGCACGGGCTCCCCACCCAGCTCCAAGCACGTCGCGCGGCGTCGGTTATTGCTCGGGTTGGCATCACCGACGCTGTTCGTCGGGTCTACCGTCGCCAGCATGCAGTACCGCCCGCGCTCCACGCGGCGGCTGATCGTGATGGCCTCGTCGAGCATGAGGGAATCCCCCGCCTCGAGCCGAGGCACGTTGAACGAAGCCACTTGAACTGCTGAGCGCCCGTCGGTCGGCTCGGCCTCGATGCGCAGCACGAAGTTGCGCGCCACAGCCGTCTGGCCTCGGTTCGTCACCTGGAGCCGAGCGCCAACGGCCTGCCCCCAGAACGCCCGCTCGCCCTCCACGTCGAACGCCGTCACCACGAGGTCCACGCCCTCGACTGAGCCCGGCTCGACGACCTGGAACGGCTGCGCGAGCGCGCGCTCGTTATTGTCCTCCACCTGCTCCACAGTCTCGTCTCGCACGTCCGTCGAAGCGACCAAGAACCATGGCCCGGGCGGCAGGTCCGACGGGATGTCGACGAGGGGGGCCTCACGCAAGGTCTCCCCCGCCCCGATGGCTAAGCCTGTTCGCTCGAAGACGACGCGGTCGCCGTCGTCGAAGACGCTGTCTTGGCTCAACGCGAGCACGACATCCGCAGAGATCGCAGGGCGATTGCCCGTGTTGCCGACGCACACGTCGACTTCGAGCTGGTCGCCTTGCTGCACTGAGGCGCCGTCCGCACCGACCTGCACGAACGAGGGCACGCTGAGTCCACAGACGACCAGGTCAGGCGCTTGCTCGGTCGTATTGCGCACCTCGAGGGTGAAGAGCCCCACCGCGGCATTGTTCGTGCGGTCCGAATCACCGACGGCCCCTGAGAGGTCCGCGACGACACCCACGAAGTACGAGCCGCTCGGCAGGTCGGCGGGCAGGGTCAGCGGCTGCTCAAGCGACTCGAGCGCGCTCGCGGGGTCACCTGTCCGGTCAAACGCGCTCACCACTCGGTCCGAGGCGTCGATGGTCTCGTCGGTCGAGAGGACATAGGCCAACGTCCAGTCGCCGACGACGGCGGCACCCTGATTGCCGAGCCCGCCGACGACGTTGATCGTCGCGCCTGGAGAGACTCGCCTCGGGTCGAAAGAGATGTCGCGAACGAGCAGATCGGCCGGCGGCGAGACCTCGATCGTCGCGGTCGCGCGACCAGTTCCGCCGCCCACCTCCCGCACTTCAAGCTCGACGGCAAATGTCCCTGCGTTGCCAAACGTGTGCTCGGTTTGCTTCAGGTCGGGTCCGGCGGCGACCTCGCCATCCGCAAAGTCCCAGCCATACTCAAAGGCGCTCTGAAGGCCGCCCGTGTGCTGCGCCGAGAGCCGGACCGTCAGAGGCGCGTTCCCCGAAGAGACGCTCGCGGTGACCGCGGCCTCCAGCGCCGCCGAGGATGGCGAGTCGCCCCCACAGCCCGACGCAAGGCCCGCGGCGAAGGCCGCCAGCGTAATCGAAGCGACGGCACTCGACCTCGTCGTGCATTTCCAGAATCGACTCACGATGTTCCCCACGCGGCTGGCCAGAAGTGCGGACCATAACGGCGCCCGCCGAGCGCTCGCAAGGACGCAGAAAGCGGCCGAGGGAGCGGGGTCGGGGCGCGAACACCCCTTGACCGCCGCGATCCCCGGGGGCTAACTTGCCCGCCATTCTATGGACGATGGAGGCCGGCGTTGAGCAACGGCGAAAAGAAGCCGGGCGTGAAGGACATCAGTGACCTCAAGGCGCGCTTGAGCTCGCTGAACAAGGGCGGCAAGCCCGTCGGACCCGCGGGCGGTGCGGCCTCGGCGTTTGGCGCCCCGCTCGACGACCAGTCTGATGCGTCCATCGGCGCTGCGACCGCGGTCGTCCGGATCGAGCCCCAGTCGTTCGGGAGTGGGTCAGCCGGCCAAGAGGACCAGACCGAGGCGATCTCCATGCCGCCGCCCGAGGTCTTCGCTGCGCCCGCGCCCATCGCGGGTCCGCGGACGCTGCCCGGCCCGCCCAGCGGCGCCCCCCCCGGCGGCTTGAACCTCGGCGCCGACCTCTTCAAGCGGCCCGAGCCGGAGCCCGCGCCGGTGGTTCAACAGCAGGCCCCGAGCGCCAAGCCCTTGATCTCGGCGGTTCAAGCCGAGCGCAAGGAGCGGCTCGCGAATCCACTCGCATCGGCACCCGTCTCCGTCGCCCTCTCGGCCGCCGACGAGGCGGCCCTGAGCAGCGTCGAGGGCAAGGCGAAAGGCGTCAAGCCGTCGCTCCTCGTCGCGGTCGCGGGCGTCACGATGGCCGTGACCGCGTTCGTCGCCTTCGGGATCGGCAGCAACCTGAAGGACAACGAGCTCATCAAGTATCGCAAGGTCGAGGCCGCCACGGTCCGCGACCGCGTCGCGCCGCTCATCACGCAGATGGAGGAGCTCGCGAACCTGATCGAGCGCATGGACCCGCGCAAGGTCGACTGGCAGACCGTGAGCGCGCTACCCGAGACGCTGCCCGGCGTGGATGCTGCGGGTATCCTGACCACGCGCGTGCCACTGCCTGCGGAGATCACGGGCGATATGGGCCGCGCGGTCGCAGACATTGATCGTTTGTTCAAGCTCACGCTGGACCATCGCAAGTTCACGCTCAGCCGCGACAAAGCAGAGCTCGAGGCGCTCGAAAAGGGCGATTCGTGGAGTAACAACCTCTACTTCGCTGCCTACTTCCAGCCCGTGGACCTGAAGACCCCGCCCCTGCGGTACATCCCGCCCGATGCGTCCATGGTCGCCGTTGTCGGGAAGCCCCGGCCGAGCGACGACGGACAGACCAACGTCGTTCAGGTCAAGTTTCGCAGCGGCGAGACTCGGGACGTCCCGGTGCAGCACATCGTCCTCGTGAAGAAGGGCGACCTGCTTGAGAGCGGCTCCGCGAACGTGCTCGCGCTCTACAGCAAGCGCGTCGAGGAGCTCCGCATGCTCGTCGGCGCGATTCGCCAGTACGGCAAGGGCCTGCGCGACAAGCTGAACGCCGAGGCGAACCGGCCCTGACGAGCGAGCCTCAGTCGGCGTCGAAGATCGGCTCTTCGGACTGACTCCATCGTCGCATCTGCTCGCGCTCTCGCTGCGCGGCGTCGTGCGCCATGAACGCGTCGAGCAGCTGGGCGCCCGAGCGCGCGTCGACCATGACCCGGACGCGGTCATTTCGGCCCGCGGCGCGCAGCTCGACCTCAAGCGTATCTCGGTGCCTGCGACCGACGCGACCCAGCAGTGCGTCGAGCGTGAGCCCCATCGCGATGAGGCCCGCGCCCAGGCCCGCCATGCCCACATCCGCACCGCGCAGCCCCACGAATACGAGGTGGCCGCCCGCGAGCGCGGCGACGCCGAGGCAGCCCGCGCCGAGCACGGCGTAGAAGCGCTGCAGCCGCTGCGTGACCCGAACGGACTCGAGCGCAGAGAGAGCGCAACTCCATGCGTCTGAGAACTCTGCCTCACCCTTGAGGTTGGACACGCGCGCGACGACGACTTCCTGGTCGGTGAGCCTGAGCCGAACTTGGGTACGCACCCCGACAAAGCTCAAGACCGAGTCGAGCGCCTCCCTGAGGAGGGTGACCCCCGTATAGGCGGAGAGCACCGCCGACACCGCACCACCGCGACCCCGCGCCACAGTGCCAAACGTCTCAAGGGGCGCCCCCCGATGCGGCTTGAACTGCAGGAGTGGGGTGACTGGCTCGTGCGACGCCCGCGACGGGGGCGGCGGCTGCACGCTGGACACGCCCACGTCAAGGCTCAAGGCGCCTGCGGCCTCGGGCTGTGGAACCAGCCGCGGGCGGCGACGCGTGAAGTCGACCTCGGCTTCGACCTCGGCTTCGGCCTCTGTGCCCGCCCGCAGCGATGACTCGATCTGACCCACGAGATCGGCGGCCGCGCGCAGGCGGCTCGGGTCTGCAATGGTTCGCTCGCCGCTCAGGTCAGGGAAGAGGCTTGGGACGACGTATTCCGCAGCCCCGAACGCCCCTGTGCCGTGAGCGTGCAGCTCGTGGGCACAGTAGGCACGGACCAGCAACGCATACGCTTGTTGAATCAGCGCCGCGCTCGCCCCGCCCCGCTGGAGCGCTCGGCAGACCTGAAGCCACAGCGTGCCGAATCGCGTGACGAAGCGCACCATCAGATATTGCTCGCGCGCGTCCTCGCCCTGCCCCCACTGTGCCGCCGCCGGCGCCAGTCCGACGAGCACCGCCTCAAACCGCGCGAGCGCGGCGTCGCCTCTGTGGGTCAGGTCCGAGACGGCCGCCCGGACGACGATATCGCGCCACGCGGCGTCGTTGAGGGGGTGGTCAACCCCCGACGGCGTAAACGTCTGCGTCCACGTTGTGAGCGCGCGCGCGATGTACTGCTCCGCGACCACGGCGTCACGCGCGCGGACTGCGGGCTCAACCTCGACGAGCAAGAACAGGTGCCTCAGCGCGCGCGCGTCTCGCCCGACGCCGCTCGGGAGCGCGTCGAGTGGACCAGACGCGACCTGCGCCTGTGCGAGCTGCTTCACGCCACGAGACAGGCGTTCGAGCGCGCTCCCTCTCGGCAGCGCCGGGAGCAGGTTGAGCTGCGCGTAGATCTCGACCAAACGCGGCGCGCTCTCCTGAAATGGCCGATTCGAGAGCTCATCGAGCGTCGCGTCGACCGCAGCGTGCGCGTCTGGGTAGGCATGTAGGGTCATCAACGCGCAGGAAACGAGCCGACCGTTTCCGCGCACCAAGAAGACGGGGAGGACCTCGGGGTCTTCGACCATGGCGGGCGCTGTGCACAGGTGGTGCAGCATCCGCGGCTCATGGCAGCCCTCGGCGAGGTGACGCACGAAGCGCCAGCGGTGGCGATGCGCCTGAAGAACGCGGTTCACATGGCGCAGCAGCGTCAACCAGCTCCCGCGGGGCGGCGTTGGTCCTTCGGCGTGGAGCGCGAGGAGCCGCGTCAGGAGCCACGGCTCCGTGGTGGACACCTCCGGCGCCGCGCCGCGACGCCCGACCTCGGCGGCAACGCGATCGACGTAGATCTGCCAGAACCGGAGGGCGTCCTCTTCGTTCAGGACCACATCAAGGAAGTCACTCAGGACAAACGGCCCCGCGCGCTCGACCCCCGGCAGCATGGCGACAACACGGAGAGTGAAATTCCGGCGTTCGACGACGTCGAGCGGGGCGAGCTTGACCGAGTAGCCCAGAGTGAAGAGCGCGTTCACGGCCTCGAGGCCTGGCCCTTTCGTGGCCTCACCCTGGAGGAGGAGCGCGCGGAGCGTGCCGCCCCCGAGCGTCGGCGGCAATGCGAGCGCCTCGAGGTCTACGCCGTGACGACGCGCGAAGGAGTCGACGAGTGGACCCTCAAGCACGGCCTCGGCGTTGAGGGCGACGTGAGAGAGAACATCGAACACGACCTCGGCGAGGACATCACGCTTCGGCGCACGCTCAAGGGCCGCGAGCACCGCACGCCGCCTCGCCTCGACCGCCGCGAGAAAAACGCCCGCTTGGTCGGGCGTCGGCGCGCGGGGAGCGTCTGAGTCTGCGAGGGCGGCGCTCATGCGCGGAGACTACTTCGCCCTACACCCGGGCCGCAAGAACGCGCCCGAAGACCGACAGCTCAGTACTTGCCCCAGGTGATCTCGACCCGCTCGATCTTGACCGACTCCTGCGGTCGATTCATCGGGCCGACCGGCACGCGGGCGATCTGCG
>Ga0209598_10002180_pt1 | contig 15428 bp, 11 predicted proteins | sample M_140807_EF_Meta_FD_187317 | JGI IMG/M metagenome (GOLD analysis project Ga0209598, IMG submission 187317) | Freshwater microbial communities from Lake Montjoie, Canada to study carbon cycling - M_140807_EF_MetaG (SPAdes) (version 2) | ecosystem: Environmental > Aquatic > Freshwater > Lake... | reverse complement strand
CCAGCCCCAAGCCCCCCGGCGGATCCCCAACCGTGAGGCTGCCCCTGCTCGCGCCGGCGCTGCTGCTGCCCGGGCTGATTTGGCCAGGCCTAGCCGCCGCCGGTGGCCCACCGCCCTCGGCGGCCCTGCTGCGACAGCTGGAGCAACTGGAACGGCAACTGGGCCAGCTGGATCGGGTGCTCGAGGACAACCCCGCTGATAAACCTACCGCCAGCCTCAGTGCCCTTAGCGCCGCCCCGGCCGGCAGCCTGCGGGCCCCAGCCCCCCTGGCCCTACCCAGCCAGCCCCAGGAGCTGGCCATCCGCCAGGAGCTGCGCCTCAGCCTGCCCCAGGCCCAGGAATTGGCGCTCACCAACGACCTGGCCCTGCAGGAACGCCAGGCCCAGGTGCGGGAAACCCAGGGGTTGGTTCAAAGCGCCCGGGGCCTCTATGCCCCCGTGATCGGCATCCGGGCCCAGGGGGGCTACAGCCAGCAAAGCCAGTACAATTTCGCCCCCCAAAACAACTATTCGCTCTACCCGGAATACAGCTCCGTTACCCAGGCCAACGGCAGCAGCGTCAAGACCTATGCCCCCGGCGCCGGCTTCCGGGTGGCAGCCAACGGCTGGAATGCCCTGACCTCAGGCCTGGCCGACTTTTCTGCCGGCCTAAGGCTCGAATACAACCTGCTGGATTTCAGCCGCGGCCCCACCCTCGCCAGTCGGCAGGCCCAACGCCAGGAGGCCGATGCCCGCTACGGCGACCAACTCAGGGCCACCCAATTGGCGGTGAGCAACAGCTTCTACCGGCTGCAGCTGGCCCAGCAACAGGTGCGCATCCGCGAGGCGGTGCTGGCCAACGACCTGGTGATCCAGGGGCAGGTGCAGGCCTTGAAGCGCTCGGGCCTGGTGCCCCGGCTAGACGCATTCCGCATCGAAGCCCGCCGCCAGGAGGACCAACGGCGCCTGCTCCAGGCCCTGGCGGACCGCCGTAGCCGCGAACGGGAACTTTCCAATCTGCTGAACGTGGCCTTCAGCACCACCCTTACGGCCGGGGGCCCCCTAAGCCTGCAACCCCCCTGGCCCCTCGACCTGGAAAGCACCCTGGTGCAGGGCTTCCACCAGAACCCCCAGCTAATCGCCCTCCGGGCCGCCCGGGAGGCGCTGCTGCGCCAGGCCGACGCCCAGGCCGCCCAGTTGCTGCCCAATCTGGGGCTATTTGCCGAGGGGGGCTATGGCCAAAACAACCTCAGCAACTTTGGGGTAACCCTGCGGGGCTGTTGCGGGGCCACCCACATCCCGGTGGTGCAAAACCAGCAGGCCGACTGGGCCGCCGGGCTGCGGCTGAATTGGCGCCTATTTGACGGGGGGATCAGCGCCGGCCAGGTGGCCGCCAGCCGCGCCGGCGCCGAACGGCTCAGCCTGGCCAGCGCCCGCGAACGCAACCGCATCCGCCAGGAGCTGGAAACCGCCTTCTTTGACCACGAGGCTTCCCTCGCCCAGGTGTTGGCGGCCCGGGCCGCCTATCGGGCCGCCCGCGAAGCCCTGCGCGATGCCCGCGCCCGCTACGGGATCGGGCTCGCCGACTACACCGACGTGAGCGACAGCCTGCGGGAGCTCACCGTGGCCATGGAGGCCAAGGCCGAAGCGATCACCCTGGCCAACCTCAGCTATGCCCGTCTGCTGCGGGAGCTGACCCTTGAGCCGCCTGCCACCAGCAGTTAATCCCCCGCCAGAGCAGCAGCAACAGCAACAAAAAGAACCAAAACCACAGCTCCGGGGCATTGGCATGGAGCAGCACCACCAGCAGCAGCGCCTGCAGGCCCAGCCAGGGCAATTCCCGCCGCAGGGGGGTGGAGAACCAGTGCTGAAGCTTTGACAGGCGGTTCATCAGAGCTCCTCTGGGTTCTGGCGCAGGTTGGGGCGATCCCAGCGCAGCTGCCGCAGGGTGCGGTAGCTGCCGGTGAGGTCGCGCAGCACCGGCACCACATAGCTGATCGCTGGCCGCCACTCCACATAGCTGTGGGCCGTGAGCGTTAACCCCTCCCGCAGGGGAAACACCCGGCTGCCGGCGGAGAGGGTCCAGCGATAGCGAGGGGGGGCAGCGCCATGGCTCTGGTCCCGGCTCAGCAACAGCTCTGCCCGCATCACCGGCCCATTTTTGACCAATTCCTGGGCCAGTTGGGGGTTGCCAAGGGTGGTGTTCACGTCTTCTTCGGTGGCCGGCAACAGGTTCACCCGCTGCACCGTGGCCTCCACCCCGCCAAAGCGGCCCCGCTGGCGCCAGTCGGGCACCAGCTCCACCGGCAGCCCCCGCCGCAGGCGCCGGGCATCGGCGGGGGAGAAGTAGGCCACGGCCCGCAGGGGCTGGGGCCTCAGGCCCTGGAGGGTGCCCAGCCGCTGGCCCGCCCTCACGGTTTGGCCGCGCACCACCTGCACATCCAGCACCCGGCCATCCCGGTCGGCCCGCAGGGTGCCCTCAAAGCCGAGGCGCTGCTCCGTCACCCGAATCGTCCGCCTCAGGTCGTCGATGCGGTAGTCGCGCTGCAGGCGCTCGGTACTTATTTCCAAGTTCACCTTCTGGTAGGCATCAACGGCGGCCTGCTGCTGAATGCGCAGGTCAGCGAGGGTTACCGCCAGCTGGGTGGTTCTGTCTTCGGTGCTAACCACCGGGGCCGCCAGCGGGGCCACCACCTCCCGGGCCGCCAGGTAGCGGTAATCGGCCAACTTCTGGTCGTAGGTGGTTTTGAGCTGGCGGAACTGGCCGGCATCGGCCTGCAGCTTGGTAAGGGCGGTGGAGCGCAGGCGCCCAGCCGTGGCCAACCGCACCGCATCCCGCTGGTTGAGGCTGGCATTAATGGCGATCTGCTCGCCCAGGTCCCGCCGCTGGCGCTGTAGCTCCTGCTCCAGCGCAGGCAGATAGAGCTTCAGCAGCGGCTGGCCCCGCCGTACCCGTTGCCCCTGCACCATCGCCAACTCAAGGATTTGTCCCTCGGCCCGGGCATCCAGCAGCGTGGCGTCCCCCGGCACGATCAAGACACCGCGGCCCACCACCTCCGTGGGCACTGGCCAAAACAGGGCCCAGGCGGCAGTGAGGGCCGCCATCCCGCCGAGGGCAAGCGCCACAGGGCGATGGCCAGGGGCATCAAGCACCAAGGGGATAGCCAACGGACCCGCAGTCTGGCGCCGATCGCCCCCAGCCACCACGGCCCTCGACAATGGAGCGACTGCACTGGAAATCCCCAGCACCAAGGACAGGGATGACAAGCACGGTGGACATTCAGGCAGAGGCCCTGCAGCTGCTGGAGTGGGACCGCCTCGGCCAACAGTTGGCGGGCTTTGCCGCCAGTGGGCTGGGGCAACGGCTCTGCCAGGCCTTGCCCTTGGCCCCCCAGTTGGGGGAGGCCCGGCGGCGGCTGCAGGAAACCGTGGAACTGCTGGCCCTTGATGGCCTCACCGATGGGGGCCTGAGCTTTGCCGGGGTTGTAGACCTGCACGCCACCCTGCAGCTCTGCGCCAAGGGCGGCTGCGCCGGCGGCGAAGCCCTGCTGCAGCTGGCCGACACCCTGGCGGCGGCCCGGCGGCTGCGGCGCCAGATCGATGACCCCCAGCTGCGGCCAGTGACCACGGCCCTCCTAGAGGGCCTGCGCACCCTGCCCGAATTGGAGCAACAGCTGCGCTTTGCCCTCGAGGAAGGCGGAAGGGTGGCCGACCGGGCCAGCCCGATCCTGGAGGGCCTGCGCCGCCAACTGCTGGGCCAGCGCCAGGAACGCCAAAGCCGGCTCCAGGATTTGATCCGCCGCTGGGGGCCGCAATTACAAGACACGGTGATCAGCCAGCGCCATGGCCGCCCGGTGCTGGCCGTGAAAGCCGGAGCGGCCAGCCAACTGCAGGGACTGGTGCACGACAGTTCAGCCTCCGGCAGCACTTTTTTCCTGGAACCCCAGGCGGTGGTGGGCCTGGGCAACCGCATCGCTGAGCTGGAGGGCCAGGAACGGGAGGAGGAGCGGCGGGTGCTGTTGCAGCTCAGCGGCGCCGTGGGCACAGAGGCCGAGGCCCTCGAGGCACTGCAAAAATGCTTGGCCCAACTGGACTTTGCCCTGGCCCGGGCCCGCTACGGCGCCTGGCTGGGGGCCGTGAAACCAGAACTGGGTAGCGACCACTGGCAACTGCGCGACCTGCGCCATCCGCTGCTGGTGTGGCAGGAGCGGCGGGAAGGGGGGGCCGCGGTGGTGCCCGTAAGCATGCGCATCGATCCACCCCTGCGGGTGGTGGCGATCACCGGCCCCAACACCGGCGGCAAAACCGTAACCCTGAAAAGCTTGGGGTTGGCCGCCCTGATGGCCCGGGCCGGCCTGTTTCTGCCCTGTAGCGGCACCCCCCAGCTGCCCTGGTGTGAGGCGGTGCTGGCCGACATCGGCGATGAACAATCGCTCCAGCAAAACCTCTCCACCTTCAGCGGCCATGTGCGCCGCATCGCCCGGATCCTGGCGGCGGTTGAAGCCCTGGCCTGCCCCAGCGCCGCCCCAGCCCTGGTGCTGCTCGATGAGGTGGGGGCCGGCACAGACCCCAGCGAGGGCAGCGCCCTCGCCACCGCCCTGCTGCGCCTACTAGCCGATCGGGTGGCGCTCACCGTGGCCACCACCCACTTCGGTGAATTGAAGGCCCTCAAATACAACGACCAACGTTTTGAAAATGCTTCGGTGGAATTTGATGATGCAAGCCTGAGGCCCACCTATCGCTTGCTCTGGGGGATCCCCGGCCGTAGCAATGCCCTGGCGGTGGCCAGGCGCCTGGGGCTCAGCGAGGCGGTGCTCAGCCAGGCGGAGGCGCTGCTGGAGACCCAAGGCACCAGCAGCGTTAACACGGTGATCAGCGGCCTGGAGGACCAGCGCCAGCGCCAGCAGGAGGCCGCCGAAGAAACCGCCGCCCTGTTGATGCGGGCCGAATTGCTCCACGAGGAACTGCTGCAGAGCTGGCAACAACAACAAAACCTCCAAAAGGAACAACAGACGGTGGCCCGCCAGCGCCTGGAGGGCTCGATCAAAGAGGGTCAAAAGGAGGTGCGGCAGCTGATCCGGCGCCTGCGCCAGGGCAATGCCGATGGCGAACAGGCCCGCCAGGCCGGCCAACGGCTCAAGCTGCTGGAGGCCGAACATCGACCCAAGCTCGCCAGCCGCGAGCCCCAGGGCTGGAGTCCCCAATTGGGCGATCGGGTGCGACTGCTCAGCCTCGGCAAGGCCGCAGAGGTGCTGGCCCTGGCCGACGACGGCAAGGAGCTGACCGTGCGTTGTGGCGTGCTGCGGCTGACGGTGCCCCTGGAGGGCATCGAAGGCCTGCAGGGGGAAAAGCCCAGCCCGCCCCCACCGCCGGTGCAACTACGGCCAGTGGTCCCTGCAAATACCAATGGCAGCGCCAGGGGCGGCAGCAGCCCCAGCGTGCGCACCAGCCGCAACAGCGTCGATGTGCGCGGCATGCGGGTGCATGAGGCGGAGTCTGCGGTGGAAGAGCAGTTACGCCATTGCCGCGGGCCCCTCTGGGTGATCCATGGGGTGGGGAGCGGCCGGCTCAAGCGGGGGCTGCGCAGCTGGCTCGAGGGCCTCGCCTATGTGGAGAAGGTGTGTGATGCGGAGCCGGGCGATGGTGGGGCCGGATGCAGTGTGATTTGGCCCCGCTGATCTAAAAAAGTGCGATGACAGAAACCAACCACGGCCACGACCACAGCCACGGTCACGGCCATAGCCACAGCAACGATCCCGGGCCCAGCCAGGGCTCTGCCATGCATCCGGCTGTACAGCGCCAGCGGTTACCTAAGGAAATTCAGCACGAACACCGGGAAGGCAACCCCGCCGCCTTCCGCTGGAGTGTGCTGCTAAATAGCGCCCTTTCTGGCCTGCAACTGGCCATTGGCATTGGCTTTGGCTCCCTGGCCCTGATCGGCGATGCCCTGCACAACCTGGGCGATGTGGCTGGCCTATTGCTGGGCTGGGGGGCCGAACGGCTCAGTGCCCGGCCCGCCAACCGGCGCTTCACCTATGGCTTTGGCCGCAGCACCCAGCTGGCCTCCATGGTTAACGCCGCCCTGATCCTGATGGCCTCCGGCGTAGTGATCGTGGAGGGCATCCAGCGGCTCGGCAAACCGGTGGAGGTGCACCCCGGCCCCGTGGCCTGGGCCGCCCTGGCCGGCATCGTGGTGAACCTTTTCTCCGCCCGTCTATTTGGCCACAACCACGGCCATGACCTAAACCGAAAGGCCGCAGTGGTGCACCTGCTTACCGATGCGGCCGTGAGTGGCGCCGTGCTGTTGAGCGCCGTGCTGGTGGGGGCCACAGGGATTCAATGGCTTGATCCCCTCACAGGCATTGGCGTTGGCCTAGCCGTAGCTTGGACCGGCTGGCAGCTGCTTCAGCAGGCCCTGGTGGTGGCCCTCGATGGGGTTCCCCCCGGCATCGACGTGGAAGAGGTGGAACGCACCCTGGCGGCCCTGGAGGGGGTGCATTCAGTGCATCACCTGCATATCTGGGGCATGAGCACCTCCCAAACGGCCCTCACCGCCCACCTCCAACGTCCCCCCGGCCAGGGGGACGACATGGACCTGATCCACAGGGCCAAGAACGCCCTGGCCCAGCTGGGCATTGACCACTCCACCCTGCAATTGGAGCCGGTGGCGCCCGCCTCAAGCCCCGAAGCTGGGTAATTCAAGCCTCGGGGCCGCCGCCGGCTTGGCTTGACCCAAGGCCTCACCATCGGCATCAAAGAAGCTCCAGCCCTGGCTATCCACCTCGAGATGCACCGTTTGGCCGGGCAACAAGGCGGCCCCAGGGTCAGCCCGCAACTGCACGGTTTGGCCCCCCTCCTGTAACTGGCAGGCCACCAGCAACTCGTTCCCTAGGGCCTCCACCTGCAGCACCACCGCCGGCAGGTTGCGGTTGGTGGCAGGGCCGAGCCGCAGCCGTTCGGGCCGCAGGCCGGCGGTAAGTCTTTCGCCGATGCGGGGGGCCAACAGCGGGCTGTAGCGGGCGTCAGGGCTGAGCCGCCGCCCCGCCAGGCCCAGGAGCTCGCCACTTTGCACCTCCACCGGCAAAAGGTTCATCGGCGGCGAACCAATGAACTGGGCCACAAACAAATTGGCAGGGTGCTCGTAAAGCTCCATGGGGGTGCCGAGCTGCTGCAGGCGGCCGCCATTGAGCACGGCAATGCGATGGCCCATGGTCATCGCTTCCACCTGGTCGTGGGTCACATAGAGGGTGGTGACCCCCAGGGAGCGCTGCAGCTCCACGATCTGGCGCCTGGTGTCCCCCCGCAATTTGGCGTCGAGGTTGCTAAGCGGTTCATCCATTAGGAAAACCGCCGGCTGCCGGGCAATCGCCCGGCCCAGGGCCACCCGCTGCTTCTGGCCCCCGGAGAGTTCCTTGGGCAGGCGATCTAGCAGCGCCTCAAGATCCAGCATCCGGGCCACCTGCTCCACCCGTTCCCGCAGGCGCTGCTCCCGCGGGGATCGCAGCAAACCGGTGCTGCGGGCCAGCCAATCCTGCAATTGCTCGGCGCCGCTGCGGTGGGAGGAACGCCGCAACCCGAAGCCAATGTTGTTGGCCACCGAGAGATGTGGATAAAGCGCATAGCTCTGAAACACCATGGCCACATCGCGGCGGGAGGGGGGCAGCGCTGTGACGTCACGGCCCCCCACCAGCACCTGGCCCGAACTGGGGGATTCCAACCCCGCCAACAGGCGAAGCAAAGTGCTCTTGCCACAGCCGGAAGGACCCACCAGCACAAGGAATTCCCCGTCCTTCACCAGGAGGTCGATGCCCTTGAGCACCGGCACCGCTGCCCCCCTACGCCGGGGGGGGTACTGCTTACGCAGGTCGCGAAATTCGACCTCAGCCAAAGGGGGGCGGCAGGGGGCTCAACTTTAGGGATGATGCTGGGGTGGGAAGAATGGAGGATTAGTAGGAAGACCGTGCAGTTCATCGACCAGGCCAGGATCGCCGTGAAGGCCGGCCGGGGCGGCGACGGTATCGCGGCCTTTCGGCGGGAAAAGTACGTGCCAGCGGGGGGGCCCTCCGGCGGGGATGGCGGTTGGGGCGGCGATGTGGTGCTCGAATCCGACAGCAACCTCCAGACCCTGCTGGACTTCAAATACAAACGGATGTTTGAGGCCAACGATGGCCGCCGGGGCGGTCCAAACCGCAGCACCGGGGCCAGCGCCGACGACCTGGTGATCCGGGTGCCCTGCGGCACCGAGGTGCGGGACCTGGGTTCCGGCCTGCTGCTCGGCGACCTGGTGGAGGCCGGCGAACGCATCGTGATTGCCAAGGGGGGCAAGGGGGGCCTTGGCAACGCCCACTACCTGAGCAACCGCAACCGGGCCCCGGAGAAATTCACCGAAGGCAAAGAAGGGGAAGGCCGGGAACTGCAACTGGAGCTGAAGCTGCTGGCGGAGGTGGGCCTGGTGGGCATGCCCAATGCCGGCAAAAGCACGCTGATCAGTGTGCTGTCCTCGGCCAGACCAAAGATCGCCGACTACCCCTTCACCACCCTGGTGCCCAACCTGGGGGTGGTGCGCCGCCCCACCGGCGATGGCACGGTGTTTGCCGATATCCCCGGTTTGATTGCCGGCGCCGCCGCCGGTGCCGGCCTCGGCCACGACTTCCTGCGCCACATCGAACGCACCCGGCTACTGATCCACCTGGTGGATTGCTCCCAGGAGGATCCCCTCAAAGATGCCAAAACCCTGCTGGGGGAACTGCAGGCCTACGGCCACGGGCTGCCGGAACGGCCCAGGATTTTGGTGCTGAGCAAGGGGGAACTGCTGGATGAGGCAAGCCTTGCCCCGCTGAAGGTGGCCCTGGAGCAGGAGATGGAGCAAGCGGTACTGGTGATCTCCGCCGCCACCGGCAAGGGCCTAAACAAACTGCTCCAGGCCGTATGGCTGGAGCTGGGCATTGAAACCTGAGTGCCAACGCTCACGGCCGTAGGGCCTGGCCCCAGGGCAAAAAGCGCTGCAAATGCTCCTGGTTGTAGGCGGTGAGCAGGGGATAGCCCATTTCCGCTTGGGCTGAGCCAGGCTCCAGGGGAAAGGGCGCCTGCCCCAGGGCCTCGATCGGACAGCCCAGCTCCTCCAGCATCAACCAAACCGCCGCCAAATCCCAAATCTTTGGGGTGGCCTCCAATGCCGCCACCAGGGTGCCCAAACCCACCCCCAGCAGATTGAGGCTGGCCACCCCCAACATGCGGGGCTTGGCCGGGAATGGGGCCGCCACCGTGCGCAACACCTGAATCGAACGGCTGCAGAGGCTGGCACAGCTGCAACCGTGGTGGGGGGCGGCAGGGGGATTTAGCTTTACGCCATCGCGCCAAACCCCCTGGCCCCGCACCGCCACAAACCGCTGGCGCTGGGGGGGCAAATCAAGCACCGCCGCGATCGGCCGACCGGCCTCGATGCGGGCCAGGGAAATCGCCCAGATCGGCAGGCCCACGGAAAAATTGGTGGTGCCATCGAGGGGATCCACCACCCAGTAGCTGGGGTCCAGGGGCACATTGGTGTTGCCCTCCTCACTGAGCAAGCCATCGCCGGGATAAATGGCCGCCAGGCCCTCCGCCAGGGTGGCGTCACTCCACTGGTCACAGGCGGTGATCAGGCTGCCATCAGATTTGAGGCTGCTGCTGATCTGGCCAAAGTCTTGGCGCTGGCGCTCCGCCACCCGATCCAGCAGCACCCCAAGAGCCTGCCACTGGGGGTCGGAGGGGAAAGGACTCATCGGATTAATCAAGCTCAAAGGCCGCCACAGGGCCAAGGGCGCGCTGCATCCGCTCCTGGAACAGAGCGGTATCCACCCGTAACAGCAGGAAGCCGGCTATCAGCAAACCAATGGCCTGGAGAACGAACACACTGGCATAGGCGCCATAGCTGTTTTGGCCGCCAAAGATCCCGCCAAAAAGGCTGAGGAGCCCCCCACCGGCAACGGTGGCAAAGCCGCGGGCATAGGCCTGGGCCAGGCCCCAGATGCCGATGAAAGTGCCGGCCAGCAATGGCGAGGTGAGCCCCAGCATCAGAGTGAGGCAGGCATTGGTGCATACCCCGGCCCCATAACCAAATAGCCCCAGGGCCAGCTTGAAGAGGCCTTCGGAGGGCAGCGAGCCGGCATAGGCAACCAGCCCTAGAAACAACGCCGACAACACACCCCCCACCAGAGCCGTGCGCTGGGGCCCAAGTCTGGGCACCAACAGGAACCCGGTGCTGGCGATCCCCACCAATGTGCCCACCCCCCAGATCGCATTGAGCTTGGTGGTGTCACAGACACTCATTTGGAAGATGGCTCCCCCGTAGGGCTCCAGCACCGCCTCCTGCAGGAAGAGGCTGAAGGTAAATAAACACAGCACCCCGAAGAAATAGCCCACCTGGGGATCAGCCCGCACCAGGCGCCAGGCCTGACCAAAGCCGGGCTCCTTGGGGTGGGATTGGCTGGGGGCTGGGCCGTCTTTAGCCAGGGGCTTTTCCACCCCTACCACCGCCAGCAGCACCAGGGCAAAAATCAGCAGCGGCGCCACCACAATCAAGCGCTCCACCCCGGCCATCACCTGGGCCAAGTCGGCGCTGGCACAGGCCGTACCAAGAAAGCGACTGGCCAAAATCGCCCCGGCGACGATGCCCACCGTGAGCATCGACCACACCACCGACACCAGGGGGGACCGCTCCCGCTCGCTGGTTACATCCACCAACAGGGCCGCAAACGGGGTGGAACTGGCCGAAATCGCCGTTCCATAGAGCAGAAAAACCAGGGCCAGCAGCAAACCCCTGGTGAGCACCGCACCGCCATCACCGGCCTGGGAGGCCTGGGCCACCCAAAGCACCGTGCGGCCGGCCACCCAAAAGAGCGAACAGAAGCCCATGGCGCCGCCAATGATGAAAGGCGTGCGGCGCAGGCCCCGCCAGCGGCAGCGGTCTGAGCGCTGGCCAAACCACACCCGGGTGAAGGCCACCAACTGCTGGGCTCCTAGGGCCAAGGCGGTGAGCGCCGCAGGCACCTGAAATTCATCAATCAACAACCGGTTGAAAATGCCCAAGGTGAGCACCGCCAGGGCCCCCAAACAGGCCTGAAAAAGCCCCAATCGCAGGGCCAGCAGCAGGAAGCGGGCGGAAAACAAGGGCTGGGATTTAAGTAGTTAGCAGCAGGTTCCTACAACGTTTTTGAGACGGGCTTGATCACACAGGGGGAATCGGTGGGCACCGGCAACACGGGGATGTCGGTGAGGGAATCCTTGGCGGGCGGTTCCGCTGGCAGGCGAGGCGGCACACAGCGCAACACTTGATCCAGGCCGGTGCGGCGCTGCAGCTGGGCCATGAAAGTGTTGTACTGCGACACGGCATTGCTGTAGAGCACCTCAGCCTGGGTGAGATCCCGCTGGGTGTCCACCACGTTCCGCTGGGTGCCTACCCCTGCCTGGAAGCGCAGGCGGGCCAGCCGCAGCGATTCCCGGGTACTCAACACCTGGCGGGAAAGGGTGATCAGGTTGCGCACTTGGGCCTGGAGATTGAAGTAAGACTCCTCCACTTCAAAGCGCAATTTATCGCGCTGGTCGGCAAACTTAAAGGTATTTTCCTTGGCCAATTGCCGTTGTTGGCGGGCCTGGGCCGCCGAACGACCGCCGTCAAAAATATTCCAACGCAGGTTCATACCGATGGTTTCCCTCAGATTTTCCACCACCAGGCCCATGTCGGCGGGGCCATAAACATTGGCCTCCCCAAAGGTTTTATCCCAGCCAGATGTACTAACGATGCTCAGGAAAGGTTGCACATTCCCCAGGGCCACATTCGCATTAGAATTTGCCACTGAAATATCAAGAATAATATTGTCTAGTTCTTCCCGGAAGGCGTAGGCGGCCACGATGCTTTCCTGCAGACTGGGCTGCCACACCCCCAGCACCATGGAAGGATCCTTGGCAGTGGGGGTAACCGTTTGGGGCAGGGCCAGGATCCGAGCCAGCTGGCGGCGGGCCTTGGCCTGCTCCGAGAGGCCATTGGTAAGCACTTGCTGGTCTCGGGCCAACTGGGTTTCCGCCTCCATCACATCCAACTTGGTGGCAACCCCGGCCTGGAAGCGGGCCCGGGCGTCCCGCAAACTCACCAGGGAGGATTGCACCGAAGACTTGCCAATACGTACCTGGTCATCGGCATTCTGCAGGCCAAAATAGGTTTGGGCCGTTTGTAAACGCAGATCCCGCAGAGCAATCAGATATTGGTTTTTGGCCTTTTCATAGGTATCGCGGGCGGCGGCAATCTGGGGCACCCGCTGGGGGTTAATCAGATCCCAGTTGAAGTTGAGCCCAGCCACCGCCCCATAGGTTTGGGTTTGGGTCTTTGGTGAAGGGGAATCGTATGGATTATTAGCATCTAAGGAAGAACCGCCGTAGTTCTGGGTGCGGGAGCCAAAGGTGCGCGTGGGGAATGAACCCGTACTGAGGCTCAAGGTGGGATACCATGCGGAGATTTGGGCCCGCAGGTTTGACTTGGCCTCCTCCACCTGCATCGCAATTGATTTGAGCGAAGGGTTATTAACTTCGGCGAGCCGTTCCACTTCCTTCAGGCCCAGGGGCCTCAGGTCATTGATGCGAACCTGTTCAGGCTTGGTGGGCAGGGCCAGGGATGGAGGTGCATTAAGGCTCTCCAAGTCAGGGGGAAGGGTGGTGGCCGCTGGGGGAATCACCCCAGGGTTTGATTTCGGCCGGGTTCCTTTTACCTTCAAGGCATTGGGCAACGGGGCCTGCACGGAATCCAAGGGGGGTTGGACACCCAGCGGTGGCTGACTTAACTGTTCCTGGGCCTGCGCAACTCCGGCAGCACCCAGGACAAGGGCCAGCAGCAAGCTGTGCTTTTGTCCAACCACCAAAACCACCTTTTTAATTCCTGGTACCGGGAATTTAGTCCCCGGCTCCGGTTTGGTGCAGGCAGGCGGCCACGATCTCAGCTGCCCCCCCCACCACGTCAACAGGCACAGGAAGCTGCAACTGCAGTTGCTCCAGGCGCAGGTCATCAAGAAAAACGGGTTCCCCCTGGCGCAACATCACCGAAGGCAGCAGCAGCCGTTCGCCGAGATCCTGCCCTGCCAAGCCGGTCAGCAGGTCAGACCCCGTAAGCAACCCTGTGACCACCTGGGGTTGGCCCCAGTAGGGACTAGGCAAGGCATGCAGTTTTAAATCAAGGCCCTCCACCGCCCGCAGGCGCTCCACCGCCGGCGCCAACGCCTGGCCCACAAGGCTGCCCACCACCCAGCTAAGCCGCTGGGGCCTGGCCAGCCTCCCGGGCAGGTTTGTGGTGGCCCGCTCGAGCTCCTCCAGAAAGGAACGAATACTGCCCACACCGTTTTCCTGTTGGGGCAAGTCCTCGTAGCTGTCGCGAGCCGGCAGGGGCAAGCCCGCCATCAAATACCACTCATCGGAAAGCCACGCCCAGCGGCTACCAAAGCGGCGGCTGAACTGCTGCTGCAACGGTTCCACTGCGGCAATCGTGCGCCGGGCCATGGCCGGATCCACGGGCACCAGCCCGTCGTTGGCCGGTCGAAAGCGGGTGAGCCCCACCGGCACCACCGCCACCGACAGCAGCGTTGGCCAGTCCCCGCCGCCAAAGCGGGCCAGGTCTTGGAGCGTGGCCAACAGCGCCTCGCCATCGTTAATGCCAGGGCAAACCACCACCTGGCCATGGATTTGCAAACGCCTTTCCTGGAACCAGGCGAGCTGATCCAACAACAGGCCAGCGCGGTCGTTTTGGAGCAGGCGACTGCGCAACTCGGGGTCTGTGGCGTGCACTGACACATACAAAGGCGAGAGCCGCTGCTGCTCAATCCGTTGCCAGTCCGCCGCCGTCAGGTTGGTGAGGGTGAGGTAAGAGCCGTAGAGAAAGCTGAGTCGGTAATCGTCGTCTTTTAGGTAGAGGCTTTGGCGCTTTCCCGGGGGCTGCTGGTCAATGAAACAAAAACCACAGCGGTTATTGCATTGGCGCAGGCCATCAAACAGGGCTTCTGTGAATTCCAAGCCGAGGCCGTCGTCGGCATCCTTCTCCAATTCCACCCGGTGAATTTCACCACTGGGGTCTTCCACCTCCAGCAACAGCTCCTCCTCACCGCAGAGCAGCCGCAGATCAATCAAATCCCGCGGCCGAACGCCATTGATCGCCAGCAGTCGGTCGCCAGGCTGAAAACCCAACTCCTCACCGATCGAGTCGGGTTCCACCGAAGACACCACGGCTGGCTGGGGGGTGCTGGCTCCGGCCTGATTACCCAGGGGGATGCCGTTACTCGGCTCGTTCCACACGCCACTTCATCCTTAGACCGGCTAACCGGAAAGCTTCTCCAGTGTGGGGTTTCCCAGCACCAAGCCGAGCAAAAGGGCGCCAAATAGCAAGCGATAGATCACAAATGGCCAGGTGCTGTTGGTTTGCAGAAACTTGAGCAACCAAGCAATCGCCAGCCAAGACACCACGGCCGCCGAAATTATCCCCACCACCAGGGGTAAAGGGCCATAAACGGAGCCGGCCTTGAGGGCATCCTTCAGTTCCACCAGGCCCGCCAGGGTGATGGCCGGAATCCCCAATAGGAAAGAGAAGCGGGCGGCGTCGGAGCGCTGCCAGCCCACAAACAGGGCCGCCGTGAGGGTGCTGCCAGACCGGGACACACCAGGAACGATGGCCAGGGCCTGGGCCAGGCCCACAATCAGGCCATCCAGCCCCTGCACCGCCTGGAGCAGCTTGCGGCGCCTACCCAGCTGTTCGGCCAGGGCCAGCAGCAGGGCCATGCCAATCGAGACAATGCCAATGGAGGTAAGGCTGCGCAGGGGCGAGCTTTCGTAACCAGGCCAGAGCACTTTGATGGCCAGGCCCGCAAGCACGATCGGCAGGGTGCCTATGGCAATGGCCACCCCCAGCCGGGCGTCGGGATGCTGCCAATCCCCCTGGCGCAGGGCCCCTCCCACCCCCCGCAGCACCCGGGCCAGATCGTGGCGGAAATAGGCAATCACAGCCACGATGCTGCCCAGCTGGATTACGGCGGTAACCGCCACCCCTGGATCGCCCCACCCCAGCAAAACCGGCACCACCTTCAGGTGGGCGGTGCTACTGATCGGCAGAAATTCAGTGAGGCCTTGCACCACCCCAAGCACGAGGGTGCGCCAGCAGGCCTCCATGAGAGTCAAAACAGGGGAGGAATCCAAAGGAATTTCAGCCAAGGGCCAGACCTTAAGCGGCACATTCCCCCCGGGCCAAGGGGTGCAGCCTTTAAGGTTGTGCACCTTTGTTCACAATTGTCCGTTGCTTAGCTTCAGCGCCCCCCCCGCCCCTGGTTCAGCCCCCCGCTGGCCTCGGCTGACCTGGGTTGAAGGCATCGCCCTTCCCCTGGGGGGCGCGCTGCTCGTAAGCCTGCCGGTGTTTGTGCAGGCCCCCTGGGTGCGTCTTTCGCC
>Ga0209598_10002177_pt1 | contig 15445 bp, 14 predicted proteins | sample M_140807_EF_Meta_FD_187317 | JGI IMG/M metagenome (GOLD analysis project Ga0209598, IMG submission 187317) | Freshwater microbial communities from Lake Montjoie, Canada to study carbon cycling - M_140807_EF_MetaG (SPAdes) (version 2) | ecosystem: Environmental > Aquatic > Freshwater > Lake... | reverse complement strand
GGCTATCAGCATTCCAAGCAATAAGTATTTCCCTTGAAAGGATTTTATAAACATGAGCAATGACAAAGGTATGAATTGAATATTTTGAAAGACAGCAAGTTTTCCCCTATGATGGGTGAATGAACAGGTTTTCAACGGATTACAAGGATTTTAACCTATCCTTTTTTACTATTTTCAAACAAATCCATCTATTTCAACCCGGTAGATCCAAATCCCTGATGCCCTCTTTCGGTTTCTGATAAATGCTCTTCCTGCTTAAGTGAAACTCTTTCAACTTTGGCAAAAATCAGTTGGGCAATTCTTTCTCCATCGCGGATAATGCAAGGCTGTTCGCTAAGGTTCACCAGAATAACTTTGAGTTCTCCTCGGTAATCCGAATCAATGGTTCCCGGGGAATTCAATAGAGTTATCCCAAAATTTAGCGCCAGACCACTTCTCGGTCTTACCTGACCTTCAAACCCTTCCGGAATCTGAAGGTATAGTCCGGTAGGAATGGCAATTCTATCTAAAGGTTGTAATAAAACAGGTTCCTTAAGCCAGGAGCGAATATCCATGCCTGCTGCACCTTCTGTAGCATAGGTAGGCAATGCGTGCGGGCCTTCGTTGCGAATGATAATTTCTGTCATGCAAGACCGTTTATAATATTAGCTAGTTCCAAATCTTTGTCTGTAACGCCACCTCTGCTGTGGGTACTCAAACTTATGGAGACAGTATTCCAGGAATTCGACCAATCGGGATGATGATCCATTTTTTCTGCTACCAATGCAACAGCAGTTATAAAGGAAAAGGCCTGAACGAAATTTTTGAATACAAAGGATTTATGAATGGCGTCCTGTTTGAAAGTCCAGCCTTCGATGAAGACCAGCCTTGGAAGAACTTCTGATTCAGAGTAAAAAGACTGGCTCATGTTTTTTGTTTTTTCTTTTTAGCGGCCGGAAATAAAATATTATTCAGAATTAATCTGTAACCTGGAGAGTTGGGATGTAAGTTCAAATCTGTTGGTTCTTCGCCTACCTGATGCTGATAATCTTCGGGGTCATGTCCTCCGTAAAAGGTCCACATGCCCTGACCGAGATTTCCGTGAATGTAGCGCACTTCATCATAAGCTTTCAGTTGACCCATTACCAACACATCTTGTTTCAGAAAACGTCTATTGAAAGCAGTCGTTTGACCCATAAACCCTTTTACTATGCTGGTGTGGTTCTGGCAAAGCATAGTTGGCACCGGATCCCATTTGGCAGAAAACTCAAATAAGGTAAAATAATCTATGTCTTTCGTGACTTTTCTGCCGGTTGTGGCATCAATATCAGAGAATTCATAGGTCATAGGATTTTTTATGAGGGTGAACTGTTCAAAAGCAAGAGTTCTTGAAAAATCCAATTTGTTTTGAGCATCACTATCCATTGGATCCCCATCAAAAACCTCTGAACAAATATCCAAACCTTGAGCGGCCAAGGCTATATCATACGAATCAGTAGCGGAACACATAGCAAATAGAAATCCACCATTAAAACAGAATTCTTTGATTTTAAGCGCAACAGCCAATTTTAGTTGAGAAACTTTGTTGAAACCAAGACGTTGGGCCATTTCCTCATTGGATCGCACATCTTCCTGATACCACGATTGGGTGTGATAGCCTGCATAAAACTTACCGTATTGACCTGTAAAATCCTCATGATGCAGGTGCAACCAATCGTATTCTTTGAGTTTTTCCAATAGAATCTCCTCGTCGTACAAGGTTGTATAAGGGATTTCCGCATAGGTAAGAGCAAGGGTTACGGCATCGTCCCAAGGTTGTTTGTTTTTGGGTGAGTAGACGGCAATCTTGGGAGGTTTTTCCAGTTTCATGGCATCCATATTTACCGATTCGCCCGAGACCTGAAAAATTATCTGGGTGGACTGTGCATCTGAGATTTTCTCATAAGTAACCCCGCGAATAACCAGTTCCTTTTCAATCTGGGAGGCATATAGGCACATAAAACTACCGCCACGGTAATTCAGCAGCCAGTCTACTTCAAGGTTATTGGCCAGTACCCAATAGGCAATTCCATAGGCCTTAAGATGGTCTTTCTGAACCAGATCCATGGGAATCAGCAAATGATCGGCTTTGGCAGAATACCCTGAAAAGATAAGGAACAGAACCAGAAAACTTTTTTTCAGAAGAAATTTCATGCTAATACAAATTAACGAAGAAAGCAGGCCAAATGTTGGAGGAGATTTTCTTTAGTGGAAAATCAATTTAGTAAGAATTGTACCCAAAATCGGGTTTTTGAACCCAAAAGTACCCTCTACTTTTGAGGCAGAATGAAAAAACTACTTTACCTCCTGTTTTGCTGCACATGCTTAAGTATGTCTGCGCAAACGCAACTGTTTCATGTAACAGGTAATGCACCGGGTGCACTCCTCGACTCTACCGGAAATAATCTGGTTACCAATCTGAATGGCGTAACGGCCTCTGCTGGCTGGATTAACTTCGTCAACGATGATTCCCGCTTAAATGTGGACACTTTCACTTCGCTGTTTGATATCAATGGCACTTGGCGGATTGAGGCTGTAATCCAATTGGCCAATGCACAGGATTCTGTGTGCATCATTGATTTCCGAAGCAATTCTTCAACAGGACATATGCAATTAGGCTATGACCCAATGAAAGGTATTTACTTTTCGGATCGATATCTGAATGGCATTTATGGCTGGTTATTAAGAGACAGTGATACGATTGCTGCATCGGTTCCAGTAAAAATTGAACTGCTAAAAACAGCGACTGGTTTGGAAATCTATAGAGACGGAATCCTGACTTCCGCAGATACGTTTACCAGAGCGCTTTCTTCTCTTTCCACAACAACAGTAGGGTATTCCCAAGATTTCAGGTATGCGCACGATCAATACAAAATGGATTATATCCTAATCGAAGGCTCACCTACTACAGGATATTCAGAAAACTCAATTTCTGAGCGAATCACTGCATATCCAAATCCTGTAACATCCGGTGAGTTATTAAAGGTGCAAGTTCCATTTGGCTACACCAAAATTGAAGTGCTGGACGCAATGGGCAGAACGCTCTCACAAGTTGAGGCCACTGAAGCCATATCTACCGACACCTGGACTTCTGGAATCTATATTCTTAAAATTTCATCAACTCATACAACCCTTTTCCAAAAAGTGGTTTGCCAATAATTATACCTGAAGCGCTATGAATGGAGCAGGCTGTCGAAAGGCAGCCTGTTTATTTTTTCACTCTCTGCACTAAAGTACGGAGTTAATGAATTTACTTTTTCGACGGGCTCAGCCGATTGTAACCGTTTCAACCGACTTTAAAAATCGGATTGATGAAAAGCTGTATTTTTCACAGGAAAAGACTGTTTGGTATAATGTATTCATTATGAAAAGGTTATAGGTTATTTTTTGCCGAGATTTTTGAATTGAGGTTTCAAAAGCAATGTTAAATAATTGTTAAGAGTGTTGGAATCTAAGAGATTTTTAGTATTCTTACGCTCCGTTTTTTCAGGAGAAGGAATTCTCCGATATTTTTTTGCCTTTAAAGCATTTTTAGAAGTTGGTCAGGAATTATTTTGCACTTATACTCTTATTAATTGTAACCACGGGTGTATTCCGTGGTGTTGCAAGGACAATGGAGTTTCCTAATGGTAAAGTACCCTCAACGTTTATTTTATCCTATTTTCCTGAAACTGAGGATACTACGGAATCAGACGGAGAAGAAGTATTTGACGAACCAGATTTTACTTCAGAAGAAGACATCAGTTTTTCGGAAAACACCTACACTTTCTGGGATGAAAAGAAGATAGACCTCTATAATCTGGACATGACCAAGATGAAGGATACTTTTGAAATTAACTTCAAAGCCTTCACCACCAATGGGTTTGGATTTGTTTTTCCGCTATTGAATCAAACAAAAGTAAATTCTCCTTTTGGCCCGAGAAGTTTGTATGGTCATAGGTTTCACTATGGGCTTGACTTAGAGTGCAATACAGGAGATACGGTGGTCTGTACCCTGGATGGAGTTGTTCGTGTGGTACGGTTTGAAAAAGGCTATGGCAATTTTATCATAGTAACCCACAAGGATGGTCTGGAAACGTTGTATGGGCATTTGTCTAAGGTTGCTGTAATTCCCGGACAAGAGGTTTTTGCAGGATCCACTCTCGGATATGCCGGTAGCACCGGACGCAGTTCAGGGCCTCATTTGCATTTCGAATTCCGGTTTATGGGCGAGCCAATAGATCCTACCCGGATTGTAAATCTGGATACCAAAGACCTGATAGCTGATACTATATCCATAGATCAGGGATGGTTCCGCCATCTTACCAATCCTGGTCCACCTAAAACCACTTCATTTTCAGGATATCACACTATCCGTAAGGGAGATACGCTTAGTGGTATTTCTAAAAAGTACCATGTTTCGGTTTCGCGTATCTGCAAGATGAATCGCATCACGCCGACAACTACCCTGAAATTGGGCAGGAAGCTTAAATTGGTTTAAACAGCGTCTGCATTTCTGAACTGCGTTTCGTACAAGTATTTGTATAATCCGTTGTTACTCAGCAATTCTGTATGTGTCCCAGATTCCACAATTTTACCTTTGTCGAGGACTACAATGGTATCTGCATTCCTGATTGTAGATAAGCGATGGGCAATCACAAGAGAAGTTCTGTCTTTCATTAAAGCTTCGAGGGCTTCCTGAACCAGCCTTTCTGATTCATTGTCGAGGGCCGAGGTTGCTTCATCCAAGATTAGGATCGAAGGATTGAGAAATAAGGCTCTGGCAATGGCAATTCGCTGACGTTGACCGCCTGAAAGTTTGGTTCCCCTTTCTCCAATCATAGTGTGATAGCCCTGAGGCAGTTCTGCAATAAATTCATGGGCGTGCGCCATTTTCGCAGCTTTTTCAACAGCATGGATTTCGGTTCCCGGTTTTCCGTAGGCTATGTTGCTGAGAATGGTATCGTTAAACAAAATCCCTTCCTGAGAAACAATGCCCATTTGCTGGCGAATATCCGAGAGGTGATAGTCTTCTAAAGGAATATCGTCAAAAAGGATTTTTCCAGAAACGGGATTGTAAAATCTGGCGACCAGATCTGCCAAAGTAGATTTACCGGCACCAGAGGGACCAACCAAGGCAACGGTACTTCCTTTTTTTATTTCCAGAGAAATGGAATCGAGAATGGTGGTGCTGCCATAGGAGAATCCTAAATTTTGAACGGAAATGCTCTTTTTCAATCCTGTGAAAGGCAAGGTGCCACTGTCTTCTTTTACTTCAACCGGAGTATTGAGCAATACTTCAATTCTTTCGTAGGAAGCAATGCCTTTCTGAATGCGGCTGACAGCAGAGGAAAATGTTTTTATTGGAGCAATGAATTGCGAGAAAAAGGCAATAAATCCTATGAATTCAGAAGGTTTTAATTCGCCTGCTCCTGAAATAATCATATTGCCACCGTATAGAATAATGATGACCACCACCAGGATGGACAGCACTTCGGTGAGGGGAGAGGCAAGGTCGCTGCGTCTCCGAACCGAAACCTGGAGTTTGGTGTATCCTTTGTTTTCTGTGTCATATTTGTTTCTTTCATAGGCTTCAGCGTTAAAGGATTTAACAATTCTAATGCCTTGTATAAATTCATCCAGCACTGCAATAAGCGCGCCAAGCTTTTCCTGACTTTTTCCTGCCTTTCTTTTCAGACTTTTTGAAATATAATTAATTAAAATTCCTGTAAGAGGTAAAACAATGAGGGTAAATAAGGTAAGTTTCCAGCTTATGTACAACATAGCCAGCAGAAAAGTAATCATGGTTAGCGGGTCGCTGACTACTGTTTGTATCGTTCCAATAACACATTCCTGAACGACTTGAACATCACTGACAATGATATTAATGATGTCGCCTTTTCTTTTTGAAGTATAAAAATTCAGTGATAAACCAGAAATATGCCCAAATATTTTTTTCCGCATCTGATAAATTATGCCTTGTTCCAGCGGACCGATATTCCAGGAGCTGAGGTAGCGGAACAAACTTTTAAGGAATATACAAATGGATAAAACCAGACAGAACCAGCCGAGCACTGCAGGTTTACCGTAGGTATACATAATCTGTCCCAGCTCATAGTAGGCATGGGATTTTAATGCGCCAGGATTGGAAAAACTCAGTATTTCGGTAGGTACAGGAGGCAGGGATTCGGAAAACAGAATTTCCAGAAAGGGAATCACCATAGCCAGAGATGCTGCACTGAACAAATTATAGAGCAGAAGCAGTAAAACCGCAGCTATACCATTTGAAATGTAAGGCCTTCCGTGGTTTAGAATTTTAAAATAAAGCTGCATGACACTACAAACCTACCAAAACGAAATTAAGACCTTTCGGTTGTCATTTGGTAATTTTGGGTAATGAACGAAACAACGAGGCAGAAAAAAGTGTCGCGGATGCTGCAAAAGGAGATGGATATCCTGCTTCAGCGCGATTTAAAGGCACTTGGGATAGGTATGGCTTCCGTTACGGTAGTCAGAATTACGCCAGATCTTTCCATTGCCAGATTTTATATTTCTGCTTTTCCGGATGCAGAGATGCCAAAAATTGTTGCTTTGTTAACTGAAAACCAATGGGAAGTGAAGCGTTTGCTCGCGGAAAGGGTCAGAAATGAACTTCGTAAAATGCCTGAGTTATTGTTTTTTGTTGATGATTCAATTGAATATGCCAAAAAGGTAGATGCCTTGTTCGAAAAGCTCAAGAAAAGCGAAGATGAGTTAAAAGTTAACAGAGAAGAAACATCGAACGAAGAAGCAGACCAATGAATCAAGGTCTCCTGTTTGGTACTGCACTGAGGTTTCTGCTTAAAGGCAAAAAAGGGATAGCCTCCAATATCATTACCTGGGTTGCTTTTTCAGGGATTTGTTTCAGTACTGCAGCAATTATTTGTGTATTGACTGTATTTAACGGCATGCAGGTGCTGATAAATGACCTTTTTTCAGGAATGGATCCCAAATTAAGTATTGTTAGCAATCAGGGAAGTCGTTTTATTGTTCAGAATGACTTGACCAATCAATTAAAAAAAGTACCTGAAATAAGTGCTGTTGCTTTAACACTTGAAGCCAAGGCAATGGCTGAATATGGAAACAACCGTCACATTGTACGTCTGAAGGGCGTGGATTCTGTATTTACAAAAGTGAATTATTTTACCTCTTATCTTGTAGAAGGGAAGTATAAGCTGTATTCTGATTCACTCACCTGCGGAGGGATAGCTGGTTCAGGAGTAGCCTGGTATTTAAACCTGCCTCCGGGAGAAAGTGAAACTCCGGTTAACCTTTACACCTTTTCCTCATTACCGGAAAGTTCAGACCCGGCAGCCTCTGTTATAAAAGCACAATTTTTTCCGGAAGGTGTTTTTGCCATGCAAAAAGAGTATGACGATCAGTACCTGATTGTTCCACTTTCTTTTTTATGGGATTTTCTTGGAAAAGGGCAGGAAATTTCAGCCATCGAACTGGCATTAAAACCCGGAATTGATCCTTCAGAATTTAGAAACCAGACAGAAATTCATTTGCCAGAGGGACTGGTTTTTAAAACCGGTATTGAAAGACATGAGAGTTTATTTCGCATCGCTGAAAGTGAAAAGTGGGTCACCTTTTTTTTACTTCTGTTAATGGCAATTATTGCTGGGGTTAACATTATTTCCTGCCTGAGTCTTTTGGTTCTTGAAAAGCAAAGAGGGCTGGGGATATTAAGTACTATGGGTTTAAGTCCGGGAGCAATAACCAGAGTAATTCTTTATGCAGGCTTGTTAATTGGAGTTGCAGCTATTTTTACTGGTATTTTACTTGGGAGTGTTTTTTATTGGACACAGGCAGAATTTGGATGGTTGAAACTTTCCGGAGGAGAAAGTTTTGTTGTGCAGTCTTACCCGGTACAGTTTAAAATTTGGGATGCTGTAATTGTAGCATTTTCTGTTTTTTTGCTTACCGGTCTGTCAGCTTGGCTTCCTGCAAGGAGAGCTGGAAAAATGAAAATTATTGATCAGCTGATGCGATAATAATTATTTATTATTGAATTGTATAATAGCCTGACACAAGTTAAGCAGATACATCTGCAAGTCTTTGGTGCCTGATTTTATTTCAGTAATTCCGGGAATGTGTCCTGAAAAAAATAATTGTTCGTGCACCGTTTCTATCAGGGTAGATGAAAATGCCAAAACAAAAGGATATCCAGGCGAAAGGTCGGTCATAATGTTGCAAATTCTTTTGCACACACCTCTATATCTGTCAAAAGATCCTTCCAAAGCTTCTTCGCGCGCATTTCGCGTAAGGTATGATTTGGCTGATTCAGCAATGATGATGGTATGCAATTTTTTTCCATCCATATGAGGGACGGTAAGTTCATCGCTGAAACCATCTGTAAGCGTCTGAATGGAAACTTTGAGTTTTTCCAAGGGTGATCTCAGGTCTTTTGTCAACGCATCAATTCTAAAAGAAATGCATCCCCAATACCATTCTGTAAGGTAGATGAGCAGTTTGTGTTTGTTTTCAAAATACCGGTAGATACTGGCTTCAGTCGTATTACAAATTTTAGCAGCCTTAGCAAAGGTAAATTGCTCAAAACCTTCTTGTTCAAGTAGGATAATTGCAGCGGTGAGAATATTTCTTCCCAGCAAAGTAGCCTGCGGATCTTTTACATACAATTTTTCGCTTACACGAATATGGACTTCTCCTCCACTCATTTGATATAATTGGAAAAGATAGATCTGCCAGAAGACCATTCTAGTGTCAAGCCCGCTTTCGCGTATTTGGCTTGCAATTCAACCAGTTTTAATTCAGATTCAAGTAAATTACGTTCCCTGGTATTCAAAAGAAAAAAAGAACTTTCACCCATACGGAATTTTTCTTCTTCTCCATTTCTCAGCGTTACTGAATAACTGACTGAATTTTTTTGAATACCAACAAGTTCGTAAATATTGTTTAGTTCATTCCAGGAAATCTTTACCGTATTCTGTATGTCCCGACCTGCCTGATCCATTTCATAATTCATTGAAGTTATTTTCGCATTTGTAAGGCCAAGTTTCCCACGTTCTTTTCTCAGAAATAAAGGAAAATAAAAATTAACGCCATACTTATAATTGTTCAATAGGTAATTGTCAGTTCCGGTACCGGAAAAATCAGAATAAAAAAGAGGATAATAATTTAACCTCAAATCTGGTTTTAGCATTTCCTGCGCAAGTCTTCGTTCAATATCATATTGTTTTAATTTAAATTGATATTTAAGAATTTCAGGATGAGATGTTAGGGCATAGCTGTATAGACTGTCCAGCATATATTGTGGAAACTGAATCAGGGAATCTAATCTTTCAGGAATAACATTTTGAGCAAGGTCTACAGGTTCTCCGTTTTCATCCCAGAGGTAGGTCGAAACAGTCAAGGTTGCATTTTGAAAGGTGGTAAGACCCTCAGCCAACAGCGAGGCTCTTCGCATCACTTCGATGGAAGCTTCCACGGAGTCAATTGCAGCCAAATCACCGAATAGAATATTTTGCTTAATGCCTTCAAGACGATCTTTTGCAAGAAGATAACCAGTACGGAGAATGAGCAACCTGTAGTATGCCTGCATCCACTCAAAATATTCTTTACCTGCCTGGAGGAAAAGCTTATTTAATACTTTGATTTGTTCTGCCTCATTCAAATTTTGAACAAGTAAGGCCTGTTGCAAACCAGCTCTTCGTTGGTCAATAAGCAGACCTCTGAGTACCGGCAAACTAATACCACCATAGGCAAGACCTTTTGAACCGGTTCCTTCTTCAGGATTAATGTATTGGCCTGTAGCGTTATCAATGCCGGCTTTAAGTTCTACGCCAAACCAGGTAGGAATTTTAAGGGCAATTTCCTGCTTGGTGTAATAATCTTTGTTCTGGAATTGTTTTTCATCCTGTGAAGCTTCCAAGACAGGGTCGAATAGTCCTCGTGCCATTCTGATTTCCATTTTGGCCATTGCAGGAAGCAGCGCTGCTTGTTTTGCAACAGGATGATGTTTTCCAACCTGAAAAAAGAAAGTTGAAAGAGGATAGATTAACACAGAATCAGGATTCTGGCCCCATGCGTTAGAGACAAAAAAAGTAAAGAAAATAATCAGTAATTTACTCCTCATCATCACTTCCTTTGGTGTTTTTTTTCTTGTCTTTTTCCTTTTCAGGTTCGTTTTTCAAACTGGGTGGAAAGCCATTAATCTGTCGCCAAATCTCATACCACACCGGTACTTCTTCCAGCATAACCCACCCTTGTACACCAGAACCAACTCTGAGTTGGGTAGGCCAGTGGTCATCATTTGTAGAATCTACTGTAACCAAAATACGGTATTTTCCATTTTCTGAGTTCACAAAATCAATAACAGATACCGTACCACCAAAAGTGCCAATAGAAACTCCGGGCCATCCTGAAAATTGCATTGCCGGCCAACCTTCAAATAATAGCCTGACATGGCGGCCGCGGCTTAGCAAAGGGATATCCATCGCGGAAACATACATTTCGACAGCAATCTGAGGGTCTTTAGGCATAATCGTAACCACAGGGTCACCTTCTTTAATTATTTCCCCAACACCGGCTTTTAGTGCCCGGATTACATATCCATTTTGTGGAGCACGTATCACATAATAATCACTGCGCACCTGAACATTAGAATATTCATTTTTTATTTTGGCAAGCGAGGCCTCGGAATCAAAAACATAGGCAGAAGCTGAATTTTTTTCAGATTCTGCTTTAGAAATCTTATCTAAGTAATCAGCTGCGAGGGAACTTAATTCGAGTTCTGCATTGATAAGTTCATTTCTAGAGCTTAATAGTTTATTCTGAGCTGAAACTACTTTAGCCTGGGCATCTTGCAATTTTATTTTGCGTGTTTCCAATTCTGTAAGTGACTTTAACCCTTTAGTGTAAAGACTATCCTGACGTAAAAATTGAAATTGAGCGATCTGATATTCCAACTCATTTGCTCTTGATTCTGCACTATCGCTTTGAACTTTAAATCTAACCTGCTTTATTTTGTTTTTGGCCTTTTCCAGACTAATCTGTAAACCTTGTTTAAGTGCAGAAATTTGTTGTTCCTGAGCGACAATTTTATTCTCCATAGAAGATATTACATCCTCTTTGGCTACGACCTGTTGACTAAGTCTCAATAAATAATCAGGATCAAAATATTTGTCCTTGATTTCTGAAATCTTCATTATGGAATCGCCGGCTTTTACATACTGCCCTTCCTGTACATACCAATGGTCAATGCGACCTGCTATGGTTGAAGGTAAGGTTTGAGGTCTTTCATTTGGTTTCAGTGAGATTACAGAGCCATTACCATTAATATTTTGCTGCCAGGGTATAAATAGCAATACCAGTAAAACCAACAAAGCAAACCTAATCCACAGAGTTACTTTTATGGAATTCCCTGGTGATTGTATCAGATTAAAAGAATAGAATTTCTGATTTTCATCTGTTGAAAGACCACTAAGCGCATTTCTGGATTTGCTTTTTTTATTTATCATCTTCATGAATTAAATCGTTGAATAAATCTGATTTTGACAGTTCTTTGAAGGTTCCTGTTTCCCTGATTTTACCATGATCCATCCAAATTATATTATCGCATTTTTTTAAGAAGTAAGGACTGGAACTTACACCAACAAAGGTTACACCTTCAAGCCTTTTAAAAATGTTATCCATATTTCTTTTTTCATTTCGGGTATAGGTTTGTGTGAATGATTCATCCATTAGCACTAATCCTGGATTTCCAACTAGTGCTCTGGCCATCAGAATACGTTTACGTTCCAGAAGGCTAAAGTTTTTTCCTCCGGTTTGTATATGTGAATCATATCCTTTTGGTAAACTGTAAATAGTATTATTAAGTTCTAATAATTTGGCTATTTCAATAACATCATAAAGAGAAAGTTCATTTTTGCCAAGTGTAATGTTATGTATCAAAGTGCCTTCGAACAAAGCATCAGTATCAAGACATGCGCCAATTTGTTCGCGCAGACTATTTAAATTTATTTCTCGAAAGGAAATAGAATCGCATGCGAGCATGCCTTTATAATCCAGGTAAAGTCCGGCAATTATTTCTAAAAGAGTTGACCTACCTGATCCTGCTCCACCTACAATACCATATTTAACGCCTGGTTTCAAAGTGAGTGTTATGCCAGATAGAATGTTTCCCTGATTATTTTTAAATGAATAAGATAATTCTTGAATTTCAATGTTGTACCCTTTTCCTGTTTCAGGTTTTGGTATCATTCTGACTCCTGTTTTTTCTAGTGGAATATCAGTTACTTTTCCAATTTTTTCAACAGAGGTAACCATATCAAAAATGGTTCCAAGAAAAAGAATCGCTTTTTCAGAAGCACTAAGGATGGTAATAATTACAATTTCAGATGCAACAAATTGACCAATGGTTATTTCACGTTGTACGACAAGTAATGTTCCTAGAATCAGCAAAGCACCAGTAACGAGAGCTTTGAAAAGAACAATTGCTGTAAATTGTTTTTTCAATATACTAAAATGCTCGATCCGGGCTTTTAAATATTTACCTGTAAGAATATCTGTTTTATCAATGGATAAATCAGAAAATCCTGCCATTTTAAAGCTGGGCAATGTTCTGGACATTTCCTGAAGCCAGTTTACCAGACGATACTTTTCATCTGATTCTTCCAAACTTGTTTTTAATCCTTTATTCAGCGTTAATTTGAAAATCCCAAACAAAACCAGGACAATTATGATATTAAAAAAAACGAAAAAAGGATGATAAAACGAAAGTAAAATTATTCCAAAACCAATCTGGAGCAACGCGGCGGAAAATTCAGTAAAAAATTTTGAAAAATTCTTCTGAATATTGAGTACATCAAAGAATCGGTTAACCAATTCCGGAGGGTAATACTTGTTTAGATAAGCCAAATCCATTTTAGGGATTCGAAAGGCAAATTCAAAAGCTGCTCTGGTAAATACTCTTTGTTGGAGTACTTCAACCAATACCATTTGGAATATTTGTAACAAACCAGAAACCAAAGTTCCGGCTACCACCATTATTATTAATAGGAAAATGGTATTGAAAATTAATCCGCTAGAAACGAATCCAATAATGGCCTGAACTCCAAGGGGTAATACAAGACTAAATAAACCCGCGGCTAAGGCATAAATCAGAATATAGAATATGGTTTTTTTCTCTAAATCTAATAACTGAAACAACCTTTTGAAGGGCTTTGTATAATCAAATCCGGATTTGTGATCTTTTCCTTCATTATGAACTTCTGTTACCATAGGTTGGATACTCATCAAGGTAAAAACAGTTATTTTATCCGGGTGCGATTCAGTTGAAAAATTGAGAATATCCGTGAACAAAAAAGCAAGAATATCTCCCAGCTGTGTTTCTTCGTATAAAATGGATTCAGTAGCATTTTCTGAAAAAAAGTCAAGATTTATTCTTCGGCCTTTGGCTGTAATCAGGGCGCTACCTCCTTCTTTTGTAAACACCATCATGGGAACAAAATTTCCTTTTCCCAACACTTGACGTATCTCATCCTTGCCTGTTTCTTTGGCAGAAACAATCAGATTGCAGTCTGAAGCTATTTCCTGAAAGTACTCTCGGACTAATTCAGGAGATTCCAGAGATTTATTCATTCCCAATCCGTATTTTTCTCTGAAAAACCCCGGGCTGGTCGAAATCCCTACGGCGCGCGTAGCAGCTTCCAAGGTTTGAATCAGTATTTTCCTGGTCATTGGATCGATTTATAAACTAATGTAGTGAAAGTATTACTATTCTTTATGATAGTATTACTATTAAGAACTTAAACGTTTTGCATGAATATAATGTTTCATTCGTAATTATGTTCTCGAATTGAAATGGGGGATAAACCAATTGTCAGGTTTGCAGACTTAAAAGCTGTAGGGTATCAAAAGGCCTGGGACTTGCAAGAGAAGTTATTGGCTGATTCTGTATCAAAAAAAGTTGCTGCCAGAGCCAATTCTGATGAATCTAAGCCAGATAATTATCTGTTGTTTTGCGAGCATGAACCCGTTTTCACCTTAGGTAAAAGTGGAAAAAGGGAGCATTTGCTACTTTCGGAGGAAGAACTTAAAAAACAGGGCATTGTTTTTTTTGCAAATAACAGGGGAGGAGACATCACCTATCACGGCCCAGGACAGATTACCGGATATCCAATTTTTGACTTGGAGCAATTCACCACTGATATAGGTTTGTACCTTAGAAATATTGAAGAGTCGGTCATTCGATTGCTTGCCAAATACGACATTCCTTCCGGAAGAATTGAAGGACTTACCGGAGTATGGATTGACCCGGAATTGCCTGAAGCAAGGAAAATTTGTGCCATAGGTGTACGAGCCAGCCGATGGGTTACCATGCATGGTTTTGCATTTAATGTTAATACAAATATGGACTATTTTGATTTTATCATTCCTTGCGGCATACGGGATAAGGGAGTTACCTCAATGGAAAAAGAATTGGGTTTTGCACCTGATTTTGCAGAAGTAAAATCACTTCTCGTAACTGAAATAGCCTCTGTTTTTAATGTGGAAGTAATTGCTGATTCTGAAGAATTTATTTTAAACCTATTTAACACCACTGCCGCAAATGGTTGAACTTAATCTGTTGTTCCTGCTTTGGAGCCTGCATATTGGAATCAATATTTTTATTCTGTTTACCAAGAAAAAAATAGGATTTCGACCGGGATGTTTTATAATATTTGCATTTTTTCTATTGCACTTTTTGAATGGAATTCTAATAACACCCAAATTAGTTTCCTTCCTGAATTCTGCTGAAGAAAACCAGACAGATTATTTTTCTCAATCTCCCGGGTTTCTGAACCCTGTTGTAATTGTATTTTTAGGTAACCTGGTGTCTATTGTGATACAGATTGTGTTTAATAGGATTTCCTCTTCCAGACAACCGCCAGGAATGCCAACAACTTACGAACAGGAAAAGTAATTATTCTGACTTTTTCCAATATTCGTTTGAAAAACAAATGCCTATAAACGGCAACAACACGGTATTGCGATACCTGTCCTGAGAACCTATCAACAGACGACCTGAAGTGAATTCCCGAATGAGAAGGGACATTCCTGCTGTTACAGAAAAGCTTTTGGTCAGATGATGCTGAACTGAAACCTTGTGAACCAATGAGCCTTTGTCAAACAAAAATCCCATCATAAAGTTTGCAGGAGTTGGAGCAGCGGGCTGAATAGTATCCAGATATACCTGTGCATTGTTTCCGTAATATTTTGCAGGTTGCACAATGCCAAAGGATAGGCCAACCAAATCAACCTGAAGACTCAAATGCCATTTTGCTGCTACTTTCCAAGAAAAAAGCATTCCCGCATTTAATATTTCCATGGCAAGGCTGTTTAATTCCAGACTGTCCCGCGTATCATCACTTATGGTCGAAAATGCACTTGACCTGAAAATAAT
>Ga0209598_10002174_pt1 | contig 15451 bp, 5 predicted proteins | sample M_140807_EF_Meta_FD_187317 | JGI IMG/M metagenome (GOLD analysis project Ga0209598, IMG submission 187317) | Freshwater microbial communities from Lake Montjoie, Canada to study carbon cycling - M_140807_EF_MetaG (SPAdes) (version 2) | ecosystem: Environmental > Aquatic > Freshwater > Lake... | reverse complement strand
TGCTTGATGTGGCCAATTTTTGCAATTGACTCACTACTTCATTCCAAGCGGTTGTGCTCATTGCTTTATTGTTAGACGTATTTAATACAGAACCTAACTTGTATATCAACATCGCATCAGCAACTTTTTTCTCATCTAATTTAAATGTTGTAGCACCATCAACGCCTAAAACATCTAATGTAACCTGAGCCATTTGACCAACCTTGTCTTCCAAGTTCATTTGCTTTAATAGTGCATTGATTTTTTGTTCTGTTGGCGAAATTTTTTGGGCTATTGCGACACCGTTAGAAATACAAATACTGCTAGATACTACCGCAATATTGAAAAGCAATTTTGAGAAATTCATTTTTATTATTTTAAAAAAATCAATGGTTGCTTAATCGAATGGAATGACCAAACAACCATTGAATTTTATTCGTTGAATACTTATTGTTTTACAATTTTTTTGCTAACTTTTTTATTGTTGATTTTATTTTCAATCATCAAATAATAAACACCTGCTGGATAAGCAGACATATCAATTTGTACAATACTGTTTGTACTAATCACCTTTCTAATGCTTCTACCAAGTGCATCATACAAACAAATATTTAATGGCAAATTGTATGTGTTGTTGATGTTTACATCATCAATTGTTGGGTTTGGATATAATACAATCTGTGATAAGAGTGCATCATAATCTACGTTTGAAGGCTCATTTGAAAACAGCATATCATCGAAATAATATGTTTTTTCTCCAGATACAGAACCTGCAACTCCATAATTGAAGAAGATGGTTGCTTTGTCATAATTGTAATTCAAATTCAACGCTTGCGTACCTGTTGCTTCGTCAGCAAAATCGAAAACCAATGTTTGCCAACCTGCAGCTACTGTTGCCACGGCATCTGTTTCAACTGAATGAGTTGCATTTAAATGATCTTCAACTTTTAATCTAACGGTTATGCCTGCTTGTGGAGCCCAAACCCTAACGGTCATTTTGGTTTTTGTGTTTGTAAATGGAATGCGTGTTGCAAAACCAAGTTGAGCAGGTGCTGTAACTGTTGTTCCAGCTGTAGCATCTGCAGTAGCAGATTTAATTACTTGAGCTACTTTATTTGTAGCCAATGTTGGATCAACAACGATTGACGATTGCTCTGCACCACCAAAACCAATTACACCATAATCAACGGTAGCATCTTCAAAAGTTACAGGCAAATTCATTTGGGTTAATGTTGTTGTAGAACCACCGCCTATTGTTAATCTTACATCATCAAATAAATAAGTAAAATTAGCTGAGCCATCTCCCATTGTTCCATTATCAAAAATGAATACAACTTTTTGATATTGATTTGCACGATTGATTGAAGAGAAATCAAAACTTAAATCTTCCCAAGCATTTGCAACAGTTGTTACAGCTTCTTTTTCAAAATTCAATGAACCGTCTAAAACGTTCTCCACTTTTACCAAAACTTTTGTACCTACTCTTGGCGCAAAAACTTTCATTTTAAATAGTCTGTTTACAGAGAAATCAATTGGACCGTTTAAGATGATTGAACTTCCACCGTAAGTTTGACCAAAGCTCTTAACCATTTTAGCCACTTTTGTACTGGTGTTAATTCCATTTGATTGAGCATTATTTATAACGGTAACATTACCACCATCAAAATCTACAAATGAATATGGAATAGATGTTGATTGGAAATCCAAAGGCAATGATGGTAATGGATTAAGTCCGCCTCCTCCAATAAATTTCATGTCATCAAAATAGTAAGTTTTCTCTCCTGCCACAGCACCTGATGTACCAAAGTTGAAGAAGATAGTCGCTTTATCATAACGATAAGTAAGGTTCAATGCTGAAGTACCAGTAACGTTTTGTGCAAAATCAAATTCTACAATTTGCCATCCACTAGCTACTGTTACAAAAGATTCTGTTTCAACTGATCTTGTTGGGTTTGCATGATCCTCTAATTTTAATCTAACAGGAATATTTGCATTTGGTGACCAAATTCTTACAGACATTTTAGTGCTTGTTGCGGTAAATGGAACTGCACTTGCAAATCCTAATCCAGCTGCAGCAGTACATGTAGTACCAGCAAAAATTTCAGCTGTTGCAGATTTAATTACTTTCGCCACTTTATTGCTCGACAATGTTGGATCTGTTTCAATGGTAGATTGCTCTGCTCCACCAAAACCGATTAAACCATAATCTACTGTTGCTGTAGCATCAAAAGTTACAGGTAAATCCATTTGTGCTAATGTTACCGGACCTGTTCCTGATGTTAATCTTACATCATCAAAAAGATAAGTAAAGTTAGGCGTGCCATCACCCATCGTACCCAAATCAAATATCAATACCACTTTGCTGTATTGGTTGGTTGCATTAATTGCTGTGAAATTGAAAGTCATATCTTCCCAAGCATTTGCCTGTGTGGTTAATACTTCTCTTTCAAAAGAAATGGCAGCATCTGTTTCATTTTCAACTTTCAATAAAACTTTCGTACCTACTCTTGGAGCAAATACTTTCATTTTGAAAATTTTATTTGTTGAGAAATCAATAGGCCCTGCTAATGTGATATAGCTACCACCATAAACCTCTCCTACACTTTTTACCATCTTAGCCACTTTACTGCTTGTATTTAATCCTGAAGATTGTGGATTATTTAAAACAGTAACTGCTCCACCATTGAAATCGGTGAAAGTGTAATTAATTGTTGAAGATTCAAAATCTAACGGAAGTACTGGTAAAGTTGGTGTAACAACTGTACCTGCTTCTCCAAACTTCACATCGTCAAAATAATAAATACGCTCGCCTGTTGCTGCACCTGTTGTACCGAAATTGAAAAAGATGGATAATTTATCGTAATTATAACTAAGGTTGATTGCTGCAGTTCCAGTAGCTTGGTTTAGGAAATTAAACTCCAAAGTCTGCCATCCTGATGCTGTAGTAACTGTTGCTTCTGTTTCTACTGAATGCGTAGGATCTCCATGCTCTTCTACTTTCAAACGAACTGGAATACCTGCTACTGGTGACCATACACGAACATTCATTTTTGTATTGCTAACGGTAAATGGTATGCGACTTGCAAAACCCAATTCCGCTGGTGCGGTAACTGTAGTTCCTGCCCATAATTCTGCTGCAGCTGTTTTTATTACTTTAGCTACTTTGTTGGTTGATAAAGTTGGGTCAGTTACAATCGTGGATTGCTCTGCTCCACCAAATCCGATTAAACCATATTCTACAGTTGTAGCATCAAATGTAACTGGTAAATCCATTTGTGCTAATACTGGTCCGCCACCTCCGTTTGTTAATCTTAAATCATCAAATAAATAAGTGAAGTTAGCCGTGCCATCTCCCATCGTACCCAAATCAAATATCAGAACCACTTTGGTATATTGATTGTTTGCATTTATTGGTGTGAAATTGAATGTTAGATCTTCCCATGCATTAGCTTGTGTAGTTAAAACTTCTCTTTCGAAAAATTGAGAACCATCTGATTCATTTTCAACTTTCAATAAAACTTTCGTACCAACTCTTGGAGCGAATACTTTCATTTTGAAAATTCTATTTGTTGTAAAATCAATTGGACCTGCTAATGTGATGTAACTACCACCGTATGTTTCGCCCACACTTTTTATCATCTTACCCACTTTACTGCTTGTATTAATTCCTGAAGATTGTGGATTATTTAAAACCGTTACTGCACCACCATTGAAATCAGTAAATGTGTAGTTGATTGTTGATGATTCAAAGTCTAAAGGTAATGTTGGTAATGTTGTTGGGCCACCTCCATTTATTAATGATAGGTCATCAAAAAGATAAGTGAAATTAGCCGTACCATCTCCCATTGTTCCCAAATCAAATATCAAAATCACTTTACTATATTGATTGGTTGCGTTTATTGCTGTGAAATTGAATGTCAATTCTTCCCATGCATTAGCTTGTGTAGTTAATACTTCTCTTTCATAAAAAAGTGCTCCGTTTGTTTCATTTTCAACTTTTAATAAAACCTTCGTCCCAACTCTTGGAGCGAATACTTTCATTTTGAAAGTTCTGTTGGTTGTAAAATCAATTGGTCCAGCCAATGTAATGAAACTACCACCATATATTTCTCCAACACTTTTTACCATTTTAGCCACTTTGCTACTTGTATTTATTCCTGAAGATTGTGGATTATTTAAAACGGTAACTGCACCACCATTGAAATCAGTAAATGTGTAGTTAATTGTAGATGATTCGAAATCCAATGGTAGGACTGGTAATGTTGGTGTAACAACTGTACCTGCAGGTCCAAATTTCACATCATCAAAATAATAGATGCGCTCTCCTGTTGAAGCTCCTGTTGTTCCAAAATTGAAAAATATCGATAATTTATCATAGTTATAACTAAGATTGATTGCTGATGTTCCAGTGGCTTGTGTTAAGAAATTAAATTCCAATGTCTGCCAACCTGATGCTGTTGTTACTGTAGCTTCGGTTTCTACGGAATGGGTTGCATCAGTACGCTCTTCCACTTTCAAACGAACTGGAATACCTGCTACTGGCGACCATACCCTAACATTCATTTTTGTGTTGCTAACGGTAAATGGTATGCGACTTGCAAAACCTAATCCTGCGGCTGCCGTAACTGTTGTACCAGCCCATAATTCTGCAGTTGCTGTTTTGATTACTTTAGCTACTTTATTTGTTGCCAATGTTGGATCGGTTACAATCGTTGATTGTTCTGCTCCTCCAAATCCTACTAAACCATATTCTACAGTAGTAAGATCAAATGTAACTGGTAAGTTCATTTGTGTTAATGCTGGTGGAGGTACTGCGCCAAATTTCACATCATCAAAATAATAAATACGCTCACCAGTTGCTGCGCCCGTTGTACCAAAATTGAAGAAGATGGATAACTTATTGTAATTGTATGTTAAGTTAATTGCTGATGTTCCTGTGGCTTGATTTAAGAAATTGAATTCCAAAGTTTGCCAACCTGATGCCGTGGTAACTGTCGCTTCAGTTTCAACTGAACGAGTCGCGTCAGCACGATCTTCCACTTTCAAACGAACTGGAATACCTGCTACTGGCGACCATACACGTACGTTCATTTTTGTGTTGGTAAAGGTAAATGGTATGCGACTTGCAAAACCTAATCCTGCTGCTGCCGTAACGGTTGTACCTGCCCACAATTCAGCGGTTGCTGTTTTGATTACTTTTGCTACTTTATTGGTTGGTAAAGTTGGATCAGTTACAATGGTTGATTGCTCTGCTCCACCAAATCCCAATAAACCATAATCTACAGATGTAGTAGCATCAAACGTTACCGGTAAATCCATTTGAGCTAAAGTTACTGGACCTGCTGCACCAAATTTTACGTCATCAAAATAATAAATACGCTCACCAGTTGCTGCACCAGTTGTACCAAAATTGAAGAAGATGGATAACTTATTGTAGTTGTATGTTAAGTTAATTGCTGATGTTCCTGTGGCTTGATTTAAGAAATTAAATTCCAAAGTTTGCCAGCCAGACGCCGTGGTAACTGTTGCTTCTGTTTCTACTGAACGCGTTGGGTCTGTATTGTCTTCCACTTTCAAACGAACTGGTATACCTGCTACTGGTGACCATACACGAACATTCATTTTAGTATTGGTAAAGGTAAAAGGTATGCGACTTGAAAAGCCTAATCCTGCTGCTGCTGTAACAGTTGTACCAGCCCATAATTCTGCACCTGCCGTTTTAATTACTTTAGCTACTTTGTTTGTTGCTAATGTAGGATCTGTTACAATGGTTGATTGTTCTGCTCCTCCAAATCCGAGTAATCCGTAATCAACTGTAGTCTCATCAAATGTTACAGGTAGATTCATTTGTGTTAAAGTAGGTCCGCCGCCGCCGGTTGTCAATCTTACATCATCAAACAAAAAAGTGAAATTAGCTGATCCATCACCGTTAGTACCATTGTCAAAAATGAAAATCATTTTTTGATATTGGTTGGTTGTACTAATTGTACTAAAATTAAAAGTCAAATCTTCCCAAGCATTTGCTACAGTTGAAATGGCTTCTCTTTCAAAAAAGATTCCTGCATTATTTGCATTTTCTACTTTTAATAACAATTTCGCCCCTACTCTTGGAGAAAATACTTTTACTTTAAAAGTTCTATTTACTGAAAAATCAATTGGTGAAGCAAGCGATATAAAACTACCGCCATAAGTTTGACCTGGAAATTTTATAAACTTCGCCACTTTTGTACTGGTATTAATTCCACCAGATTGTGTGTTTGCAACAACTGATACGTTTCCTCCTGCAAAATCAGTAAACGCGTAGGTTACGGTTGTAGATTCAAAATCTAACGGCAATACAATTTGCGAAAATGATGAAACGCAAATCAATAATGCGGTAAGTAATGTGTATATTTTTTTCATGTTTTTGTTTTTATGAATTCCTTGAACTGCTATTTTGATGATTTTAAATAATACGGATCGTTTATTCAACTAGTTTATACGCTTTTACATAATCTACTTCCATTGTTGCTGGGAAAATATTATCATCAACACCTTGTGCACCACCCCAATTTCCACCAATAGCTATATTTAATATCATATGAAACTTTCTATTGAAAGGCCAAGTTGTAAATCCTGTATTATCATTGATATACTCAAAATATTGTTCATCATCTACAAATCCTTTTATAGAATATGGCGTCCAATCAATTCTATAATCATGAAATTCAGTAGTTGCATTAGGTATAATTTTTGCGCTTGATTTTTGATTTCCTCTTTGTCCATTAAACGCTGAACAATGTATAGTACTATGTACATTATTTTGATCGTAACCAACATGCTCCATAATATCTATTTCGCCAGAAGCTGGCCAAGTACCATAACCATTATCACTTGGAAGCATCCAGATAGCAGGCCATGTACCTCTACCTCTTGGTAATTTTGCTCTAACTACAAAACGTCCATACAACCAATCGCCTTTGCCTCTGCTGATCATACGGGTAGATGTGTATTGACGACCTTCTAAATTTTCTTTTTTTGCTTGGATAACCAAGTTACCATTTACAATACCAACATTATTTCCACTTGTGTAATATTGAAGCTCATTATTTCCCCATCCACTACCTCCAACATCGTATGACCATTTTGAAGGATCAGGAACACCATTGTTGGTAAAATCATCTTCCCACATTGGAGTAGACTCAAATGTCCAGTCCTCGTCTGAAACAGGCGGAACAGGCGCTACAATAGGAATATTTTTTTGATCAGTACACGATTGAAAACCGTAAACCAAACAAACAAGCGTAATAACCTTTAATATATTTTTCATTTTTTTACTTTTTATTTTTTTGTGAAATATTATTGTCTTACAAATTTGAATTGAAATACAGTTCCTGAACCATTACCAGCTCTCAATACCATACGTGTTGGTGTTATTTCAATTATTCTGTATAAATTTTCTGTTGGAACATCGGTTGTTCCAATGAAATTTGCTGGAGGTGCTTGTGGCAACTGAATAGAAGCTAAACCAGATGCTCCGCCAACAATAGGCCCAAAAACAAATGAAGCATTAAATGATCTGTCTGCACCACAGTTATAATTCGGCGCAATATTACCACCATTAAACGTTGATCCATTAGCGTTATAATTCAATGTATTGGTACTTGAAAAAGTAAACACATCGTCTACTTGACAATTCGGTTCCAATGGACCGCCACCATAATATTCTGCAGGATTTCCTTCGGTACCTACTACGATTGCATTAGCGCCTGTAGTTGCATCCAATTTCCAACTTCTGCTACTTCCTCCTGTTAATAAATCTTTGATGTCTGCAATGGTTAAATCTTGTCTTTTCTTCAATTTTATTTCAATGATTTTACCACCTGCATTACTTAATGTTGCCCTTAAAACTAAAGTAGTTGGACTGTAGCTTCTCACTTCATATGTATTATTTTCAACTTGATTTGTTGTACCAATAAAAGGCTTATTCAAACCTGATTCCAATGAGTCCAAAATAATTTGAGGTGCCTGACCTGGCGTTACCACCAATTTAAAAGCAGTAGCATTGTTTTTAGGTACATCACAATTTAATGTGGTTTGATTATAGGTTTGTCCATTTGATTCATACGCAAAAGTTCCATTCGCGCTAAATTTAAAAATGTCATCTGCTTGACATTCTACAGCTGCATCAGTAGAAAACAAACTGATTCCATCTGCATAAAATACTTTTATGGCATCATTGTCTGCACTCCAAGTCCACTCTGCAAAATTGCAACTGGTTAATGTATTAAATAGCTCATTTTGACAAGCATCAGAAACACCGACAAATTTTGTAATAGAACTGTTTCCATAAGTACCAACCGTGGTTAAGGTAACATTAAAAGTTCCACCAGCTTTGTAGGTATGCACTGGATTTTGTTCAGATGACAACGCTGAATTATCACCAAAATTCCATTGATATAAAAATGCTTCTGTAGAATTATTAGTGAATGCTACATTATATGGATATGGTAAAGTATCTGAAGCTGGTGATTGTAAAAAACTGAAATCGGCCTTTGATGGAGAGCCAATTAAATCGATTTCATTTTTCTTACAATTAGATAAAAACAAGGTTAAGCATGCGAGCATTAACGTTGTAAGATTTATTTTTTTGGTCATTTTAATTTTATTTGTTTTAAATGATTTGATCTGTGTTAATGGTTGAATTAATACCCGGTGTTTTGAGTAAGGTTTGCGTTTTTATCAATTTCATTTTGAGGAATTGGCATGTATCTGTGTTTTTCTTGGATATTTGTTTTTCCAGAAGCACGCATCACATCAATGAAATAATTTGAATTTGGATGACGCAATAAATCATACCATCTATGCATTTCAAAAGCAAACTCATGTCTTCTTTCATTATAGATAGCCTCTAAATATTGAGCATCAGATAATGAAGGTTGTAAAGGCGATAATCCTGCTCTTGCTCTAACTTGGTCAGCGTAAGGCTTTCCAAGTGCTATACCTGCTGCTTCGGCATAAGTTAATAGCACTTCTGAATAACGCATAATCGGCACATTCAACGCGCAAGTCCAACCACCATTATCTCCCAACGTATTGTCGATAGAAACGAAATATTTCTTAACATTCAATCCTAATGGAGAGCCAACCAATTGTGTTGGATGTGTGTAAGTATCATAAGTATCTCCAGGAATCCACATTGAACGGTTTCTTCTTTTATCAATAATGGTATTGTAAGTCGCACCTGATTTATCATAACTATCTGCAAAATCTTTTGTAGGTACATTCCAACCATAACCACGACTTTGAACTACATCTTGGAAACGTGGTGCAAAAAAGCAATTCAACTTTTGGCCAGCGCCATAATCATTAAACTGTCCACCACCGCTTCTGTATTGCACTTCAAACATTGACTCTTTCCCATTTTCATTTTCTAATTTGAAGTTATCGCCATAGTCAGCCCATAAATCATAACCATAAGATGAAGCGTTATCAATTACTTCCTTCGAATACAGTGCAGCGTTAGTTTTATCTCCAAGGGTTAAATATACTGCAGCTAACAATCCTTTTGACGCTCCTGCTGTTGCTCTTCCTTTGTTAGAACCTGAATTGGTATTTGGCAATAAGGTATCAGCTGCTTTTAAATCTGCAATGATTTGTTCGTAAACCAAAGCTTTAGGTGAACGTGCTATTGTAGCCGCTTGTTCCACATCAATAACGTTGGTATATAAAGGCACGTCGCCAAAAAGACGAACAAGATGATAATAGTATAGTGCTCTTAAAAACTTCCCTTCTCCGATGCTTCTGTTTCTAATGGCATCACTCATCACCGGAACTTGTGGCACCTTAGTAACGACTAAGTTTGCACGAAGAATTCCAAAATAACACTGTGCCCACATCAAGTTGATGATTGGGTTGAAAGAGGTAACGGTAAAATTATCAAGCTCTGCAGTTTCAGTACCATCTCCACCACCGCCGCCACCTAAGTCGGCATCATCGCTCATAATATCACCTAAATGCCAAGCTGATCCATTATAAATCGCTGAAAGTGGCGTGTATGTTGCATTAACGGCTTTCACCGCTTCTGTTTCATTTTGATAGTAATCGTCTAAAGTACTGATTGGAATGGTTGGTTCTACATCAAGCAGACTTTTTTTACATGCTGAAAAAACTAAGGTTATTGAGCATAAAACAACCAAAAATTGTATAGATATCTTTTTCATTTTTAAGTAGTTTAATTTTTTAGAATTCAATGGTTGCGCCTGCAATAAATGTTCTTGATTGCGGGTAGAAGCCAATGTCAACGCCTCCTCCTACTTCAGGATCCATTCCAGAATATTTAGTAATGGTAAATAAATTTTGAGCACTTACATAAACCTGTGCTTTTTTCATCACTTTATTAGCTACCCATTTTGCTGGTAAATTATATGCTATGCGAACATTCTTCAATCTGATATAAGAGCCATCTTCAACAAAACGATCCGATACCCTGTTGTTTCCATTAGGATCATTAAGCACCAAACGAGGCATCGTATTAGAAGTTCCAGGACCTGTCCAACGACCAATTACATCTTTAGAATAATTACCGTTACTCACCCCTCCTTCTGTATACCATCTGGTGAAATTCAATATTTTGTTGCCTTCAGCACCTTGTAAGAAAAATGTCAACTCAATGTTTTTATAACTAACGGTATTGGTTATCCCATAAGTAAATGTTGGATTAAAGTTTCCAATGTTTGTTCTATCTTGATCATTGATGATACCATCTCCATTTAAATCTTTAAACTTCAAATCGCCTGGTGCGGTACTTGTTGTAGGATCAATACCTGGTGCTTGTGAAGCGTGGTTACTAATTTCTTCATAAGATTGAAAAATCCCTTCTGTAACAAACCCATAGAAATATTCAACTGGGAATCCAGCTTCGATTCTTTTGCTACCACCTGTAATTCTTGCAAAACCATTATTGATTGGAGCAGATAAACCCATTGATACTACTTTGTTTTTGTATGTACCCAAAACAGTATTGATGTTCCACTTTAAATTATTTGTATTGATTACTTTCCCACTTAAGGTTAAATCAATACCACGATTGCGCATTATTCCTGTGTTGAAAGGAACTGCTTCGTAAGTACCAGAAATTAATGGTGGAGCCACATATAAAATCAAGTCAATTGAACGACGTTGATACAAATCTATAGACGCATTTAATTTGCCGCTAAAGAAAGATCCATCAACACCGAAGTTGAATTGCTCATTTTTTTCCCATCTGATATTAGGGTTGTATGTTTTACTAGGAGCTGCACCCAATACCGTTCCACCCGATCCACTTGAGTTACCAAAAGTGTATTGGAAAGATTGGTTGATGCTTTGGATGTATGCATTTCCCGTTACATCAGGATTTCCTGTATAACCAAAACTAGATCTAACTTTTAATTCATCGATCCATTTTACATTACGTAAAAATGGTTCTTGAGACAATCTCCATGCGGCAGAAACCGATGGGAAAGTAGCAAATTTATTCCCAGGTGCAAAGTTTGACGTTCCATCTCTTCTGATTGAAAATCCAAAATAACCACGGCTATCAAAATCATAGTTTACACGACCAAAATAAGACATGGCTCTTTTGTTGGTTCCGCTTTCAGCAGCATTATAAGTTTGAGAAACATCAGTTGGAAGAAAAACTTGATCATTTAAAACAGGAATATTCTGTGTAAAGTTTCCACCGCGTCCTGCAACTACATAATCGTATTTATTTTCTTGATAAGTATAACCAACAACGGCATTGATCTTATGTTTTTCTTTGATTTTCTTATCATAAGCCAAAGTCAATTCAGACAAATAATCAGGATACAATCCTTTTTGAACAGAATAGTTGGTTAAGTTAAATACGTTACCACCAGAAGCAGGTGTAGCAGGACTATAATTATTGATTTCTTGGTAGCTATAATCAGCTCCAAATAAAGCTTTGAATTTAAAATCTTTTAAGAAACTAACTTCTGCAAACACGTTACCATTAACCCTGTATTTGGTGTATTTATTTCTTGGCACTTCTAAATTATAAATTGGATTGGGTTCACTAAATCCATCTATGCTACCATTACCACCAGCATAAGTTCCATCTTCATTTCTTGGAGATACTGTTGGCGGAGCCATCAAAGCCAATAATATAACACTGTTGAATGGACTGTAAGTATCTGTTCCATGTTCAGTGAATTTGTTCATTGAAATTGAATTGCCAAATTTGATATGATCATTCACTTTTACATCACCGTTAAAGCGCAAGTTGAAACGCTCAACATCTGTTTTATAAATAACACCATCTTGTAAGAAATACCCTGCAGAAAATAAATATTGGGCTTTATCAGAACCACCTGTTGCCGTTAAGTTAACGCTTTGCATCGCAGCTTTTCTAAAAATCTCATTCAACCAATTGGTTCCTTTGCCAAATTGGGTTTCAACAGCATTGTAATCTGCTAATTTTGGAATAGGTGACAAACCGCTAGCAATACGTGCTTCTGAATTTAAAATTGCATATTCTTTTGCATTAAGCATTTTAGGTAACTGCCATGCATTTTGAAGTCCTCTGTAAATATCTACTGTTAATGACGCTTTTCCTGGCTTGCCTCTTTTGGTAGTAATCATAATAACCCCATTAGATGCTCTTTGGCCATAGATTGATGCGGCAGCCGCATCTTTCAATACATCAATAGACTCAATATCACCTGTACCAAATGAATTCAATACGTTATCCGCATTTTGATCTGGTAAAGGATAACCATCCACTACAATTAGTGGGTTGTTGGTTCCGGTGATAGATGAAATACCTCTAATTCTGATTCGAGTTCCGCCTGTTCCACCTGGCGCTCCACTATTTTGTGTAATGGTTACACCCGAAACCCTTCCTTGTAATGCTTGAGCGGCATCAGCAACTGGGGTTGCATTTATTTCCTTTGCAGAAACGGATGATACTGAAGTTGATAGGTCTTTACGCTTTTTTGTACCATATCCTACCACAACCACTTCGTTACCTATTGTTTCATCTAGTATAATTTCTAATACTTTGGTTTCATTCGTTACTTTAACATCTACTGTTTTCATTCCAGCATAACTTATAGTAAGTGTACCGCCTTTTTCTGGTGTACTGATGGTAAACTCTCCTTTTACATCAGTTACCGAACTTAAAGTAGTGCCTTTTAATAAAATTGTGGCTCCACTTAAACCCTCTCCAGTTACTTTACTTTTCACTTTCCCCGAAATTTTCACCTGGGCAAATGTGAAATTCACTGCTCCTAAAAGCAGTATTACAGCAAATAAAATTGCTTGTTTTAACCTCATGATTTGAATTTTTAGTTTTTAATTTATATAAATATCATTTTCTATAAAATGACAAATTGTCTTCATTTCTAAAATTTTAAACTGAATTTATAATTACGATTTTTTCAAATTAAAATTTTTTAGCATAATTTAAAAATGATTATGATCATCCAGTTGTCAAATATATGTCGGTAATCTATTAAACTATTTTTTTTTATTACTATAATAGTACAACGCGCAAATAAAATATTTCTATTAAAATAATTTTTATTCAATTAGATACATCATCACTACATCATTATTCAAATTCCAATACGATTTTTCCGATTTTTAACTACATCCTCAGTTTGATAAATTTAATTTTCAATTTTCAATAATTCAATTTTTGATTAATAATTTCTTAATATATAGTCAAAATGATTCAACATGGTTTTTTACCTTAAAATTATTACTCTTTCAATACCAGATTGATTACCTATGATATAATTAATATAATAAAGACCATTTGACAAATTGTCTACTACAATTTGCTTTTCAATTTCTCCTTCACTTATCAAATAATTTATTTTTTTTATACAAACTCCTTTAGCATCATAGATTTCAATTCGCATTTTTTCTGATTTTACCAATTTATGTCCAAATCGAATTTTAAAATCTCCTTTATTCGGATTTGGATATATTTCAAATTTTGAATTGGTTTGATTTTGCTGAATCATTGTTTTAGCGGTTATTACTTCTGTGTTAAGTAAACATACTTTAGCAAGATTTGATAATTTCTGTGCTTTAATTGCACCATTACCACAACCTGATGTGTAACGAACGCGGATACTATCTCCAACTCCTGCTGCTGCATTTGAAGCATATCTGTAACGGATAATTCTTCCTGATGTACTTCCTGAATCCAATACACCAGTTGAACCTACTGTTCCTGTTGGGCTAGTCCATAAGTAACCTGAAGCAGCACCCGCAGTTGTTGTTGCTGATGGTAATGCTGGTGCAATGTAACGATATACACGCGCTCCACATACATCAGGCAATACCTGTTGGATAGTTACAGTTGCTGGTGCTAAAGGAGTACCTAAAGCTGTATTCGTCAATTTGCTTGCTTTACGTAAGCTGTTTCCACAACCTGAAGTGTACAATACTCTTACGCTATCGCCTGTTGCTGATGCAGCATTTGAAGCAAAAGTTGCAATAAACCCTTTTGAAGTCAAAGAACCTGAATCAATGGTTGGTGTACCCAATCCACCGAAGATTGACCATACATAACCTGTTGCCTCTCCTGTAGTTGCAGTTGCTGCTGGTAATGCTGGTGCTACGTAGCGATATTTTCTAGCACCACAAACATTGGTTTGTATTGCAGAAATAGTAATTGCTGTTGGAGCTGCTGGTGCTGATATTTTAGCATTAGTCATTTTAGCCGCTTTGGTAATACTATTACCACATACAGATAAGTATGTCAATTTAATGCTATCACCTGTTACAGCAGCATTATTTGATGTATAAGAAACCACAATTTTTTGTGATCCTTCATCTCCTGAATCGATTGAAGCAAACTCACTCATGCTACCTGTTAATTCCCATAACCAACCTGAAGCTGCACCTGCTGTTGCAGTAGCTACTGGCAAGTTTGGTGCTGAATAACGATATACTCTGTTATTACATACATTGGTAATTAATGGAGTGATCGTGATTGCTGTTGGAGTTGCTGGAACGTTTAAGGCAGTGTTTGATAATTTAGCTGCTTTAGATGCACTGTTTCCACAACCTGTAGTGTACAATAATCTAACGCTATCTCCCGCTGCAGATGCTGCATTGCTGGTATATGTTACCGTTAGTACCCTTGAATTTACATTACCTGAATCGATTGTTGCACTTCCAAATAAATTACCTTGAAATGACCAAACATATCCCAATGCACCAGCTGGTAGTGCTGGAGCTGAATAACGATATTTTCTAGCACCACATACATTAGTTTGTAATGGAGTAATGGTAACTGCAGATGGTGCTGCTACTAGGGTTCTTGTTAACACAACTGATTTAGCCAAACTTGTATCACAAGATGATAAGTAGTAAGCATTAACTGTTTGAGGTGTAGAAAATGAGATGTTATCAGCAAATACAACGGTAATGGTTGTATCGTTCAAACGTACTACTGTTGATCCTGCCGGAGCTTCAA
>Ga0209598_10002172_pt1 | contig 15473 bp, 18 predicted proteins | sample M_140807_EF_Meta_FD_187317 | JGI IMG/M metagenome (GOLD analysis project Ga0209598, IMG submission 187317) | Freshwater microbial communities from Lake Montjoie, Canada to study carbon cycling - M_140807_EF_MetaG (SPAdes) (version 2) | ecosystem: Environmental > Aquatic > Freshwater > Lake... | reverse complement strand
CGACACCGTGATCTGCCTGGATGTGTTTATCCACTACCCCCAGGACCAGGCGGAAGCGATGGTGCGCCACCTGGCGGGTCTGGCCCAGCGGCGCTTGATCGTGAGCTTTGCCCCCTACACGCCGCTGTTGGCCCTGCTCAAGGGCATTGGCCAGCTGTTTCCTGGCCCCAGCAAAACCACCCGGGCCTACACCCTGCGGGAAACTGGCATCGTGGCCGCCGCCGCCGCGGCTGGCTTCCAACCGGTGCGCCGCAGCCTCAACCAAGCCCCCTTCTATTTCTCAAGGCTGATCGAATTCAGCAAGGGCTGAGCCCAGGGGCGGCGGCGCCACCAGCTCGAGGCTGCTTTGGTGGGGCAGCCGCAACCGCAGGCGCTGGGCGTGCAGCTGGTAGCCGCCGTCGCCTGGTAGGGCCGTGGCTGAGCAGCTGCCATCGGCCCGGTAGAGGGGATCCCCCAGCAGCGGCGCGCCGATGGCGGCGGTGTGGATGCGGATCTGGTGGGGGCGGCCGGAGCTGATTTCCACCTCCACCAGGCAGGCTTCAGCCCGGCGTGCCAGCAGGGTGAGGCAACTGGCGGCCGCCAGGGCTTGGGGATCCCCGGGGGCTGCGGCAGCCCAGATCGAGCCGAGCAATGGATGGGGTCGGCGGCCGATCGGGGTTGTGATGGCCAGGGGCTGTCCTGGCTCTAGCTCCTGGGGCAAGGGCGCCGTTAGGGCCCGATAAATCTTTTGGCAGTCGCTGCTATCGGCCCTGCGGCTGCTCTCCCGCAGCCGGGCACTGAGCCAGGCGCGGCTCTCGGGCTGGCGGGCGCACACCAGCAGCCCCGAGGTAAACCGCCCGAGCCGATGCACCGGCCGCGGCGCGGCCTCGCCATAGCGCTGGGCCAGCAGGCCCAGCACGGTGTGATTCAGAAATCCCCCCGCCGGCAGCACCGGCAGGCCCCTGGGTTTGTTGATTACCAGCAGATCACCGTCGTCGTGCAGCACCTGCCACTGGTCTGGCACCGCTGGTTCCTGCCAGGGGGGGCGCCGCCAGCTCAGCTGGTCGCCGCAGGCCAGGGGCAACGAGGCGCTAACTGGGGCGCCATTGAGCTCTAATTCCCCCGCCGCCAGCCGCTCGGCCCAGCACTGGGTAGAGGAATGGGCATAGCGGCCCGCATAGAAACTGATCAGATCCAGACCCGCCTGGGCCGGGCCGATCCGATCCCGGTAGGTCCAGCCGTTATTCCACGAGGCTGTGTTCAAGGGCGTATCGCACCAATTCGGTGCGGCTGGAGGTGCCGGTTTTGGCAAACAGCCGGCTCACATATTTCTCCACGTTGCGGATGGAGGTTTCCAGGCGCCGGGCGATTTCCTTGTTCATTAGCCCCTCCGCCACCAGCTGCAGGACGCTGGATTCCCGTGGGGTGAAGGCGTGGTCCACGGGCTGGCCAGGGCGTTTGTTGCCGCCCCCCTGGAGCATTGAGCGGATTTCGGTGATCTGTTTGGCCATCTGGCCGAGATCCGTGTCGGCGTAGCGGGCCGCCTCGCGCAGCAGCCGTTCCTGGCGTTGCACCACGTTGCGCACCCGGGCCACCAGTTCGTCGGGATCAAAGGGTTTGGGGATGTAGTCATCCACCCCAGCGCGGAAGCCGGCGATCCGATCGGCGGTCATGCCCTTGGCGGTGAGGAAGATCACCGGGGTGCCCCCCAGGCGCTCGTCTGCCCGCAGCCGGGCCAGCAGCCCGAAGCCATCCACCCGCGGCATCATCACGTCGCTGAGCACCACATCGGGCAGTTCCTGCTGGGCCTTCTCCCAGCCCTCTTCGCCGTCGTTGGCGGTGGTTACCAGGAAGCCTTCGTCTTCGAAATAGGCCTGCACCGCCGTGCGGAGGCCCGGTTCGTCGTCTACCAAGAGCACCCTGGGCGGCGTATTAAGGAACTGCTCGGTGGCAGCGGCGTTGGCATCCGTGCTGGTGCTGTCCATGGCGGCGCCGGGATTAATTCGTGCCCGGACTTTATCGAGCGTTTCCCGGCAGCAGGTGCTCCCGCTCGATCAACATGCCGCTAAAGCCCAGCTTGCGGGCCACGGCCTGGAGGCTGTTGGGGTCTTTGCCGGACTGGTCGGGGAAGCAGGCGGCCCACCAAACCAGGTGGGATAGGCGGTTGTGGGGGCCCACGGCGCCGCCGGGGTTGAGTTCCACCATCACCAGCTGGCTGCCGGTGCTGGTGATTCGGGCTGGGGCCGCTTGGTCACAGCGCACGGTTTCGTTGCGCACCTTCACGTCATTCACCTTCTCCTGCCAGAGCTTCAGGCGTTTGCCCTGGGGGATGTCATCGGCGGGGCGGATGGCATAAATGCCTGTCACCTCCTTGCCGTAGGGGATCGTGCGTTCGTCTAGCAGCACCAGGCCCGGCGGTCGATAGAACTCGGGGCGCTGCATATCAAGCCCCTGGGCCACGGTTAGGGCCACGGTTACTGCTAGGGGGGTAACTAGGGCCAGGGCCATCGGCTAGATCGGCAACATCCCGTCAGCATGGGGCCGCTGCTTCCCCCCAGGCACCCCCAGTGGCCGCTGCGCCGATCTACCTCGACCACCAGGCCAGCACCCCCTGTGATCCGGCGGTGGTGGCGGCGATGGCTCCCTACTGGAGTGGGGAGTTTGCTAACCCCTCCAGCCGCAACCATCGGCCCGGCCTAGCCGCCGCCGCCGCGGTGGAAACCGCCCGCCGCCGCATCGCAGGGGCCTTGGCGGTGCCCGCCGAGGCGTTGGTGTTTACCAGTGGGGCCACCGAGGCCAACAACCTGGCGATCAAGGGCCTCTGTGAGGCGCGCATGGGGCGAGGGCGCCACCTGGTGACCGTGGCCACGGAGCACCGGGCGGTGCTCGACCCCTGCCGGTATTTAGAGCGCCTTGGCTTTGGGCTCACGGTGCTGCCGGTGCCCAGCAGCGGCCTGCTGGAGCCGGCGGCCCTGGAGGCCGCCCTGCGGCCCGACACGGTGCTGGTGAGCGTGATGGCCGCCAACAACGAAATCGGCGTGTTGCAACCCCTCGCAGCCATCGGCGCCCTCTGCCAGGCCCGCGGGATCGCCTTCCATTGCGATGGGGCCCAGTGGCTAGGCCACCTGCCCTTGCGGCCCCTGGACTGGGGCATTGATCTGCTCAGTTTCAGTGGCCATAAGTTTTATGGACCTAAGGGCATTGGCGCCCTGGTGGTGGCGCCGGGGGTGGAGATCGCCCCGCAAATCCATGGGGGCGGCCAGGAGCGGGGCCTGCGCAGCGGCAGTGGGGCCACCCCTTTGGTGGTGGGTTTAGCGGAGGCGTTGGATCGGGCCCTGGCCGATGCCCCCCAGCGGCAGCAACGGCTGGGGGCCCTGCGGGAACGCCTGCGGCTGGGCTTGGAGGCCCTGGGGGGCATTGCGGTGAATGGCGCTCTGGGGCCGCGGCTGGCCCACAACCTCAATGTGACCGTGGCGGGGGTGGATGGCGGCCGGCTGCACCGGGCCCTGCGGCGCCAATGGGCGGTGAGTGGCGGTTCGGCCTGCAGCAGCGCCACCGGGGAACCCTCCCATGTGTTGCAGGCCCTTGGCCGCAGCAGATCAGAGGCGGCGGCCTCGGTACGTTTTGGGCTTGGTCGCAGCAGTACACACCAGCAAATTGAGCAGACCTTGACCAGCATGGGAAAGCTTGTTGAGCAGTTGCGCCAGCCATGACCTCCCCTGAGCTTGCCCTGGTTACCCCCCTCGGCCGCCTGGAGCCCGTCGCCGCCCTGCGGGAGGGCTGGCGGGCCTTCTGCTTGGCCCCCTGGCCCTTTGTGGGCTTTTCCCTGCTGCTCAATGCCCTGGTGGTGCTGGCTTCGCTGCTGCCGGTTCTGGGCACCCTGGCCAGTCTGGTGCTCACCTTTTGGGGGTCGGTGGGGCTCTATCGGGGCGCCTGGAGTGCCCTGGAGGGGCGCCGCCCGGATTGGAGATGTTTCAGCCGCTGGGATGGGGGCGCCGTCACCAGGATCTTTCTGGCGGGGTTGCTGATTTCTGCCCTTTGTTTGTTGGTGGTGATACCGGCCCTGGTGCTTGGGGTGGGCCTGTGGTGGATTAAGGAGGCCCTGGTGTTGCTGCCGGCCCTGGCGGCGCTGTTGGGCTTGGTGTTGCTCAGCTGTAGTCAGCAGTTTCTGCAGCCGGTAATGCTGTTTGAAGAAACTGATCCGTTTCAGGCCATGGGCCGCAGCCATCGGGTGCTTACCAGCCAATGGCAGAGACTTTTGGAGCTGATCACCATTTTGTTTCTGCTCGGGTTGGCCGGGGTATTGGCCCTGGGGGTGGGGGTGTTTGTGGCCCAGCCCCTGGTGGCCTGTGTGCAAATTGCCGCCTTCCGCCAGCTGTTTGGCGAGCAAGACCGCACCGGCGTAATGGCGGCCTAAAAGCTGGGGGGCCCGCCGCTGAGCAGCCCAAAGGCGGCCAATCCCACCAGGGTGAGCAGCGCCTGGGCCAGGCGGCTCACCAGCATCCCTGCCACCACCGCCAAACCCACCTGCAGGGAGCGGCCCAGGGAGCCGGAGGAGGCAAACAATTCGCCGAGGCTGGCCCCCAGCAATGGTCCCAGCAGGGCCCCCAGCAGCGGCCCGCCCACGGGCAGGCTGGGCAACAGACCCAATACGCCCACCAGCAAACCGATGCCGGCGCCGATGTAAGCCCAGCGGCTGGCCTTCAGCTTGGCGGCCCCCAGCCACAGCCCGAGGGCATCGGCCCCCCAGCCCAACACCAAAATCACCAGGGCGACGGCCAGGCACGGCCAACCCGCCGCCCAGCCCACGGCCCAGCACCAGAGCCCAGCCCCGAGGGGCAGCAGGATCAAGCCCGGCAGCACCGGCAGCACCACCCCTGGCAGGGCCACCAGCTGGATCAAAAACGCCAGCCACCAGGCGGCGGCCAGGGGTAGGGGAAAGGCCATCAGGTTTCCAGCTCCTGGCGTTCGGCCAGCCGCAACTTGGCGGACCGGGAACGGGGGTTCAGGGCTTCCTCTTCCGCATCAGCAATCAGCGGCTTGCGGCTAAGCACCCGCAGGCGGGGGTCTGCCTTGAAGCGGTTTTTCACCAGGCGATCCTCGAGGGAATGGAAGCTGATCACCGCCAGGCGTCCCCCCGGTTCCAGCCAGGCGGGGGCCTGGTCCAGCAGTTGTTCCAGCACCCCTAGCTCATTGTTTACGCCAATGCGCAGGGCCTGGAAGCTGCGGGTGGCGGCGTGGATGCGGCCATGGCGTTGTTTGGGCGGATAGCAACCGGCGATGGCATAGGCCAGGGCGGCGGTGCCCCGTTCCCCGTGGTTCCAGGGGCGTTCGGCCACCAGCTTGCGGGCGATGCGGCGGGCCAGGCGCTCTTCCCCGTAGTTAAAGAGCAGATCAGCCAGTTCGGTTTCGCTGAGGCGATCGAGCAGGGCGCCGGCGGTTTCACCGCCCCCTTGGGGGTTCATTCGCATGTCAAGGGGGCCATCGGCGCGGAAGCTGAAGCCCCTTTCCGCCCTATCCAGCTGGGGGCTGCTCACCCCCAGGTCCGCCAGCACCGCCAGCAGCGGTTCCGTTGGCTGGTAGGCGGCGAAGTTGCTAGCCACCAGCTGCACCCGCCCCGGGAAGCGGGCCAGCTCGGCGCTGGCGGCGGCCAGGGCGGCGGGGTCCTGGTCGAGGCCGATTAGCCGCCAACCGGGGTGGGCCTCCAGCAACAGGGCGCTGTGGCCGCCGCCGCCCACGGTGGCGTCTAGCAGTACCCCCTCGGCGGGCAGGGGGGCAAAGGCCTCCAGCACCTGGGCCGGTAGTACCGGCCGGTGCTCAAAGGCGGGGTTGGGGGGTGGGGAGGGGCTGTTCAGGGGAATTGGCCTTGCTGAATGCAGTGCGGTTTCCTGCTCCTTCCTAGGATCAGCGCAGCGATCGCCTCGGCCCATGACGCAGCTGGAAACGCGCACCGAGCCGATGGTGCTGAATTTTGGCCCCCACCACCCCTCGATGCACGGGGCCTTTCGGCTGGTGGTCACCCTCGATGGTGAGGACGTGGTCGACTGTGAACCGGTGATCGGTTACCTGCACCGGGGGGTGGAAAAAATCGCCGAAAGCCGCACGAATGTGATGTTCGTGCCTTACACCAGCCGCTGGGATTATGCCGGGGGGATGTTCAACGAGGCGATCTCGGTGAATGCCCCAGAGCGGCTTGCCGATGTGAAGGTGCCGAGGCGGGCCAGCTACATCCGGGTGTTGATGCTGGAGCTCACCCGCATCGCTAACCATTTGCTTTGGCTTGGTCCATTCCTGGCGGATGTGGGCGCCCAAACGCCTTTCTTCTATATCTTCCGGGAGCGGGAGATGATCTACGACCTCTGGGAGGCTGCCACCGGCCAGCGGATGGTGAATAACAACTATTTCCGCATCGGTGGCGTGGCGGCGGATTTACCCTATGGCTGGCTGGAAAAGTGTGAGGATTTTTGTAATTGGTTTGCCGTTAAGGTGGATGAATACGAAAAGCTAATCACCAACAATCCGATCTTCCTGCGCCGAATTGAGGGGTTGGGGATAATCACCAAGGAGCAGGCAATTAATTGGAGTCTCTCCGGACCGATGCTGCGGGCCTCCGGGGTGCCCTGGGACCTGCGCCGGGTGGATAATTACGAGTGCTATGCAGATTTTGATTGGGATGTGGCCACGGCCACGGAGGGTTGTTGTTATGCCCGCTATCGGGTGCGCATTCAGGAGATGCGTGAATCACTGAAGATCCTGCGCCAGGCCCTCAAGCAGATCCCCGGTGGACCCACTGAAAACCTCGAGGCCCGCCGCCAGTTGGAAGGAAAAACCAGTGAGTTCTACGGCTTTGACTATCAGATCGTCGCCAAGAAGGTGGCACCCACCTTCAAGATTCCCAATGGTCAGCTGTATACCCGGCTGGAATCCGGCAAGGGGGAGCTGGGGGTATTCATCATTGGTAATAACGATGTAACCCCCTGGCGTTGGAAGATCCGGGCGGCAGATTTCAACAATCTGCAGATCCTGCCTCACCTACTTAAGGGGGTAAAGGTGGCAGATATCATGGCTATCTTGGGGTCAATTGATGTGATCATGGGCTCTGTTGATCGCTGATGGGGCATTGTTTTGCCGCCCCTTAAAGATGATTTTTTACTCTTGTGCCGCACGGTACGTTTTGGCGATACCGATGCGGCTGGGGTGATGCATTTCCACCAGTTGTTGCGCTGGTGCCATGAGGCCTACGAAGAAAGTCTTGAGCGGTTTGGCATTGCCGCCGCGGAGCTGTTCCCCCGGCCTGGGGCTGCCCCGGCCCTGCTGCTGCCGATCGTGCATTGCAGCGCCGATTACCGGGCGCCTTTGGTGTGTGGTGATCCGCTGACTATCCAGCTGCAGCCCCGGGCCCTGGATTCCACCGCCTTTGAGGTGAGCTATGGCTTCAGCTCCGGCGGCCAGCCGGTGGCCCAGGGCCTCACCCGCCATGTGTGCCTGGGCGCCAGCGATCGGCGGCGGGCGCCGCTGCCGGAGACGATTGGTCGCTGGCTTGAGGCGTCAGCCCTAGCCTGAGCCCTGGGCGCGTTGGCTGAGGGCCCAGGTTTGCCAGCGTTGGCGTTCCCATTTGCCCTGGGCGTTGCTAGCTAACTCGGGGCATAGAAACCAGGTTTTTGGTCGTTCCGCTGGGGGCAGGGCCGCTGCTCTGGAGCGGAGGTTGGCCAGCGCTGTTGGGCCGTCTGCGGCGCTGCTGGGCCGCACCAGCGCCCCTAGGCGTTGGCCCCATTCAGGATCCGGTAGCCCCACCACCAGCAGGGCCGCCACGCCGGGGGTCTGGGCCAGGGCTGCTTCGATCTGTTCGGGAAACACCGTGGCGCCACCGCTGTTGAGGGCCCCATCCAGTCGACCAAGCACCTGCAATCCCTGCTGGTTGAGGCAGCCGGCATCGCCGCTACTCCACCAGCCGTTGGCATCGGCAAACGGTTGCACCTGGGGTCCCGCCAACCAGCCTGGACTCAGCCGCTGGCAGAGCACCTGGATCGCCTGGTGGCTGGGGTCGATTTGCAAGCTCACATCCGCCAGGGGGTGGCCGCAGCCGTTGCTTCCTGCCAGGAAGGCGGCGGGATCCAAGGCCGCCACCATCGCTGCTGTTTCCGTGGCGCCATAGCAAGGGGCCAGCCGCAATTGGCGCTGCCGGGCTTGCTCAGCCAGTGCTGGGCTCAGCCCCGCTCCCCCCACCCAGATCAGCGCAAAACCTTGGAGCCAGGCCACCCCGCTGGGATCAGCCAGCAGCCTTTGCAGTTGGGTGGGCACCAGCGACAGCAGAAACTCACGGCCCTGTAATTCCCCACTGCTGGCTTGGTTTTCCAGCAGTTCTGCCGGTTGTTTCAGTTGCTCTGGGCTCAGCTCCAGCAGCGGCACCCCCCATGTCCGCGCCCGCACCTGGGGCATCAGCCCCCCCATGTGGTGGCCCGGCAGCGGATTAACCACGGCCACCCGTTCGGGGTCTAGGCCAATTTGACGCAGCCAAGCCCCACAGCTGACGGCGGCGGCCTCCAGGTGGCTGAGCGGTTGCAGGCACCAGCGCCGGCCCCTTTGGCTGCCACCCCCACTGCCACCCCCACTGCTGCCGCCACTGCCGATTACCAGTCCTGGACCCTGTGGCAGCTCTTGGCAGGCGGCCAAGGCCCGTTCACCAGCCCCCCGTTCCTGGGGTGAGCTCAGCAGTTGCCACATTTATCGGCTGGCCTTGGCGACCATTCTTCACGAAGCTGGTATCAGGCCGGGTATCAAACCTTCCTTGAGAGCCCCGGTGCCATGACCCCGCCCACTGTCTTGAAAATGACCCTAGTCATAGGACCCTAGTCATTTTCAAGACAGTGGCCTGGTAGAGCTTGGTCCTAGCGGATCCGTGGCCAGGGCCGCTGCCCACACCCGGCCAGGGTCGGCACTGGCCAGGTCGCCCCTAGCTCCCCACTGGGGGGCCAGGCCGGGGGCGCAGGGGGTGGGGCCAGCCGCCTGCAGGGCCGCCAAGTGGGCCAACAGGCGTTGGCTGATGCCAGTGCCCAGGGCGGTGCTCACCATCGCCCGGGGTTCTCCAGCCCCGAAGGCCCGCAGCAGCGGCCGCGGATCCCCCCCCAGGGCCGGGCGATGCACCCGCCAACCGGGCCAATGGGGGGGCAAGCCGGCGGGGTCCCGCAGGGATTCATCCAGGGCCACCGGCAGCAAACCAGCCAACTGCAGCAGGCCTTCGTGGTCGCTCGGCGCCAGGGGCTGTTCCAGCCATGCCAGACGCGGCTCCTGGCGCAGGCGCTCTGCCCAGCGCTGGGCACAGGCCCGATCCCAGCCGCCGTTGGCATCCAGCCGCAGGCGGCCCGTGTCAGGTAACAGGGCCAACAGCGCCTCCAGCACCGCCCGTTCGCTGGCCTCCGGCTCGGTGGCCACTTTCCATTTCAGCGTTATGTGAGGGCCTGCCACCGCCAGGGCTCGCCCCAGGGCCGCTAGGGCCCCAGGCCCGGCGGGTAGCAGCCAGGCGGAGGCTGGTGCCGGCAGCCAACCGCCTTGGGCGGCACTGCCCAGGCCAGCCAGTTCCGCCAGGGCCAGGCCCAACCCGAAGGCCAGGGGCCCCGGCAGCAGCGGCAGTTGCGTCTCCAGCGGCCCCTGTTCCAGGGTTTCCCCCAACTCGGCGATAGCCGCTCCGCAGGCGGGCCAATCGGCCGCCAGGGGCGTCACCTCGCCCCAACCGAGGCGCCCCGCTGGGTCGCTGAGCTTGAGCAGCCAGCCCCGCCGTTCGGCCATGGCCCCATGGGCGGTGACCAGGGCCTGGGGCAAACGAAATTGAAAAGGCCGCCAGGCCAGGTGGAGTTGCCCCTGGGGCGTCATCGGCCCAGCAGCAGCGGGCCCACGGCTAGCCCCAGGGCCAGGCCTAGGCCATTGAGGGCCTGGAAGCGCAGGGCCAAAAATTTGCTATCGATAATTCGTTCCGGGCGGTGGTGCTGGCTGGCCAGTAGCCGGATCAAGGCCAAGGCCGCCGGTAGCCCAACCACCCCCAGCAGGGCGCTGGGGGGCCAGGCGCCAGTTAGCACCGGAGCCCATTGCAGGGCCAGGCAGCTAGCCACAAACCAGGGCACCAGGGCGGCGGCCCGGCCAGAGCCCAGCTGCACCACCGGTGAACGTTTGCCGTTGGTGGCGTCCTCCTCCACCTGGTGAAAGTGGGAGCAAAACAGCACCAGGCTGGTGGCTAGGGCTGGGCCCGAACCCAGTTCCAGGGCCTGGCCCCAGGGGATTGCGGCGGGGCCCGGGCCGCCGTTGGCCCCGAGGGCGAGCAGGGCGGCGGCGGTGGCTAAGGGGCCAAAGGCCAGCCAGCAGAGCGGTTCCCCCAGCCCCCGATAGCCGAGGCGGAAGGGGGGCCCTTGGTACAGGTACCCAATGGCGCAACAGGCCAGCACCAGCAGCAGCACGCTTCCCTGGCTGCGGCTGGCCACCACAGCCATCAAGCCCAGGCCCCCCAGCAGGCAGAGGTTTGCGGCTAGGGCCACCCGGTCGCGGCGGCCGGTGAGATTTACGAGGGAATGGGGTTTGCCGTGGGTGTCCACACCGGTGTCGGCATCAAACACGTCATTGGCCAGGTTTTCCCAGGCCAGCAGGAGCACCGCCGCCAACAGAAACAAGCCCAGTTGTCCCCAATGGGGGCTGATCCCCTGGCCCAGGAGCGCGCCAGTGGCCAGGAGGGCCGGCATCACCGCCACGGAGTACATGGGCCATTTGATCGCCGCCTTCCAGAGGGCGTAACGGCTTGCGACGACCTGGGGCTCAGCCATGGGTGCCGGTGGCGACTGGTGACGGAGGGCCCATACATTTGAGCAGTCTCCCGGCACGGCGGTGTCGTCATTCCCTTCATTTACAGACCTGCTGGCCTTGGCCCAGGCCCAGGCGGCGCCGCTGGAGGACGAGGGCATCCTCAGCCTTGCCCTGGCCGTGGCGCCGGTGGATCCCTTGCGGGCCCTAGCTTTTTTGCCGTCAGCAGCCCCTTTCAAGGCCCTTTGGGATGGCGCCCCTGGCCTCTGTATGGCGGCCACCGGTGTGGCCCAGCACCTCGAACTGAGTGGCCCCCGCCGCTTTGAACTGGCCCAGCGCTTTAGCCAATTGACCCTGGGTCGCTTGGGGGCAGGGCCCCCCTCGGGCCCCCCCCAGGCGCGGCCGCGGGTGTGGCTGGCTTTCTCCTTCTTTGATGGCCCCCTGGGGGAGGGCCCCCACCCGGTGCCGGGGGTGCGGGCGGTGTTACCCCGCTGGCAACTCAGCCGCCAGGGCGGCCACAGTTGGTTGCGCCTGCAGCGGCGCCTGGGGGGGGAGGTGACGCCGCGGGTGGTGGCGGAGGAACTCTGGGACCAGGCCCAACGGCTGGCGACGCTTCCCCGGGATTTACCCCTCGCCCCAGCGCCCCAGGTGCTCAGCCGGTCCCCCTGGCAGGGGGCCTATCAACGGGCCATGGGCCAGGCCCTGGAGTTGGTGGAATCTGGCCAGCTGCGCAAGTTGGTGTTGGCGGTGCGCCAACAGTTGCTGTTGGATGCCCCCCTTGATCCGCGCCTGCTGCTGGAGGGCCTGCGCCATCGCCAGGCGGGTAGTTGCCGGTTCCTTTGGGCCCAGGGGGAGGGGGGGGCCGCCCTGGTGGGCGCCTCCCCCGAACGGCTGCTCACGGTGCGCCAGGGCCAGCTGCGTTGCGATGCCCTGGCGGGGACGGCATCGCCAGGGGAACCGGCGGAGGCCCTGCTGCATTCGGTGAAGGATCGCCATGAGCACGAGCTGGTGGTGGAGGCGATCACGGCGGTGCTCCAGGGGCAGGGCCTGGCCCCGCGGCGGCCGCGCCACCCGCGCCTGGCCCGCCACGGGCCCCTGCGCCATCTGCACACGCCGATCACAGCTGAATTGGGCGGTCAGCACCCCTTGGCCCTGGCCGAGGCGCTGCATCCCACCCCTGCGGTGGCGGGCTTGCCCCGGCGGGAGGCCATGGGCTGGCTGCGCAGCCTGGAACCCTTTGAACGGGGGGCCTATGCGGCGCCGATTGGCTGGATCGATAGCGCCGGCGACGCCGAACTGCGGGTGGCGATCCGCAGTGGGGTGCTGCGGGGCAATGAATTGGAACTCACCGCCGGGGCCGGTTTGGTGCGAGGCTCCCAGCCAGAGCGGGAACTGCAGGAGGTGGCCCTCAAGCTCGAGGTGCTGCAGCAGCAGCTCAGCCTCCGGCCAAATTCGCCCGCAGCAGCTGTTCCTGGGTGAGATCAGCCAAGGGGATGCCCCCTAGGCGTTCCACCTCACGCACGCCCGTGGGACTGGTCACGTTGATTTCACTAAGCCGGTCGCCGATCACATCGATCCCCACAAAGAAAAGACCCGCCTCCCGCAGGGCTGGGGCCAGTTCGGCGCAGATCTGGCGTTCCTGGTCGGTTAGTTCCGTGGCCTCCGGTTCGCCGCCCACCGCCAGGTTGCTGCGGAATTCGCCGGCTTTGGGTTTGCGGTTTACGGCCCCCAGCGGTTCGCCATTCACCAGCAGGATCCGCTTGTCGCCGGCGATCACCGCCGGCAGGAAGGCCTGCACCATCACCGGCAGTTGCTGCTGATTGGTTACCAACTCCAACAGGGCCCCCAGCCCCGGCGCCTGGGAGCTAGTGCGGATTACCCCTTGGCCGGCCCGGCCCCCCAGGGGTTTAAGCACCACCTCGCCATGGCTTTCGGCAAAGGCGCTGAGATCGGCCACATGGCTACTCACCAGGGTGGGCGCCATCAGGTGGGGGAAGCGCAGGGCGCCGAGTTTCTCGTTCCAGGCCCGCAGGCTGGCGGGGCGGTTGAGCACCTGCACCCCCTGGCGTTCCCCCAGCTCCAGCAGGTGGGTGGCATAGAGGTAGGCCTCGTCCACCGGTGGGTCCTTGCGCATCCACACCCGCGGGAAGTGACTGAGCGCCAGCCACTCGGGATCCCCCAGTTGATACCAGGGTTCCGCTTGGATCGGCTGGGCCCGCACCCGGGGGCCGCCGCTGCCGGCGGCCAGGTCGGCCAGGTTGCAAACCCAAAGCTCCTGGCCGGCCCGCTGGGCGGCCTCCATAAGGGCAACGCTGCTGTCCTTTTCCGGCCGCAGCCGCTCTACGGGATCAACAACAAATAACTGGCGACTCACTGGGCGGCTCTCCTGATTTAGGCCAGGAGGCCATCAAGTTCCCCTGACCGCTCCAGGGCGTAAAGGTCGTCGCAGCCCCCCACGTGGTGGCCGTTGATAAAGGTTTGGGGCACGCTGCGGCGGCCGTCGCTTTTGGCTGCCATGGCTGTGCGGGCGGCCTCATCGCCATCGATGGCGTGTTCGATGTAGCTCACCCCCTTGCGGTCGAGCAGTTGTTTTGCCCGAATGCAGAAGGGACACGACCGCCAGGTGTAGATCTCCACGGAGGCGGTCATAGGGGCAGAACAGCTGTGAACAGATCCTAGGCAGCACCGTCGTTCCGCCTCGCTGATACGGTCGGAGTAGCTGTGGCCTGCTGCACCGGTGCTCGATCTCACCGATTTCAAACGCGACCTCTCTGAGCTCACCGACCGCCTGGGCCATGCCCAGGACTGTCTTTGACGTACCGGCCCTAAATGCCCGCCAACGGGATCTGGAGCAGCTGGCGGCCCAAACGGATTTCTGGGATGACCAGCAAAATGCCCGCAAGCAAATGCGGCAGCTGGATGATGTGAAGGCTCAGCTCGAGCAGTTGCGCCTCTGGCGGACCGCCATTGACGACGGCCGCGCCACCCTGGAGCTTTACGAGCTAGAGCCCGATGGGGGCTTGCTGGAGGAGTCCTACGGGGGGTTGCAGAGCCTGAAGCAGGCCCTGGACCGCTGGGAGTTGGAGCGCTTGCTCAGCGGCACCTACGACCAAGAGGGCGCCGTGATCACGATCAATGCCGGCGCCGGCGGCACCGATGCCCAGGACTGGACGCTGATGTTGATGCGCATGTACACCCGCTGGGCGGAGGCCCATGGCATGAAGGTGGCCGTGGCAGAACTCTCCGAGGGGGAAGAGGCGGGGGTGAAGAGCTGCACCTTGGAGGTGGAGGGGCGCTATGCCTACGGCTACCTGCGCAATGAAAAAGGCACCCACCGGCTGGTGAGAATTTCTCCCTTTAATGCCAATGACAAACGCCAAACAAGCTTTGCCGGGGTGGAAATCATGCCGCTGTTAGATGAGGAGGTAAAGCTCGACATCCCAGACAAGGACCTGGAAATCACTACCAGCCGTTCCGGCGGTGCCGGCGGTCAAAACGTCAACAAGGTGGAAACCGCCGTGCGGATTTTGCACGTGCCCACGGGCCTGGCGGTGCGCTGCACCCAGGAGCGCTCCCAGTTGCAAAATAAGGAAAAAGCGATGGCTTTACTGAAGGCCAAGTTGATGGTGATCGCCCAGGAGCAAAGGGCAGCAGAAATCGCCGACATCCGCGGCGACATGGTGGAAGCGGCCTGGGGCAATCAGATCCGCAACTATGTGTTTCACCCCTATCAGATGGTGAAGGACCTGCGCACGGCGGAGGAAACCACCGATGTGCAGGGGGTGATGAATGGCGACCTGGACCCCTTCATCCAGGCTCTGCTGCGCCAAGGGGTTGATGCCGTTACCGAGGAACTTCCATGAGCGCCAGCAGAAGCCCGCTAGGCAGCAGCCCCACCACTCCTCCAGCGCCAGCGCCACCGCCGAGCTTCGTGAAACTGGCCATGCGCAACATGGTGCGTAAGGGCAGCCAGAGCCTGCTGCATTTAGGGCTCACAGCCCTTGGCTTAATTGGGGTCCTGTTGTTGCTGGCCTGGTTTGGCCGGCCCCACTTGCCGGGATGAGCCCTTTGCCCCCTGCCTCGCCCCCTACCTCGCCCCCCTCCTCGCCCCTGCCAGAGCTGGATTTTGCCTATGGGGCGCCGGAGTCGGGGCCCTGGGTTGATTCCGTTGGGGAGGAGCGCTGGCAGGCTTTGCTCTGCCACTGGTTGGCCGACCTTCAGCCGGAACTGTCCGCTGGCCTGCGGGCCCAGGCCTACAGCCTCGGCCTCCAGTTTTGTGATGACGCCAGCATTGCCGCCCTGAATGGCACCTGGCGCCAGAAGCCTGGGCCCACCGATGTGCTCGCCTTTGCGGCCCAGGAGGGGGGGCCAGACCAACCCCAGCCGCTGCCGCCGGGGGAGCCCCTGGAGTTGGGCGACATCGTGATCTCCCTGGAGACTGCGGCCCGCCAGCGGGATCCAGCCCAGGGCTTGGACCAGGAACTGTTGTTTCTGGCTAGCCATGGCTTGTTGCATCTGCTGGGCTGGGATCACCCCGATGACCAGCAGTTGGCAGCGATGCTCGAGCGCCAACAGCGCTTGCTGGCGCTTTCGCCCCTGAACCTTTCGCCGGCGGAGATCGGCGGTAACGTGCCGACACCCTGACCTGGGCTGCCCAGTCCGTTTGGATGACACAGCTGGTGACCTCAGAGCTAGAACCCTCGGATCAA
>Ga0209598_10002170_pt1 | contig 15496 bp, 11 predicted proteins | sample M_140807_EF_Meta_FD_187317 | JGI IMG/M metagenome (GOLD analysis project Ga0209598, IMG submission 187317) | Freshwater microbial communities from Lake Montjoie, Canada to study carbon cycling - M_140807_EF_MetaG (SPAdes) (version 2) | ecosystem: Environmental > Aquatic > Freshwater > Lake... | reverse complement strand
CCTAGTAGGCCCGGCCGATCAGGATCTCCTCCACGCCCGGCCGCCCCGTGAAGAGGCAGGGGCCGAAGGTCGCCGGCTGGTCCATGGGGGCGTTGCGCAGGGTCAGGCGCAGGGCCTTCAGCTTCTGCTCGATGGCCGCCAGCTCATCTCCGGTGGGCCGCGCCCAGGGCGCGCGCACCCAGCCGCGGAAGGCGGTCGCCTCCTCGTCGTCAGCGGCGGCGGCCCCGAAGAAGGCGGCCATGTCCGCAAAGTTGGTGATGTCGGTCCGGATGTTGGACTCGAGCCGCGCCTTGGCCTCGTCGAAGAGCCCCTGCTGGATCTCGGCGAGCAGAGCCGGCAGGCCGGCAAGGAAGTCCTCGCGGCTCATGGACTGGCTGGCCACCTTGTCGCCGTCGCGCAGGCGGTCCCGGCGCATGAAGCTGATGGTCCCGCCGGCCACGTCGCGGGGGCCCAGCTCAATGATCACCGGTGCGCCGCGGCGCACCCAGTTCCAACGCTTCTCGGCCGACTTCTGCGCCTTGGTGTCGAGGAGGGCCCGGACGGGCTCGCCCAGGGCCGTGACCTGGCCCAGGGCCTTCACCAGGGCCTCGCCCGCCGCCAGGACCTCTGCGTCCTCGGGCTTGTCGCGCAGCATGGGCACGATCACCACCTGGCGGGGGGCGATGGCCGGAGGCAGGCGCAGGCCGTCATCGTCGCCGTGGGTCATGATCACCCCGCCGATCAGCCGGGTAGAAACCCCCCAGCTGGTCGTGTGGCAGTGGACCAACTCGCCCGCCGAATTCTGGAAGCGGATGTTCTGGGCCTCGGCGAAGTGGGTTCCCAGGTCATGGGAGGTGCCAGCCTGCAGGGCCTTGCCGTCCTGCATCATGGCCTCGATGGAGAAGGTCTTGTCTGCACCCGGGAAACGCTCGTTCTCGGGCTTCTCGCCGGCGACCACGGGCATGGCGAGGACGGTCTCCGAGAACTCCCGATAGACCTCCAGCATCTTCAGGGTCTCTTCCCGGCCCTCCTCGGCCGTGGCGTGGGCGGTGTGGCCCTCCTGCCAGAGGAATTCTGAGGTGCGCAGGAACAGGCGCGTACGCATCTCCCAGCGGACGACATTGGCCCACTGGTTGATCAGGACGGGCAGGTCCCGGTGGCTCTTGATCCAGCGCGAGAAGGCATCGCCAATGATGGTCTCAGAGGTCGGCCTGACGACCAGGGGCTCTTCCAACCGGGCGTCCGGGTCGGGCACCAGCTTGCCATCCACCGACTTCAGCCGATGGTGGGTGACCACCGCCATCTCCTTGGCGAAGCCTTCGACGTGCTGGGCCTCCTTGGCAAAGAAGGACAGGGGAATGAAGAGGGGGAAATAGCAGTTCTCGTGGCCGGTCTCCTTGATCCGCCGGTCGAGGGTCTGCTGGATTCGCTCCCAGACGCCGTAGCCCCAGGGCTTGATGATCATGGCACCGCGGGTCGGCGAGACCTCGGCCAGGTCGGCGTCGCGGACGACCGCCTGATACCAGTCGGGGAAGGTGGACGTATTGCCGGTCATGCGGCTGACGCTGAGCGCGCGTTGCATCGGGGGCCTCCTGCAGGGCGACCTTCCTTACGGCGGACCCGGCCTTGGGGCAAAGCCCGCTTGCACGGTCGGCGGCGGATGCTATCGCTAGCGGCGGGATTGCAACAATTTGAGGGAGCGCGACATGAACCCCGTGGAAATCAAGGACCTGCCCGGTCTTGTCGGTCAGGAAGTCGGCGTCTCGGACTGGGTGGAAATCAGCCAGGAGCGGGTCAACCAGTTCGCCGAAGCCACCGGCGACCACCAGTGGATCCACGTGGACGTCGAGCGCGCCACCCGGGAGATGGGCGGCCCCATCGCCCATGGCTACCTGACCCTCTCCCTGATCCCCTTCCTGGGCGCCGGCATGCTGCCGGTCAAGGGCGTCAGCCGCGGCATCAACTATGGCTCCGACAAGGTCCGCTTCATCAACATGGTCCGGGTCGGCAAGCGCGTGCGCATGCGCCAGAAGCTGATCGGCGTCGAAGCCAAGGCCGGCGGCGTGCAGATCCGCAATGAATGCACCATCGAGATCGAAGGTGAGGCCAAGCCCGCCTGCGTGGCCGAGACCATGTCGATCCTGTTCGCGGGCTGAGGCCCATCCGCCGGGGCGGCCCTGCGCCGCTCCGGCGCCCCTTCCTGGCGGCGGGAGGCCTGACGTGAGCCGGAGAGCCTGGCTGACGGGCGCCGCCGCACTGGCGCTCTCCGCCTCCGCCAGGGCCCAGCCAGGGACACCCCGCCACATGGCTTCCGACACCCTTCCCAGACCGCCCTCGCCCCGCCGTGAGGCGCGCACCCTCGTCCAGCTCGGCCGCACCCGGACCGACGAATACGCCTGGATGAAGGACGAGGACTGGCAAAAGGTCCTGAGGGATCCGTCCGTCCTGAAGCCCGAGATCCGCGGGCACCTCGAAGCCGAGAACGCCTACATGCGGGCGGTCCTGGCCCCGACGGAGGGGCTCCAGGACACCCTCTTCAGGGAAATGAAGGGGCGGATCCGCGAGGACGACGCCTCAGCGCCTGAGCCCGACGGACCCTTCGTCTATTTCACCCGCTACGCCACCGGCGCCCAGCACCCGGCGCATGTCCGTCGTCAACGAAGCGGCGGGACCGAGGAGGTCCTGCTGGACGAGGAGGCCGAGGCGACGGGCAAGGCCTTCTTCAGCGTCGGCGCCGCCGGACATTCGCCCGACCACCGCCTGTTCGCCTGGGCGGCGGATGAACAGGGCTCGGAGGTCTACCGGATCTTCATCCGCGACCTGGCCACCGGCAAGGTCCTGCCCTCGCCGGTCGAGAGCTCAACGGGTGACTTCACCTTCTCGCCAGACAGCGCCTGGCTCTTCTGGACATGGCGGGACGACAATGGCCGCCCGGCGCGGATCTACCGCCGTCCCGTCCTGGGAACCGCCGCCGACGACGTCCTCGTCTACACCGAGGCCGACGAGGGCTTCTTCATCGGGGTCCACCGCAGCGCCTCGGACCGCTTCATCCTGATCTCCTGCGGCAACCAGGAGACCAGTGAGGTCCTCCTCATCCCGGCGGACAGGCCCACCGCCACGCCGGTTCCCCTGGAGGCGCGCCGCGACAGCGTCCTCTACGATGTCGAGCACTGGAACGACCGCTTCATCATCCGGACCAACGCCGACGGGGCCGTGGACTTCAAGCTGGTCTCCGCGCCGGAGGCCTCGCCGGGCCGCGCCAGCTGGAAGGACCTCATCGCCCATCGCCCGGGGGTCCTCATCGAGGGAACCCTGGCCTTCCGCCGCTGGCTGGTGCGGCTGGAGAAGGCCGACGCCCTGAACCGGATCGTCATCCGGGGCGAGGACGGCGCCGAACACGCCATCGCCTTCGACGAGCCGGCCTTCGCCCTCGATCTCGATCCGGGGCTTGAGTACGACACCGACGTCCTGCGCTTCGTCTACAACTCCATGACCTCGCCCCGCAGTTGGGTGGACTACGACATGGCGAAGCGGACCCGGACGGTGGTGAAGACCCAGGAGGTCCCCTCCGGGCACGATCCCTCCCGCTACGAGACCCGTCGCCTCGATGCGCGGGCGGCGGACGGGACCGAGGTCCCGGTCTTCGTCCTGATGCGCAAGGGTCAGAAGCTCGACGGCTCGGCACCCCTCTTCCTCTATGGCTATGGCAGCTACGGGATCAGCCAGGAGGCCAGTTTCTCGATCCGGGCCCTCAGCCTGGTGGACCGGGGCTGGATCTGGGCTCGGGCCTGCGTGCGGGGGGGCTCGGAGAAGGGCCGGGGCTGGTTCCTGGACGGGCGCCGCGAGCGCAAGATGAACTCCTTCATCGACTTCATCGCCTGCGCCGAGCACCTCCAGCGGCAGGGCTATGGTCGGCCAGCCACGACTGTAGCCTGTGGCGGCTCGGCGGGCGGACTTCTCATGGGCGGGGTCGCCAACCTGCGCCCGGACCTGTTCTCCGGGATCATCGCTGCCGTACCCTTCGTGGACGTGCTCAACACCATGAGCGATGCCTCCCTGCCCTTGACCCCCCCCGAATGGCCGGAGTGGGGCAACCCCCTGACCGACCCTGAGGCCTACGACCAGATCGCCGCCTACAGCCCCTACGACAACATCGCACCCCGCCCCTATCCCGCCATCCTGGCGACAGGGGGCCTCTCAGACCCCCGGGTCACCTACTGGGAGCCCGCCAAGTGGGTGGCGCGCCTGCGTCCGGCATCTACGAGCGGGCGACCGATTCTGCTGAGGATGAACATGGAGGCCGGCCACGCTGGCGCGGCGGGCCGGTTCGATGACCTCAAGGAAACGGCTCTCGAATACGCCTTCGCCCTCTGGGCTGTGGGCGGGGACGCCGCCGGGCCATGACCCTCCCCGAGGCCCTCCTCCGGGATATCCAACAGGCCCTGGGGCGCAGGGACGGGGCCGCCGCCGTGCGCCTTATCGATGAGGCCCTGGACCAGGCCCAGGGGGATATCGACCTGCGGCTCCAGAAGGCCATGGCCCTTCGCCTGCAGGGAGACCTGAAGGGCGCACTGGCCGCCCTCGACGCCGCCCTCAACCTCGAGCCCTACCACTTCGTCGCCCTCCTCTCGAAGGCAGCGGTGGTTGAACGCCTCTCGGGTCCGCGCAAGGCCTGGCAGATCTACCGCAACGCCCTGAAGATCCTGCCCGATCCCCTGCCCTCCACCCTGCAGCCGGCGGTCGACCGCGCCCGGCAGGTGGTGGAGGAGACCACCGACGCCCTCGCCGCCTTCCTGGCGGACCGGGCTGCGCCCGCCCGCGCGCGGATGGACCGGACGGCGGGCGCGCGGTTCGACGAGGGGCTCCAGATCTATGCCGGCCGGACGCGCCCCTATCCCTCGGAAGGCATACTGCTGACCTATCCCCGCCTGCCCGCCATCCCCTTCTTCGATCGGGAGATGTTTCCCTGGCTCCCCGAACTGGAGGCCGCCACGGATATGATCCGGGGTGAGCTCGAGGGGGTGCTGGCCACCATGGACGCCGACTTCGCCCCCTACATCAACGTGCCGCCCGGCGCGCCGGTGAACCAGTGGGAGGAACTGAACCAGTCACGGCTCTGGAGCTCCCTCTTCCTGTGGAAGGACGGCGAGCGCCAGGAAGAGCCCTGCCGCCGGTGCCCGGGGACGGCGGCCCTGCTCGACCGCCTGCCACTGGCCCGCCAGCCGGGCTTTGCGCCGACCGTGATCTTCTCGGCCCTTGAGGCCCGCACCCGGATCCCGGCGCACACCGGCTCGACCAATACCCGGCTCCTGGTGCACCTGCCCCTGATCCTGCCCGGCCCCGCCCGATTCCGGGTGGGTAACGAGACCCGGAACTGGCGGATGGGCGAGGCCTGGGCCTTTGACGACACCATCGACCACGAGGCCTGGAACGATGCCGACGCCCTGCGTGTCATCATGATCCTCGATATCTGGAATCCCCTGATTACCGAGGACGAGCGCGAAGCCGTCACCGCCTTGCTGAACGCCCGCAACGCCTTCTTCTCTGTCTGACGCGCCCCCGGAGACACCTGCCATGTCTGATACGACCCTGAAGAAGGCGGTGGCCCTTCTGGAGTCCGGAGACCCCGACGGCGCCCTCCGCCTGACCCGGATCCTGGTGGATCAGGCCCGGCCGGACCACCTCGCCCTCGCCACCCGGGCCCAGGCACTCAAGCTACTGCACAGGCCCCTGGCGGCGCTTGAGTTGAACCGGCGGGCAGCGGACCTCTATCCGGAGAGCCCCGTGTCCTGGCACAACCTGGCCGCCACCCTCGACGACCTCGGCCGCCACGACGATGCGCGCACCGCCATAGACAAGGGCATGGCCCTCGGCCTGGACGGAGCAGAGTCCTGGGGAGTCTGCGCCCGCGTCCTGATGGCCTGCGGCGATCACGCCGGGGCGGAAGCCGCCTATGTCGAGGCCCGCAAACGCGCCCTGGCCGACCCCCGGCTGACAGCCGAATACGCCAACTATGTCTGGATGCTGAGGGGGGACGCCCGGCTCGGCCTCTCGGCCATGGACACCTGCTTTAACGCCGGCGGCGATCCGGGGGCCTGTCTCCTGACCAAGGTCGACATCCTGAGGGCGGCGGGACACCCCGGCGAGGCCGACGCCCTGCTGGTCCAGGCGGCGGACGCCCTGGACCGGAACGTCGATGTGCAGCTGGCGGCGGCCCATGCGGCGATCCTGGTGGGCGACCTCTCCACGGCACAGACCCGGCTGGACACCGCCAGGGCAGTGTCCCCGCGCAGCGGTGCCGTGCTGAACCAGTCCGCCATCCTGCACCTGGCGGCAGGGCGACCGGAGGCCGCGCTGGCCGCTGCCCGCGAAGGGCTCGCCAGGTCACCCTACGACCAGTCCCTGCTGGGTTGGGCCGCCACCGCCGCCCGGGCCTGCGGGGATCCGCTCTCGGCCGTCCTGAATGACTATGCGGGCCTGGTCCGCGCCCAGACGCTGGAGGCACCCGCCGGATGGACGAACCTGGAGGCCTTCCTGGCGGACCTCGCCTCGGCCCTGACTGCCCTTCACGTCTACGAGCACCAGCCGATCAACCAGTCGGTGCGCGGGGGCCTCCAGACCCTGCAGAACCTCAGTGGATCGCCAGACCCGGTGATCGCCGCCCTCTTCGAGGCCCTCGACGCTCCCATCCGGAACTACATCTCCGGCCTGGGCCCCGGAGAGGACCCGCACCGGGCGCGGGTCACGGGGGACTACAGGTTCCAGGGCGCCTGGTCCGTCCGGCTGAAGCCAGGCGGATTCCACACCGACCACTTCCACCCCCAGGGCTGGATTTCCTCGGCCTTCTACGTGGAGACACCGGAGCAGGCCATCGACCGGGAGACCCGGGAGGGGTGGATCCGGTTCGGCAGGCCGCCCATCCCGACCTCACCGCCCCTGGACGCTGAACACCATGTTCGCCCCGAGCCCGGCCGGCTGGTGCTGTTCCCAAGCTATATGTGGCACGGCACCACGCCCTTCACGACCGACGAGACCCGCATGACGGTGGCCTTCGACCTGGTCCCGGCCTGACGCTCCAGGAACGAAGACCACCCGCCTCACCTCGGGTAACGCCCAGATGCCGTTTGACACCTTGTCCGGAGTCCACTCTAGATTCGACCCTCCGGGGCAGGCTGGCCGAGGGAAGCACGATGGGTTTATCTGAAGACGAGAAAGAGCAGTTCCGAAAGCTTGGCTATGTGATCCGTCCCGGCATGTTGAGCCCGGAGAGATCCGAAGCCGTGGCCCGTGAGATCGATCGCTATGTCGAGGTCGAGCCCCGGTTCGATGGTCGTAATATCCATCGCTATGATCGGCTTTGCGACCTGGTGGTCGATCCGGAGACCCTGGCGATCACCGACGACATCATGGGCGGGGCCGCCTTCACCTTCCACCATTGCCATGCCGCAAGACATGACCCCGGCCTCGCGGGGATCGCCTGGCACCATGACTACGAACAGGTGCCGCAGACCAACCGCAAGCATGTGCAGCTCCACGTCCTGCACTATCTCGACGGCCTGAATGGCACGGTCGGCGACCTCCTGCTCCTGCCCAAGAGTCACCGGGCCGTCATGCGGCGCGACGCCCTGTCCTTCCTTGGTGAACAGGAAATCCCCGGCACGGTGGTGATCAATGACATCCCGCCAGGGACTGTGATCTTCGCGCATTCGGCCCTGGTCCACGCGCGGCGCACCCAGCCCGGTGGGGGCAGCCGCAAGCGTTACTTCATCGACATCGCCTACATGCAGGATGGCGTCCAATGGCCGTCCTACGGCCGTGAGGGCTGGCGGGACACGCTGGAGGCCATGGACCAGAAGCTCCACATGGACGCCCGGCCAAGGCTGTTCGACGCCTCTACATTCTTCGACATCGCCGACGCCGTGGGACGCATGCAGGGTGCCACAGGCAGTCTGGCCATGCGCCTTCCGGAGGTGGCGGCCTCGGCCCGGCCCGTATCCGGCGCCATCCCGATCGTGCAGTAGGTGCCCATGACCCCCGATGCCGGACTTCCACCGCCAAGCGGAATCGACAGGCTGGTCGAGATCGACCGGGATACGATTGACGGCTTCCAGCGCAATGGCCACGCCGTCGTCAGGGGGCTGGTCAGCGCCGAGGAAATCTCCGAGTTCCGACCGGCGATAGAGGCGCTTGTCGGCCGCCTTGCCGAAAAGGCGGTGCCGATCGAGGCGCGGGATACCTATGGAAGGGCCTTCCTGCAGGCGCACAACCTCTGGACCCGAAATCCCGACACCAAGCGGTTCGTCTTCGCCGCCAGGTTCGCAAAGGTGGCGGCGGATCTGCTGGGGGTGGAGGGCGTGCGCCTCTATCACGATCAGGCGCTCTTCAAGGAACCGGGGGGCGGCCACACCCCCTGGCACCAGGACCAGAGCTATTGGCCGCTTGAGACCAACGACACCATCACCATGTGGTTGCCCCTGGTCGACGTTCCCGCCGAAGTGGGGACCATGACCTTCGCCAATGGCAGCCACCTTCGCGGTAACCTTGGGTCCTTCGTCATCGGAGACGATTCCGAGGCGCGGTTCTCCGAGGTGGTTCGGGAGTTGAACCTCGTCGAGGCCACGCATGGCGCGGTCAAGGCCGGCGACGCCACCTTTCATCGGGGCTGGACCCTGCACCGGGCACCGCCCAACCCGACCTCGCTGTTGCGCTCTGTCATGACCGTGATCTGGTATGCCGACGGGACGCGGGTCAGCCAGGACACCAGCGGTGCCCGGTTCTTCGATCACAAGCTCTGGCTTGCTGACACGCCTCCGGGCGAGGTCGCAGCGGGTCCCCTCAACCCTGTGCTCTGGCCCCGTTGACAGGTTCAGGCGCGCCCAGGGCGAAGGCAGCGGGGCTGCCTGCGGATCACCCCGTCTGGCGCCATCCCCTTGAGCTCGAGACGACGCCGGTCACCTCTGATCACGGGCTTCCCCTGGGCGATGGTCTCATGGGGGCCAGCATCTGGGGAGATGGCCGGCCTCTCAACATCTCACTCGACCGGGCTGACCTCTGGGATCTCAGGCCCATCGAGGAGTACGAACGGGCCGACTATACCTGGGAAAAGGTCGCTGAGGCGCATTACGCCGGGCGGCATGACGACCTGAAGGCCTGGCTTGAAGCCCCATACGATCGTGCGGGTCCGACCCGGCTGCCGGCCGGCCGCATTGCCCTGATCTTGCCCTGCCCGGTGATCCGCTGGCGTCTGGAGCGGGCGACCGGACGGGCTGAAGTGGAACTGGCCAATGGCGCCGTCCTGGAGTCGATCCTCGACGCAGAGGGAATCTGCCGACTGCGCCTGCGGGGATGCGCTCCGGTCGTCAGCGTCGTTCCTCCGCCCTTCGGGCCGCCTCCGACCGAGACGGTTCCGGAGACGGGGCCTTCCCTGAGCCGTCACCATGCCTGGGACCTCGGATATCCGGTGCCGGAACCGATCACGGGCCCGGGGATGGTTGGTTTCGTCCAGCAAGGCTGGGGTGGCTTCAGCTTTGCAACCCTGGCAGCCTGGCGGCTGGAAGGCGCGGACTGGATGGGCACCTGCACCGTCGTTAGGGCCGCGGCCGGCGGGGATCCGCTCGGTGAGATCACCCGTCGCCTGGAGGCCGCCCTTGCCGGCGATTTCGACCAGGCCGTCTCCGATCAGGCGGCCTGGTGGTCGGACTACTGGTCCCGGGGCCGGCTGGACCTGCCCGAGGCGTCGATCGAAAAGGTCTACTATTCCGGCATGTCGCAGTTCGGTGCCGCGGCGCGGCGTGGCCGACCGCCGGCTGCGCTCCAGGGTGTCTGGACCAGCGACGATGGCCGGCTGCCGCCCTGGAAGGGCGACTATCACCACGACATCAACAGTCAGATGGCCTACTGGCCCGCCTACGCCGGGAACCAGCTGGAAGCCGGCCTCGGATTCCTTGACTGGCTATGGGACACCCGGGAGGCCTGCACCGCCTGGACCCGGCGCTTCTACGGCGTCCAAGGCCTCAACGTGCCAATGACGGCGGACCTGCTGAACCGGCAGATTGGCGGCTGGCGCCAGTACACCCACTCAGTCTCCACAGGCGCCTGGCTGGCGCACCATTTTTTCCTGCACTGGCGTTACAGCCAGGATCGGCAGTTCCTGCGGGAGCGGGCCCTGCCCTACCTCACGGAGGTTTGCCGGTTTGTCGAGGCCATCACCGAGGTTCGCGACGCTCAGGGTCTGCGAAGTGTCGCCCTGTCATCGTCGCCGGAGGTCGGAGATAACCGGCCGGAAGCCTGGTTCAGCACCTTCACCAACTACGATCTGAGCCTCTTCAGGTGGGTCCTGGCGGCCACAGCGACCCTGGCCAGGGAGATCGGACGGGCTGCCGACGCGGAACACTGGGAGTCCGTCCTGCAGCAGATGCCGGAGCTGAACCTGTCAGCGCGGGGCGAGTTGCAGGTCGCGCAGGATGTCGAGTACCCCGGCCATCACCGACACTTTTCCCATGCCCTGGCCGTACACCCGCTGGCCTTGCTCACGGGATTTGATCCCGACCCGGTCGCCTCAGGGATCGCCAGGGCGACGGTTGGGCAGATCCTTTCGGCCTCCCGCGAATTCTGGATGGGGTACAGCTACGCTTGGGCTGCCGCCCTCGCCGCCCGAATAAGCGATGGCGAGGCGGCGCGGGACGCCCTGGCGCGCTTTGACCAGGCCTTCGTCTTCCCCAATGGCTTCCACGCCAACGGAGATTGGAGCGGGCGGGGTATTGGCAGGGTGCGGTTCGGAGCCTTTACCCTCGAGGGCGCCCTGGGTGCGGCCGACGCCATCCAGACCATGTTGCTGCAGAGCTCACCCGGCCTGGTGCGCCTCTTTCCCGCCGTCCCGCGGCCCTGGGAGACGGCCTCCTTCGACACCTTGCTGGCCGATGGCGCGATAGAGGTCTCTGCGAGCCTGGCGGAGGGCCGGATCACCCGGGTTGAACTGCTTTCCAGTTCGCCGGCTCAGCTTCGTCTCGCAGCCTTCGACCAGCCCGCAAGGCTCGACCTCCGGCTTGAACCGGGAAGGCTGTTGGTCCTTTCCGAAGCAGAGCGGATCCAGCTGGCCCGCCCTCTTCTGGCGGCTGAAGACGTCAAAAATATCAGTTAAGTCAAATAGACATTTTCACCGGGTTTGTATTATCCGATATATTTATTATCTTTTGAGCTTATTGATTTAGGAGTCGACGTAATATTGTCGATCCGGATGATTTGCCGGTTTGTTCTCGCCGCTCAGGGGATCTAAGGCGACTACGCCGTCGGGTGCATACTGAAGGATATAGGATCTGCGGGTGTCCGAGGTGAGGTTTGGACCCGTCCTGTGGGGCGTCAGCGAGGAAAACACGACGATATCGCCCGACTTCACGGGAACGGCCACGGCACCTTCAGGATCGAGAGCACACTGAAACCCAAGATGTGTCGCTTCATGAGCCAGCGTGCCGTCCAGGTGCAGGCCGGGGGCAACCCAGGGACAACCATTGTCGAGGGTCGCATCCGTGAGCGCGACCCAGCAGGTCAGGTACTGCTGGGGCTCCATGTAGGTGTAGCCATTGTCCTGGTGCCAGGGGAACTCCTCGGGATTCCCAGGCTTCTTATAGACCGCCTGATCCCAGTAGAGCCGGGCCTTTTCACCAATGATGTCATGGCAGATATCCCGGAAAACAGGGTGACGGCTGAAGTCCCGGGCCACCTCGGAGCGCGTCACGATGTGAACGGAAAACGTGATCGCGTCCGCCTTGCTGATGAACAGCTGGCCCCCGTGCCTTTCCCGCAGTTTCGCTTCGTGAGCCTGCTCGATGGGATCGATGGCCTCCCGGATGCGGCTCACCTCTTCGGGGGTAAACGCCCCTTCGAAGACAAAATAACCGGCCTCGTTGTACTGGCGCGCCTGCGCCGCGGTCAGGGTTCGAAACGGGCCAGAGATAGGCTGCCACTCAAAGTGCGTGTTCAGTTCATGGCGTTGCATCAGGAGATCCCCGTATCGCGCGCGCAAATGTTCGACCGCAACAGCCCATGCATTTGACGCGACCGGGCGCTGCGTGACAAGCGGCCACTCAGGGTGAGCCGTCACGGGAGGATTGGCTGGGGAACTAGGACTCGAACCTAGAACGACGGTACCAAAAACCGCTGTGTTACCATTACACCATTCCCCAGCAGGAACGGCGACGCAGACGGGCCGCGCGAGGGCGTGGGAATAGCCCAAGGCCGGGCCGGATGCAACGCCCCGGCCTCGCTTGCGGCCTGTGTTCCCGTCCTCTATAAGCCGGCTTCCCAAGTCGGAGTGTGGCTCAGTCTGGTAGAGCACCGCGTTCGGGACGCGGGGGTCGCAGGTTCAAATCCTGCCACTCCGACCATTTCCCCCTTCCCCCGAGACTGTAGCGATCAAGCGTGCCTTCCGTGACCGGCGGTTCCGTGCCCCTCGCCGCAATTCGAACAGAATGGGAACGAAAAGTCGCAAGGTCAGGATCAACGAGGGGAAACCGTCATGGCGGGCGTCTTCAGCTTTTTGGGTGGGCTTTTCGGGGGCAGGCCGCAGGCGATCGCGCCGCCGACCGAACGGGTCCAGGCCATCCTCGACCAGATTCGTGCCGAGGCTCAGCCCTGCCTGCATCTCGTTCCCGGCGGCGAGGGACGGACCCGGTTGGGGGGCGAGGCGGACGTTTCCGGCGACTGGCCCAGGTTCCGGGACAGGCCCATGGCCTGCCTGGCGCGCATCGACCTGCAGGAGGTACGCACGGCGGGCGGGCCTGAGTGGCTGCCGCCTGAAGGCCGGCTCCAGGTCTTCCTCGACATGGGCGACCGCCCCCAGGACTTTGAGCCCGAGCAGCCTGGCGCCTGCGTCGTCCGCCTGGAGACAGGCCCCGCCAGACCTGTCGCCCCGCCGGATGACCTGCGACCGCGAAGCCGGATCGCCGCCTTCCCCCTGATGCCGACCCCGCGGACCTCCTATGCGGACGAGCGCATCGCGTTCGACTGGAAGTCCCTGACCAAGGCCGAGAACCTGACCCTGAAGGCGGCTGTCCTGGAGATGTTGTCGCCAGAGCCCGCCCACCAGATCGGCGGGTACCCGGGCATCCTTCAGGGGGATGACATGGAGATCCAGTGCGCCGCGGCCGCCGCCGGGACCGGCGACGTCCAGACCTTCGATCCCGACGAAATTACCGCCGAGACGATCTCCGCCGCCCACCACTGGCGACTTTTCCTGCAGGTCGACAGCGATCCGGCCGCCGGGCTGGAGTGGATGCAGCTGGGACGTCTCTTCTTCTGGGTCCATGACGCCGCAGCTCGCCGGGGGGACTTCTCTCGGGTGTTCGTCTTCCTCCACGCCCTCTGAGCCGATCGATCCGACGTCGGAACAGGCTCCACGTCCATTGGCGCGCCGCCCGTCCCGGGATAGGGTCGCAATCCCACCACCGCCCCCGGGATCCGCAATGAAACAGTTCCTCCTGACCATGGCTGGCGTCTTCGCCGGTCTGCTGCTGTTCGTTGTGGGCGTGCCCTTCCTGCTGATCGTCCTGGCGGCCGGCGCCTCGCGGCCCGCGCCCGTACCTGCGCAGACAGTGGTCGAGCTCGACCTCAGGCAGGAGATCACCGACCAGGACCGGGCCAACCCCTTCGCCAGTTTCGGGCAGCCCACCCTGTCCGTGATGCGGATCATCGCCACCCTGCGCACGGCCGAGACGGACGATCATGTCCGCGGCCTCCTGGTGCGCCTGCCTGAGTCCGGCATGGCGCCCGCCATGGCCGATGAGATCTCCGACGCCCTGCGCCGCTTCCGCAAGACCGGCAAGCCCTTGATCGTCTTCAGCCAGGGCCTCTATCCTGCGGGTGCCACCCCCTCGACCTACATGCTGGCGGCAGCGGGCGGCCAGGTCTGGATGCAGCCGGGATCCTCCCTGCAGGCCACGGGGATGGTCTCGGAGGACATCTTCCTGAAGCGCTTCTTCGATCGCTACGGGGTCCGCGCCGATTACGAGCAGCGCAAGGAATTTAAGAACGCGGTCAACGGCTACCTGCAGTCCGACTACACCCCAGCCCACCGGGAGGCGGCCCAGTCCATGCTGGAATCGATCTACGGCACGGCAATCAACCGGGCTGCCGCCGACCGCCGCCAGACGCCGGCCATCCTGAAGGCCTCCCTGGAGTCTGGCCCGCTGATGGCCGAGGACGCCCTCCGGCTCAATCTGATCGACCGGGTCGACTATCTCGACTCGGCCCGCAAGCAGCTGTCCGACAAGGCCGGCAAGGACGCTGTGTTCCGTGACATCGGTGCCTATGCCCGCAGCGCGCACGCCGTTGGCCCGTCCATGGGACCGGCCATCGCCGTGATCGCCGCCGAAGGTGGCATCGTCACCGGCGGCGGTGGCGGCTCCAATCCCTTCGCCTCCGGGGACGCGATCTACTCCGACCGCCTGGAGGAGACCCTGAACGACGCTGTGGAGGACAAGGACGTCAAGGCCATCGTCCTGAGGGTGAACTCGCCCGGCGGCTCCGACACCGCCTCGGAGCAGATCCGGCGGGCTATCGAGAACGCCAAGGTGGCGGGGAAGCCCGTCGTGGTCTCCATGGGCCCTTATGCGGCCTCCGGCGGCTACTGGATCGCCTCGGGCGCGTCGGCCATCGTGGCCCAGCCCACGACCCTGACGGGCTCCATCGGCGTCTTTGGCGGCAAGTTCGCTGTCGGCGAGGCCCTGGCCCGGTACGGGGTCGACCTGAGGCAGGTGGGGGTGGGTTCCGACTATGCCTCCGCCTTCTCCCTGGGATCCGGGCTCTCGGACAGCCAGCGCGCCGCCTTCGCCCGCTGGATGGACCAGATCTACGCCCGCTTCATCGGACGGGTATCCGAGGGCCGCCGCCTGCCCGTCGAACGGGTCGAGGCCATCGCTAAGGGACGGGTCTGGACCGGGGCCCAGGCCCGGGAGCTGGGGCTGGTCGACCAGATCGGCGGCTTCTACGACGCCGTGGACCGGGCCCGCGCCCTGTCCGGCACGAACGAGGAACTGCGCCTGAAGTGGATGGCCTCGGAAGGCACGCCCTTCGAAGCCATCAGCCGCATGTTCGGGGTCTCGGCGACCTCGGCCCGCAGCCTGGCGGCGACAGCCTGGATCCTGGGCGACCCCCGGGCCGAAGCGATCCTCGATGAAATGGCCTGGAGCCGCAAGCCGGCGGGTTCCGCGGCGGTGAGGGCGCCCCAGCCGACCTTCTAGGGCCTGTTGGCGGGAGGGGCGTCGAAGCCAGTTGAGGGGGACGCGGCGACGCCGTTGACCCCCTCCGTCCCGGGGCGCTGCCCCGGTCCACCTCCCCCTTGGGGGAGGAATTGGAGCCGTCTAATTGCTCCCCATCAGGGGGAGCTCCCGGCGAAGCCGGGTGAGGGGGTCAACGGCGCTTCAGCTGACCCCCTCCGTCCCGGGGCCTGCGCCCCGGTCCACCTCCCCCTTGGGGGAGGAATTACCGCCGTAATTGCTCCCCATCAGGGGGAGCTGTCGGC
>Ga0209598_10002168_pt1 | contig 15500 bp, 11 predicted proteins | sample M_140807_EF_Meta_FD_187317 | JGI IMG/M metagenome (GOLD analysis project Ga0209598, IMG submission 187317) | Freshwater microbial communities from Lake Montjoie, Canada to study carbon cycling - M_140807_EF_MetaG (SPAdes) (version 2) | ecosystem: Environmental > Aquatic > Freshwater > Lake... | reverse complement strand
TGGCCGCCCTCGGTCGATGACCTCGTACCCGTTGTGCTCGTAGAACATCGGGTCCTTCGCGCGCTCGGGGTCGTACTCCTTCTCCTTGATGTCCTTCGTCACGAGCCAGTAGGGCGCGAAGACGAGCTGCGACATCTCGGCGTGGAGGGTGGGCGTCCCGAACGCGAGCGTGAGCCGCTTCGTGCGTTCGTCGCACCGTGTGCCGCTCGGCTTGCCCACGACGACGCGCTGACGCATCTGCAGCTTGCCATCCGCCCAAAACTCCAGGTGAAAATCTGGAATGTTTACGGTGATGTACGCGGTCTCGTCATCCACGCGGCTCGCGCGGAGGGCGTCCAGCGCTCGGTCGAGCTTGCGGATTCGCTGCCCGACGGGCACCGCCAGCTCCGCCCACGTGCGCTTCTCGATCTTGCCGGTCTCGTCGAGCTGCATCTGCGCCTGAAACGCCCGAACCGCCTCGGTCGTCGCCGCGTCGAAGACACCGCTTGGCGCCCCTGTCAGCAGACCATCTTGGGCGAGGCGCGCCTGCACCTTCGCGACGAGCGGGTGCGCCGAGCCCGGCCCCAGCGGCGGGCCGCTGGGCTCGAGCTTCACGTAGCCGCCCGCGTCTGCGACCGCGCGGTACTTCGCGAGCGCCGCCTTCACCCGCGCGTACTGCGGGTGCTTCGGCTGCGCTTCGAGCAGCGTGGCGTCGACCTCGGCCGCCGAGGTCGCTCGCTCAATGGCCTCACGCAAACGCTGGCGCACGACGCCCTTCGCGTCCGTCAGCACGGGCGGCAGGCTCGCCCCTGCAGGCGCGCTGGGCGGCGCCGAGTCGTCGTCGTCTCCCGAGACGCTGCCGCGTACCTCAGTCGCGGCGGGCGTCGACTCGATGACCGGCGCGGGCGCCGGCGCCGCAGCACGCTTCGCGAGGCGCGCCTCGGTCGCCAAGTTACCCGGTGCGAGGAGACGCAGCGCATACGCGTACCCGTCCGCGAGGACGAGCTCCAAGCGCAGGCGAGTCACAGCGACGCTCTCGCCCGCCGTCTGGAGCGCCGGCCAGGCCTGCGCCCAAGCGGGCAGGAGCGCAGGGTCCTTCACGACGCGCTCCACGAGCGCCGCCTCGTCGCCGCCGTTCGGCATCGACCGCGCGGCGGCCACGAGCGCTGCGACTTCCTGGGGTGTCGGCGCGGCAGGCAGCGGCACCGCGCGCAGGTCGGCCACGGCTCCCTCGTAGCGCTGACGCCACTTCGGATGCTCGTCCACGTGAAGCCGCTCGGGCGAGATGCCATCCACCTTCAGGTCGGCGAGCCGCTCGGCCACGCGCGCCCCCGCCTCGGTGAGCGTCAGCGGCCCAACCAGGCGGTGCACACGCCCCGGGCCGGCGTAGAGCGCCTCGAGGACCTCGGGCTCCTGAAACGGGTACTTCTTTGACGGCTGCGCGCGCTCGAAGAGGTCCGGCGCGGCGCTCTCGGCCGCGCGCGCACGGACCGCATCGGCGAGACGCGCGGCGAGCTCAGGCACCCACGCGGCGGGGTCGCGCGCCGAGACGGTCGCGCCCGCGTCCACGACCGGCGGCGGCGCTTCGCCCCCACAGCCACTCGCGACCGCAGCCCACACGAGCGCGCACAGCGCCGCGCTGCGTCCCGTAGAGAAGATCATGTTGGTACCGCCCATGCCGGGCCGCGTGGTACCAGAAACGGGCGCGCGTTTTCACCTGCTTTCGGGCGGGTCCGCGCTTATGATCGCAAGGTGCGCGCGCTCCGCTACCGCCGCTACGGACCTGCGAGCGTTCTGGCCCTCGAGGACGCCCCCGCCCCCCCGTGCCCCCGCGGCGGCGTCCTGGTGCGCGTCGAGGCCGCCGCCCTCAACCCCAAGGACGTCGTCGTCCGCAGCGGGCGCTTCGTGCCCTTCAGCGGGTGGCGATTCCCCAAGACTGCGGGACTCGACGTCGCGGGCCGCGTGGCCGCCTCTCGAACACCCGCGTTCACAGAGGGCCAGCGGGTCTTCGGATTCCTGAACACACTGACGGCCCGACGCGGGACCCTCGCCGAGCTCGTCGCCTGCGCGGCGACAGAGGTCGCGCCCTTGCCCGAGTCTGTTCGCGCCGACGACGCCGCCGCCGTCGCGCTCGCAGGCCTGACCGCGCTCCAGGCCCTGCGGGACGACGCCGGCCTGCGCCCCGGCCAGCGCGTCCTGGTCCATGGCGCCTCGGGCGGCGTCGGTACGCTCGCGATCCAGATCGCTCGGCTCCTCGGCGCGCGTGTCGAGACCGTCACGAGCCCCGCGAATGTCCCGCTCTGCGCCGAGCTGGGCGCGACCGCGACGTGGACCTATCCGGAGCATGCGTGGCGCGGTGCCGGCCCCTATGACGTTGTCTTCGATGTCTTCGGCACCCTGAACTTCGCGGAGACGCGCACCGCACTGACGCCGCGGGGCCGCTTCGTGAGCACGCTCCCCACAATCGGTCGCCTCGCGCGGGACTTGGCGTCACGTTGGGCTCACCAGCAAGCCCGCGTGGTCGTCGTCCGGCCACGCCGCGCAGACTTTGACACGCTCTCCGCGTGGCTCTCGAGCGGCGCGCTGCGCGCCATCATTGACAGTGTCTTTGACTTGACCGACTTCGGCGCTGCCTTCGCCCGGCTTGAGTCGAAGCGCGCCCGCGGCAAGATCGTCGTCCGCGTCGTGCCCTGACCGCAACGGTGTAAGGTCCTCGCTGACGCTGCGTCCGGTCACGCAACCCCGCCCAAGGAGACCCCATGAAGCGCCCCGCTCTGCTCGCCGCCAGCCTCTCTGCCCTCGCCGCCGCCCTTGCGAGCGCCCAGGCGAGCGCCTGCAGCCCCCCGCCCGATGGCTGGCAGATCGTGGGGTTGCAGCCCGCGGACGGCGCCACAAACGTGCCTGTGGACATGCCGCTCGTCGTGCGAACGCAGACCTTCAGCGGCACGCTCCCCACGGCCGATGACCTCGCGGCCGCGCCGCCAGTGCTCCGCGATGCCGCCGGTGAAGCGGTCCCGGGCACCGCCGCCCTCGCCGGCTTCGACGGCCTCTTCTACTTCGTGCCCGACGCGCCGCTCGCGCCTGACGCGGCCTACACGTGGTCGATCACGCACGTCGAGCCTTGGTCGGAACAGCCCACCGAGACCACCGCGCGCTTTCGCACGGGCGCGGTGCGCTTCGAACCCGCCGTTCAAGACGCGATCGGCGCGCTGGGACAGACGCCCGTCGTGATGCCGCTCACGGACGGCTGCGACCCCAACGGCGGCTTCGATTCCTGCGGGGGCTGCGACCCCCTGGTCGTCGGCCAGCGAGGCGCGATCGACGTCGTCTTGAGCTTCACGCTCGAGGCGCCCACCGTCGGCCTCTACGGCGCGCGTGTCGGCCTTGGCGCGACCCCCGACGAGGCCCGCGCGCTGGCTGCGCGCAACGCGCGCTTCACGCTGTCGACGGAGGCGGATAACCGCGTCACTCTCGGCGCGGGCCACATCGAGCAGCCCACATGGACAAGCGAGCGAGTCTGCGCCGCGCTCGAGGTCACCGATGTGCTCGGGCGCGTGTGGCTGGACGCTGTCTCGTGCGACGACGTGACCGCGTGGCCGCAGCCCGACCCCAACCTGCCCGGCGGCGAGCCGACCGAGCCGACCGAGCCCACGGGTCCGACCGACCCGAACGAGGCCGACGCGGGCTCAAGTGACGGCGGCTGCAGCACGACGGGCTCGACGTCAGCGCCCTTCTTCGCCGCCCTGTGCCTCCTCGGTGCGCTGCGCCGTCGTCGTCGCTGATCCCCCGCAGAAAAGCGTGTAAGACACAGCTCCGAGCCACGTCTGGTCAGCATCCGCACCGCAGGAGTCGCAAGATGTCGAAGCGCCCAGTCACCGCCCACGCCCTCGCCCTCGCTGCGCTCGCCACCGCGGTCACGGCCTGCGAGGTCGAGCCGCAGTCGGTCTCGACGCCGCCGGGCCCCGAGACGCCACAGGTCACGCAGCGCGCGACACCCGCCCTGAGCGGCGGCACGCTGGCTGTCTCGCCGGACGCGCGCATCGCGGTCGCGGGCGACCCGGACCGCGACCAAGTCTACGTGGTCGACCTGACGACCTCCGCGCTGCGCCACACCGTCCGCGTACCCGGGAGCGAGCCGGGCCGCGTCGCGCTGAGCGAATCGACGGCGTATGTCGCGCTCCGCCGCGGTGGTGCGTTCCTCACCATCGACCTGAACACGGGCGCCAGCGCGCAGCACGCCTCGTGCGCCTCGCCGCGCGGCGTCGCGGTCAACGGCGAGCGCGTCTACATCGCGTGCGCCGACGGCGACTTCATGACCCACGACGCCATAACCGGCGAGGTGGTGCGTCGCGCATCACTCGACAACGACCTGCGCGACGTCGTCGTCTCCGAGGGCCGGGTGTACGTGAGCCGCTTCCGCTCGGCCGAGGTGCTGCGCCTCGACGCCGAGGGCAACGTCGAGCGCCGGATGCGGCCCGCCGGTCGAGTAGACGCACAGTCGGGCGATACGGTGACGGAGCCCTCGGTCGCGTGGCGAATGACGCCCCACAGCGGCGGTGGCGTGACCCTGCTGCACCAGCAGGCGAGCCTGCGCCCGGTGGAGATCGGCTCCGAAGGCGGATATGGCGTCTCGGATGCGCCGTGCACCGGCGGCATCGTCTCTGGCGAGGTCACGGTCTTCGATGCAGAGGGCGCTGCGGCCCCCCTCGCCCGCATCATGAGCCCCGTCACGATCGACGCGTCGGTCAACGCCGACAGCGACGTCATCGACTTCGCGGCGCCGGGCGTCGACACCCGCGACCACGGCGGCAACTTCTCACGGGGCTGGATGCGGGCGGCCACACAGCCCGACGACGTCGTATGCGTCGGCCTAGATACTCACTGGCAAGCGCGCCCCGCGATGCTGCCCGAGGTCACCTCGGTCGCGCGCGCGGCAGACGAGACGCTCTTCATGCTCTCGCGGGAGCCCGCCGCCCTGCTGGACGCGCAGGGGCACGTCCTCGTCGAGCTCGACGCGACCTCGGTTGCGGACCCCGCCCACACGCAGTTTCACCGAGTTACGGCGGCTCGAATCGCATGCGCTTCGTGTCACCCCGAGGCAGGCGACGATGGCCACACCTGGGCGTTCGCGGGCCAGGGCTTGCGGCGCACGCAGTTTCTGGCCGGCGGCCTCAAGGGCACCGCGCCGTTCCACTGGACGGGCGAGCTGTCGAGCTTTGTCGACCTGATGCACGAGGTCGGCCAGCGCCGGATGCGCGGCGAGGAGACAACGGACGCCGAGGCCGCCAAGCTGCTCGACTGGATCGACGCGCAGCCCGCGCCGACCGCCCCCGCCGTGGACGCCGAGCGCGCGGCCCGAGGTCGCGCGCACTTCGAGTCCGCTGCCGTGGGCTGCGCGGGCTGTCACGCGGGCGAGCGCGGCACCGATAACAAGAGCTACGACGTCGGCACGGGCATCACGCTTCAGACCCCGCCTCTGCGCGGCCTCGCGACGCGCACACGCTTTATGCACGACGGCTGCGCCGGCGAGCTGACCGACCGCTTCGATCCTGCCTGCGGCGGCGATTCGCACGGCAACATCGACGCGCTCGACGCCAACGAGCTGGGCGACTTGGTCGAGTACCTGCGCTCGCGCTGAGTTCTCTGGCACAGTGCGCGGACAGATGCCGCGCAGACCCCCATCGATGTGCCTCTGTGCCTCGCCCCTCGTCGCGGCGCTCGTCCTCGCCTGCGGCGCCCGCGACGCGGCGGACGACGCTGCAACCGACGCCGCGGCTGACGCCGCGCTCTGCGCGCTCGAGGTCGATTCGGTCGTGGTCGACTTGAACGTGCACCCCGACGGCGCGGGGTTTCGCTTTGCCGGCGATACGACGACCACCGCGAACACCACCGCCACGCCGTGCGGCGGCGAGACCTCGCCGGACGTTCTGCACCGCTTCGTGGCCCCGACCCCGGGCTTCTGGCGGTTCGACACCGAGGCCACATCGCCCAAGTGGGACACCGTGCTCGGGCTCCGCGCGCGCTGCGACGACGACGCCGCGCTCGCGTGCAACGACGACGCCGCCTTTCCCCCGCTGAGCCAAGTCAGCGCCCCGCTCTCCGCGGGGGAGGTCGTCTTCGTTGTGCTCGACGGCCGCGCGAGCGGCGTCGCGCCCGACCGCGGAGCCTATGTGCTCACCGTGTCACCCCGCTGAGGATCAGCAGTCGGCGGCGCAGTTCTGGGCCGTCTCCGGTCCCCCGCAGACGCCGTCGCCGCAGCACATGCGCTGTCCGGGGGTACACATCGGGAGCTGGCCCGGCATCATGCCGCCCCCGCCCGGCATCATGCCTCCCCCGCCGGGCATCATGCCGCCGCCCGCGGCGGCGTTGAAGCCCTGGCCCGGCGCGGCGTGCCAGCACCGGGGCACATAGGGGAAGGTGTTCGTGAGCATGTAGTGGTAGGTCGAGACCACCTGGCCGTCCACGGGCACGAGGCCGACCCGGCCGTTGCACTCGTCCAGATCGCCTGAGCCAGCCACGTACTCCCAGTCGGCGCCAAAGGTGCCGTCATAGGGACCGCCCGGGCCTGCGTCGCCGCTCGGCCGCTCGCCCGCCTTGAGCTGCCAGCTGCCGCGCAGCTCGACCAACGCGCTGGCGGGGTCGTTGGGCGTCGCGCGTCCCCACACGGCAAAAATCGGGTAGCCGTCGCCCGCCCAGCCGACCTGCGTGAGCGCGGGCTGGGCCGGCAACATGTTCGTCGGGATGCCGTGGTAGTGGTACGCGCCCGTGGGCTGCACATGCGCGTTGTTGCAGTCGAGCCCGAGAGAGTTCGGGTGGCGCGTGGCGTCCGTGCCGCCGTTCGCCACGAAGTAGCCCGGCGCCGTCCCAAAGCGCAGCGCCTCGTACCGCCAAGTGGGGTCGTCGTTCCACGTCTCGGCGGTGCCCGGATCGAAGACCGACCCGCTGAGCGCGAGGCCGAAGATCGTGCTCTGCCGCCCCGCGCCCGCCGGCGCAACCGGGACAGCGTAGTTGTAGACCTGCGGCGAAATCTGGTTCGGGTTCCCCGGGTTGGGGAACGTGCCGATGTCGTGGTTCACGATCCCGTTGCCCGAGAGGACGCGGCTCGCGCCGTTCACTACAGCCGAGAACTGGTGCGCCGCGCCCGCGCTCGCCGCAAGCTGCGCGGCGGTCACGTTGCACTCCAGCAGCGCGACGTTGGCCTCGGTCGACGGCCGCATGGGCGCGGGATCACCGCCCACCGGCGCAGGATCACCGCCCACCGGCGCGGGGTCACCGCCCACCGGCGCAGGCATCCCACCGCTCGGCGCTGGCACCCCACCGACAGGTCCGGCCATGCCGCCACTCGGCGCAGGCTCGCCACCACTCGGCGCCGGCGTCCCACCGCTCGGTGCGGGCTCGCCGCCACTCGGCGCAGGCGTCCCACCGCTCGGCGCAGGCTCGCCACCACTCGGCGCCGGCGTCCCACCGCTCGGTGCGGGCTCGCCGCCGCTCGGCGCAGGCGTCCCACCGCTCGGCGCAGGCATCCCACCGCTCGGCGCAGGCGTCCCACCGCTCGGCGCAGGCGTCCCACCGCTCGGCGCAGGCGTCCCGCCCATCAGGCCCGACGATCCGCCCACAGCAGCGGCGTCAGCGCCACCCGCCGGTGCAGGCGCCCCACCAGTCTCCACGTCCGAACCACCCGTGGACGCAGGGTCACACGCCCACAGCGTGAGTCCGGCCACCACCACTGCGCTCGCTCTCAGATGCGCCATGTGCGCTCCCCTCCCCATCACAGCTTACCGTCCATGAGCGCGGCGACGAAACGCTCGACCCGCGCTCCCATGCTCTCCGAAGCCAGCCCCAGCTCGACGCCGGGCGGCCCCAAGAGGGTCACCACGGGCGCGTCCGCCGTCAGGAACGCGCTCTCGCGCGGCCCATCGAACTGCATTTGACCGGGCGCGCCCGACCACGAAGCGCGCGCGCCCACGACGACCACAGGGTCAGAGGGCGTCACAAACGAGACCCCCAAGCGGAGCGCGCGCGGGGGCGAGTCGAAGCGGCCCCGCAGCGTGAAGCGCACGTGGCTGCGCGGCGCTTCCGGTGCCCCATCCGCGGGTGTCGAGACGTCTGCCCCGACGATCTGCAAGGGCGCGCCGTCGACATCGGCGACCGTGAGCGCCTCGAGGACCACCTCTCGAATCCACGCCCTGCTCTCGGCGACCTCACGGCGCGTGAGCATCAAGTCGCCGTCTGTGTCCGCGCCTCGCAGGTACTCGGCAGGCGGCGTCACGACGACCTCGAGGTCTTGGCCCCGCAGCACGACCTCGACGCGACGGGCGTCGACGCCGTGTGCGGCACTCGTGCTCACGCTCCACACGGGGAGCGCGGACGCCAGCGTGATCAAGAGGCGAGTCAAGCGCATGGCTCCGCCCTACGCAAGCGGCGTTCCAACCAATCGCCGTTATTTTGATTCATCATTTCAATCACTTAGCCAGCACGCAGGTGCCAAGCGTGGTTGTCAGGCCGACGCCTCCGCGCAAAATTTGCCGACACGCACGGTGGCGAGCCGACTGACCACCGACCGTGACGCCGGTGTCTCGCTGATACAACAATCAGCGCACTAATAGGCCAATCAGCCGATGGCACGGCGCGTGCAGTTGTCGCCGAGCGGAGGTGCACATGGCCCGCTCGCTCACTCGACTGATCCTCACCCTGGTGATCGCAAACACCTGCGCGACCGCCTGCGCGACCGCGGAGCTCCCCCCGAGCGCGCCTGAATCGGCGCCGCTGTCCGAGAACGCGCTCAAGCGCCTCGACGCCAAGAGCGACCACCGCTGGATCTACGACGGCCTGCTCCCCCAGCTCGACAGCTGGAGCGCCGTGCTCTCGCTCACCGGGCACACAGTCCGTGTCACGGGCCGCCTGCCCACCGGCTGGGACGCCCCGCTGCCCCGCTGGGCGTACCCCTCGCCGACCTCGGACGGCGGCGTCGAGGTCACGGTCGTCTATCCAATCGCGACCGCGCGCCTCGCGGACGGCTGGGGTCGCGAGACGGGTTCGAAGAACGCCACGCCCGGGGACTACCGCTACGTCAGCGCCTATCCCTTCACGCCATCCGACCCCACCACGGGCGTCCCCTGGGGCGGCTTCCCGTTCTTGGAGTACGACCTCGACCGCCACCTCGCGTTTCACGGCCCGATCACCGCGGAGAACGGCAGTTGGCGGCTGCTCCGCGGGCCCGTCTCTCACGGCTGCGCGCGCATGCAGGGCGAACACGTCGTCGAGTTCGCTCATATGGTCGGCCTGGACATGGGCTCGCCCGACGCGACGGCGCGCGGCCTGCCCGCCCCCGCGGGTGGCTATCGGGTCCGCGTGGTCGAGGACTTCGACCGCCTGCCCGACGGTCGTCGCGTAGACGTCGATTACCCCGGCGCAGGCGGCTTCTCTCGGCCCACGGGCCCGGACGTCTTTGTCTTTGAGACGTGGAGCACGGACGACTTTCCCCGCTTCGTGTGCGCTCACGACCCGACGCGCTCGCTCGGTGATGGCCACTGCGACGCGCTGCCCGACCCAGGCAAGCGCCCTGTGCGCGCCCGCGATCTGGGCCAGATCGCCTGCCCGACCGACTACGTCCCCATGGGCGTGGGCACAGAGGGCGGCGTGCTCTGTACGAACGGCCGCGACGCCTGGGGACCCTTTACCCGCGCGATGGTCGAGCAGTGCCGCGCATGGGGCGGTGGTGCAGGGTGCACCACCGACCGTTGGTCCCTCTCGCTGGCGCAGCGAGCGCGCGGCGAGGGCGTCTGTCCCCTGGGCGCGACGCTCGACGCCCGCGACACGGGCTACTGCGTCGAGGGCGAGGACGCGTTCGGCCCCTTCCCGCCGGCCTATGTCGAGGTGTGTAACGTCGCGGGCGGCGGGCGCGCCTGCGCCTCGGCGCGCTGGCGTGTCGAGCTGCTGCGCGGGGTCATGGCGCGCGCCGGTCGCATAACGGCTGCGGGCGAGGTGAAGCCATGATCGCGCGCCTGTTGTTGGCTGTCTGCTGCCTGACCGCCTGCGCCGATGGGTTCGTGACCGACCCCGACGCGCCGCAGGCGCTGCAGATTGTCGAAAAGGGTGCCGAGGTGCCCGCGGCCTTCTCGCAGAACGAGATCATGTCCGACGCCTTCCTGACGGCGACGACCTGGATCGACGCTGATGGCCTGCGCGACTTCTTTGAGCACGTGCCCGGCGCGGGGCGCTCGTGGCTCGCAGACGCCGTGATCGACGGCCGGCCCGCGGTGGAGCGGATTGTCGACGCCGCGCGTGCCAGCGGCGTGAACCCCGCGGTGCTCGTGATTCGCATGCAGGTCGAGGCGTCCGTCGTGAGCCCCGCGAAGCGCCCGACTGCGTGGGAGCTCGAGTCGATGATGGGCTGCGGCTGCCCAGACGGCCGCGCGTGCTACATGCGCTTTGCGGGCTTCGAGGCGCAGCTCAAGTGCGCCGCCCAGACCTTCAAGGCGCACTTCGACGCCTCGCGGCGGGGCGACGGCGCGTGGCAACGCGGCCGCACGCTGATCTCGGAGGATGGCTACGCGGTGACCCCGGCGACTCATGCGACAGCCGCTCACTACGCATACACCCCTTGGGTGTTGCCGCGTCAGGGGGGCAACTGGCTGGCGTGGCGCGTGGCCCGCGACTACATCGACGCCATGCACGACGCGGCCCCTGCGGCGGCGCCCGCGTGCGCGACGTTCGCGGACGTGTCGCCCTCGCACGCGGCGTTCGGCGAGGTCGAGGCGGGCGTGGACGCGGGCTGGTGGACCGGCTGCGGCGGTGACCGTTTCTGCCCCGGGGCGTCGCTGACGCGTGCGGCGATGGCCGTTGTCCTCGACCGCGTCCTCGCGCCAAGGTCGGTCGCCCCCACCACGCAGTACGCCGACGTGCCCGCGACGCACTGGGCCGCGGGGGCCGTCGCTCGACTCACCGCCGCGGGTGTCATCGAGGGCTGCGGCGACGACCGCTTCTGCCCAGACGCGGCGTTGACGCGCGCGGAGCTCGCCGCGCTGCTCGCCCGCGCCACCCGCGCGCCGCTGCGGGCCGCGACCCAGCCTTACGCGGACGTGCCGCAGAGCCACTGGGCGGCGCGCGCGATCGAGGCGATGCGCCCGACCGGCGCCCTCGGCGTGTGCGCGCCAGACCGCTTTTGCCCAGACGCCGCCACCTCGCGCGGGCAAGCCGCGCTCGCCGTCGCGCGCGCGTTCGGCTTGTCCCCGCGCAACCCGTGCCGCTAAAGCCCTCACCTTGGAGACTGGACATGCCCCTGCTGAGCCCCTTTCGCCTCTGTGCGCTCGCCGCGCTGACCGCGTCGCTCGTCGCGTGCGACCCCGCCGCGGAAACGGCGTCGACGACGGATGCGCCGCCGCCGACCGGCGGTGACGCGCCCGCGCCCAACGACGCCTCGCCGCCCACAGGCGGTGCGCCTGCGCCCATGGACGCCGACGCCGCGCCCCCGACCAACGACGCCGCGCCCCAGACCAACGACGCCGCGCCCCAGACCAACGACGCCGCGCCGCCGAGCGGCCCAGCGCTCGAGGCCCTGCTCCCCGTGGCCGCCGAAGCCATCTGCGCGCGCCTGACCGACTGCTGCGATGGTGCGAGTCGCACCACCTATCTGACGGCGCTGACCGAGAACGATCGGCAGATGGACCTGCGGGCGGCGCTGCTCGATCCGGCGTTGAGCCCCGAGGCGTGCGCTGCGGGCGTCGCCGAGGCGCTGGAGCGGGTGCCCTTCGGCGCGTGGCGGCAGGCCGTGAACGACGGCCTGGTGCGCTACGACCCTGCCGCGGCGCAGACTTGCCTCGATACACTCAACGCCGCGCAGTGCGGCGGCGAGCTCGCGCGCGCCCTCTTCGACCCCGCGTGCTTCTGGACGGGCCCCCCCCTGGGCGGGCCGCAGCAGCGCGACGTGTTCGTGCGCGACGCGCAGCCGGGCACGGCCTGCTTGGCCCTGAGCGACGGCTTCGGCGGGCTCTACTTCGGCACCTGCGACCCTGCGGTGGCCTTCTGCTGCGGCGGCGGCGATCCTGCGGCCTGCCGCTTGCCGCAGGGCGTGGGCAGCGCGGGCGTGTGTGCGCCAGCGAGCCAAGTGGGCGAGCCCTGCCGCGACTTGCCGCCGATTCTGCCGTGCGCGACCGGCCTCGACTGCGACGCCAACGGCACCTGCCAGGCGCCCGCGACCTCGCCGCTCGCGCTCGGCGCGCCTTGCATGGACGCCGCCTACAACTTGCTCGGCACCTGCGCCGACAGCTACTGCGATGTCTTTGGCACCCGCGTATGCGAGCCGCTCCGCGCCAATGGTGCGTCTTGCACCAGCTACGAAGAGTGCGCCAGCGGCGCCTGCCCCGGCGGCGCCTGCGGGCCCGACCCGTTCTGCGTGGCGCCCTGAGTCGACACGCGCCGCGGAGTGTGGCTCTCTGAGTGCATGAGGACAGTGACTCTCCGCGCCTGGGTCGCGCGCGGCGTGCGTGTGGACGCGCCCGGCGAGGTGTCTCCGCGGGCGCAGGCCCTGCTGCGCGGTCCCGTCGGCGGCATCACGCGCGCGCTTTTTCGGCCAACGCTCGCAGGCGAGGCGCACTTGCCCGCGCAGGGGCCGTACCTGCTCGTCGCGAACCACTCGGCGGGGGTTGGTCTCGCGGAGCTGCTCTGTCTCGCCGTTCTGTGGACAGAGCGCTTCGCTGGCGCGCGGCCGCTCGCAGGCTTCGCGCTGCCGCTCGGCTTCAAGGTTTGGCCGCTCTCGGCGCTGCACCGTCACCTGGGGAGCGTACCGGCGACCGCCGAGGCCGCGCACGCCGCGCTGTGCTCGGGCGTGCCTCTCCTCGTCTTCCCCGGTGGTGACCACGAGAGCCTCAAGCCGTTCTGGCAGAATGACCGCGTCGACTTCGGTGGGCGCCTCGGCTACCTGCGGCTGGCGTCCGAGCTGCACGTGCCGGTCGTGCCGCTGGGTATACGCAACGGCGCGCTCACTGCGCCCATGCTGGTGCGCGCGCGCTGGCTGGCGTGGGCCTGTGTGTGGCCTCGCCTGGTCGGGCAGAAGCGCTGGGGCGTGTCGCTGCTCGGCGCGCTCGGGGCTATCGCGATTCTCGAGTGCGCGCCGCTCGAACTGACGATGCGCGCTGCGCTCGCCTGGCTCTGGCTCGGCTCGCCGCTCTCGTTCGCGCCTTGGGTGCCCGCGAGGCTGCGCTTGCGGATCGGGCCGCCGCTGGACCCTCGCGCACTCGCGCCTCAGGTGCCCACAACCGATGACTTGCGGCGGGCGAGCGTCGAGGTCGAGCGCGCGGTCGAGGCGCTGGTGCGCGCGCCCTGAGCGCTCAGCCCGCGACCTCGACGCCGGGGCGACCCGCGGAGACGTGAACCGTCGCGGCCGTCTGCACGCCGCTGTCGCGCTTCTTCTCGTCCACGACGCGCAGGCGCGCGTCGACGCCCGAGGGCGTGACGTCGAAGACCAGATAGCCCCGCTGCCGCGCGTTCACGAGCTTGACGTGCGGGTTCTCCGCGCGAACGCCCGCCTCGTCCTCGGCGCTCCAGCCGGGCGAGGTGAGGCTCGTGCCGCAGAGCTCGGAGGCCACGATCGGCGTGCGAGGGTCGAGCGGGCTCGCGTGCACGTTCGCCACGACGGTCGCGTGAATGTCGCCGCCCACGACGAGCGGGTTCTGCACGCGATGGCGCCGCAGCGTGTCGAGCAGAGACTGGCGCGCGGCGGGGTAGCCATCCCAGCCGTCGGTCCAGAGCGTCTGCCCTTGCGGCGAGGGTCGCCGCCCGGGCGCGAGCAGCGTTTGCTGGCTGAGCACGTTCCACCGCGCGCCGCTCGCCTTGAGCGCGGCGTCGAGCCACCGCGTCTGCGCGTCGCCGAGCAGCGTGCGGTCGGGCGCGTCGTACCCCGGGCAAGCGGCCGGCACCACGGCGCGAGAGCCCCCGCCGCGCTCTGGATCGGGGCAGGCCTGCGGCGTGCGGTACTGCCGGTCGTCGAGCAGGTAGAAGCGCGCGAGGTCGCCGTAGTCGAGCGTGTCGTAGATGCGGGCCTCGCCGTCCACCGTCGGCCGCATGGACTCGGGCATGGGCTGATTCTCCCAATAGGCCTGAAACGCCGCGGCGCGCCGCGCGCGAAAGCCCGGCTCGAGGAGCTCGCTGCGCAGGTTCGCCCAGTCGTTGTCGACCTCGTGGTCGTCCCAGACCATCACCCAGGGGGCCACGGCGTGCAGGCGCTGCAGGTCGGTGTCTGTGCGGTGCTGCGCGTAGCGCGCCCGATAGCCGTCGAGCGTGTAGACCTCGCCCCCCCAGTAGGCCCGCACCGCCGCGTCCCGGCCCGCCGCGCGCTCGTAGATGTAGTCCCCCAGGAAGACCATGAGGTCGAGGTCCTCGCCCGCCAGGTGACGGTGGCCCACGAAGAAGCCGTCCTCGAAGTGCTGGCACGAGCCCGTCGCGAAGCGCAGGCGCTCTGTGCGCGCGCCCGCGGCCGGCGCCGTCCGGGTTCGCCCGACCGGGCTGACCTCGCCGAGCACGACGAAGCGGTAAAAGTAGACGCGGCCAGGCTCGAGCCCGCGGACGTCCACGTGAACACTGTGGGCCCACTCGGGCGCGGCCAAGCGCGTCGCCCGCGCGGCGAGCTGCGTGAACGCCTCGTCCCGCGCGACCTCGACGTCGACGCGGACCCGCGCGGGCGGCATGCCGCCATCGAGCGAGAGCGGTATCGGCGCCAAGCGCGTCCACAGCGTAAAGCCGTCTGGCCTCGGGTACCCGGACGCCACGCCCAGCGTGAACGCCGGCCCCACCAGGCGGACCGGCGCCTGCGCGGAGACGAAGCGGGGCGCGACCAGCGCGGCGCCCAGCGCTGCGGACGCCTGGAGCCAGGTGCGTCGGGTGGGGTATTGTGGGTTCATCAAGGTGACAACTCGAATCTCGGTATTCCCCTGTACGGCTCGCACGGCGTGGTTGTACGAGCCAAGTAGAGCTGGCCTATCACGGCGTCGTCAGCGGAGCCTACCGAAACCACGCAGCCGCGGTTGAGGAGCATTTCATTGAATCTGAGGCGATCCGGGTCGACCAGGTAAGAGAAGTTGAGATTCCACGACAAGAGTTGTGACGTCGCAGGACCAGCGGCGTACACGCGATTGGCCGCGAACGTCCCCACCCGGCCGCGAAGGCGGCCTCCTCCGAAAACCGACTCGTGCGTCACTGCGACGAAGTGGACGGCACCATCAGCGCCCTCTGCCAGGCCGAAACCTGACCTTGTCCGAGCGTTGACCGGGCAAGACGCTCCCGGGCCGAGAACCTCCAACTCGCCGCCTTGGCAGACATGGTCGCCGTCCACAGAGACGGCGATGGCACACGCCGTGACAAGGAGAACCCGCCGGTCACTTAGAGAGCGTCTCCGACGACCGCGAGCACCAAGATGGCCACGAGACGCACGCGCATGATGCCGCCGAGGCGCATTCATCGATCGCCCGAGAAGATCGTGTCGGCCGCAACGACAAGTCAGTTGGCGGGGCCATTCGGACGGGCCA
>Ga0209598_10002166_pt1 | contig 15508 bp, 21 predicted proteins | sample M_140807_EF_Meta_FD_187317 | JGI IMG/M metagenome (GOLD analysis project Ga0209598, IMG submission 187317) | Freshwater microbial communities from Lake Montjoie, Canada to study carbon cycling - M_140807_EF_MetaG (SPAdes) (version 2) | ecosystem: Environmental > Aquatic > Freshwater > Lake... | reverse complement strand
GGCATCCGTTATTCGGATGAGAAGATCACGATCAAAGAGACTAAGAAGAAATAAGGAGCTGCATCATGTTGACCAAAAAAGAGCAGCGTCTGCGTCGTTCGCGCCAAACCCGTATCCGCATTGCACAACAAGGCGTAGCGCGTTTGACGGTGAACCGCACCAATTTACACATCTACGCCAGCGTCATATCTGGTTGCGGTACCAAAGTTTTAGCAACTGCATCGACATCCGAAGCCGACATCCGCAAGGAGTTGGGTGCAGCCGGCAAGGGCGGTAACGCGCATGCGGCGCAAATCATTGGCAAGCGCATTGCTGAAAAAGCCAAAGCCGCTGGTGTCGAAAAAGTGGCTTTTGACCGCGCAGGTTTCGCCTACCACGGTCGTGTCAAGGCTTTGGCCGACGCAGCCCGTGAAGCAGGCCTGCAGTTCTAACCGGATCGGAGTTATAAATGGCTAAATTTACAGCAAAACCGCAAGGTGACGGTCCAGAAGACGGTCTGCGCGAAAAGATGATTGCGGTCAACCGCGTGACCAAAGTGGTCAAGGGTGGTCGTATCTTGGGTTTCGCCGCATTGACGGTGGTGGGTGATGGCGACGGTAAAGTCGGCATGGGCAAGGGCAAGTCGAAAGAAGTGCCTGCTGCTGTGCAAAAAGCGATGGAAGAAGCCCGCCGCAACTTGAATAAAGTGCCGCTTAAAAATGGCACGATTCATCACACCGTTTTGGGTCACCATGGTGCAGCCCGCGTGATGATGGCGCCAGCGCCTAAAGGCACCGGCATCATTGCTGGCGGCCCTATGCGTGCAGTTTTTGAAGTGGTCGGAATCACGGACATTGTGGCCAAGAGCCACGGTTCTTCCAACCCCTACAACATGGTTCGCGCCACTTTGGACGCTTTGTCAAATTGCACGACAGCTTCCGCGATTGCTGCCAAGCGCGGCAAGAGCGTTGAAGACATCTTCGCTTGATCTGGAGTTAGACAATGACAACAACACAAGCAATAGTCAAGGTCCAATTGGTGCGTAGCCCTATTGGTACCAAGCAATCCCACCGCGACACTGTGCGTGGTCTGGGTTTGCGCAAGCTCAATAGCGTCAGCGAATTGCAGGATACGCCTGCAGTGCGCGGCATGATCAACAAGATCAGCTACCTGGTCAAGGTTCTCTGAGAGAAATCTGATGCAACTCAATAGCATTAAATCCGCAGACGGCGCTAAACACGCCAAACGTCGCGTTGGCCGTGGTATCGGTTCGGGTCTGGGTAAAACCGCCGGTCGGGGCCACAAAGGTCAAAAATCCCGTTCGGGTGGGTACCACAAAGTCGGTTTTGAAGGCGGTCAAATGCCTTTGCAACGTCGTTTGCCCAAGCGTGGTTTCAAATCACACCTGTTGCAATTCAACGCTGAAGTGACGTTGACTGCTTTGGAGCAGTTGGGTGCCGCTGAAGTGGACATGCTGACTTTGAAGCAAGCTGGCTTGGTCGGCGAGATGGTCAAGGTCGTTAAAGTCATCAAAACAGGTGAACTGACCAAAGCTGTGAAGTTGACCGGTATCGGTGCAACTGCAGGTGCCAAGGCGGCCATCGAAGCGGTCGGCGGCTCCATCGCTTAAGTTGAAAGTCTGAAGTGGTAACCAGCGCTCAAACAACAGCCAAAACAGGTCAGTATGGTGACTTGCGTCGTCGGCTCGTCTTTTTATTGCTTGCGTTGGTGGTCTATCGCGTTGGCGCACACATCCCTGTGCCTGGTATTGATCCTGCGCAATTGCAGCAGTTGTTCAAAGGGCAGCAGGGCGGCATTTTGAGCTTGTTCAACATGTTCTCAGGTGGCGCATTGTCCCGTTTTACGGTATTTGCCTTGGGCATCATGCCGTACATTTCAGCATCGATCATCATGCAACTGCTGGGCTACGTGTTGCCTGCTTTCGAACAATTGAAAAAAGAAGGTGAATCCGGGCGACGCAAGATCACGCAGTACACGCGTTTTGGTGCATTGGGTCTGGCCTTGTTTCAGTCGCTTGGCATTGCTGTGGCTTTGGAGGCCTCTGCGGGTTTGGTGATCAACCCCGGTTTTGGTTTTCGCATGACGGCTGTGGTCAGTTTGACGGCAGGCACTATTTTCTTGATGTGGCTGGGTGAGCAGATCACTGAGCGCGGCTTGGGTAACGGTATTTCGATACTGATCTTTGCCGGTATTGCAGCTGGCTTACCTGGTGCAGTGGGGGGATTGTTGGAGTTGGTGCGTACCGGCGCCATGAATCCTCTCATCTCCATACTGATTGTGGTGGTCGTAGCCCTTGTGACTTTTGGTGTGGTGTTTGTTGAGCGGGGTCAGCGGAAGATTTTGGTGAACTATGCACGGCGTCAAGTCGGCAATAAAGTGTACGGTGGACAGTCTTCGCACCTTCCTTTGAAGCTGAACATGGCGGGTGTTATTCCTCCGATTTTTGCTTCCTCGATTATTCTTTTACCTGCCACTGTGATCAATTGGTTCAGTTCTGGTGATACCAACAGTGCATTTGTGCGATTCTTGAAGGACATTGCCACCGGCTTGACCCCTGGTCAGCCTGTCTATGTGATGTTCTATGCCTCAGCGATTGTGTTTTTCTGCTTTTTCTACACGGCCCTGGTGTTCAACAGCCGCGAAACTGCAGACAACCTCAAAAAGAGTGGCGCGTTCATTCCGGGCATTCGCCCAGGTGATCAAACGGCCCGCTTCATAGATAAAATCTTGCTTCGTTTGACTTTGGTTGGGGCTGTCTACATTACTTTTGTGTGTTTACTGCCAGAGTTTTTGATTCTGAAGTACAACGTCCCCTTCTATTTCGGTGGTACTTCACTTCTGATCATTGTGGTCGTGACCATGGATTTCATGGCGCAAGTTCAGAACTACCTGATGTCTCAGCAATACGAGTCGCTCTTGAAAAAGGCGAACTTCAAAACATCATTGAGCAACTGATGATGGCAAAGACGGATAAAAATTGAGAGAGTTTCCTGCCGATTAAGCAGGACCCAAATTGAGTTTTGAGTCAGATTGAATCAAAACATTGAACTGTGTTTTAGGAGATAGAAATGAAAGTTTCGGCTTCGGTGAAGAAAATTTGCCGCAACTGCAAGATCATTCGCCGTAAAGGTGTTGTTCGTGTGATTTGCACGGACCCGCGTCACAAACAGCGTCAAGGCTGATTGCAAGAGTTATAGAGGAAGAAAATGGCACGTATTGCTGGCATCAACATTCCGCCGCACAAGCATGCAGAGATTGGCCTGACCGCCATTTTCGGCATCGGTCGCACCCGCGCACGTCAAATCTGCGAAGCTTGCGGCATTGCTTATTCCAAGAAGATCAAAGATCTGACGGACGGCGACCTGGAAAAAATTCGCGATCACATCGCAGTGTTCACCATAGAAGGTGACCTGCGTCGCGAAACAACCATGAACATCAAACGTTTGATGGACATTGGTTGCTACCGTGGCTTCCGCCATCGTCGTGGCCTGCCCATGCGTGGTCAGCGTACACGTACCAATGCACGCACCCGTAAGGGCCCGCGCAAAGGTGCTGCCGCTTTGAAGAAATAAAAGGGATTGAGAGATCACTATGGCAAAAGCCCCCTCGAATAACGCCGCACAACGCGTTCGCAAAAAAGTCCGTAAAAACGTTGCTGACGGTATTGCACACGTGCATGCATCGTTCAACAACACCATCATCACGATCACCGATCGCCAGGGCAATGCTTTGTCTTGGGCTTCCTCGGGTGGCCAGGGTTTCAAAGGTTCTCGCAAGTCGACACCTTTTGCAGCCCAGGTAGCTTCTGAGGTCGCTGGTCGTGCAGCCATTGAGCAAGGCATCAAGAATCTTGACGTTGAAATCAAAGGCCCAGGTCCTGGCCGTGAATCTTCGGTCCGAGCGTTGGGTGCATTGGGTATCCGTATCACATCGATTGCCGATGTGACACCCATGCCGCACAACGGTTGCCGCCCACAAAAGCGTCGCCGTATCTAATTTAACCAAGCCCACCGCCATTGCCTTGTCGGCAATGGCTCCTGTACGTTTGTGCAGCAGATGACATAAAAGGAAGCTCAAGTGGCACGTTACCTCGGCCCCAAGGCCAAACTCTCCCGCCGAGAAGGCACCGATCTGTTTTTAAAGAGCGCACGTCGCTCGATTGCTGACAAATCTAAATTTGACACCAAGCCCGGCCAACACGGTCGTACTTCGGGTCAGCGTACGTCTGACTTCGGTTTGCAATTGCGTGAAAAGCAAAAAGTCAAACGCATGTATGGCATTTTGGAAAAACAATTCCGCCGTTACTTTGCCGAAGCCGATCGACGTAAAGGCAACACAGGCTCCAACCTGTTGGCTTTGCTGGAGTGCCGTCTGGACAATGTCACCTACCGCATGGGTTTTGGATCCACGCGTGCTGAGTCGCGTCAGTTGGTATCGCACAAAGCAGTGACTGTGAATGGTCAACCGGTGAATATCCCTTCTTACTTGGTGAAGGCCGGTGACGTCGTGGCAGTTCGCGAAAAATCCAAGAAACAAAACCGTGTGGTTGAAGCCTTGCAATTGGCTCAACAAGTAGGCATGCCTGCTTGGGTCGAAGTGAACATCGAAAAAGCCGAAGGCATTTTCAAGAAAGTTCCTGACCGGGACGAGTTCGGTGCTGACATCAACGAATCGCTGATCGTTGAATTGTATTCACGTTAATCTCGTTATCGTTTCAATCGTTCCCGACCTGTGGTGCATCGCAGGGCCGGGTGCTTCATCAGCCTTACCGGTGTAACGTACCGAGGGTATTGAGAGGAAGTCTGAATGCAAACTAATCTGTTGAAACCTAAAGCCATCCAAGTTGAACAATTGGCAGCTAACCGCGCCAAAGTCACTCTGGAGCCTTTTGAGCGTGGTTATGGTCACACTCTGGGCAATGCGCTACGTCGTGTTTTGTTGTCTTCGATGGTGGGTTATTCCGCCACCGAGGTCACGATCGCTGGCGTTGTGCATGAATACTCATCCATTGATGGCGTTCAAGAAGATGTCGTGAACATCTTGCTGAACCTTAAAGGGGTTGTATTCAAGTTGCACAACCGCGACGAAGTCACTTTGAGTCTGCGCAAAGACGGCGAAGGCCCTGTCACTGCAGCGGATATTCAAACACCACATGACGTTGAAATCGTCAACCCTGAGCATGTGATCGCGAATTTGTCACACGGTGGCAAACTCGATATGCAAATCAAAGTGGAAAAGGGCCGTGGCTATGTGCCTGGTACCATGCGCCGCTTTGCAGATGAGCCGACCAAGTCATTGGGACGCATCGTATTAGATGCTTCATTTTCTCCTGTGAAGCGCGTCAGCTATACAGTTGAGAGCGCCCGTGTGGAACAACGCACCGACTTGGATAAATTGGTCATTGAAATTGAAACCAACGGTGCCATTACAGCTGAAGATGCTGTGCGCGCCTCGGCCAAGATCCTGGTTGAGCAATTGGCTGTATTTGCACAACTCGAAGGCAGCGAATTGTCCGCCTTTGATGCACCATCGCAACGTGGTGGCGCAGGCAGCTTCGATCCTATTTTACTGCGCCCAGTTGACGAACTTGAACTCACCGTTCGTTCTGCAAACTGCCTCAAAGCCGAAAATATTTACTATATTGGCGATTTGATACAGCGTTCTGAAAATGAATTGCTCAAGACCCCGAACTTGGGCCGTAAATCACTCAACGAAATCAAAGAAGTTTTGGCTTCCCGCGGTTTGACATTGGGTATGAAGCTGGAAAGCTGGCCTCCGGCCGGTTTGGAAAAGCGCTAAAAAATGCCCCACCTATGGGTGGGAGTGCACGAGCAGTACCTGATACGGCTGTTTGTTTAATAAAGAAAGGAAAGCACTATGCGTCACGGACACGGACTACGTAAACTCAATCGCACCAGCTCACACCGCCTGGCGATGTTGCAAAACATGATGAATTCACTCATTGAGCATGAAGTCATCAAAACCACAGTACCCAAGGCCAAAGAATTGCGCCGCGTAATCGAGCCTATGATTACATTGGCCAAAGTGGACTCTTTGTCCAACAGGCGTCTTGCATTCAACCGCTTGCGGGATCGTGACAGCGTGACCAAATTGTTCACTGATCTGGGACCTCGTTTCAATAAGCGTCCTGGTGGCTACACACGTATCCTGAAAATGGGTTTCCGTGTGGGTGACAATGCACCTATGGCCTTGGTCGAATTAGTCGATCGTGCAGAAGTTTCTGAGCCAACAGCTGCTTAATAAGGTATAATAATGTTTTACCGCGGGGTGGAGCAGTCTGGTAGCTCGTTGGGCTCATAACCCAAAGGTCGTTGGTTCAAATCCGGCCCCCGCAACCAAATCAGGCAGTCAATGCCGATTGATAAAAGTCCACTTATGTGGGCTTTTTTTTGTCTGAAAATAACCATAACGCAACGCAACGCAACGCAACGAAAAGCAATGCAATCGATCAAGCTTGAAGAAAAGTGACCAAACGGCTTAAAGCATGCACAGCAGTAGATTTTCTGACTCGTGTTCTGTCCCCCGCAAACTGACGACATTCCACGTAGCTGTTACCTTGCACACACCATCCGAACCAAACAGTGCCTACCGGCTTGTCGACAGTGCCGCCGCCCGGCCCCGCTATGCCTGTCACAGAGAGGGACACTTGTGCATTTGAATTCGCCAGTGCGCCAGCCGCCATGGCTCGAACAACGGCTTCACTGACAGCGCCGTTCAGGTCAATCACATGCTTGGGAATAGAAAGTAACTCTGCTTTGGATGCGTTGGAATAGGTGATAAAACCCCGTTCAAACCAGAGACTGGAGCCTGCTAATTCTGTACAGGCTGAAGCGATTAAACCACCTGTGCAACTTTCTGCGGTGGCAAGCATCCACTTCTTAGATTGCAAAATAATGCTTATTTGTTCACAAAGGGATGTTGTAAGGTGCATCAAAAAATCCTGATTCCTAAAGCCATGACAAAAAGTGTGCAAAAAGCAGCGACAAAATCATCGAAATAAATGCCCCATGCGCCGCGCCAACCAAAGCCTTTGAAAACTTGATCTGCCCAAGCAACGGGTGGGGGTTTGACTGCATCGAAAAAACGAAATAACACAAACGCGAGAAGCTGAGCTGTAAAGCTGGCCGGCATCAACAGCCAAAGCACGGCCCAAAAGGCAACCACTTCGTCCCAAACAACAGCACCCGGATCCGCAATGCCCAAATGTTCGGTTGTGATCTTGGTTGACCAGCAGCCTATCAGAGTGGCCAAAATGATCAGCAGTCCCTGCTCGGCAGAAGTGAGGTGGTCATGCACAATCAACCAAGAAACCCATGCCCACAGCGAACCCACTGTGCCTGGCGCTTTCGGCGAAAGGCCTGTACCCAGCCCCAGCGAAATAAAGTGCGCTGGATGTGAAAGCAAAAATTGAACGCTGATCTTTGGAGTCATGGACGCATCAGAACGCATGCTGAAGTCAAGCAAAGTGGTCAAAAGATACAAAGTTGTGGGTCATGGGCCGGCCATCGGTATCCAGCAAAGTCAAGCCAGCCTCTGCGCAAATTTGACCAATTCGGGTTAATCGGGTCAGCGCGCTCAGACCTGCCGCATGAACTTCGGCACGCTTGCTTACTGGCGCTGTGAACACCAATTCATAGTCATCCCCGCCTGTTAAGACAAACTGCAAGTGTTTTGATAGCGGCAATTCAAATTCTGTGGCACAAGCAAGCAACGAAAGTGCCGTTGTGGAGTCCAGAGTGGCGCCTACATGGCTGGCTTTGAGAATATGCGAAAGATCACCCCACAATCCGTCGCTGATGTCTGCTGCTGCAGTGGCTATGCCGCGCAGGGCAAGGCCCAGTGCAACACGCGGTGTAGGTTGTTCCATCCGGATGCGAGCCGCATTGAATACAGAAGAGGGTACAGAAAGTGAGCCTCGAAAAACTTCCAGCGCAACACGTGCATCACCCAGATGGCCGCTGACATAAATATCATCTCCCACCTGCGCCCCAGACCTCAGCAATGCTTGACCTTGAGGCGTTTCTCCAACAACAGTGATGCTGATGTTCAGAGGTCCTTGGGTGGTGTCTCCACCGATCAAATCACAACCGAAGGCATCAGCCAAGGCCCAAAGACCTTGCGCAAAACCAGCCAGCCAAAATTCATCTACTCGAGGTAATGCAAGTGACAACAAAAACGCACGGGGCCGTGCACCGCATGCAGCAAGATCACTTAAATTAACAGCCAAAGCTTTGTGGCCCAAATGAACGGGGTTAACGGTCGATAAAAAATGCCGACCTTCAACCAACATATCGGTAGAAAGTGCCAATTGCATGCCTGAAGCCGGCGCCAGCAAAGCACAATCGTCACCCACACCCAACACAGCGTGACGTGCGGGACGTGTGAAATAGCGCTCAATCAAGTCAAACTCACCCATCATTTAAGCTTAACCGTAAACCAGTTGAAATCGAACTGTTTCAATGCAGGGTACGCGAAGGCGCGGATTGTCCTTGGGACTCAAGAACAAACAAAGGAACAGGAACATCAAAACGGTGGCCATCGACAGCGACAAAAAAGAAACTGCCATGCATCGTGCCATTTGAAGTAGGCAAGCGGCAGCCGCTGGCGTATTGAAAAGACTCACCAGGATTCAAGAGGGGTTGATGGCCGATCACACCCAGTCCTTTAACGTCTTCGGTATGCCCTTTTGCATCGGTAATGACCCAATGCCTGGAAATCAATTGCGCCGGGATGGAGCCTGTATTGGTGAAAGTAATGGCGTAGGTGAATTGAAAAAATTCCTGACCAGACTCATTGGAAAATGAATGGAAGCTTGGAACAGTATCAATTTTGAATTTGTAATTAGGCATCCACGTATCGTAACTGCGACAATAAAGGGATGACAACAACTTACAGAATAGCCCCTTCCATCTTGTCGGCTGATTTTGCCCGTTTGGGTGAAGAAGTTCGTGCCGTCATTGCCGCTGGCGCGGACTGGATTCACTTTGACGTGATGGACAACCATTACGTACCCAACCTCACATTTGGCCCTATGGTTTGCCAAGCCTTGAAACCCCATGCGAAAACGCCTGCGGGTGTGGCTGTGCCCATCGATGTGCATTTGATGATTTCGCCAGTGGATGCATTGGCGGCCTCGTTTGCCGAAGCGGGCGCCGATCTCATCAGCTTTCATCCCGATGCCAGTGCGCATGTGCACCGCAGCGTGCAAGCCATCAAGAGCAAAGGTGTCAAGGCGGGCTTGGTGTTCAACCCGGCTGAAACCTTGGATGTACTGAATTGGACCCTCGACGACATAGACCTCATTCTTATCATGAGTGTGAACCCGGGTTTTGGGGGGCAAAGCTTCATTGACTCTGCGCTGCGCAAAGTTGAGCAGGCCCGTAAGCTCATAGACGCCAGTGGCCGTGACATCAGGCTTGAAGTGGACGGCGGCATCAAAGTCGACAATATCCGTCGGGTGGCCGATGCGGGTGCGGACACCTTTGTTGCGGGCAGTGCTATTTTTGGACAAAACGATTACAAAATCGTGATTGATCAGATGCGCTCAGCCTTGATTTAAGGTCTCTAAAAGATAGACAGATGAAAGCAGCGATTGTTGACTTGGACGGAACGATGGTCGATACCTTGGGTGACTTTGAGGTGGCCTTGAACCGGACGCTGATGGATGTGGAACTGCCCAAAGTCAGTTCAGAATTGGTCGAGCGAACGGTGGGCAAAGGCTCAGAGCATTTGATCCTCTCGGTACTCAGGCATCAGTTGGCCTTGCCCGAAGTCAAGGTCTGCGACGGGCGCAGCGCAGAAACTTTGTACCCAACCGCATGGACCCGTTACCAGCACCATTACTTGGCGATCAATGGTCAATTTGCCAACGTTTACCCCGGTGTCGTGGAAGGTTTGCGTCAAATGCAGGCCGATGGGTTGACCTTGGCCTGTTTAACCAACAAGCCGCTTGCATTCGCTGCAAAATTATTGGCAGACAAGGACCTTTCAAGATTTTTTGCCCTGACCTTTGGGGGCGACAGTTTTGAGCGTAAAAAGCCCGACCCCTTGCCCTTGTTGAAAACCTGCCAGGCCTTGGGGACCTTGCCTGCACAAACTTTGATGGTGGGCGACTCCAGTAACGACGCACAAGCCGCACGCGCTGCAGGGTGTCCCGTGGTGCTGGTTCGCTATGGCTATAACCATGGACAGCCAGTGGAAACAGTAGACGCCGATGGTCATTGGGATGACCTCAGGGCTTTCAATGCATGGCATCGTCAATTTGCGTGACGATCCAGCTCCAAGGAGGCGCAGTGTGGGTTTGATACACTTAAGGTCCATGTTCCTACATTCATCCTTGCGAATTCTCAGCCAGCCAGACCCATCGGGTCGGGGAGCCTGGCCCTGGCGTAAGCCAGTCTGAAATTCCCACGCATGCGGCCCCTTGGTCGCAGTCAGCGCCCGCCAACCGGTAGGGCAATTGAATCGAATGACCGCCGCAGCAAACCTTGAAGGTCCATGCGCAGCACACTGGAAGACATCGCCGTGATCACCGAACTTGAATTCAAAAGCCTGACCAGCCAAGGTTACAACCGCATTCCACTCATGCTGGAGGCGTTTGCAGATTTGGAAACACCCTTGTCTTTGTACCTCAAGCTGGCCCACAGCCAAGGCGGCGGCAAGTACAGCTTCTTGCTGGAGTCCGTGGTGGGAGGGGAACGCTTTGGCCGATACAGCTTTATTGGCTTGCCCGCTCGCACCTTCATCCGTGCATCAGGTTTTGGCCACAATGCGCAATCTGAGGTCGTTTGCGATGGTCTGGTGGTCGAGACTGTGGCGGGAAACCCCTTGGACTTCATTGAGCAATACCAACAGCGATTCAAGGTGGCCTTACGCCCTGGACTGCCACGTTTTTGTGGTGGCTTGGCGGGTTATTTCGGATACGATGCCGTGCGTTACATTGAGAAAAAGCTCGAAAATTCATGCCCACCTGACACCTTGGGAACACCTGATATTCTGCTTTTGCAGTGTGAAGAACTGGCCGTTATCGACAACCTGTCAGGCAAGCTGTATCTCATCGTGTATGCCGACCCTCAAGCACCCGAAGCCTATGCCAATGCCAAAAAACGGCTTCGCGAACTGAAGGAGCAACTCAAGTATTCAGTCAGCGCCCCAGTGGTCAAGGCAAGTCAGTCTTATCCAGCAGAGCGGGATTTTGCGAAAGAAGACTATTTGGCGGCTGTTGTGCATGCCAAAGAGTTGATTGCTGCTGGCGACTTCATGCAAGTTCAGGTCGGCCAGCGCATCAAGAAACGGTACACCGAAAGCCCGCTGTCGCTGTACCGAGCCTTGCGTTCTCTGAACCCAAGTCCGTACATGTACTTCTACAACTTTGGCGATTTCCATGTCGTGGGCGCAAGCCCTGAAATTTTGGTCCGACAAGAACGCACCGAAGAAGGCACTAAGGTGACTATCCGACCTTTGGCAGGAACACGTCCCCGGGGCTCAACACCTGAAAAAGACAAAGCCGCAGAACTGGAGTTGATCAACGACCCGAAAGAGCGTGCAGAGCATGTGATGCTGATTGATTTGGCGCGCAACGACATCGGTCGCATCGCTAAGTTCGGTTCTGTCAAAGTGACAGAGGCTTTTGTGGTCGAGCGCTACAGCCACGTGATGCACATCGTGAGCAACGTGGAAGGCATCTTGAACGAAGGCATGACCAATATGGATGTGCTCAAAGCCACTTTTCCGGCTGGCACACTGAGCGGCGCGCCCAAAGTACATGCAATGGAGTTGATCGATCAGCTCGAACCCATCAAACGAGGCGTGTATGGCGGCGCCTGCGGCTATTTAAGCTATGCAGGCGATATGGATGTGGCGATTGCTATTCGGACCGCCATCATCAAAGACCAAACGCTTTACGTGCAGGCCGCAGCGGGTGTTGTAGCCGACTCGGTTCCGGAAATGGAATGGAAGGAAACCGAACACAAAGCCCGTGCCTTGTTGCGCGCCAGTGAGTTGGTCGAAGAAGGCTTGGAGTGAGCATGGCTACAAAAATAAAACTGCTGATGGTCGATAACTACGATTCGTTCACCTTCAACATTGTTCAGTATTTCGGAGAGTTGGGTGCGGACGTAGAAGTCTTTAGAAATGACGACATCACGCTGGAAGGCATTGCCGCACGCAAGCCTGATCGCTTGGTGATCTCTCCTGGCCCTTGCTCTCCCGCAGAGGCGGGGATTTCGGTCGCGGCTATTCAACACTTTGCAGGCAAGTTGCCCATTCTTGGCGTTTGCTTAGGGCATCAAAGTATTGGCGCAGCATTTGGCGGCAACATTGTGCGCGCGCAAGCGCTGATGCACGGTAAAACCAGCGTCATCACGACCACGCAAGAAGGTTTATTTGCAGGACTGCCTTCGCAGTTCACAGTCAACCGATACCACTCCTTGGCCATCGAGCGCACCAACTGCCCGGCCAGCTTGAAGGTGACGGCGTGGACCGAAGATGGTGAAATCATGGGGGTTCGACATACCGAGCTGGACATTGAAGGCGTGCAATTTCACCCAGAATCCATTTTGACCGAACATGGCCATGCGATGCTGCAAAATTTCTTGCTGCGTCCATGACCGACACCGACCATTTGGGACGTGTTGTATATCGTCTCGCTAGGCCTTGAGCTCGCTTTGACAGAAGCCCTCCCCAAATTAAGCGCCCATTCATCCTCTATTTTCTAGGAAACTCTCATGCCTATTACGCCCCAAGAAGCGCTGCAGCGCACCATCGAGCACCGAGAAATTTTTCATGATGAAATGCTCAAAATCATGCGCATGATCATGAATGGCGAACTTTCGCCCGTGATGACGGCAGCCTTGATCACGGGCCTGCGGGTGAAAAAAGAAACCATTGGTGAAATCACCGCGGCTGCCCAAGTGATGCGGGAATTTTCAATGAAAGTGACAGTCGCTAACCCGCAGAATTTGGTGGACATCGTGGGCACCGGTGGTGATGGATCTCACACCTTCAACATCTCCACCTGCTCGATGTTTGTGGCCGCCGCCGCGGGTGCCAAAACAGCCAAGCACGGAGGCCGCAGTGTGAGCAGTAAATCTGGCAGTGCCGATGTCCTCGAGAGTCTGGGCGTCAATATCAATTTATCGCCTGAACGCATCGCGCAATGCATCGAAGACACGGGGATTGGTTTCATGTTTGCACCGAACCATCACCCTGCCATGAAAAATGTGGCGCCGGTTCGCAAAGAACTGGGCGTCAGAACCATCTTTAATATTCTGGGCCCTTTGACCAACCCCGCGGGTGCGCCCCATATTTTGATGGGCGTCTTCCATCCCGACTTGGTGGGTATTCAGATTCGCGCGCTGCAGCGTTTGGGTGCCGATCATGCCTTGGTGGTTTATGGTCGCGATGGCATGGACGAGGTCAGCTTGGGCGCTGCAACTTTGGTGGGTGAGTTGAAAAATGGTCACATCACCGAATATGAAATTCACCCGGAAGACTTTGGCATGCCCATGGCCAGTAACCGTGCGCTGAAAGTGGAAACACCTGAACAGTCCATGGCCATGCTCAAAGCGGTACTGGACAATGAGCCGGGCGCTGCCAGAGACATTGTGATTCTGAATGCCGGGGCCGCACTGTATGCCGCCAATGTCACGCCGTCCATCAAGTCAGGTGCTGAACTGGCCCGTTCGGTCATTGCTTCGGGCGCGGCCAAAAGCAAGCTCGCCCAATTTATTGCCTTCACCCAAATGGAAAGTTCTGCATCATGAGCGATATCCTGAACAAGATCGTAGCGGTTAAGCGCGAAGAAGTGGCCGAAGGCTTGAAGCGTAAAAGCTTACAAGCCATGCGCGCCGATGCAGAAAGCCGCGTCTTGACGCGTGATTTTTTGGGGGCCATGCGCGCCAAGATCGTTGCAGGGCAATCGGCGGTGATTGCAGAGATCAAGAAGGCCAGCCCTTCCAAAGGTGTTTTGCGGCCAGAGTTCATTCCCGCTGACATTGCCCAAAGCTATGCCCAAGAAGGGGCTGCATGCTTGTCCGTGTTGACCGACCAGCAATTTTTTCAAGGCAGCAACGATTTCCTCAAACAAGCCCGTGCCAGTTGTGATTTGCCAGCCTTGCGCAAAGACTTCATGGTGGATGCGTACCAAGTCTATGAGTCCCGAGTGATCGGGGCTGACTGCATTTTGCTCATTGCAGCCTGTCTGGACGATGCCCAGATGGCCGACCTGGAAGCCATTGCCCGTAGCATGGACATGGCTGTGTTGGTGGAAGTACATGACCGCGTCGAGCTCGACAGGGCTTTGAAACTCAAGACGCCGTTGGTGGGCATCAACAATCGAAACCTGCGTACCTTCGAAGTGTCTTTGGAAACGACCCTGGACTTGGTCCATGCTGTCCCCGTTGACCGTTTGCTGGTGACGGAAAGTGGCATCGTGTCACCTGAAGATGTTAAACGCATGCGGGATGCGCAGGTTCATGCCTTTCTGGTTGGTGAGGCGTTCATGCGTGCCGCCGACCCAGGCCTTGCGCTGTCGACTTTGTTTGCCTGATCGCTCTGCACGGTTTTGTTGTGAATGCAATCCTCTTTTGATTTTGCGCAAAACGACAGCCTGGTGTTGGGTCTGGGGGCGATCTCCAGCTTGAACCCCTGGCCACCTGATGTGCGAGGTCTCGCACCCTCTTGGGCTGGGTTGTGGTCCCATTTCGTTTCGAGTGAGGTCGGACGCCATTTGACAGACCGTATCGCCTCCCGCTTGTCTTTGGGTGTCTGCATCTACCCCCCCGAGCCATTGCGAGCCTTGAGCACTTTGCCTTTGGATGCCGTTCGCGTTGTGATTTTGGGTCAGGACCCTTACCATGGACCGGGTCAAGCCGATGGCCTGGCATTCTCCGTGCCCAAGGGCGTCAAACCACCCCCCAGTTTGCGCAATATTTTCAAAGAGGTACAGCAAGAAACCCAGCAACCGATACCATCAGATGGTCAATTGGACAGATGGGTTCAGCAAGGGGTTTTATTGCTCAACACGACCTTGACCGTAGAGCACGGTTCGCCAGCCAGTCACGCCAATTGGGGCTGGGAAACTTTCACGGACAGCTTGATACAAACACTTGCGGAGCGAGAAATACCATTGGTTTTCATGCTTTGGGGCGCGCACGCGCAAACCAAAAGTAAATTGATAGCCATGGCCGATCCGATGGCGCATCACTTGGTCTTGCAGTGCAATCACCCATCCCCATTGTCTGCTTTGCGGCCTCCTTTGCCTTTTATGGGCTGTGGACACTTCAGCGCGGCCAATGCATTTCTGCAGAAAAATGCACAAACAAACATCAAATGGTGAAAAAACCAAAGTGAACGCTTGGCCGTCCAACTAAAAGGTGGCATAATCTTGGATTCGCTGAGGAGGGGTGCCCGAGTGGCTAAAGGGGGCAGACTGTAAATCTGTTGGCTTACGCCTACACTGGTTCGAATCCAGTCTCCTCCACCAGCA
>Ga0209598_10002165_pt1 | contig 15520 bp, 15 predicted proteins | sample M_140807_EF_Meta_FD_187317 | JGI IMG/M metagenome (GOLD analysis project Ga0209598, IMG submission 187317) | Freshwater microbial communities from Lake Montjoie, Canada to study carbon cycling - M_140807_EF_MetaG (SPAdes) (version 2) | ecosystem: Environmental > Aquatic > Freshwater > Lake... | reverse complement strand
ATACTGCCATTCGCGCCGATGCCCAGGGACTCGGTTTTGCCATTCCCATTCAAACCGCCCAACGGGTTGCAGATCAACTCTTTAGTCGCGGAAAAATGGAGCATCCTTACCTGGGAATTCAAATGGTGACGCTCACGCCCGAATTGAAACAAGAATTGCTGACTCAAAAAGAGTTACCTTTCAAAATTGAAGCCGAAGAAGGCGTTTTAATCGTTCAAATTTCTAAAAATTCCCCCGCAGCCCAAGCAGGATTAAAGCCTGGAGATATTATCCTCAAAGTCGGCGGAACCAAAGTGGTAACAGCGACCGATGTGCAAGAACAGGTTGAATCTAGTAAAATTGGTCAAACTTTGCAATTAGAAATCGATCGCCAACAAAAAACAGAAACGATCGCCATTCAGCCAGCCGCTTTTCCCGTGCAGTAAGATTGATAAATTTCCAAAATTAGCGATTTAGCCTATTGGGAATCCCCTCACAGCCGCCAGGGATAGTTTTTCGGGTGTGTTCTCCTCCCCAGGCGCAACAATAGCAACGCTGTTCTTCACTCATATTTTTAACTCCCCTTAAGTTGGCATTTTCAATCACGGTTCCTGTTCTTTCTCCTGTTTCATAATTGGGATGATGACCGCGATCGCGAGGACTGGCGGTTTCCAATGGCCCATAGAATAAACGAGTTCCTTTAAAGTCGGCATTTTCTAGATTTGCTTCATAAAGAACCGTGCGAGATAAATTTGCTTTGACTAAATCCGCGTAACCTAAGTTTGCTCGAATTAAATAAATCTCACTCAGATCCACCCAGCGCAAATCCTGTCCCGATAGATCGGCGGCGACCAACATAACCCCCAAATTAATCACTCGTATGCCTTCGGCGCGGTCTTCTTGATATCCCCCAAAACCGTCGAAAATGGGACGACCAAGATAATGATCTCTCTGAATGGGACTCAGCAGTTTTGCTTGGGATAAAAAACGCAAAATTTTAGCTTTTCCGTTGGGATCAACACTGGATAAAATTGCCGCCGTCCTCCCTTCTGCAAAGGCTCTTTCCTGGGGCCAATCCTCTAACATTCCTTCATCGTTCAAGGCCAGATCCGAAATTCCTTGAAAATAAGCATCAATGGTTTGTTGTTGGGTAATGCGATTTTGTTGAATGGTTAAATCTTTAGAAATAACGTATTGTTGCCAGGCGATATAAACCGCTAAGACGGCAATCATAATCTGACCCAAGGCTCCGACCCATTCAGCCCAGGAGCCAAATTCGTCATATTTGAAGGTATTCAGCCATTGACTGACCGCATCAAAAAATCCAATATATTTGGCAATTCCCGCGATCGCTAAAATTAAACTCAGGCTACCAATCAGCGATCGCCGTTCTTGAACCGTTAAATACCGTAGAATCCAGTTTTTAACTGCGGGTAATATGACTTGGAGAGCCAGCATTAGGGCTAAGATTGCCGCCGTAAATCCCAACCAAGGAAAATTAAAAATTAAACCGACGACCATTAAACCGACTGCGGTTAACAAAAACCAAGGATCGGACGTTTCTACGGGTTTAGTCCAAAAAGGTGCTGTCAGCGATCGCGGGGGAATGGGGATCGGCAAGTTTTCAGTTTTTTCAGTTAATGCAGGTTGAATGTTCGTAATGCGATCGCGATCGGTTGGGGTCAAATTAGTCGGGGAATCGGGTTCAAGAGTCATGCCTAGTCATTGTAAATAGTGTTTCGTAGGGGCGAATTGTGGTCAGTGAATTTATCGAACTGCGATCGCCTAATTTTAAACGATGTTTCCACTCGTAAAATGTCGAAAATCCTTGGCTCCAATAATTGATAAACCTTGTTTTTCCTGGTCTGCTAATTCTAAATTAAGAGCTAAAAGTTTAGTTAAAATATCTTCTTCTTTTTTAAACCCATAGGCTTCCATCACCAGGCGATCGAGTTGGGCATGAAGTTTAAACAATTGACTGGCAGATTCATGGAAATATTCATTATAAAGTTTGGTGATACTCCATTGTTTTGTTTCAATTTGTTCAGCCCGATACTGATGGAGTTCTTTCGCTTTATTCCTAATTTTTTGTACTAGATCAGGTTTAATCTTTTGAGGAAAGGGAAAAGTTTCAAAACAAGTTGTATTCGTATAACGAGTTCTATCTTCTAACGTAGAACGTTGCGCCCTGACCCAGAGTTGATGAATTTGGGAATTGAGAATTCCTAACATTAAAAAATCATCAGAAGCAATCACCATATTGGCTTCACAAGGAAGAATATTAATATTGACGGGGGTAAACATTACCCATTTAGCAATTTTGGGTAAAGCAAAATAACATTCCAAGCCGTCTAAAGCTTTTCTCATATTAGGAGCGTGTTCTCCAAAACGCCACCAGTTTACTCTTCTAGAAGTTCTACGATTATTATCCCTTTCTGGTTTAACTTGCTCTCGAACTCGTTGAAAAGGTAACTTATAATCTCCTGCTTGCTCAATACTCATATCATTAAAGTCAATCACCCAATCTAGCTTTTGATTAGGATTGATTAAACCTTTCCCATCAATCATTGGTTTAAGAACTTCAGCATTTTTAGAATTTATTTTTATCCATTCTTGAGCTTCTTCTTCAGATATAATAAATCCTTTTCCTCTTAATCCACAGGATTCAAAAGACATATCTTTATTTATTTGTAATCTGATCGCACTAACGACAGATATCTCATTTTTTAAAGAGGAAGAAATCAACGGAACTTCAATTTCATCTAAAATTCTACGCCTTGGTTCTTGTCTTGACCAATTAACAATACTCACATGAACTGCCGCTTCTCCCGACCATTCTTGGGTAGAAACCGCATTATGAATAATTCCGCCGTGATTAACCACATAATCTAAACTCGCTCGCCTACCTGAAACCTGGGTAATCGAATTTGTACCGACTAAACCAGCCCGCGTTTTTTCCCCTAAAGAATCCGAGGCTTTTCTAAACCAAAATACACAAAAATCAGGTTGTCCTTCCACATCAGCAAAGGCTTTATAAATTTTCTCTGCATACTTACTTCCCAATTCTGATCGCAATTTTTTACCGCCCAGAAAAGGAGGATTGCCAATAATCGCATCGGTAGTTGGCCATTGCGTAAATAAAGCATCTTTACGAATAATATTTTGATCCAACGTATCCAAGGGTAGAGCAGGTTCGGTTAATTCAAATTTATCGATCGCAACTTTTCTTGCAATCATCATCGTCACCCGCGCCAACTCTACCGCAAAGGGATTAATATCAATGCCATAAAATTGTAACGGAGTAATCACCCCAATTCTTTGCTGATCATTATTATTAGAGATGAGGGCGATTTTCTCAAATAAAAGTCTTTCAATACGTTTTAATTCTTGATAAGCAATATACAAAAAATTCCCCGAACCGCAAGCAGGATCAAGCACTCGATAATTCCTTAATTCTTGCTCTAATTCACTTAATTTGATTAATGTATCCGCTTCTTCGATTTTTTCTTCCCAATATTCGCTAATCGTCGGGCGGACAATCTTCATAATATCCACTTCTGAAGTAAAGTGCATTCCCTGGGCATGACGTTCCTGGGCATTAGCTGTTCCCTCAAAAATACTTCCAAAAATCGCAGGACGGACTTTATTCCAATCTTGCAAAGCCGTCGCATTCAGTAATTCTAATTCTTTTTCTGTTAACTCAATCGGTTGAATATTGGCAAACAAACCCCCATTAAAATAATCAACTCCTTTATAACGACCTGTGGGGGTAATGCCTGGCGTATTCATCGCCTGAAATAAACCACCTAAAACATCATAACTACTTTCTCCTTTTACGCAAGCTTGAATGCAATCTACAAATAAATCCCTGGGCAAAAGCTTACGATCTTCGGCAAACATGGCCAAAACACACTGCAAGATAAAACGCTGGGCCATCAAATCATCAAAAGTTTTTGTCTGCTCCTTTCGTTTTTTGAGCATTTGGAATAAATCCCCCATTCTTCGGGCGGCTTTTTCCGTGACTTCTACCTGATTATTATGAAAAATTGGGGTGTAATTTGTGGTTTCCAGAAAACGAAAAGCACTGGCTCGTTCGGGTAATTTTTCGAGAGCAATAATATCAACGGGTGTATCAACCTGGAGATTAAAATCGTAAATCCAAAATTCATCGAAATTGCAAAGCAGCACATAGCGCGGACGATTCGGAACTAAATGAGTCCAATAACGAAAAGCTTGGGGATAGTGTTTATCGAGATTTTCGCCTCGTTTCTTCATCTCAATTAGGACACGAGACGGCCAAACCAAATCCGCAAAACCTGTTTTTCCCTGCTGACTACTTTTCTGGATTCTTTGTTCATAAACCGCGCCTGCTTCCTTTGCTCCTGCATGGCCAAAGGCTTGAAATAGGCGGTCTAGAAAAATTTGAGCATCGCCTTTTTCGTCACCTTTAATATATTGACGGCAATAATTAACAAATTCCTGAAGAGGTTTAAGCGATAGTTCGTTCATAATTGACAGTTGATATTATCACACATCCAACGATAGGACATTTCAATTTCTTGAAACGCATTAGGCTCAATAAAAACCTGATAACTCATGGGCGAGAGGGAATATTAAGTTTATTTTCTAACTGGGCTAAGGCTTGCTCGGCGGTCATCCCTTCACCATGATCGAATTCATCTAATCCTTTATGAATTACGACGATCGCTTCTAGGTAATCAATTCGTTCTATCAGTTCTTGATAAGTAGCTAGGGTCTGATTGGGAGATATTTTTAATGATTGTAAAAAGTCAAGTAAATACTCTAGCCGTTCGTTGGGAGTGCTATCAATTTCTTGTAATAGCAATTCTTTAATCGTCATTACAGTTAATCGGTGAAATTAGGTTAGATTTGTTTTTCTAGTATAGCGATCGCCTCTCACAGCTTACAACAGAAAAGCGATCATCGTTTTAATTTGCTTATATTTCTGCTAATTAACAGGTTTTTCCTCAATCGGTGGTGCGGGTGGAACATTTTCTGGAAGTGGTTTACTCTCAGGAGTCGGTGTTGATATCGGACTGGGTTTTGGGCTGGGAGCAGGAGTCGGCACAAAAATAGGTGTTGACTGAACAGATGGTGTTGGGTCGGGAATGGGAGTTAGGGGGGGTATTGGATTATCAGGGTTTTCGGGATTAACTCCAGGATCAGGACTCGGAGAAACTTCGGGCGTGGGAATCGGAGTCGGCACAGGGGTCGGGACTGGAGTAGGAACTGGGGTCGGTCTGATAGTGGGAATAACTAAAGGAGTCGGGGTCGGCAATGGTTCGGATGGGGTGGGTTCAATACTTTCGATGGGAGACGGAGGAGGAGGCTGCATCCGTTTTTTCTTGGCCATTAAAAATCCAACCGCCAATCCACTGACAATAATCACCAGGAAAATCAACGGCATGACAATCCAAGCAATCCAAGGATTTCCCGTTTCTTCGGTTTCTTCCTCTTCTTCTTCTATTTCAATGGTAGGTCTAGTCACAGGGCGAGATCGACGTTTGGGATTGGAACTAACGGCCACAGTTGCTTCGGTACTATTCTGAAAACTACCCTGGGTCTTATTCGGCAACCGACTAACCAACGCCATTAACATTTCTTCTGCCGAGTCAAAGCGATCGCGGGGATGGAAATGAATACTTTTGTCTAAAACATTGGCCAGTTGAGCAGAAACCTGGGGAGCGTCTTTGCGCCAGAGAATTTCCCCCGTGCGAGGATCAGACTCTAAATATTGGGGCGTTTTGCCCGTTAATAAAAAAATCGCCGTTAATCCCAGACTATAGAGATCACTGGAATAGACAGGACGACCTGCGGCCTGTTCGGAGGACATATAACCAGGGGTTCCCAAAGCAATGGAATAGGCGCTGCGACCATCGGGATTAACGACCGTTCCCATCGCTTCCTTGATAATGCCAAAATCAATCAGGACAGGCTTGCCGTCACTATTACGAAGAATAATATTATCGGGTTTGATGTCACGGTGAATAATGCGGCGTTCATGGATAAAAGCCAAAATAGGCAGTAAACCGATCAGTAACTCCTGAATTTGTTCAGAGGAAAAATTGCCCTGTTGTTCGTGTTTTTGAGTCAGGGTAAAGCCTTCGACCCATTCCTGTACCAAATAAAAATTATTTTTTTCAGTAAAATAAGCATACAATCGGGGAATTTGGGGATGATTTTCTCCTAAATCTTCTAGAATTGCCGCTTCCCGTTGAAATCGTTCCTTGAGCCATTGGGGAACTTCGGGATCTTCAACCAGGGGTTTAAGCAGTTTAATCACGCACTTTCGAGCCGAAGGCATATGGGTATCGGTCGCCAAAAAGGTTTCCCCAAACCCCCCTCTACCGAGAGTTGCCACAATTTGATAACGATTATTTAAAAATTGAGTTGTCATGCAAGAATTCGGCTAGTAGCATTGCCTACTATAACAAGATTTAATTTATGAATTTTTTCTAGTTTAACCAAGAGTCAATACCTGATTGCCAATTCTCAGACTCGGTATTGACTGCGATCGCGTATTTTTTTTCTTTTTCATTAAAAGTATCAGTATTCGCCTGTTGTTGAGCGAGTAAATCAGGGGTTGCGTCAGAAATATCACCTTTTCTTTTTTGTAAACGAGTTTTTAAGGTTTCCATTGAAGCCTGACAATGCAAAATTTTTAAGGAAAAATCACCTTTTTCAGCCGCAGTTAAAATCGGCGATCGCCATTGATGACGGTCATATTTCCCATCGAGAATCACTGAAAATCCTTGATTGATTAATAAAAGTCCTAACTCTAACAGAAATTGATAGGTTTTCTCATTCATTTCTGGACTATATAAACTAGCCTCTCCCAATTGCTCCAAAGGAATTTCCGCTAAATGTTTTCGTACCGCATCAGAGCGCAGATGAATAGCATTAATTTTAGGGGCAAGATATTTGGCGACGGTACTTTTTCCCGACCCCGACAAGCCCGACATGACAATCATTTTTCCTGGAGAAATTTGCGTATATTGCCAGGCTAAATGATAATAATTTTTCGCGATTTGTTTCGCATTTTCTTTCTCTGATTCAGCAATATTCGGATCATCTAATAACAAAGAATTCACCTTTGCCCGCACATAGGCTTGACGACAAAGATAAAACGGTAGTACTTGTAATCCTTGCCAATCTCCCGTTTTTTCCAAATAGGTATTGAGAAAAATATTTGCCAAATCCTTTCTTCCCTTTGCCTCCAAATCCATCACCGTAAAGGCGATATCATACATCACATCCACAAAGCGAAAGGGTTCATTAAATTCAATACGATCAAAGAGTTGGATTTTATTGTGCCAATAACAAATATTTCTCAAATGTAAATCGCCGTGACATTCCCGAATTTTATTGTTTAAACAACGAGATTCAAAAATAGCTTGTTTTTCGGTTAAAAAATTATCGGTAAATTGTTGAGTTTGTTGATATTGTTCTAAGGTTTGAGCAATTCCAATATATTTTTGTGTCGCTTCATAATTACCGTCAATAGATTGTTTGATAACTTCAACCTTGCCAAAACTTTTAATATAATCATTTGTATGGGTTTTTTGGTGAAAATTAGCAACGACTTCTCCCAATTCTCGTAGATAGAATTCTTTTAATTCCCCTCGTTCAAACAAACTAATTAAAAGAGCCGACTGGGGAAATTCAGCCATTTTAAGGACGTATTCCACAACATTTTCAGTACTCCCTAAAACCAAAGAATCATTAATCTGAACAATCGGCAGAACTTCCAAATAAATCTCAGGCGCGATCGCTTGATTCATCTCCAATTCCTGTTGCAGAAAATAATGACGTTTTTCGAGAGTCGAGTAATCTAGAAACCCAAAATCAACATTTTTTTTAATTTTATAGGCATAGTTTCCAGTTAAAAATACAATGGAGCAATGGGTGTGAATAACTCGAATTTCAGCTTGTACCGAATGGGGATAAAAATTCGGATTTTGCAGTGCTTGGATAAGTTGGGAAAAATTCATGATAATCAATTTTAGTTCCGAACAAATTTGTGTCTACGAGACTTAGGCAATAACCGTTAATCCTTGTAAAAAATCATTGACATGGCGATCGTGGTCATGACTCAAATCGCCCAGGGGTAATTCTTCTAAGCTAAAAGCTTTGACATTCAAGACTTCCAAGGCATCTTGTGTCCCTAAATTTCCTGTAACCTCGGCTTCTACTAAGACAGTAATGGAGTGCATTCGTGGATCGCGATCGGGATGGGAATAAACGCCTACTAAACGCCTGATTTTAACTAAATTTAGCCCTGTTTCCTCGGTGAGTTCCCTGCTCACGGTAGTCGGAATATCTTCTCCGTAATCGACTAATCCCCCAGGCAACCCCCATTGTCCAGAGTCTCGTCGTTGAATTAAAGCGATCCGTCCGTCGGGTAAAATAGGAACAATGGTGACACCCGTGATGGGGTGACGAAAGGCCACTTTTAAAAAAGTTTTGAGGTATCGCCAAATCTGTTTCATATAAAAGCATTTAAAAAAGAGTAATTTTAGGTTATCTCATAAATGCTGTTTTTTCATCAGAGGATGGGTTAGAATGACATTGATAAACTTTTTCAGTACGAGGATGTTTAAGCCATGCCAAGCCCAGTGACTGTTGAGACTGACTTAAGGGAAATCCTAAATACAATAAATGAGCGTTTTGATAAATTAGATGCTCGTTTTGAAAAGACGGATGAGAAGTTGGATAAAATTACTCAAGAAATCAACCAAATTAACATTAAATTGGCAACCGTCGAAACCAAATTGACGGGGCTAGAAGGTCAAGTCAGAGAATTGGGCGGAACTCAGAAAAATCAACTCTGGTCACTGATTGTCATTGTTGCTGGTGCGCTTTTGGGCATTACAGCGAAGTTATTTCTTTCTAATCCTTAGTTGTTTTCTAAGGTTAATTCAGTTAATTGACATACTCCCCACGCATAAATACGGGGGATTCTTGTTCATGGTTCGGTAGTGTTCTGAACTGTCCTCCAATATTTGTTCTTTGGCAACTTGGACAAACAATCACGTTGAATAGCATGGCACACGATTTTTGAGCTTTACATTTATCTATATATATTACTCATTCCACAGGTTCAGAACACTACCTATATTTTTTACTTATGCCGCCTTGTACTAGCTTCTTCCAATATTTTTTTCCATTCATTAATCTAATCATTGCTGGATAATTTTTATTTTGTTGGATGATTTTTGTGTTGATTGGCTAATTCGGACACTGTTTTTTCTCCTCGAATTGCTTCTAAGCCGACTTTGGCTTTGAACTGCGCTCGGTACTGTTTTTTCTTGTTGCTCATAGATCTCCTGGGTTTCGATTTAGAGCTTACACCACTGTCCAGTTTGGGGCGACACTTCATTCGAGTCTATGAAAAGGGTCAACTGTTTACTAAAAATTCAGTGATCACAGCAGAAAGTGGGAAAATTCTTTTTGGACAAACAGCATCAACGGATTAAATCTCCTGCACGCCATAACAAATTTGCTGTCTGTTTTGTAAAAATTCTTAACAGAAATTCTCATCAATCCAGTTTAAGTTAGTAAATTAGGCGAGATTTTTCAAACGTTTCTAATAAGCCACCTAATTAGTTCACCCAAGATACAGGAATTTATAAATATGAGCGTCAATTTAGCCACCCAATTACGCGAAGGGACTAAAAAATCCCACTCAATGGCAGAGAATGTCGGTTTTGTTAAATGCTTTTTAAAGGGCGTTGTTGAAAAAAACTCCTATCGCAAATTGGTCGGAAATCTCTATTTTGTCTATAGCGCGATGGAAGAAGAGATGGACAAGTTGCGCGAGCATCCCATTGTTTCCCACATTTATTATCCCGAACTCAACCGTAAACAGAGTTTAGAGCAAGATTTACAGTTTTATTACGGCCCCAACTGGCGACAAGAAGTTAAAATTTCGGCGGCTGGTCAAGCGTATGTCGATCGCATTCACGAAATTGCGGCGACTCAACCCGAACTTTTAGTGGCCCATTCCTATACCCGTTATTTAGGCGACTTATCGGGTGGTCAAATTCTCAAGAAAATTGCTCAAAATGCCATGAATTTGCAGGATGGCGGCACAGCTTTCTATGAATTTGCAGGAATTTCTGACGAAAAAGCCTTTAAGACTACCTACCGTCAGGCGATGAATGATTTACCCATTGACCAACCCACAGCAGAACGCATTGTGAATGAAGCGAATGCGGCCTTTGGCATGAATATGAAGTTATTTAATGAGCTAGAAGGTAATCTGATCAAGGCGATCGGTATTATGCTCTTTAATTCTCTAACTCGTCGCCGCAGTCAGGGTAGTACGGAAACTGAGTTGGCGATCGCCGAACAATAAACCCAAAAATCTAAACAGCTAATCCCTAATCATGATTAAAGCATACGCAGCAACTGAACCTGGTAAGCCATTAGAACTATTTGAGTATGATCCAGGTCTCTTACTTTCCGAACAAGTAGAAATTAATGTCGAATACTGCGGACTTTGTCACAGTGACTTAACTTTTTGGAAAAATGAACTAGGACTTACCCAATATCCCTTTGTACCAGGACATGAAGTGATCGGTACTGTTGGTGCTATTGGGAATGGGGTAACTACGGTAAAAGTAGGACAAAGAGTGGGTTTAGGTTGGTATTCCCATTCTTGTCTGCACTGTCAATGGTGTATGTCGGGTGATCATAATCTTTGTTCAACCGCAGAGCAAACTATTGTCGGGAGATACGGTGGTTTTGCTGATAAGGTACGTGCTAATGAAGAATGGGTAATACCTTTACCAGAAAGTCTCGATCCAGCCAAAGCAGGCCCTCTCTTTTGTGGAGGGATCACCGTATTTAATCCTCTTGTACAGTTTGACATCAAACCAACTGATCGAGTCGGGGTAATCGGCATAGGTGGTTTAGGTCATATGGCATTGCGCTTCTTGCGTGCTTGGGGATGTGATGTGACTGCTTTTTCTAGTAATCCTAATAAGGAGGCAGAAGCCAGAGAATTAGGTGCTGATCATTTTGTTAATTCCCTTGATCCGCAAGCTCTAGCTGAAGTTGTCAATTCTTTTGATTTTATTCTTTCGACTGTTAATGCTGATTTAGATTGGAGTATTTATCTCAATGCTCTCCGTCCCAAAGGTAGATTACACTTTGTTGGGATTGTACCCAATCCGATTCAATCTTTAGCCATTTTGATGATTATTGGGCAAAAGTCAATCTCTGGTAGTCCCCTTGGGAGTCCAGCAACCGTTAGTAAAATGCTTGATTTTGCTGTTCATCACAATATAGAACCAGTGACGGAAATCTTTAATTTTGACCAAGTTAATCAGGCGATCGCTCATTTAGAATCAGGTAAGGCACGTTATCGAGTAGTCTTAAAACACTAGAGTTATGAGGATGTATGAATATCCTTTAGTTGTGCTTTAGGATGTTGAACTTGGTACAAAAGAAGCTCAGTAATTTCATCTAATTTTTGATTAAGTCATTTAGCGACCTATCCCACGGTTCTTTGATGTATGACCCCCACTCTGAGACTGAATCCTGAAGATTGGATGGCGATTCCCTCGAAAAGTTATCTGGTTTTCAGGATTTGTATTGGTATCCTAGAAAAATTTTAGGTTACGTTTTCTTTCATTATTATAAATTCCTTGGTTGTTGATCCCCCTCAAGCCTTAGACTGGGATCTGGCATTTATTATTGAACTCAATTTTTAAACTAAGCTGTGCGAAAAATCATTATTGCTGGTAACTGGAAAATGCACAAAACTCAGGCAGAGTCCCAGGAGTTTTTGCAAGTATTTAAACCGCTTCTCCATGACACGGATGAATCGCGAGAAGTCGTTCTCTGTATTCCCTTCACGGCTTTGGGAACCATGTCCAAAATTTTACATGGTAGCCAAATCCAACTTGGTGCTCAAAATATCCATTGGGAAGAGAAGGGAGCCTATACGGGGGAAATTGCGGGAGATATGTTGACGGAAATGGGCATTAGCTACGTGGTGGTGGGCCACAGTGAACGTCGGCAATATTTTGGAGAAACGGATGAAACTGCTAATTTGCGGGTAATTGCTGCCCAACGTCACCGTTTAACGCCGATTCTTTGTGTGGGAGAAACTAAATCCCAACGGGATGCCGAAGAAACCGAAACGGTGATTATTAATCAGGTCAAACGGGGCTTGGTGGATGTGGATCAAACAAATATAGTCATTGCCTACGAACCCATCTGGGCGATCGGGACGGGAGATACCTGTGCCACAACGGAGGCTAATCGGGTTATTGGAGTGATTCGATCGCAGTTGAGCAATCCTGAGATGAGTATTCTCTACGGCGGCTCGGTTAATCCGAAAAACATTGATGAAATTATGGCCCAGCCCGAAATCGACGGAGCTTTAGTGGGGGGCGCAAGTTTAGACCCGACAGGCTTTGCTCGAATTGTGAATTATTTATAAATTCCCGATGAAACTTAGTCAGTGGCTTGGGTTGTTTTGTCTAATGATTGCGGGCTATTTGCTTTGGCAGATTAGACAATTATTGCTGTTGCTCTTCATGGCGATCGTCTTGACAACGGCCCTCAATCGTTTAGTGCGATCGCTAGAGAGATTTAAACTTCAGCGCAAAGCTGCCATATTTTTGACGATCCTAACAGCCGCTTTATTGACCGTACTTTTCTTTTGGTTGATTGCCCCCCCTTTCATCGAACAATTTCAAAACCTCGTTGCCCAGATCCCTAGAGCTTGGTCGAAACTACGAGAATTTAGCCAGACCCTCCAGACAAAGGAATTAGAATGGGAATGGTTTCCAGACTTTTTGGCGAATCGAAACCCTTTAGAATCGCTACAACTTTTAGTGCCAAGAGTTTTTCAAAACTTTTTCTCTTTCTTTTCCAATTCTGTGACAGTTTTTTTACAAATTTTATTTGTTTTCGCCATGACGGTCATGATGCTCTTCAATCCTCAGGGTTATCGCAGGAGCGCATTAAAATTATTTCCTTCCTTTTACCGTCGTCGAGCCGATGAAATTTTAACCCTATCGGAATTAGCGTTAGGCAATTGGCTCACAGGAACCCTAATTAATTGTATTTTTATTGGTTTGTTGAGTGGACTAGGGCTATGGGCATTACAAATTAAATTAGTCCTCGTTCATGCCCTAATGGCTGGAATTTTGAATTTTATTCCGAATATTGGCCCTGCCGCCAGCGTCGTCTTCCCGATTATGATCGCATTATTAGATGAGCCTTGGAAAATCTGGGCAGTTTTAGTTTTATACTTTATCATTCAAAATATTGAAAGCTATTGGTTAACGCCCATTGTCATGGCCAAACAGGTCTCCCTGTTACCCGCCGTCACCTTAATTGCCCAAATATTTTTTGCAAGCACTTTTGGATTATTGGGCTTATTATTAGCGTTGCCCTTAACCGTTATTGTCAAAACCTGGGTAGAAGAAGCAGTTTTTAAAGATATTTTAGACCGATGGCAAACGAGCTAATATTACTCCCAAAATTAACGTATGTTCTCGACTAAAGGTTTTATTTTAACCAAAAAATTCATCATTACCTTAATATTATTCTCCTGTTTGTCTTATCCCGTTAGGGCGCAAGATTCGTCGGTGCTTGAAGAGGTTAAAAGAACGGGACTGTTGAGAATTGCTGTTCGAGAAGATGCCGTTCCCTTTGGCTATCGGGATAATGATGAAAATTGGACAGGTATTTGTATAGATTTTCTCGAAATTTTAAGAAATCAAGTCAGACGAAATTTGGATCAACCGATTATTTTAATTAAATTATTTAAATCCACCCTGTTTAATCGTTTTGAATTAGTTAACGATAAAGTTGTGGCGTTGGAATGTGGCCCGAATACGATTCGAGATAATCTTTCCTATAATATTGATTTTTCTGATCCTTTTTTTGTAACGGGAACCCAATTTTTAATTAAAGCTGAGGATAAAAATCGAATTCGCCTTAATTCCAATTTAAGTGACCTTACGATTGGAGGACTCCGAGATACTAGTAATGTAGAATTTATTGCCAAAAAATATCCCTTAGCAACGATTAGAGAATTTCAGGGGGTAACGGGAAGGCAGAGGGGAGTACAAGCTCTCCAACAGGGAAAAATTGATGCTTTTGTTAGTGATGGTATTTTGTTGATTGGGGAAGCTTTATTGCAAAATTTGTCTCTAGGTCAAGACTATGTGATTTTTCCCGAATATCCTCTGGAATGTGAACAGTATGGAATGATTATTCCGAGTAAAGATTCTCAGTGGCGAGAGTTAGTTAATCAGGCGATCGCAACCCCAGAAGCTCAAGCTCTTTATCAAAAATGGATAGGTCCTGTTCTACCAGCGATCGAGCAAACCAGAAATTATTGTCGTCAACCAGAAAATAATCAGATCTCCAAAGATTCGGTAGATTCAAAATCAATCAATGGTGGGATAAATTTGAGGTAATAAGCTTTAAGAAAAAATTGACAACGGCAAAATTATCTTGCTGTAAATAATTCGTTGATAGCTTATCCCGTAAAATGGTACGGTAAGACTTCGATGATCGTATCAGAAATAATCAACAAAAAGTTTACACTAAGGATAATTTTAAGAGAGTTGCTCTCTTTCCTTGTTCTAAGGGCGATCGCTGTATTTTGAATTAATCCAATTAACCGATCCCACTGCCATCAATAGCAAAGAGCGTAGGAACTAACTCCGAATCATTATTAATTGGCGGTGTTAATCCCCCTGAACAAGTCATTAAACCTGAACAAATCATTAAATAAATTTCATCTTCTATGGTTACATCAGACAAAGGAATAGTGCCGTTATCATCCGTAATTACAGGAAATTTTTCTAAGGTTGAATAGGAAGTATCGGGAGTGCCAATTAAGGGATCTTTCTCTACCTCGACGGGAGGTTTAGGATCATTGACGGGAGCTGTTAAAGCATCACCAATCGTGATTGCCAAGGCTTGAGTATTGTCTGACTCATTGGTTTCCAGTTGATATTTGTAGGAATCAGTTTCGACAAACAAATAGCCCTCTCCCACAAAATCAGGTAGCACAATGGTCAAAGTGATGGTGTAGGATTCATTGGCTCCCAAGGATAATTTAGCAAACTCAGGAACATAAACACCTGCTAAAACGCTGTCACCCCAGGGACGACTAAAATTATCTATCATCGCCCTTTTTTGACCGTCAAAAGCTGTATCTGCTAGATAATAATAATCGTTCTGGTCGAGGGTTTTATCCGTTGAAAAATAGAGGCGGTCATACCAATAATCCAAAGTTGTTGCCTCTGAACCCAGATTTTGCACTGTCCAGGAGAGCGTAATTTCTTGACCTGCCTGGGCCGTTTCGGGGGCCGTAAAATCGGTTATGGCTAAATTGGTTTCAGGAACCGTTACATTAAAGGCGATCGCCTGGGTATTATCCGTGCCATTAGACTTGTCCGAAAATTAAATTTTTGGTAAAAAAGAGAAAGAAATATCCAAAAAGCTAAATAAGAAATGATGACTCCTCTTGAACATATTCGTCAAA